>Ga0163110_10000538_pt1 | contig 18076 bp, 16 predicted proteins | sample CRUFie1St17metaG_FD_108703 | JGI IMG/M metagenome (GOLD analysis project Ga0163110, IMG submission 108703) | Marine microbial communities from the Costa Rica Dome - CRUD Field 142mm St17 metaG | ecosystem: Environmental > Aquatic > Marine > Oceanic > Photic zone | place: Costa Rica: the Eastern...
CACGTAGTTTTGAGTCATCTCCCATAATAACAAAAATGTGTTGATCACATATTTTTAAGGTTAGGTAGTCGCCTGGCTTTGCAAACAAGCTTTTATGTCCTACATATTGCCACGTTTTATAAAATATTCTTTCTTTCTCTAACTCAAAAATCTCTGGATCTGTGTACATGTACGAAGGAAGGGTAAAAGATTCTTCCGGTACATTTGATAAAGGTTTAGGATATGAGCTGAGTGATTTATCTTGATCTAACATAAGTTCCTCCTAAAGTTATTAACGAAGTTAATTGTAGGATTTTTTAAAAGTTGCCGTCACGAATAATTAGCTCCCACTACTCATTGCTTTCATTATTATTGAGCGATCAATTTCACCAAGTATTTTTCCAGTATCACTGCAAGTAACAGGAAGTGCGATATCGCTATCAGCACATATATCTATTAGGTTATCAATTTTTGTGCTTTCTAAAATTGGTTGATGGCCTTTAGGGATCGATTTTTGCTTAGTGTTGCGCATTACTTTTCCTGCTGATAGCACTTTGTAGCGAGGGACATCTTCTGTAAAGTCACTCACATATTTGTCCACAGGGTTTGCAACAATTTCTTCTGGAGTTCCAACTTGGCTTATTTGGCCATCTTTCATAATGGCTATATTATCTCCCATTTTAATAGCCTCTAAGAAATCGTGGGTGATAAAGACAAGTGTTTTTTGCAATTTACTTTGAAGCTCTAACAACTCATCTTGCATTTCTCTACGAATTAATGGGTCTAGTGCTGAAAATGGCTCATCGAATATCAATATTTCGGGATCGACAGCCATTGCACGAGCTAACCCTACACGTTGCTGCATTCCACCTGAAAGTTCTCGTGGGTACATTTGATCCCAACCTTCAAGCCCTACAAGTTTTAATATCTCCATTGCCTTATCTGTGCGATCTATCTTGCGAACGCCTCTTACTTCAAGCCCATAAGAAATGTTATCGATAACTTTTCTATGTGGGAATAACCCAAAATGCTGGAAAACCATCGCCATTTTATGGCGTCTTAGATTACGCAACTCTTTTTTATCCATCATTGTTACGTCTTCACCATTAATAATGACTTGTCCGCCGGTCGGTTCAATTAGTCGAGAAATACATCTTACAAGAGTAGATTTTCCTGATCCAGATAAACCCATAACGACAAAGCATTCTCCTTTCTTAACCTCAAACGAAACATCCTTCACAGCAATGACATGTCCAGTTTCTGCTTGAATTTCTGCTCTAGATTTTGAGTGATCGTGATTTTCTAATACGCGCTTTGGGCTGTTGCCAAAGATCTTCCATACATTATTACATATTAACTTAGCTTCCGACATATTTAGGATTCTCCATATTTTTTGTAGTAAAGTTTGATAATTACCTAAGGGCAAGTAAAAAAATCAAAATAATTACTTTACAAAAGCCTTTTTTGGTTAAATCTTCTACTTCATCAACAGTTTTGGAATATTATGAGCGAACTATCATCAAATTTTGATCTCAAAAAACCTTTTTTAATAGGTGGTGTAGACTATTCTATCTTGTTTTATATTTTGTTAGGATTAATAATATCAGTGGTTGTATGGTTCAGTGTAGGTTTTAAGTATGTTTTTCCAGAAGCTATTTCCAGTCAATTTGATTTTCAGTTAATCATTAATAATGCTGAAACTTGGTTACAAGTTCATGGAAAAGTATATACAAGAGCAGCATCGAATTTTGTTGGCTATTATCTAGAACAGTTAGAAATGTTTTTGTGGTTTAAACCATGGCCAGTAGTAACTTTAGCTCTGGTTTTGCCGGCACTTCATTATGGTGGCTTAAGATTAGCGTTGTTTACATTATTTGGTGTACTATTTTGGGGCATGATGGATATGTGGGACCCAGCTATGTCAACCTTGGCACTGATGGGTGTTTCAGTATTATTTTCATGTTTCTTCGGTATTATTTTAGGCATTCTGTGTTCTCAAAATAATGCTTTGGAAGCAAGTATTCGGCCAGTTTTGGATACAATGCAAACGATGCCATCTTTTGTATATTTGCTTCCTGCAATTGTATTTTTTGGTATAGGGGGCCCTCCTGCAGCAATGGCTATCATTATTTATGCGATGCCCCCTGTTGTTAGACTAACCAATCTTGGTATTCGTCAAGTTCCAGAAACAACCATTGAAGTCGCTGAGAGCTTTGGATCATCAAGAATGCAGACCTTATTTAAGGTGCAAATACCTCAAGCATTGCCCTCTATTATGTTAGGTATAAATCAGACAATAATGATGGCTCTAGGATTAGCTGTCTTGGCAGTATTTATAGGTGCTGGCGGGCTAGGAGAAGAGGTATATAAAGCTTTAAAAAGACTAAAAGTAGGTTGGTCAGTTGAGGGTGGTTTATGTATTGTCTTTATGGCCATTATTTTTGACAGATTGTCTCTTGCAATGAGTCATCCTAAAGAGAGTAATATTCTAAAAGATAATACAGAAATGAAGTTTCGTCTTCTTCCTCAGAGGTTGGCAAGAAATAGAATAGCGTTGATTATCGAAAAAACTATAGACGTCGTTTGGATTTTTGTTGCGGCTCTAGGGTACTATTTTGTTGAAATTTTAGCTTTAATTTTTGAGCGATTGACTAGAGTTTTTAATGAAAACCTCGCAATAACTCTCGGTATTCTAATACGAGGACACCGATTTTTAATAGCTAGCATATTTGTAATTTTATTTGTTTTGGTGTGGGACTCATTAATCATGGAAATTGGATATTTCCCTAAAGATTGGCAGTTTACTATCCGAAAGCCAATCGATAATGCAATCGATTCCCTTATCGTTAATCCATATTTTTATGGCTTCACTAAAGGTCTAAAAGAATTTATATTTTTCTATGTTTTAAACCCACTTGAAGTATTTTTGATTGGTCTCCCATGGTTATTTGTCCTGGGTGCCTTTTTTGTTATTTCTTTTTATTCAGCGGGAATATTTTTTGCAGTTGTTGCCGTATGCCTCTTGTTTTTTACTGGCCTTTCGGGTGTTTGGGAACTTACAATGCAGACCTTAGCTGCCATTATTGCGTCAGTTGTTGTTTGTGTTGTTCTTGGATTACCGTTAGGTATTCTGGCTGCTTATAATAAGACTGTTGATAATATTGTTCGACCAATTCTTGATACGATGCAGACCATGCCAGCATTTGTATATTTGATACCAGTTTTGTATTTTTTTGGCGGAAATCGGGTAACAGCTGTTATTGCAACCGTAATATATGCATTACCGCCTATGGTTCGAATGACAAATTTGGGATTGCGTGAATTACCCAAGCAGATCAATGAAGTTTCTGACTCTTTTGGGTCCACAGAAATTCAGAGTCTTATTAAGGTTAAACTACCAATGGCATCACCTTCAATTATGCTTGGGGTAAATCAAGCAGTGATTATGGCTCTTGCTATGCAAGTAATTACTCCTTTGATTGCAGGAGAAGGTTTAGGGAAAGAGGTTTTTAGAGCTATGGAAACAGCTGATACTGGGCGAGGATTGATCGCAGGTATTGGAATTGTGCTATTGGCTATTTTGCTTGATAGACTCACGCAGGCTTGGACAGTTAATCAACGCAAAGCATTGGGATTGTAGTGAACTTTGTATTAGTTTAGTAAAGATAGGATAAGAAAAAAGATATTAATTTTTGAATAAAAAAAATAGTAATTTAAATTTAATAAACAAATGGGAGAAACTTTATGAATTTAAAAAATAAACTTACAACAAGCCTTTTAGCGACGATTTTCGCAGTAGGTTTTGCTGGGTCAGCTTCGGCTGGTGGGATGCTTCGAGCGCCAGTTCCTGATTGGACTGGTGGTGCTGTTACCTGTGAAGTAATCCATTATGTCCTAGAAAATGAGATGGGCTATAAAGTTAAACGGATTACAATGCCTTCAGGGCCAGGTGTGGCTGAAGGAGAGCGTGCTGGAGACATTGATTTTCATTGTGAAAGCTGGCCTTCTTATTCAACTACAAATGATATCTACATCAAAGAATGGGGTGGTGATGGTAGTATCGTAAAACTAGGTGATGCCGGTCCTATTGGAACAAGTAGTTATTGGATACCTTCATATTTGATCGAAAAAAATGGTGGACCAATAAAAAATGAACCAAAGCTTGCTGATCTAAATGATCATGTTGATTTGTTCAAAGGTATGGATACTGGTGCGATGGGTCGCCTGTTAGGTTGCCCAACCCCAGCTTGGGAATGTCGGGATCAAGATAGACTTGATATGAATGGCATTAATTTTAAAGCTATAGAGCTTGGTTCTGAAACAGCACATTGGGCGGAAGCACAAGCAGCATATAAGCGTAAAGAACCATTTGTATTATATGCATGGACACCGCATTGGATATTTGCTGTCCTCGATCTAGTGTCAGTAGAACTTCCAGCATTTGGTAGCGTTGAATGGCCAGCGTCTGGTTGGGATGTTGATATCACATATAATGCGGGTCGTCCGGGAATGTTAACTGAGCATCCAGAGGCGTCACAAATGATTATGAATGCGTCAATTACAAATGTTCAGCAAGCTGGCATGATCAAAGCTATTGATATAGATGGCCGAGATATCCAAGAAGTTGTAGCGGAATGGATGGAAGCAAATAGAGACGTTTGGTCCTCATGGGTTCCTGATTGATCTGATAGAAATATTTTTGAAATTGGGCCCCTTTTTAGGGGCCCCTTTTTTGAAAAGGTAATAAAATGAGATTGCAGGTTAACAATGATTTTATAGGAATTTCTTATATATTATTGGCCTCTTTGAGCGTTGCTATTTTACCAAATTCGGCAAAATTTGCTATGTCTGATGGTGCTGGGATGATAACTCTGATGGTATCACGAGGCATAATTGGGTTGGTTTTACTAATTAGTTTGTTACTAATCACACGCACTTCATTTTTCTTACCTAAATCTTTAATTTTAATATCACTTATTAATGGCCTGTTAGCGTTGGGAATGATTGCATCCTTATATGCAGCCATTATATATATAGATATTAGCCTTTCAATTTTAATTCTCTGCCTGTTTCCAGTAGTGATTGCAGTTATTTCACATCTAAGGGGTTTTGAAATTGTTAGTTCAATACAATGGCTTTGTATTGTTTTTGTTTTGACCGGATTAAGTCTTTTAATTTTGAGTGATAAATCGAGTATCAGTTTTCTGGGTATTTTTTTTAGTTTGGTAGGTATGATTTTTGCAGTAATTATTACATTCCTATCAGAAAAAATGACCAATGAAATTGGAGCGTTAACCACAACCTTTTATTTGAATGCTTGGGGTCTATTATTTCTATTGATAATATTAATATCTTTAAGTGATTATTTACCACCACAATCAAATATGGGCTGGCTTGCAATGGCCTTGAACGGAGTCTTTAATATAGGAGCTTGGGTGTTTTTTTTCGCTGGTATGCAGAGAATAGGAGCAACAAGAGCTTCTATGCTTACTTCAGTTGATCCAATTTTTTCAGCTGTTTTAGCGTACTTTATTTTTAATCAATTTTTTTCATTTCCTCAATGGATTGGATTCTTTTTGGTAATAATATCCTTGTTTTGTTTTGAATATTTTAAAAAAAGAATTTAATATTCTTCGCTAATTTTCTCCATCATTTTTACCATATCAACCGAATAATCTAAATCTAAAGCATCTTTGTTTTGAAGGACAGAAAAGAAGGAAATTGAGATACCAGTCTCTGGGTTTGCTAGTAAAAATTGACCACCATAACCACCATGACCTAACCAAGTACCGTTCGTCATTGTCTGGTTAGAATAATTATAAAAATCTTTGGGGGGCAGGTTTTTTGGCCCATAGTTTTTTCTTGTTTTTTCGATGTATTCTCTGCTTCCAATTTGACTTCCGTCTACACCCATACCATATCGGCAGAATAGCTGACCAAAGCGAGCCAAATCTCTGGCACATAAGTTTACGCCCCCATCTACAACAGGAAATCCATCTCGGTCGGTATGCATATGCCAGTTACCTTCAATCCCTGTGGCTTCAACAATGTTGATCATCCACTCTCGTAAACTACGTTTGCTAACTTTTTCTGCTACCCATGCTAAAATATCTGTATTTGCTGATTTGTAGTCAGCATAACCTGTTTTATTTTCTAATGAAGTCCCAATCTGTTTGATTGATGACAAAAAGGTTTTTTGATTTACTTCTGGAATTTCTTTTGATGGCAGTCGCCAGCCTAATGTTGTTTCATGAATAAAACTGCTTGCGTATGGGTCAGAGTAATCTTCTGTATAACTATTGGACAAATCCATATTTAAAACTTGTTGTATTGTTGCTTCTGCATAACCTGTTCCAATTTCTGGCAGATATTCCTTTACTTTTTTATTCGGGTCTAACAATCCTTTGGAAATTAACTCGCCACAAATTAAATTTAGTGTCATTTTGCTAATTGACATTATCGTATGAGGGTGTGCGTGATGAAAATCATTGGCGTAACGCTCAAAAATTAACTCTTGGTTTTTTAAGACTACCATTCCTGAGAAGTGCATTGTTTCTAGCATTTTTTTTACATCAGGCCGCATTCCAATACTGGCGTTTATATTTGTTTCTAGATGTAAAACTTTAGCTGCTCTAAATGATACGACGTATCGAGGAATTCTATATAAATTATGAAATCCGTGCCGTCTTGTTTTAGGTTGGTGCCATCTGGGTTTATTATCATGGGTTACCTCTAGATCCGGGTTTGGATAAGAAGATATCACTTTCAAATCATTCATAATCTCTCCACTTTGTCTGGTCACTAGTTAGATTCAATACTATTTTCTATGTATATAATCATTGAATGCAGATATTTAACAATCATTTTCTTTCTTAGAATAGTATTCTGTGGTTTTAGGAAAATAACTTTTCTAATAATAATTTATTCTTAATAATTTGCACCTTAGTTCAAGTCAAAGTATACGATGATTAATTAGGATCTGAAAAAGTTGATTTTGTTGTTTAATGATTGAGATAAACGATGGCTGAAAAAGAAAAAGCAAATTTAATGTGGGGTGGACGATTTGAGGAGGGTCCTGATGTCCTTATGGAAAAAATTAACGCCTCAATTAGTTTTGATAGACGTCTCTACAGTCAAGATATAGAAGGTTCGATTGTTCACGCAAATATGTTAGCTGAACAGGGTATTATTAAGCTTGATGAGGCTAATTTAATTTGTGAGGGATTATATAAGATAAAGATTGAGATTGAAGACAATAAGTTCGAATTTAAATCGTCTTTAGAAGACATTCATATGAATATTGAGGCACGCCTTTCAGAGCTTATCGGCAGTGTGGCGGGTAAATTGCACACTGGGAGATCTCGAAATGATCAAGTTGCGTTAGATTTTAGAATGTGGGTTCGCAATCAAATAGATTTGTGCATAATTGAATTAAAGAATTTGATCAAAGCATTCATTAATCAAGCAGAGCTTTATGATGATTTAGTGATGCCAGGTTTCACACATTTGCAAGTTGCGCAACCAGTGAGCTGGAGTCATCATATGATGGCTTATGTTGAGATGTTTGGCAGAGATTTGACCCGTTTTGAAGATGCAAGGCAAAGGTTGAATGAATGTCCATTGGGTGCGGCTGCATTAGCAGGCACTTCATTTCCGATTAACCGTCATAATACTGCAGAGAAACTTGGCTTTGACCGCCCTACTGCAAATTCTATCGATAGTACTTCTGATAGAGATTTCGCATTAGAATTTTTGACCTGTTCAGCAATTTGTGCAACACATTTAAGTCGTTTTGCGGAAGAGCTAGTCATTTGGTCGTCTTCTCAGTTTAATTTCATAAACATTTCGGAGAGGTTTTCTAGTGGTTCCTCAATTATGCCTCAAAAGAAAAACCCAGATGCTGCAGAGTTGATTAGGTCAAAAGTCTCTCGAATTAATGGTTCATTAGTAGCATTATTGACTACTATGAAAGGATTACCACTGACATATTCAAAAGATATGCAGGAGGACAAAGAACAAGTATTTGATGCTGCAGATACATTGCTTTTATCGGTAAAAGTTATGACAGAAATGCTTGTAGAGTTAAAACCCAATAAGACAAATTTAGAAAATGGTGCTTCTATTGGTTTCTCAACTGCTACTGATCTAGCTGATTGGCTGGTTAAAAATTTAGATTTGCCTTTTAGAGAAGCACATGAAATCACGGGTAATTTAGTTAAGCGCGCGGAAGAGAAAGGTTGTGATTTAAAAGATCTAAGTCTAGATGTAATGAAAGATTTACATCGAGAAATTAATCAGGATGTTTATTCTGTTCTAAGTATAAGAAACTCAGTTGCTTCAAGGAACAGCTATGGTGGCACATCTCCATCAGAAGTAAAGAAGCAAGTATCAATCTGGAAGAAGAAAATATTCAAATGAAATTAATAAAAATATTGTTCATAATATTTTTTGCAGGCTTAGCATCATGCGGTGTGGCTGGGGACCCAACTAGACCTGACGGATCCGCTGAAGTTAGCAGTTAAATTATTTTACAATTTTAAAGATTAGCATTAAGTGACTCTTTGATTAGGTATTGAGAAGAAAAACATGGACTATTTTGAGTATAAAAATAGAGAACTTTATGTTGATGAAGTGTCTACAAGAGAAATTGCTTCTTCTGTTGGTACTCCCTTTTATGTATACTCTCAAAGGTCTATTGAAGAAAATTACAAGCGTTTTTCAAATGGGTTCTCTGATTTAAATTTTTCGATCTCATACGCTATGAAAGCTAATTCAAACCAAGCTGTTTTAAAAATCCTAGGAAACCTTGGTGCCGGAATGGATGTTGTATCAGGTGGTGAATATTGGCGTGCGAGGTCAGCAGGAATACAGGGTGATTGTATCGTTTTTTCTGGTGTGGGAAAAACAAGTAATGAAATTCAATTAGCAATAAAAAATGGGGTTAAGCAGTTTAATGTAGAAAGTGAGCCTGAATTGTTGGAGATTTCACGGATAGCTTCCGAAATGAATTTAACAGTTCCAGTTACAATTCGGGTAAATCCTGATGTTGATGCTAAAACACATTCAAAAATATCAACTGGAAAGTCTCAAAATAAGTTTGGTATTCCTCTCGTTAATGTTCGAGAAATTTATAGAGTCGCAGCATCTTTGTCATCTATAAAAATAGTTGGTATCGATGTTCATATAGGGAGTCAGATATTAGACTTAGAGCCATATCGAGTTGCATTCTTAAAGATACGTAAGTTAGCCTTGGATTTAAGGTTAGATGGACATGAAATCTCTAGAATAGATTTAGGTGGTGGATTGGGAATAGATTATGGATTAAAAAATCAAAAAATTCCCTCACACTCAGAGTATAGCGAATTAGTTGTTGAAATTTTTAAAGATTTAGACTGCGAAATTGAATTAGAACCTGGGCGCTGGATTGTTGGAAATTCTGGCTTACTAATAACTTCTGTAATTTATTCTAAAAGTGGTGAAGAAAGAGATTTTTTAATTGTGGATGCAGCGATGAATGATTTCGTTAGGCCTGCCCTTTATGATGCGCACCATGAAATTATACCAATTTCTGAGACCAGTGAACGTTCTTCTTGTTCTTTATTTGATATAGTAGGTCCAGTCTGTGAAACAGGAGATACTTTTGCAATCCAGCGAGAGATGGCTGAATCGAAAAAAAATGATTTATTGGCTTTTAAATCGGCAGGAGCGTATGGTGCTGTAATGGCGTCAGAATATAATTCAAGACCGCTGATACCGGAGGTTCTTGTTAATGGTAATAAGTTTGAGATCATTAGACCAAGGCCAACTATTCAAGAGATAATTGACAGAGATCAGATTCCTAGCTGGTTATAAATTAGCTCATTTTTATTTCATTATATCGATGACAAGATGTTAAATGATTGTTTATCATTCCAACTGCTTCCATAAATGCGTAAATAATTGTAGGTCCACAATAACGATATCCTAGTGCCTTAAGATCTTTGGATATTTTTTGTGATAGTTGTGATTGAGTGGGGATATCTGCTTGAGTTTTTGCATGTGTTTGCAAAGGTTCAAATTGAGTATATTTCCAAAGAAAATTATTAAACCCCTGCTGTGCTTCAATTTCCAAATATATTTTAGCGTTGCTAATCGTAGCTTCTATTTTGCCTTTGTGTCTGATTATCCCGCTATTTTTTAAAAGAACATTAACTTTTTTTTCATTATAATGAGCAATTAGTTCTGGTTGAAAATTATCAAAAGCAGTTCTGAATGCTTCGCGTTTTTTTAGAACTGTTATCCAGCTTAAACCTGCTTGAAAACCTTCGAGAGTCAGTTTTTCCCATAGCATTTTGCTGTCACGCTCTGGAACACCCCATTCGAGATCGTGATAAGCGACATATAATGGATCATCTCCAGGCCATGGGCATCTTTCTTTCATGATAGATCTTTCTTACACTTCAATTTGAATATCTTTCTGTGTTATAAAACCTGTGTTTATATAGTGTCAAAAACAAACAGAATTTTAATTAATGAGCAAATTTTTAAGTTAAGCAATCAGAAAAATAGGGTATAAGTAATTTTATATGAGACATTTTGTCTATATTATAATATTATTATTTATTATTCCAATTTTAAGTAATATTATTTCAAGAATTAATTTTATTAGATCTGCGTAATTTGTTTTGCTTTCGAAAAAAGGATTAATAGATGACTAATATAGTAATAGCTTCAGCAGCTCGCACCGCAGTTGGTTCATTTGGCGGTTCTCTTTCAAGGGAACCAGCGCATGATTTGGGAAAGGTTGTCATAGAGGAAGTTGTTCTAAGATCTGGAGTTGATAAAGCTGAAGTCTCTGAAACGATAATGGGCCAAGTATTGACGGCTGGGCAAGGCCAAAATCCAGCACGTCAAGCACATATAAATGCAGGATTGCCTATTCAGAGTTCAGCCTGGGGAATCAATCAAGTGTGTGGATCTGGATTGCGTGCGGTAGCGATTGGTGCTCAGCACATTCTTTTAAATGATGCTGAAATTGTGGTTTCAGGTGGTCAGGAAAATATGTCATTGAGCCCTCATGTTGCTCAGATGAGATCAGGGACAAAAATGGGAGATATGTCATTTACTGACTCAATGATTATTGATGGTCTTTGGGATGCTTTCAATGGGTACCATATGGGAAGTACAGCTGAAAATATTGCACAAAAATGGGATATAACTCGAGATATGCAGGATAATTTTGCCGTTCATTCTCAAAATAAAGCAGAAATAGCAGTAAAAGCTGGCAAATTTACTGACGAAATTGTTCCTTATACGATTAAAAGTCGAAAAGGGGATATCGTATTTGATTGTGATGAGTATATCCGTTACGGCGCCACGATTGAAAATATGCAAAAGCTTAGACCTGCTTTTTCAAAAGATGGTAGTGTCACAGCTGCTAATGCTTCAGGCATTAATGATGGAGCAGCTGCGGTATTACTAATGACTGCTGAGCAGGCGGAAAAAAGAAATATAAAACCACTTGCAAGAATAGCATCGTTTGCAACAGCTGGAGTTGATCCTTCAATAATGGGTATCGGACCAGTTCATGCCTCAAAAGCTGCATTATCAAAAGCTAAATGGACAGTAAATGATTTAGATTTAGTGGAGTCAAATGAAGCTTTTGCAGCTCAAGCATGTGCGGTTAACAAAGAGATGGATTGGGACCCTTCTATTGTTAATGTCAATGGAGGAGCAATTGCAATTGGCCATCCAATCGGAGCTTCTGGTTGTCGGATACTAAACACTTTATTATTCGAAATGCGTCGCCGCGATGTGAAAAAAGGTTTAGCTACATTGTGTATAGGAGGTGGCATGGGCGTGGCAATGTGTCTGGAAAAAATATAAAATAACCGAAAGGAATAATATGGAAAGAGTAGCTTTGGTTACTGGTGGCACGCGTGGTATAGGAGCAGCGATTAGTAATGCCTTAAAGCAAGAAGGATATAAAGTAGCTGCTACATATTTTGGAAATGAAGAGGTAGCTAAGAAATTCAGTGCTGATACTGGCATAGTAGCCTATAAATGGTCGGTTTCTGATTACGATTCTTGTGTTGCTGGTGTGAAAAAAGTAGAAGAAGAACTAGGTAAAATAGATATTTTGGTAAATAATGCTGGCATTACGCGTGATGCGATGTTTCACAAAATAACTTTTAAACAGTGGAAAGAGGTTATCGACACCAATCTTAATGGAGTTTTTAACATGACCCATCCTATCTGGAATGGCATGAGGGACAGAAATTTTGGCCGGGTGATAAATATATCTTCAATAAATGGTCAAAAAGGTCAAATGGGCCAAGCTAATTACTCTGCAGCAAAGTCTGGTGATATTGGCCTGTCCAAAGCTTTAGCTCAAGAGGGGGCATTTAAAGGTATAACAGTAAACACAGTTTGCCCCGGCTATATCGCAACAGATATGGTAAATGCAGTGCCTGAGAAAGTGAGGGATGCAATAATTTCCCAAATACCGGTTGGAAGATTGGGAGAAGCATCTGAGATAGCTCGATGTGTAACGTTCTTAGCTTCTGATGAAGCAGGTTTTATTACAGGTTCCACTATTTCAGCTAATGGAGGTCAATACTTAGTATAATCTTGATTAGCTTATATAAAAATTAATATTAATGGATTATATCATTAAGAAATCAAAAGTAATTTAGAAGTATTTTGTGAAACTTCTTTTGGACAGTTATATGCAAAAATCTTTATAATTATTAAATTTTAATTGGAAAATTATTTTCTAAAATGTTTATAGCATCTCTAGTAAAATTTTTAGAATTACTTGGATTATCTTCGTTTCTGTGAACTATAAGGGGTGGTAACAATGAAAATACCCCATTAGCACCTTTAGTCATTTGCATTATAACCCGAATAGATTTTTCATTTACCTTAGAAAAAATTGGTTTAACCCGAATATTACCAAAATAATTTGTGGCTTCATTAATAATATCGGGAAATCGCTCAGTCCCCACAATTATTGTAAACATTCCACCTGGTTTTAGACGTTTTGCAGAAATTTTTACCCATTGGCTTAAATCAACATTTTCTCGAATGCTTATATCTCGATCTAAGTTAAGGGAACGTGTGCCAGTATTTTTTTTGTAGAATGGGGGATTTGTAATGATATGATCAAAACTTATGTTTTTTATATCTGATGGTAAATCTTGAATGTCAGAGCAGTATATATTTGTTTTTGACTTTTTTTGGTTTAGATTAATAGCAGCCAGGTTGGCATACTTTTCTTGTATCTCTATACCAAACAAATTTAAATTTGGTATTCGTTGTTTTAAACACATTAGAACTACTCCTGCTCCACAACCAAGTTCTAAAATGCTCTGATTTTTTTTTGCTGGAACTGAAGCAGCTAAAAAGACAGCCTCCATTGATGATCTGAATCCAAGTTTTGGTTGTAAGGCATGGATTTTACCTCCTAAAAATGCATCTTTTGAATAGTCTTTAAAATCGATTTTTGGTATTTTCATTGATAGTCAATCCCATGATCAGAAAGTATGATTTGTGCTTTACTCAGATATGCTTCAGGTACAAGTATTCTCCGAGGCAGAATTCCAATCGATCCTTCTAATACACTCATATGGACGTCCAATTCAAAATACTCTATATTTTCATTAGTTAAGAGTAGTTTGATGTGCGCAAGTACAGCTAATTCATTTGTTCGGATAAGTTCTTTCATGAAAACCGTAAATGTAAAACCTTTTTGATTATAGATATCAAGTATTATAGAAAATTAAAATGAATAGCCAAATGAATAATCCAATAAAACTTTTAAGATTTACTTTCGATAAAGAAATGCAATCTGTAGATCGATTATTAAATAAATACATGACCTCAGTATCAACACCAATTATTTCAGAATTATCTAATCATCTTTTTAATGCTGGGGGTAAAAGAGTAAGACCTTTGTTAACGATAGCTTCTGCTAAGTTATGTGACTATTCCGGCGATTCTCATATAAAACTTGCAGCAGCTATTGAATTCATTCATTCTGCCACACTTCTTCATGATGATGTTGTTGATGAAAGTGAGAAAAGACGGGGAAAGCCAACTGCAAACTTTTTATGGAATAATCAGTCATCAGTTTTGGTAGGAGATTATCTTTTTTCAAAATCATTTCAGTTAATGGTAGAAGCAGAGTCGCTAGATGTTTTATCAATTTTAGCTGACGCGTCTGCGACAATATCTGAAGGTGAAATATTACAGTTAAGCGCTGTAAAAAACCTTAATACAAGTGAAGAGGTTTACTACAAAATTATTGAAGGTAAAACAGCGGCACTTTTTGAAGCAGCGGCAATGGTTGGTGCTATTATTTCTAAAGTTGAGCCAGATTTTGTTAAAGCTCTCAAGAATTATGGAAGATATTTAGGTTTATGTTTTCAGTTGACAGATGATTTGCTAGATTACGTTGGAGATGAAAAAAGTTTAGGGAAGAAAATTGGAGATGATTTTAGGGAGGGAAAGCTAACTTTACCTTTAATAAAAGCTATTGAAAAATCTACTCTTAAAGAAAAGAAATTTTTTAAAAACGCGATTAAAAGAAATTCTACTTGTGATGAGAGCTTAGAGGAGGCTCTGTTTATTATGGAAAAATATGGAACATTAGATTTTACACGAAAAAAAGCTATTGATTTTTCAAAAAAAGCATCTGACTCTTTGACCGTATTTTCCGATAGTAATCTTAAGACGACATTAAAATCACTTACTTGTTATATTGTCTCTAGGATTAATTAATTCAGTGATTTCACACCACATATCAGGGAAGTGAGTTTTTGCTTTTTTTAAACTTATTTTTGCGTTTTCTGAAGTATCAAACAAACCAAAACAAGTAGTGCCAGAGCCTGACATTTGCACGTATTTTATCCCCCCTTGTACTTTTAAAAAGTTTATTATTTCTTTTATTACTGGGGCATAAAAAATAGCAGTGCTGGCTAAGTCATTTCTTAAAAAATTTAAATAATTATAAAAACTCTCCAATGATTCAGTTCCTAGAAAATCTGGCATTTTTTGGTTTTTTTTATTTGTTAAGTTTTTAAAAATCTTTTTTGTCGATAAGCCAATCTTTGGTTTTATTAGGATCATTGGTAAATTTTTTGGTATAATTATAGGAGTTATTTTCTCTCCAATCCCTTTGATAATTGCTGGTTCACACTTAAGACAAATAGGAACATCTGCACCCAGAATTTCTACATTCTTTGGTATGGGAATTTTCCATAGTTTTGATAATGAGCTTAACGTTGCTGCCGCGTCTGCTGACCCACCACCAAGGCCAGCTTCAACTGGTAAATTTTTTGTTATTTTTATATGCGCTTTTTTTTCAACTGCTAAAAATTTTGCTGCTTGAATAACAATATTATTTGAATCCTGAGGTATAGTATGTGCAAATGGACCATCAATGGATAGCTTTAAATCGCTACTGGTTCTTACCTCAATTATATCTTTAAGATTAATAAAGGTTACTAAGCTTTCTATATTGTGAAAACCGTTGGGTTTAACTCCCGTAATATGAAGCCCTAAGTTAATTTTTCCATAGGCAGCAGCTTCAATTTTCATCAACAGCAGCCTTCAAACTTTTTTCTAAAGTTAGTACGGCATCAAGTCCAATATCTAATTTTTTATAAATACGCTCCATATCTTTTTTTTCCGGGTCGAAGCTAAGAGCACGTTGCCATTGGAACCGCGCCTCATCGCGCCGATCTACAGCCCAGTAAACATCACCTAAATGATCATTTACGATAGGATCCAATGGCATTAATTCTGCTGCTCTCTCCATATGGATAACTGCTTCAGAGTATTTTCCTAGTCGATATAGTGCCCAGCCGAGGCTATCAGTGATGTATCCATCATCCGGTTGTCTCTCAACAGCCCGCTTAATTAGTTCCAGAGCTTCGTCTAAGTGAATTCCTTTTTCAACTAAAGAGTAACCAAAATAATTTAGTAGAGAGGGTTGGTTGGGATGTATTTTTATTGCGGTTCTGAAATCCTTTTCTGCTAGTGTCCACTTTCCCAATCTTTCGTAACATATTCCTCTCGCATAATATTCAAACCAACTATTTAGTTTTTGGTCAGAAATAAATTTAATTGATTTTGAGTAAGAGATTGCTGCTTCCTCAAATTTTGAACTTCGTCGTAATGTATTCCCTAAAATAGTTTGTATTTCTGGATTATTAGAATTGGCTTTGGCTAAAGCTTTTAATACCTCAATAGCTGCATCTTCTTTTCCTTGCATAAATAAAGCATTCGCACGACCGACTTCAACGCTCTTGTATGAACGATGGCCTACCGAAATCTTACCATAGTTTTTAATCGCAAGTTCATATTGTTTCAATTGTTTAAGATTCTCTGAGATCAGTAATATATTTTCGGGGTTTTTTTCATCAATGTGACTAACCAACTGGGAGTATAAGAGTGATAGTGAATAATCACCTTCTTGATTTATTGCATTTGCTATAGTGTATAGAGCTAAAGAGGCTCCTTGTTTTGGCGAAGACAAATAATTGTATTTTACAGGTGCTCCTGCATCAATGGTCCTTCTCAACTCCATAATTTCAGAGTCGTTTTCACCTGATAAGAAGTTATCCAAAAGTTTAACTGCTTCTTCATTTTGTCCAAGCTGGGCTTTTATTTGGGCACGAGCAATTATCATTCCCCGATCATTTCTTGGTGAGTTATTAAATATTTTGGACAGAATTGCGTCAGCTTTTTCAAAGTTACCAACCATTGCTAACGCCAGCCCTAGATGATTTTGTGACATATATCCTAACTGTTTAGCATATTCTGAATCTTCAAAATAATTTAAACCTTTTTGAATATTGCCCGAGCCTATTTCTACCCAACCCATTAGTATAGCCTTTAAAAAGAAATTAAATTGATCTGGTTTTTCAAGCAAAGTTTTTGCTCTCTTGAAATTTTCTTTCTTAATTTCATTGGCTAGCATGACCAGGGACGAGATAGGTGCCTGCGTACCAATTTTTAATAAATGTTTTGACCATAATGTAGCATTTTCAATCTCTCCACTACTTATGCTTGATCTTATTGCACCAATTAGAAGCTTGGGGTTGGAAGGTTCAATTTGTAGACCGTCATTATAGAATTTAGAAGCTGATACAAAATCAAAGTTTTTCTCAGCATGAATTGCGGATAAATAAGAGCCAAAGTGACTGTTTGCTGAAGCAATAGACAAACTGGTTAGCCAAAAGACTATTACATAACTGATATAAATTTTCCCTAATCTCAAAGTCTAACCCTATTCCTTCTCAGAAGAAGTAGCGTTCTAACTATCTCAAATCAAGAATATTGTTTAGTTATATCAGAATATTACAAATTTTCACATATTTGGATAATTTGGGCCCTCGCCTCCTTGAGGAGTTACCCATGTGATATTCTGACTTGGATCTTTTATATCACAAGTTTTACAATGCACGCAGTTTTGTGAGTTAATTTGAAAAACTGGATCAGAACCATTTTCTTTTCTTATAACTTCATAAACACCCGCTGGACAATATCTTTGGGCTGGCTCATCAAACTTTGGTAGATTGATTTCAATTGGGATTTTCACGTTACTTAGTTGCAAATGACAAGGTTGCTCTTCTTCATGATTAGTAGCTGAGAAGCTGACATTTGTTAGTCGGTCAAAGCTAATTTTTCCATCTGGACGAGGGTAGTTTAAAATTTTGTGATCGGAAGCTTCCTGAGTTGACTCTGCATCATTTTTACCATGCTTTAAAGTACCAAGTGGGTTCCAACCGGTTAAGTTTGCAACCCACATATCAAAACCACCTAATATAAGTGATGGTATTAGGCCAAATTTTGACCATAAAGGTTTAACATTTTTCACCCTTTTTAGATCTTTAGCAATTGGGCCAGAGCGTAATTTTGACTCGTACTCATTCAGCTCATCACCATATCTACCTGAGCTAATTGCTGTCGCTGCAGCTTCTGCAGCAAATATACCTGACAGCATGGCATTATGATTTCCTTTAATTCTAGGAACATTAACCAATCCTGCAGAACAACCTAATAATGCTCCACCAGGAAATACTACCTTTGGTATTGATTGCCACCCTCCTTC
>Ga0163110_10000539_pt1 | contig 18066 bp, 19 predicted proteins | sample CRUFie1St17metaG_FD_108703 | JGI IMG/M metagenome (GOLD analysis project Ga0163110, IMG submission 108703) | Marine microbial communities from the Costa Rica Dome - CRUD Field 142mm St17 metaG | ecosystem: Environmental > Aquatic > Marine > Oceanic > Photic zone | place: Costa Rica: the Eastern...
GGAAAAAGCCCAATTCGATGGACAAGTAAATAATGAAAATTATCAAAGGTCTAACTCTTGATCTAAGAAATTCTTATTTAATGAAAGAAGACATGAAGTTGAATCATCGTTACGGGCATTTGATAAAATAATACCCATAGATTTTCCATCCAGATCAAGCACCTCTTCAAAAGGCTTAACAATTTTCTCAGTCTTTATGACTGATATTGTTGGCAATTTCTTTGCCCTATAATGCATTCTTGCTACTATCTCTTGCCCTGTATAGCAACCTTTTTCAAAGTCAATTCTGGATGTTAGGTGGTAACCGAGTTCATGAGGTGTAAATTTTTCAACAATATCGGGGCTTACTTCTATATTTTGACAGATAATCTCATCTAATTTCCATGGCTCCATATCTGAAGAAATAGAATATCCTTCTATTTCAGCTGATTTTAAAGCAATCAGGTGAAACTTTTTATCTAAGTAATGCAATCTGAAAAAAGACTCGTAGTTTTGAAAACTGCTTTTGAGATCAGTTTCAGGAAAATCCATGTTCAAATCTTCTTCTCTTATTCCAAAAAAGTTATATTCGTTATTGATTTCCATTGAACATTTGTAGAAAGGTCTATATTTCTCCAAAACCTCTTTGGTATTTTGTAATACTTGATGATCTGAAATTAGAAAAAAAGAATCCTCTTGATATGGATTCATAGAGACTATAAAGGAGCTTAAAACTCTTCCCTTGATATTGCATATTGCCCCCAAAGCACAATTTTTGCTTGAGACTTTATCCATATCAGAAGTGATTTGACCCTGTAGAAGATCAGAAGAGCCTTTGCCATTTATTTCAAGTATGCTCAAATAGTCTATTTCAATCAGGGACTTAATTTCCACAAAACTATTATAGGGCAATATTTTGGATGAACTAGAGAAAAAGATTTTATGGCAATGCAGACGAGGACTATGGGAGTTAGACGCAATTCTCATTCCATTTGTTGAAAAATACCTGAGCAAAATGGATGAAACAGAAATTGATGATTTCAGAAAACTCCTTGCCTACGAAGATATAGAAATTTTTGATATTCTAGTAAATAAGAAGCCTTTCGTGGACAAGAATCTTGGAAAGATTGTGGAAAAGATTAACCGCTTCCAAGATTCGAATTTAGGAGATTAAATTTGATCCTTTTTGGCGATCTTGGGGCAACAAATGCTCGATTTTCTATCTCGAATGACGGGGAAACTTATCATAAAGAAGCTCAATACCTCATTGAAGATTTCGATTCTGTGGAAGCTCTTTGCAGACAGTATTTACTTGATAAAGAAATCAGGAAAGTTGAGAAAGGCATTTTAGGAGTAGCTGCTCCTGTCACAGGTGACACAATAAAATTTGTCAATGCAAATCTTGAATTTAGTAAAATAGAAACAGAGAAAATCCTTTTTCCTGGAGGACTCACGGTTGTAAATGATTTAGAACTGCAGGCCTTTGCACTTTTTAATGTCAAGAATAAAGACCTGCATTACTTAGGCAATAAAAGGATTAATAATGGTCCTAAAATTCTTGTTGCGCCCGGTACAGGTCTAGGTTTAGCAGGTGTAATAGGAAATTCTGTAATTGCGACTGAAGCAGGGCATATCAATATAATCGATTCAAATGTATTTCCTGAGCTTAAAGCAATCATTCACAGGTTCAACTCTGTTTCATCAAGATATCCTAACTATGAGGACTTTCTTTCAGGGAAAGGAATAGAATTCTTTTATTCTCATCTGGCAGGCCTATCCAATAGCAACCTTACTAGTGAAGAAATTCTTTCGAAAAGAGATGACATTTACTGCCTTAAAACAAAAGATTTGATAAATAATCTTTTATCATCCTATCTACGATCTATGGCTTTGGCTTGGGGAGCTACAGGAGGAGTTTTCTTGTCAGGATCTATCGTAAACTCACTTCTGGAAAAAGATGACTTCAAGCGTTTTAGACAGGAATTCGATAATAGTGAAACAATGAGAGATTTACTTGTTGATATTCCATTGGCGGTGGCAAATATACAAAATATAGGCTTCGAGGGAGCAATTGAACTTTCAAAGAGATTAAATAACTCAGAACTTTCTTGAACAAAACCAGTCTATAGAAAAGTTGAAATGAAATTATCAAGCAAAGATGTAGATATAGGGTTAGTTAAAAGAGCTAAAGCAGGAGACTATACTGCTTTCGATCTATTGGTTTTAAAATATCAATCTAGACTTATCTCAACTGCATATAAATTTGTCAAAGACAAGCAAATAGCTGAAGATATGGTTCAAGAGTCATTTATTAAATCGCTTAAATCTCTTGACTCGTTTAGAGAAGACAGTTCATTTTATACTTGGATTTACAGAATCACTGTCAATACATCGAAAAACTTTCTGATATCAAAAAAAAGAAAAGAGGAACTTCTTCATGTAGATCTAACTGAGGCAAATGCTGACAGAATAGAATCCATTGAAAGCGATAGTCCAGAAAGCATTCTTACCGCTAAGCAGCTTGAAGAAATTATTTTAAAAAATATAGAAAATTTGGGGGAAGAGACCAAAGTTGCATTTACTCTCAGAGAATTGGAGGGGTTGAGTTACGAACAAATTGCCGAAATTGTTAGATGCCCGGTCGGAACAGTTAGATCAAGAATATTTAGAGCTAGAGAATTGATTGATGGAGCGGTAAAAGATTTTAAGAATTCAAGTCGATATAGCTCGAAAGAGGTAAAAAGTGAAAAACGATAAAAATATGAAAGAGAAGATATCTGCTCTTGCAGATGGAGAACTGTCTGATTTTGAGATAAGAAGAGTATTATCTGAAATTGAGAAGAATCCAGACTATAGAAAATTTTGGCAAAATATCCAACAAACTAGAGAAATTTTGACTGACGACAAACATGAATTTCTAAACAACGATATTTCTCAGGAAATTTTTTCGAAAATTTCAGGAAAAAAGTTAGAAATTGTTGAAGAAGAAGAAATTAAGACTCCCTGGATGAGATACGTTGCAGCCTCATTTGCAGGCTTTTTTGCAGTTATTGTTTACTCAGTTTTTCCAACACCTGAAAATTCCTTTACCGACATCGCATCCAAGAAAATTGATCAAGCTATAGAAAGCCCTGGGGCTTTAGAAGTTTTGAATAATTCCGTTTCAGGTTTAAACGCAGTTCTTCAAGATTATGAACTTACACGTGAGGGAACACGGGCAAATTACAGATTTCCAAATTCAGGAAAAACTTTTAAAGTTAGTTTGTATCCAATTCAAGAAATCAATAAAATAGGTATTAAAGAGGCTACAAAAATTTCCTACATTAAATCAAAAAAAGGGATTTACATTGTCTCGGTAAGTGGAAATATCTCATCAGACCAAAAGACTCAGATACTCCAAAAAGCAAATCTTTTTGCTAACCAATTAAAATAAATATGCTAAAAAATAAATTAGTTTTGATTACTTTTCTTGTTTCTTACTTAGGATTTATTGAAAGTAGGGATCTTCCGAATTTTTCTGATTTGGCTGATGAAGCCTCTCCCGCTGTGGTGAATATAACCAGTTCAAGAGTCGTTAAAGATAGAAGTTCATATGGACGTGGATTTGGAGATCCTCGATATGATGAGTTTTTTGAACGTTTCTTCGGCCAACAACCCAGACCCTCAGTGCCTCGAGAGAACCAAAGACCTGTAACTTCTACAGGGTCTGGTTTTATTATTTCAAGCGATGGATACTTACTTACAAACAATCATGTAATCGAGGATGCTGATGAGATCACAGTGAGTCTTGGCGATAGAAGAGAATATAAGGCAGAAGTCGTCGGCACTGATCCAAGGTCTGATGTTGCTCTACTTAAGATTGAAGCAGAAAATCTTCCCATATTGAAAATTGGGAAATCCAAGGAGCTAAGAGTTGGAGAGTGGGTCGTTGCCATAGGCTCTCCTTTTCAATTAAGATTTTCGGTAACCTCAGGCATAGTTAGTGCCAAAGGAAGAAGCATACCTAATGGCTCTGATTCTACATATGTTCCTTTTATTCAGACTGATGTTGCAATCAATCCTGGAAACTCAGGAGGACCATTATTTAACCTTGAGGGCGAAGTAATTGGCATTAATTCGCAGATCTACACAAGATCTGGAGGATATATGGGCGTTTCTTTTGCAATCCCAATTGATTACGCCATGGATGTTGCTGATCAGTTAAAAGAAAATGGATACGTTGCTAGAGGATGGTTGGGAGTCAGCATTCAAGAGATTACCAGCGAACTTGCAGAGGCATTAGAGATGGAAGTCCCGAAGGGAGCTTTGATTTCTCAGATTATTGAAGACAGTCCCGCAGAAAAGTCTGGTCTCAAAGAGGAAGATGTCATTCTCTTCTTTGATGGTGAGGAAATATTTTATTCTGCTGATTTACCTTTGACAGTCGGTGCGATCAGACCTGGCTCGGAGGTGAATGCTATGGTTCTGAGAAATGGAAAGAAAAAAACCTTAAAAGTCACGGTTGGTGAATTACCAGTTGATCCTGAGTTGGCTTTTGATAATACCGAAAAGAATATTTTAGGATTAGTTGTTGAAAATCAATCAAATAATGATCAACGGAATTTCATTGAGGGAGTTTTAGTTACTCAAGCAGATACTCAAGGTATTGCATACCAATCTGGTATAAGACGCGGAGATATTATTTATTCTCTAGCTAGAATAAAGGTGAAAAATATCACAGAATTTAAGGACATTCTTTCAGAACTGGACACTGAAAGAAATACCACCATAGGTGTAGCAAGAAACGGAAATAAGAGAATTCTGAGTCTAAATTTGTCAAAATAGATACATAGCGTAAATTTACCTGAGCTATTTTGATGAAAATTAGAAATTTTTCTATTATCGCCCATATCGATCATGGCAAATCCACTTTGGCTGATCGTATTATTGAACTTTGTGGTGGTTTGTCTGCTAGAGAAATGTCATCACAAGTTTTAGATACCCTAGAATTAGAGCAGGAAAGAGGTATTACAATAAAATCGCAGACGGTAAACCTTCAATATAAGGCAGATGATGGTGAAATCTATCAATTCAATTTAATAGATACTCCTGGACATGTAGATTTTGCATATGAAGTCTCAAGGTCATTATCTGCTTGTGAAGGAGCGATACTATTGGTTGATGCTTCTCAAGGGGTTGAGGCACAAACACTTTCAACTTGCTATAACGCCGTTGAAGAAGGTTTAACAATTATACCGGTTCTGAATAAAATTGATCTTGATCAATCCGATCCCGAAAGAGTTAAGAAAGAAATTGAGGAAATTATCGGTGTTGATGCTTCAGATGCTCCTGCTATAAGCGCAAAAAATGGTACCGGCATTAAAGAAGTACTTGAGCAAGTCGTGGATCTCATTCCACCTCCGGAAGTAGAAATTAAAGAACCTCTTCAGGCCTCCATTATAGATTCATGGTTTGATAATTACTTAGGAGTTGTTTCATTGGTTCGTGTTTTCAAAGGAAAGATAACCAAAGGAGAAAAAATAGAAATATATTCTAAGCAAGAGACACACACTGTAGATAAAATTGGTGTTTTTACGCCTAAAATAACTGACTTAAATGAATTGTCTTCGGGACAAGTAGGGTTTGTATGTGCAAGCATTAAGGAAATAAGAGGCGCTCCCGTTGGCGATACAATTATAAAGGCAAATTCTGGAACACCCCGCTTAGCTGGTTTTCAAGAAGTTAATCCTCAGGTTTATGCAGCACTATTCCCTCAAGACTCTGATGACTTCGAAGCCTTTCGTGAGGCTCTGGAAAAGTTGTGTTTGAATGATGCGTCTCTTCAATACGAACCAGAACATTCCGAAGCTTTGGGTGCAGGTTTTAGGTGTGGATTTTTAGGCACATTACACATGGAGATAATTTCGGAAAGATTAAATAGAGAGTACGGCATGAATTTAATAGCAACAGCACCAACTGTTGCTTATGAAGTCTTAACCACCAATAAGGAAGTTAAGAGGGTAGAAAACCCTAGTGCACTTCCTGAAACATCAAAAATTAATAAGATATTGGAACCCATTGCAAGAGCCAATATCCTCGTACCTGATACCTACATAGGATCTGTTATGAAGCTTTGCAATGACCGTCGTGGAAAACAGGTAAATATGAGATATGTGGGCGGTCAGGCAGAGTTGACATATGACTTGCCCTTGAGCGAAATTGTCGTTGATTTCTTTGATAGACTTAAATCCGTAAGCAAAGGTTATGCATCTTTAGACTATCTTCTAGACAGATATGAAGAGTCCGATGTTATTAAGTTGGATATACTTCTTAACGGAGATAAAGTAGATGCGTTAGCCTATATGGCACATAGGTCTGTGGCTAATACAAAAGGGAGACAATTTACAGAAGCACTAAAAGAGGTTATACCTAGACAGCAATTTGATGTTGCTATCCAAGCCGCTATAGGCGCAAAAATCATTTCTAGACAAACAGTAAAAGCTTACAGGAAAGATGTTACAGCAAAACTTTATGGTGGCGATGTTACGAGGAAAATGAAATTACAAAAGAAACAAAAGGAAGGTAAAAAAAGAATGAAAAATATTGGAAGGGTAGAAGTTCCTCAAGACGCCTTTCTATCAGTATTGAGGGTAGGCGACTAAAATGCTTACAAGTGGATTAATCGCATCTATCATTATTGAATTACTTGGATTCCTTTTGTGGATTAAGTTTGCAAGGGATAATCAAAATACATACAAAGACATAACAAGCGCTTTGATGTTCATTGTCGCTCTCATAATTCTTTATCAAGTATTCATGTTGAATCTGGATTTTGGTTTGATTTTAGCTATTGCGACTTTATTTTCAGCCTTTGCTTGGTTGTTGGGCGGATTGATAAATCTTCAAGAACTACAAAAAGAGAGTAAGTCTTATTTTTTTATTCTTCTTGTCATTACATGTATAAGATCTTTTGCTTATGAACCTTACCAAATTCCGAGTCGCTCAATGGTTCCTGGTCTTCAAGTAGGAGATTTTGTATTGGTGAATAAACACGCCTATGGCATCAAGCTTCCTGGCACAAATATCCTTATCTCTGAATTGAAATCTCCTTCAAGAAATGATGTTGCGGTATTTATTCCGCCTCATACTCTATGTGATGTTTCTGCTACTGATGCAAGGCCTGATTTATCAAATCTGTCAGTAGATGAAAGTCAGCTTTTTCTCAAAAAATTCTCGTCTCTTCAAAAGAGCAGATGTACCCCTGGAGGAATTAAATTCGTCAAGAGGATCATAGGTATTCCTGGTGATAAAGTTGAGATCAAGGGTTACGAAATATGGATCAATGGGCAAAAAATTGATCAAAATTTGCTTTCATCCTCTCAAGATGAGAATCTTCTTGAAGAAACTATTGATAAGAAGATCCACGTGATTAGAACGCTTGGACTTAGCGAGTATGCTCAGCACTCTTGGGAGGTTCCAAAAGGCCGGTATTTAGCAATTGGAGACAACAGAGATAATAGCTTAGACAGCAGAGCATGGGGATATTTCTCAGAGGAATATTTAGTAGGCAGAGCAGACTATATATGGATGCATTGGCCTTCATTTTCCTCCTTACCAAGTTTAGGTAGAAATAAAAAAATTCTTTAATGCAAGATATTACAAAAAATTTAGGGTACTCATTCAAGGATGTCGCTCTTTTGGAACTGGCTCTCACACACAAAAGCTTTTCAGTTCACAATAACGAAAGACTAGAATTTTTAGGTGATGCAGTAATAAGTTTATATGTATCTGAGAGACTATTTACATCATTCAGCGAACTTGATGAGGGAGTACTCACAAGATTGAAGGCCGGTATAGTAAGCAGAGACAACCTAAATCAAGTTGCATCAGAATTAGAAATTTCTAATGCTATTAGATTGGGAAAAGGGGAGAATCTTAAGGATAACTCTATTCTTGGTAATACGTTCGAGGCTTTAATAGGAGCAATACTTCTTGATTCTAATTATGAGCAAGTCAAAACTACACTTGATACTCTAATAGGGAAAAACCTCATAGATCCTGAGGAAAAAATAAATTTAAAGGATCCCAAATCTTCATTGCAAGAGGTTGTGCAAAAACGCTATAAAACTCTACCATCCTACAGCACTAATGAAGTAACGGTTAATGCAAATACGAAAAGTTTTGAATCTGTGTGCAAGGTAGAGGAAGCTAAACTTTCTGCAAAAGGTCTTGGAAAAAACAGAAAAAAAGCTGAGCAGCAGGCTGCATCGGCGCTTCTTGAATTGATAGTAAATGAATACTAGAACCAAGTCAGGTTACGTATCCATAGTTGGAAAAACCAATGCAGGAAAATCTACTTTGCTGAATAATTTCTTGGGCCAGAAAATTGCTATCACCTCAAGAAAACCACAGACAACTCGGCATAGATTTTTAGGAATTAAAACGATTAATCAAAGCCAAATTATATTTGTGGATACACCGGGGTTTCATACTGGTCAAAAAAGGGCCTTAAATCTTCACATGAACAAAATTGCTATAAACTCCATGAAGGGCGTTGATATAGTTTTGTATGTCATAGATGGCTTGAAGTGGAATGCTGAGGATCAAGTAAAAGTTGAATCTATACCTGGAGATACCATCAAGATCTTAATTATCAATAAAATCGATAAGCTGAATGACAAAAATATATTGTTACCTTTTATCGAAGAACTCAATAGACAAAATTCTTTCGACTCAATTGTGCCAATATCTGCGCTGAAAAATCTTGGAGTTGATGATCTCCTTCGTCTGATAGAGGAAAATCTTCCCGAAGGAGAGCACTTATACCCCAAGAATCAGATAACCAACATTTCAGAGAAATTCCTTGCCAGTGAGATAATTAGAGAGAAATGTATAAACAGAATAGGAGATGAACTTCCTTACAGGATAAGTGTGGCTATTGAAAATTTCAATGAGCTTGAGAATATAACACACATCAATTCAGTTATTTATGTAGAAAAAGAAAGCCAAAAGGGTATGCTCATCGGGCAGTCTGGATCTATGCTTAAATCAATTGGTACATCTTCACGTAAAGAGCTAGAAAATCTATTGGATACAAAGGTAATGCTAAAAACATGGGTAAAGGTCAAGAAAGGATGGTCTGATAACGAAGCATTGCTTCCTTCCTTAGGGTACGATCTTGATAAATAGAGTTTCTTTGGAACCTGCGTTCGTTCTGCACACCATGCCTTATCAAGAAACGAGTGTTATTTTAGACTTATTCATAAGATCTTACGGTCGAATCAATGTTATTGCCAAAGGAGCAAAAAGACCAAAAAGCTCTTTAAAAGGAATACTCACTCCAGCAGCAAAATTATCAGTGTCATTGTCTGGAAAAAATGATCTTAAAACTTTAACCTCTGCAGAGATTATCGATCTATATGATTTAAGATCAGGAAGTTCTTTTAATGCACTTATTTACATCAATGAACTTATCTCAAAAGCAACCGAAACAGAAGATCCTCACAAAAAAATATTTGATGAATATGAAAAAGTACTTCAAAACATCTCAAACGAAAATGCAAAAATTAATGTAGAAAAAATATTGAGGAATTTTGAATTAATTTTGCTTCAAGAAATGGGATACGGCATCGATTTAACTAGAGATGCGGTTAGTAATAAAGAAATCGAAGAAAATAAAATTTACGAATTCCATCCTGAAAAAGGCTTCACTCTCACCAATACTCAAATCCTATCAAGTAATTTTTATTTGGGACGAGACATAAAAGGTTTTGCTGCAGGTGATTTCGAAAAAAAAACTACAAGAGATTCGTCAAAGACTATAATGCGAAAGGCAATAGATTATCATTTAGGCAACAAGCAACTGAATATAAGAAAGTATTTATCAAAAAAATAAGATGATTAAAGGTATAGGTATCGACACTGTAGAGCGAGAAAGAGTTTCAAGAATCTTTACTAAATACGGAGAAAAGTTTGAGAATAAGATTCTTGGACATAATGAAAAGAAAGAATTCAATCTAAAAAAGAATAATCGTCAAAAAATAAGATACTTATCAAATAGCTTTGCTGTAAAGGAAGCTTTCTCTAAAGTTATTGGGCTAGGTTTTAGCAACGGTGTATCGCCCAAAGAAATAGAGGTTCTTCGTGACCCTAAAGGTAAGCCTTACATAAAATTGAATGGAAAAACCAAAGATATTGCCAAAAACCTGCAAGTTCATAATATTAGCGTTTCGCTAACTGACACTTATACCCAATCCACCGCATTTGTGATCGGAGAAAAATTATGAAAATAATTCTTCTTGGACCTCCTGGAGCAGGCAAAGGGACTCAAGCTGCGTCAATATGCGATAAATACAAAATTCCCCACATATCCACGGGTAACATGTTGAGAGAAGCTGTCGACGCAAAAACCAAACTTGGAATAGAAGCTAAGGCATTGATGGATGCAGGTATTTTGGTCTCCGACGATGTAATTGTTGGGCTTGTTGAGGAAAGAATTTCTAAAGATGACTGTTCTTCAGGATTTTTATTTGATGGCTTTCCTAGAACAATTCCTCAAGCTGAAGCCCTTGTTGAACGCAATATAGATATAGATGCCGTCGTGGAAATTGATGTTCCTGATGAAGATATAATTGATAGGATGTCAGGACGCAGAATTCATCCAGCATCAGGTCGGAATTATCATGTAATTTACAGTCCGCCAAAAATTGAGGGCAAAGACGACATCACAGGTGAGGATTTAATCCTTAGAGAAGATGATAAACCTGAGACCGTTAGAGATAGATTAAAGATATATTCGGACCAAACTTCACCTCTCATTAAATTTTACTCTGGAATGAGTACAAACGCAGACCTAATGTATTTAAAAGTATCTGGCACAAAAATGCCTGAAGAGGTTACATCCGATATTTTGAAGGGACTGGAAGGGTAATTGGCGAATATTCTAGCAATAGACACTTCTAGCGATACTTGTTCAGTTTCACTGAGCCGAGAAAATGAAACATTTAGTTTTCATCAAGCGTTACCCCAACAGCATACAGAAAATCTTTTATCTGTTATTAAAGATCTCTTAGTTGAAGCCGATCTCGAATTCCCTGACTTAGAAATTGTTGCTGTAGGAAACGGACCGGGATCTTATACTGGTATTAGATTATCCTGTGCCGTAGCACAAGGAATATCTTTTTCTCACGGTGTTAATGGAGCTAAAATTTCAAGTCTTGAGCTATTGTCTTTAGAGATAAATCAAAAAACATCTTCAAATGAAGTAATAGCAATTTCAGAATCCAATTTAGGAAAGATTTATGTCGTACAATCTTCTTTCTACGGTGGCAAATTAAAATCCAATTTTGAACTTCTTTCTCAAGATGAATTTAGATTGGATAAATATCCACAAGACAGCGTATTTGTCGGAAAGGGTTGCTCCTTATTTTCCGAAGTTGAAAATCAATTACCTGATTCGTCGCCAAATACATTTTACTTAATAGATTATTTACAAAAATATTCAAAAGATATTAATTACATCAGTCCCGAAGAAATATTGCCTATATACCTAAATGATGAAAGCAGCTGGAGAAAAATTAAGTGAGTTATATAGAGGCTTTATTGCTATCTGTTATTCAGGGTTTAACTGAATTTTTACCCATTTCTAGCTCAGCGCATCTCATAATTGTCTCGGAATTTTTAGGACTCTCTCCAGATCTCTTTTTTGATGTTTCTCTTCATCTAGGAACACTTATAGCTGTCGCTTTTTACTTTCGTTCAGATTTATTTGGGATATTAATTTCAATAATTAAAAGTAGATCCATTCTAGAGAGTAAATTGCTCAAGCAGCTTTTCGTTTCATGCCTTCCCACTTTGCTCCTTGGTTTTTTATTAGTAGACTTTATTGATACCTATCTTCGAACTAGTTTTATAGTCGCATTCACAACCATTGCATTTGGATTGGTTCTCTTGCTGGCAACTTATAAAAAGACTTATAGAACAAATTTTGAGGAAACTACCATCACCGACGCATTTATTATGGGTTTGGTCCAAACTCTCTCTCTGATTCCAGGGGTATCTAGATCGGGTGTAACTATCTCTGCCGGATTGTTTCTTGGGCTTGATAATAAAACTGCATCAAGGATGAGTTTTTTAATGTCTATTCCAACTATCTCAGCTATTGCGATATATTTACTTATCAAAACTGATTCAGCATATCTCGTTGAGAATTTTGAGATTAACCTATTTGGTTTATTTGTTTCATTTTTGATTGCATATTTTACGATCGATATTTTTATAAGATTCATAAATAAAATAGGATTTCTTCCATTCATAATTTATCGAATACTTCTAGGAACTGCTCTGCTATTAATTATTGTTTGATGTCCCTTTATATTAAATATCAAGATGATTCTTTGAAAAAAAAAGCCGGAGAATTATCAGAGCTTCTGCATCTTAAAATCTTTGCTGAACCAGAAAACATAAAAGAAAGAAACTTCTCAGAAGATTACTTCTTAGTTTTGAATTCAGAAAATATGTTCTTACAAAAAGGATTAAACAGAAACACTAATCCTATCTTTTCTGATTTTGATAATTGGGCGGCTAACTACGAAGATAAACTTCTACAAAAATCATTAAGGGGACTACCTAATAATTTTTCATGTATAGATTTAACAGCAGGATTTGGAAAGGATGCATTTGAAATAGCAAAATCCAGGAAATGTAAATCAATACATCTTATTGAAAAGGAAAAATGGGTGTTCAGCTTGCTGGAGGACGGTTTGAAAAATTCAGGTACAAAAGAAGCCAAAGAACTGCTGCTTAAGTTTCAAATTTTTAATGAAGATAATCTTCAATTCCTCGAAACTAACAAAAAAAAATATGATTTGATTTTTATTGATCCTATGTTTACTGGAGTTCAAAAGTCAAAGGCAAAAAGGCATATGCAAGCCTTGAGAGACTTATCTTCCTCAATAAATGACGAAAACCTTTTAAATAGAAGCTTGGAGAGAGCAAATTTAAAAGTGATCGTAAAAAGACACAAAAATATGGCATTTCTTGAAGAAGTTCTACCTAGCAGGTCTATCGAAGGAAAAGTCGTGAGATATGATATTTACAACACTAATTAATTTTATTTTCTATAAAACTTAAAAACTCATTATCAAAAAATTTCTCGTAAAGTTTCTTCGCTCTTTTTGTTATTTTTGATGCAAAGAGATTTCCTTCATTATTCTCTTTAAAATATCTTGTCTCCATCATCATATATAGAAAATTATCAAACTTCGCTTTGTCAGAAAATTCTGGATAAGGCCACCCCTCAATTTTTTCTAATTCTTCAGCTAAGTTTTTACATTTTGCCTTAAGATCTTCCCTGCCAACAGCTTCGCCTTTCCACATCAAGCTCATAACTATATAAAACCGTTTTAAAACTGGCTCACATAGATTTGTTAAAGAAACATAGTTATCGTAATTCCGGTTCTTCTCAACTGGATGAATCACATTACCTTCGTTGTCAAAATCAAGTATATGTTTATTTTTCAGTAATTGAATTGCTTGATGAACTGTCTCCGAATTAACAATTTGTGATTTTAAATGAAATTCTTTTGCAAATATTGGAAATACCATCTTGATTAGATCCGTGATTTCTTCTTCAGATGCTTTTTTTACAAACTTCACAGATTCACAAATCAATGAGTGAAGAATAAAAAGATGCACGATATTATTTTTGTAAAAAGATAATGTCGCTATCTGATCAGAAGAAGGGCGATAAACTTTCTTAGAAGACACCAAAGTGGGCTCTATAAGACCTAGTTTTTCAGTTTTTGATAATATTTCACTTTTGTCTTTTTGCGTAATCCAAACATCTTTGTATTCGGAACTCTCAATTAGATCAATGAAAAAATCTATCTTATCAATCAACTCTTCCTCGGACATTGATTGCGTTGTGGATGTCAGGAGAGCTAGAGAGAATAAACTTGTTGAAGTTACCGCAACAGAATTATTAATTGATCTAGTAACTTCTTGTCCTAGTTCACTTGTTACTTCTTTTAATAATCGTTGATTATCCAATGATGCAGAACTTTTATAGTTGTCATCAACATGTTTTTTTAGAAAATTATCGAGGTCAATTGGCTCTCCGAAATTTAGAAAAGCATTTCCTAGATAATTTCTAAAGTCCTTAAATACTTTTAATGGATCAAGAATGCTTTCTTTTTTCTTGTCACCGCCTGCAAGCTCAGATAAGTAGCTTTGACCCTCAAGAACCTTTTCATACCCAATGTATATAGGAATTATTTTGACATTTTTACCCTTTATTGAAGCGTAACTTCTTATGATCAAAGACAATAATCCAGGTCTTGAAGGAAGACATAGTCCAGTCCTGCTTCTCCCTCCCTCAGGGAAGAATTCAATAGAGTTACCTTTTATCATTAATGTCTTAAAATATTCAAAGAAAACAGTACTATAGAGGTCATTATTCATAAAAGATCTACGCATAAATACTGCTCCCGCACCTCTTAAAATACTGCCAATTACCGGAAGATTTAGATTATTGCCTGCTGCGACTTGAGGAACCATTAAACCATTTTCGTAAAGCAGATAAGTGAGCGCACAGTAGTCAATATGACTTCTATGACACGGTAGGTAAACCAGAGCATTATCTTTGGATATGTCTTTAATGTGATCCATGTTTCTTGTATGGATTCCTTCGTAACGGGTATTCCAGAACCATGTAAATCCTGAGGCAAGCAGACTCAATATAGAATAATTGAGGTCTGAACAAATTTCATTTGCGTATCTGTGCGCTTTTTTTGCGAGTTGTCTTTTTCTTGATTCACTCCCTTTAGAGAGCCTTTTTATTTCTTCTCTAACGTTTTTATTTCGTACTAAAGATTTAACCAAAGTCCTACGATGAGATATATCTGGACCAAGCGTCGCTTGTTTAGATTTTCTAAATATAGCTCTGAGGTATCTATCAAGAATAAGAGCATTTTTCTCTATTCCATTTTTTGTATCTATTTCTTTGTTCACTTCTACGGCCCTTTCAAATTGGATCTTTAGATTCCTTCCATGAAGCATCAATTTGAAAATTCTTTTGATTGTTCCCGCTGGTCTCCAAGACGGAGAAAACATAATCTTAAAAAATGATTGTTCCTTTTCAGGCCTATTGCCCCATGAAATAGAGACAGGAACAATTGTCACTTCTTCTTGAAGATCTAGAATGGCCTCTAAATTTTGAGCCTTTTGTCTTTTGAACCTTTGTTCAGCAACGACGTATTTGGGGCTTCTTAAACAGATAAAATTCTTAGAGTATGTATCAATCGGCGTAGGTAGATTATTGTTACTACATATGATGTTGAGGGATACCAAGTCTATTATCGATTCTGAGCTAAGAGCATAGACAACTTTGCTCTGATTATCGATGGAGGGCAAGTCTTCATTTTTTATCTCTGAAGCAATTAGCGTTCTTATAAAGGCGTTGAGAACCTTGAAGACTAAACTATTAGTAAAAAAACTCATTTATTTTTAGTTTCTCCAAAACTTATCTGCAGTGAGTTTACCTTTTCATAGTAAAATTTGTTCCAATTTATTCTGTAAATAAGCCGAAGTGGCGGAATTGGTAGACGCAGGGGATTCAAAATCCCCCGCCCTTTGGGTGTGAGAGTTCGAGTCTCTCCTTCGGCACCATCAACATTTAAAGTGAATAATTGAACATAGAAAACTACAACTTCAATCTTCCAGAAGATCTTATTGCAAACCAGCCTTCTATCAAAAGAAGCGATAGTAAGTTGTTGGTTGTTCAAGAAAACTTAATTGATGAGAAATTTAAGTCCATTATTAACTATCTCAAAGAGGGTGATCTTTTGGTGTTAAATGATACTAAGGTTTTTAATGCAAGATTAACCGCAAATAAACAAACAGGAGGAAAGGTCGAGATACTCCTCGAAAGGCAATTAAATGAGTTTACTGCTTCTGCAATAACTAAGACTAATAGACCTCTTAAAGAAAATGAAATACTACAAATATCTGATTCAGATATAACTGCTGTTGTTGTTGAAAAAAATGATTATCTTTGCAAGATAGAGTTTTCTAGGGATTTAGAAACAATAATTGATACATATGGAACCATCCCGATTCCCCCATACATGAACAGAGAATCCAACATTATGGACCAAGAAAGATATCAAACAGTTTATGCAAATGATGAGAAACGAAGATCTAGTGCCGCTCCCACGGCTGGCCTACATTTTGATAAATCCCTTTTGAGCGATATAGAGTCTAAAGGAATCGAGATAACAAACATAACACTTGATATAGGTCTAGGTACTTTCAAACCCATTAGTCAAAATGATTACACCAAACACACTATGCATTCAGAGAAGATTTATCTATCTGAACAAACCTCAGAATTAATTAATCGTAAAATCCGCTCTAAATCAAAGATAATCAGTGTTGGTACCACGACTTTAAGATGCCTGGAAGCGGTATATAAAAAATTAGGAAAAATACAACCTTATGAGGGTGATACAGATATTTTTATATATCCTGGTTTTTCTTTTGAGGTCGTAGATTCTCTAATAACAAATTTTCATCTACCAAAATCAACTTTACTCTTACTTGTAAGTGCTTTTGCCGGGGAAATTGCTATCAAAAGCGCTTATGATCATGCAATTGAAAACAGATATAGATTTTATAGTTACGGAGATTCTATGTTGTTGAACCGTAAAAATTGGAATCCTTGATGTATAAGTTGCTAGCAAAAGACGGAAATGCCAGGAGAGGAGAGGTTGAAACAAAACATGGCACCTTTCAAACACCTGCTTTTATGCCTGTCGGAACATATGGTGCTGTAAAATCTATTAGCCCCGAAATTCTAGATACCTTGCAAGCTGAAATTATATTATCAAATACCTACCATTTGATGGAAAGACCTGGTGTTGAAATTATAAAAGCAAATGGAGGTTTACATAATTTCATGTCCTGGAATAAGCCCATCCTGACTGATTCAGGAGGATATCAAGTTTTTAGTTTAGCTAAAAAAAGAAAAATCACGGAGGAGGGCGTAGAATTTAGATCTCCGTTAAACGGTGATATACACTTCTTAACTCCTGAAAATTGTATGGATCTTCAGCTCTCATACGGTGTGGATATTGCAATGGTTCTCGATGAATGCACGCCTTACCCTGCAGAAAAAAATTCAGCTGAAGAATCTATGCGTTTATCTTTAAGATGGGCGCAAAGATCCAGAGATTCTTTTAATAGCCAAAATTCTAGTTTGTTTGGAATAATCCAAGGTGGAATTTATGAAGATTTAAGAGAAGAATCTTTAGATGTTCTTAACAATATTGAATTCGAAGGTTATGCGATAGGAGGCTTGTCAGTGGGAGAGCCAAAAGAGGATTTATTAAGAATAACCAACCACATAGCTCCTAGAATGCCTGAAAGCAAACCAAGGTATTTGATGGGGGTTGGTACACCTCAGGATATTGTCAAGGCGGTCGAAAGCGGGATTGATATGTTTGATTGCGTCATACCAACCAGACATGCTAGAAACGGCTATCTTTATACTTCTTCAGGTATAGTGAAGATAAGGAACTCCATTCATAAAAGCTCCACAGAGAAACTCGATCCAAATTGTAATTGCTATACCTGTGCTAATTTTTCTAGGAGCTATTTACATCACTTAGACAAGACCAAAGAGATGCTTGGAGCCAGTCTGATGACTATACATAATCTTTATTTTTATCTTAACCTTATGAGAAATTTGCGACTATCAATTGAAACAGGTACATTGCAGACCTTTATAAGTAAATTTGAAGAAACTTGGGATAATATCGAAAACCCCAATATAAATTAGTAGAGACAATCATGGAACAAACACCAACTTTTTTCGATCCGACGCTATTTTTATTGTTCGGATTTATGATCTTGATATATTTCTTAATGATAAGACCTGAAAATAAAAGGAGAAAAACTCATCAAGAGATGCTTTCTAGTCTTGAGGTAGGCGAGGAGATAGTAACTGCTGGAGGCATATTAGGTAAAATTTCTAAAATAACAGATCAATACTTAGAATTAACCATTTCAGATAACACTAAAATAAAAGTCCAAAAGACTTCAATATCAGCC
>Ga0163110_10000544_pt1 | contig 17911 bp, 14 predicted proteins | sample CRUFie1St17metaG_FD_108703 | JGI IMG/M metagenome (GOLD analysis project Ga0163110, IMG submission 108703) | Marine microbial communities from the Costa Rica Dome - CRUD Field 142mm St17 metaG | ecosystem: Environmental > Aquatic > Marine > Oceanic > Photic zone | place: Costa Rica: the Eastern...
CATTTGGCATTCTCCGATATGAAGCTTTTTGCCTCAATCAAACCACAGACACGTTATGCTCAATAAATGGCCCGAACGATCAGATTTATCTGGTTGAATATAGGAATAAGAAATTTGGGTCATGCAATTTATATAAATTAAATAATTTACCTAAATCTAATCTCAGGCACATTATTGGAGACCAATCAGACCCAATATCAGAAAAATTAAACGCAACTGCATTAAAACCGATATATCTGCCCGCAACAGCAATAGCTCAAATTGCATTAGAGATGCCTAACCACAAATCACCACCAAAACCATTCTACCCTAACATAAAATTCGATCCTATGAAAAGAAACTTTAATACGTTACCGAAGTCATGAATGCCAAAGAGATGGCAGACTTACACTTAATCTGCATGCCAGATTATTTTACCTGGAATACAAAATATTATGACCAACTTTTGCACTCTGAAAATCATATCTTCGAAAAGTCCAGTACTGGGTTTGGTTGTGCTAGAGTTATAAAAAATGAAGCTGAAATTTTAATTTTGTTAGTTCATCCCAATTTTCAAAGGCTTGGGTATGCCAATTCAATTTTAAAAAACCTTCATACTAAATTAAAAAACCTAGAATGTAATAAAATTTTCCTAGAAGTCGCACGAGATAATATAGCCGCAAGAAATCTCTACAGGAAAAACAACTATAGCCAGGTTGGTGAAAGAAAAGGATATTACTCACTGAAAAATAGGAAAAAAATTGATGGGTTACTATATGAAATCCAATTTTCCTGATAATTATGGTTGAAATATCGAAGAAAAAGTAAAATTTAAGCTTAAAATAAAAAAACTAGTCGTCGAATCATTGCCAATTTACCTATAAATCTGTCACATAGTGTCATTGGGTATAAGCCCAAATTTCTAACACCTGGGAGAATATAATATGACATTTATGAAAACTATCATCGGCGCTTCTGCGACATTAATCGCAAGCGCAGTAATGGTTGTTGCGGATCCTGCTCTAATTTACGATTTAGGCGGAAAATTTGACAAATCATTTAATGAAGCAGCCTATGAAGGCGCTGAGAAATGGAAAGCAGAAACTGGCGGTAACTACAATGAAATTGAGCTTCAGAATGAAGCACAACGTGAGCAAGCACTACGCCGTTTTGCTGAGAATGGAAATAATCCAATAGTAATGGCTGGATTTTCATTTGCCTCATCACTATCTGAGGTGGCACCTGACTTCCCTGATACAAAGTTTGTTATAATTGACATGGTCGTAGATGCTCCAAACGTACGCTCAACTATTTTCAAAGAGCAAGAAGGCTCATACTTAGTTGGAATGATGGCAGCTATGAGTGCTGATAAAGCGATTGGCTTTGTAGGGGGAATGGACATTCCACTAATTCGTCGTTTTGCTTGCGGATATGTTTTGGGCGCGCGATCAGTAAACCCTAATATCGAAATTTTCCAGAATTATACTGGCACAACATATCACGCATGGAATGATCCAATTAAGGGTGGTGAGTTAACAAAAGCTCAAATCGCTCAGGGAGCTGACGTAGTTTACCATGCTGCAGGGGGAACCGGCTTAGGTGTTCTACAAGCAGCAGCTGACGCCGGCAAACTAGGAATTGGCGTAGATAAAAATCAGAATCACCTTCAGTCAGGGTCTGTACTAACTTCAATGGTAAAACGAGTGGATTTAGCCGTGTATAATGCATTTAGGGACGGGGCAGATCTTACTACAGGCTTTGATGTTATGGGCCTATCAAACGATGGAGTTGGCTATGCAATGGACTCTCATAACGCGAGCTTAGTTTCGGCTGACATGCAAGCTGCTGTTGAAGAAGCAAAAGCTAAAATAATTGCTGGCGAAATTGAAATTCATGATGCAATGACGGATAATTCTTGCCCAGCAAGTTAAGGAAATGCAAAAGTGACAAACTTAAAACAGGAGCGGCATGAAATGGCCGCTCCTGCTATCAAACTAGAAAATATTTCTAAAAGTTTTGGCCCCGTTCAAGCGAATAAAAATATCTCGCTTACAGTAAATAAAGGCACAATTCACGGCATTGTTGGGGAAAATGGAGCCGGTAAATCTACGCTAATGTCAATTCTTTATGGGTTTTATAAAGCCGATACTGGTGAAATTTTCATAGGCAATAAAATGGTCTCGATACCTGACAGTCAAGCCGCCATATCAGCTGGTATAGGCATGGTATTTCAACATTTTAAATTGGTAGAAAATTTTACTGTATTAGAAAATGTTATTCTTGGAGCTGAAGATGGTGCTCTACTGAAAGACTCCTTATCTAAAGCAAGAATACAATTAAAAGAGCTATCGACTGAATATGAACTAGATGTAGACCCAGATGCTGTGATTGAAAATTTATCTGTTGGCCTGCAACAAAGAGTTGAAATTTTAAAAGCTCTATACAGACAAGCTAATATTTTGATATTAGATGAACCCACAGGGGTGCTCACCCCAGCTGAAGCAAATCATTTATTTAGAATTTTGAAAAATTTGCGAGATCAAGGTAAAACAATTATTTTAATAACGCACAAATTGCGTGAAATTATGGATGCAACTGATACCGTAAGCGTTATGCGTTCAGGTGAGATGACCGCAACCTTAAAGACAAATCAGACCAGTCCCGAAGAGTTAGCTGAACTTATGGTTGGGCGTAAAGTTTTGTTAAATGTATCAAAAGGTACTGCAAAAGCAGGAGACGTAGCTCTTGAAGTTAAAGATTTGGAAGTAACTGATGAAAAAGGTGTGCAACGAGTAAAGGGCATTAACTTTAATGTACGAGAAGGTGAAATTCTGGGAATCGCTGGAGTAGCCGGAAATGGCCAATCTGAACTTTTAGAAGCCTTGGGAGGTTTTAGAAAAGCAAAAGGTTCGGTCTCAGTATATGGACATTCATTAGACTTGGAAAAGCCGTCAGGTCAAGAAATTCGTGACCAATCAATAGCACATGTCCCCGAAGACAGGCAAAGATTAGGATTAATCATGGATTTTTCTGCTTGGGAAAATATTGGTTTTGGCTATCATCATGAACCTGAATATTCGAATGGTTGGGGCTTTATGAATAACAGAAAAATGCGGCAAGATGCATCAATCAAGATGAATAAGTTTGACGTAAGACCTTCCAACACAAAACTAAAAGCTCGTAATTTCTCTGGTGGAAATCAACAAAAATTGGTGCTTGCTCGGGAAATCGAACGTAATCCCGATATTCTCTTAATCGGTCAACCAACTAGAGGTGTAGATATTGGAGCGATAGAATTCATTCATAACGAAATTATTAAATTAAGAGATGAGGGCAAAGCAATAATCTTAGTGTCAGTTGAGTTAGATGAAATTCTGTCATTAACAGACCGAGTGTCTGTAATGTTTGATGGAAATTTAGTTGGAGATCGATTAACAAGTGAAACAAATGCGATGGAGCTTGGGCTTCTAATGGGAGGGGAAATGCTTAAATGACAAAGCTTCCTGCATGGATTGATATTTTATTAATTCCAGTCATTAACCTAATAATAGCTCTTTTCTTATCTGCATTAGTAGTACTGTATATTGGTGAAGATCCAATGGATGCTTTGAGTATTATGATCAAAGGCGCTGTTGGAAGTTCCTATGGATGGGGATATACGCTATACTACGCTACTAATTTTATTTTTACCGGATTAGCTGTATCGGTCGCCTTTCATGCAAAAATGTTTAATATTGGGGGAGAAGGACAAGCAGCACTAGGCGGATTAGGTGTGGCATTGGTTTGTTTGATGGTGCCTTGGCCACATTGGATTATTGCCTTACCGGTAGCTGTAATTGGAGGAGCTGTTTTTGGTGCAGCATGGGCAGCAATTCCAGCTTATCTTCAGGCAAAGAGGGGTAGTCATATTGTAATTACGACAATTATGTTTAATTTTATGGCTTCGGCTTTACTGGTTTATCTACTTGTAAATGTTCTAAAAGTACCTGGGTCTATGGCACCTGAAAGTGGTCGCTTCGTAGAAGGTGCACGACTGCCTACTGGACATGATATTCTAGGATGGTTTGGAATCAAGTTCTCTAAATCGCCACCAGTGAATATTAGTTTTATAATTTCTCTTTTATTTTGTTTTGGTATTTGGTTTTTGATCTGGAGGACAAAATTAGGTTATGAGATTCGAGCATTTGGACATTCCGAGAGTGCTGCAAAATATGCTGGAATATCGCCTGTCAAAATCATAATGGTTTCCATGTTGATATCTGGAGCACTAGCTGGATTGATGGGTATAAATTCGGTGATGGGTGAGTCAGAACGTTTAGTAATAGATAGTGTGCAAGGTGCAGGATTCATTGGAATCGCCGTAGCATTAATGGGCCGCTCACACCCGTTTGGCGTATTACTCGCTGCTATCTTATTTGGTATTTTATACCAAGGTGGAGCAGAACTAGCTTTGTGGACAAATATCCCCCGCGAATTAATCATTGTTATTCAAGCGTTGGTTATACTACTGACTGGAGCTTTAGATAATATGATAAGAATGCCCATAGAACGTCTATATTTTAAGATGATTAGGTCAACCATATGATTGAATTTGATACCTTACTACAAGTTCTAGATAGTTCAGTTAGGCTAAGTATTCCGTTATTATTTGCCTGCTTAGCTGGGTTATTTTCTGAAAGAGCAGGTATATTTGATATCGGCTTAGAAGGTAAAATGTTAGCCGCTGCTTTTGCAGCTGGTGCAGCTGCTTTTGTCACTGGTTCAGCTTTAATTGGACTACTAGCAGGCATGATTACGTCAATCATACTTTCAGCTGTGCATGGTATTGCGTCAATAACATTCAAAGGTAATCAATTAATATCAGGTGTTGCAATTAATTTTCTAGCTTCAGGCCTAACAGCCTTGGTTGGTCAAAACTGGTTTCGACAAGGCGGTCAAACACCACCACTTAATGGATCAGCAAGATTTAATGAAATAACACTTCCTTTTGCAGAATTGCTGAAAGATGTTCCAGTCTTCGGTAAAATTTATTACGAGTTGATATCTGGCCATACGTTATTAGTTTATATTGCGTTTCTGATCGTTCCACTAACATGGTGGATACTATTTAGAACTAGGTTTGGTTTACGCTTACGGGCTGTGGGAGAAAATCCAGCTGCCGTAGATACATCAGGGATATCTGTTGTCCGGCAACGTTACGCAGCAATTATAATTTGTGGAATTTTATGTGGGTTAGCTGGAGCTTATTTATCCACGGGTATTGGTGCTGGGTTTGGGAAAGAAATGACAGCAGGTAAAGGATTCATTGCTCTAGCCGCATTAATTTTTGCAAAATGGAAACCTGTTCCTGCTCTCTGGGCCTGTTTGTTATTTGGTTTTTTAGAAGCAATAGGAATTCGCTTTCAAAGCATCGAAATCCCAGGAGCTGGCACAATACCATTGCAACTAATGCAAGCTTTACCTTATATACTCACTGTGATTATTTTGGCTGGATTTGTTGGAAAAGCGATCCCTCCTAAAGCAGGTGGAGAACCATACAACAAAGAATAACCAAATCTAGTTTAAATATTCAAATTCAGCGGAGGTAAAAGATGGATCCAATTATTTTGAATTACGAAATGATTGTGATGCTAGCCCTGTTAACACTCACCATTTTTTTGTTTATATCTGAAATTGTTAGATTAGATTTAGCGGCTATCTCAATATTAGTCATATTAGGCTGTTTAACTTATCTTCCAGGATTAGATGGCCTCGTGGAAACAAAAGACTTGTTTAATGGTTTCGCTTCCAATGCGGTAATTTCGATTATTGCCGTAATGATAATCGGAGCTGGCTTGGATAAAACAGGATTAATGTCGCAACTTGCGGCTAGTATTTTAAAATATGGTGGAAATACAGAAAAACGGCTTATTCCTATTATTTCCAGCTCAGTAGCGATAATCTCCAGTTTTATGCAAAATGTGGGAGCAGCTGCTCTTTACATCCCGGTTGTTTCAAGAATCTCTAGTCGAACTGACATTCCTCTTTCACGGCTTTTAATGCCAATGGGATTTTGCGCGATATTAGGAGGTACAATGACGATGGTAGGATCTTCACCTTTAATTCTTCTAAACGACTTGATCTTAACCGCCAATGAAAACCTTCCCAATGGCAAAAAAATTGCAACCTTTTCCCTTTTCTCTGTCACCCCTATCGGACTTGCTCTTGTGGTTACCGGAATTATATATTTTATGCTATTAGGTAAATGGGTATTACCTGGTTCACCCACACGAAATGATGCCACCTCAGGTCAGTCAATGAAGGCGTATTTGAAACGTCTTTATGGCCTGAAGGCTGATATAATCGAAGTAGAGATACCAGAAGGAAATATTCTCTTAGGCGAAACGTTAGGTGATATAATGGATGCTCATCATTGCTATATAATTGGCACCCATTATAATGGGAGAAATTCAATTGCTCCTCCTTTAACTACACCAATCCAAACACCATGCAGATTAGCTATCTTGGGGAGAGAGAAAGTAATTCGTAATATGGTTAATGATTATGGATTAGAAGTTATACAAGCTCTTGAAAATTTTTCAGAAGACTTTGCACCAACTAAGTCTGGGGTTGCAGAAACTGTAATTCCCCCGGATAGTGCTCTGATTGGAAAAGATGCCCGTGAACTTTCTTTTCGAGAAACTTATCGCTGTTCAATGTTAGCAATTCATCGTGGCGAAGAAACTTTTAGTAATGTTGAAACAGAAGAGCATGAGGCATCTCAGATTTGGTCAATTCCTTTTAAAGCAGGAGATACGATAGTACTCCATACAAGTTGGGACGCACTAACCAAACTTACAGAAGATCGGAATTTTGTCGTAGTAACGACTGATTTTCCTAGAGAAGAATTAAGGCCACAAAAAGTTGGTTGGGCTTTAATATTTTTTTTGATCGCTCTAGGAATGATCTTATTTACAAATATCCAATTATCTTTGTGTTTGTTAACTGGTGCCGTCGGTATGATCGTAACGAAAGTTATAGATATTGATGAAGCCTATAACGCCGTTGGGTGGAACACTGTTTTCCTTCTGGCAAGTCTTATCCCATTAGGCCAAGCAATGCAAAATACTGGGACCGCTGAATGGATAGCTCAACTAATATTAACTGTGCTAGATGGTTGGCCGATATGGGCATTGCAGACTGGAATAGCCATACTTGCTACAATATTTACACTTATTATGTCAAATGTTGGGGCAACAGTTCTACTGGTACCACTTGCAATTAGTATTGCTATTGCTTCAGGTGGGGATCCAGGTTTATTTGCGATGACGGTAGCAATATCAACTTCAAATTCATTTTTAATTCCGACTCATCAAGTTAACGCATTAATAATGGGACCTGCCGGCTATCGTGTCCTGGATTTTGTAAAAACGGGTGGGGTTATGACTATTCTATTTCTTATAGTCTCAATGCTTATGATGAATCTTGTCTTCTAGAATCTAGACATCTTTTAAATCAACTGTTGTCAATGGATTTGTTGGCTTAGACATTTTATAACGAGTAACCCAAATTAATTTATTTTGAGCTCGTGTTATAGAAACATATGCTAACCTTTTCCATAATGCTACGCCCGATTCATATCTTTGGGTCATGGACGCAGCATAAATATCGGGAGCAAAGACCTGGACGATTGGCCACTGAGATCCCTGTGATTTATGTATTGTTACTGCAGCACCGTGTAAGAAAGAGGCTCCCATTTTCGCTGCGAAAGGAATAAATGGCTCATCATAATTACTATTCTCAATTTTAATTATGCTCGCAGCACTAACATATGGATCTTCAGCGCCAACTACGTGTAACCTAGAAAAACCTTCTTTTCGACCATTACCCAGAAATATAACGTGAGCCCCTTTTATTAATCCCCGAGCTTCCAAATCAAGCCTTTTATTTCTGTGTTTAAGTGGAAGTTCAATACCATCACATATCAATGGCTCACCTGGAATTAATTCATCTATTGGTGCATTGTAAGAATTTCTAAATGCGTTAATTAATCTTACTCTTGTGGAATTACGCCATACTAAAACAGGCGACCTAGACATTAAATCACTCATCACCGTCTCGTTTACCGTAACTCGGTCATCTGACTTAGAAGTTTCAAAAACTTTTTTTTCGAAATCAGTGAAGGTGATTTCAGGATCAGTTAAAGAATGTGCCAAATCCAAAATAGGATTGTCCTGTTCTTGTCGATGAATTCTATGGAGTTTTACTTTATTTACATCCTCAATATCATCAAAAACCATTTTTCCAGCATTGCCTACAGGTGCCAATTGTGCCGGGTCCCCAAATAAAATCAAAGTGGAAAAGATCTTTCTTAAATCCTCTAATTGCTGCTCATCTAACATAGAACTTTCGTCTACAAATCCTATGTCTAGTGGATCTTCTCGTCTTTTCCATCCAGTTATAAAATCAGAACCCCGCAAGCCTGCCGATGCTAATGCACCAGGTACCGACTTGTTACTCAAAAAAAATGATTTAACTCTTTCCAAACTGTCAGGAGTTAAACCATCTATTATTGGCTTTTTCTGCCGACCATTTAACCACTCAGAAATTTTTTCATATTCAGGATCATATATCGGTGTGTACAAAATTCTATGGACTGTCGTAGCAGCCACACCTTGCTGTCGAATGACGCTAGCAGCCTTGTTTGTAGGAGTTAATATAGCCAGACTACGTTTTTCAGATACTTTATTTGATTGATATTCTCCTGAGACTATCTCCAATCCCGCCTCAATCAAATTAGTCACAATTTTTGCTAATAATAACGTTTTTCCAGAGCCCGCTTTTCCAGCTATAACCAGCTCAAATTTTTTATGACTGTCAACAGAAGAAAAGTTTTTACTATCTAGATTTACTCCCGAGGCCGACAGAAGTTCAACAATCCTATTGTAAGCATTCTCTTGGTCTTTTGAAAACTCCAAATTACAACTCTTTTCTGAAAGATCTAACCTAAGGAATTAATTCTGGCTAGTATAATTTATAACTTTCCAATTACATCCAAAGTATCTTCAAAAGTCCGCAAGCCAGTCTGTGTTGCCGAAACTAATACCGCCATATTTCCTGGCTTATGTTCATTTTTTCTCATCTTTGCATGTGCATCAGGAATCTCTGACCACGGAAAAACTTCGGACATGCATGGGTCTAACCTACGCTCTAACATAAGTTGATTAGCTGCTGCTGCTTGTTTTAAGTGTGCAAAATGACTTCCTTGAACTCTTTTTTGGTTCATCCAAACATATCGCGCATCCATTGTAAGGTTGTATCCGGTTGTTCCAGCACAAATCACAATCATGCCACCCTTTTTACAAACAAATGTGGAAACTGGAAATGTAGCCTCACCCGGGTGTTCAAAAACCATATCTACGTTTATTCCCTTCCCAGTTATTTCCCAAATCGCTTTGCCAAATTTACGAACTTCATTAAACCAATCTTTATATTCCGCAGAATTTACTATCGGCAACTGACCCCAACAATTAAAATCTTTACGATTGATCACTCCTTTGGCTCCTAAATCCATTACGAACTCTCGTTTATCCTCTTCAGATATCACGCCAATAGCATTCGCTCCAGCTGTGTTAATCAATTGAATCGCAAATGAACCAAGTCCCCCTGAGGCGCCCCAAACCAAAACATTTTGTCCTGGTTTCAACTCATGCGGATGATGACCAAAAAGCATTCTATAAGCCGTTGCTAACGTAAGTGTGTAACAGGCGCTTTCTTCCCAAGTTAAATGTTTTGGTCTCTGCATTAATTGCTGTGCTTGGACTCTTGTAAATTGTGCGAAAGAGCCATCTGGTGTTTCATAACCCCAAATACGCTGACTAGCTGAAAACATTGGATCTCCTCCATTGCATTCTTCATCATCACCATCATCTTGATTACAATGAATAACTACTTCGTCACCAATTTTCCAACGCGTAACCTTATCTCCTGTTGCCCAAACAATGCCGGAAGCATCTGACCCTGCAACATGAAAATCTTCTTTGTGAACATCAAATGGTGAAATTGGGATCCCAAGACCGGCCCAAATACCATTATAATTCACGCCTGCGGCCATAACAAAAACTAAAACCTCATTACTATCTAAACTTGGTGTTTCAACTACTTCAATTTCAAAAGACTTCCCTGGTTCACCGTGTCTTTCTCGTCTAATCGCCCAAGCATACATTGTTTTTGGTACATACCCCAGCGGAGGTATTTCACCCACTTCATACAAATCTTTTTCAAATGCTTTATACGAAATTCTATTATTTGGCGTATCCGATGACATAATGCTCTCCAGAATCAATTCGAGTTCTCTTACTATCTATTGGCAACAACAGTGCATAATCGCAATAGTAATTTTCAGAAAAATTAAAAATAAATTAAGAAATTTAATACCTAATTAACGCTAAATTTGGAAATTATATTACCTTAGATATTATCATTAAGTAAGTGTGAGATAGAATTCGCATAAAAATCAATTAATTCTCCGCCTGAATTATCAATCCTAATTCCAGTAGGAACTCTCTTTAATGCTTTCCTTTTTAAAAGAGTCTCTAGAGCATGTTCTATCATATAAGCTTCTCTGTGCTTAGGAATTTTTACTTGGATATCTAAAGACCTTAACTTGGTTAATATCTTTAAACAGATTTCATATATCTGTGATGCTTTCATAGGATTATTTGACGATCTTATAACATAGGAGACCAATGGTACTGGCAGCACTGGAATTGCTTTGCTAATTTCGTTCATGACTTTTCGTCCTAATAAGACAGTACTTCGATCAGAATTTTTATTACCATTACTCTTTAAAAATGATCTTAATGAAATTGGTTGACCAAAGTTCACCCCTGCATAGCCAAACCGATTAAACCGCCCTGTTAAACGCAACCAGATTTGACGGCAGAAGAAACCTATTGCAACTAATAAGCTAAATTCGAAATGCTCTTTTGGATGCTTCAAAGCTTTTAGAAGAATCCGGTCTTCTAAGACACGGTCATAATTTAAACCAACGGGTACAAATACTAAATCACGTTTCTGGTTTAAATCAAAATTCGCAACCATATAGCTTAAGATCCCTAACTTTCCTCGTTTTAATCTGCCATCAAGACTGAGACTACCCTCAGGAAAAATTGCTTGGGTCACACCGCCATCAGTTGCCATTTGAACATATCTACTGAGAACTTTTTGATACAAAGGACCAGGCACTGAACGTCTTATAAAATATCCACCCCAAGCTCTTATTAACTGCTGCAAGGGGGATATGCGGGCCCATTCACCGACAGCATATGAAAGTGCCGATTTATCAGAAGCCAGCCATGTAAGAATAAAGTAATCCATATTAGATCTATGGTTTACGATAAAAATGACAGTCGCATTCTTATCTAAATTAGAAAATATGGCCTTTTCTTTTTCATCAAGATTCACTCTGTATATTAATCTAGATATTACTCGAGCTAATTTTGTTGCAAACCCGAAGTATGCCATCGCTGAGAAAGATGGAATGATTTCTTTAGCGTAGCGAGCGACCTCATCAATAATTACTTTTTCTGGAATTTGATTATTTTGTGCGTACTCAAGGGCTAAATCCATGACCTCTGGATCATAAGTCAGCCTATCTATCATTACACGTCGCTGCATAAGCTTGAAAGGCTGAAGTTTTAAATCTAACCTATCATTTAGTTTATCAATCAATCTTTCAAAACGTCTTCTAAAATACCATCTTACCGAAGGTACCAATACTCGATCTAATAAACCAAAGATCATGAGAAGACCGCCAGAAATAGCAAGCCAAATGGGTATTTCAATGATTCCAAACATAACAGTTACACTAAACTAATGTAGCTTCTGAACAATATTTGTTTCAAACAAAAAGATAAGACTGTATACACAAAATACTTTATCGTCATAATATTTCCATTTACATCAGTTTGTTGTAATTATCTTTTTAGGTAATTAAATCATAGGATCAATTTCTTGGTTAAAAAACATAATCCTCCATGGCTTTTTCGAACTTATGCAGGTCACTCAACTGCAAAAGCGTCAAATCGCTTATATCTCGATAATCTTCACAAAGGACAGACAGGATTATCCATTGCCTTCGATCTGCCTACTCAAACAGGTTATGATAGTGACCACTTATTGGCAAAAGGAGAAGTAGGCAAGGTTGGAGTCCCAATATGTCATTTAGGTGATATGAAAACTCTATTTAATAATATCCCAATGGATAAAATGAATACCTCCATGACGATTAACGCCACTGCACCATGGTTATTGGCGTTATATATAGCAACTGCTGAAAGCCAAGGAGTAGACAGTTCAAGCCTCAAAGGTACTGTTCAAAATGATATTATAAAGGAGTATCTAAGCCGAGGAACGTACATATGTCCCCCAGAACCATCGATGAGATTGATAACAGATGTAGTAGCTTATTGTTATGAATTTGTACCTAGATGGAATCCGATGAACGTATGTTCTTACCATTTACAGGAAGCGGGAGCGACACCTGAACAGGAATTAGCCTTTGCCTTGGCTACAGCAACCTCAGTTTTGGATAATCTGAAATTAAAAGTGAGAAAAAAAGATTTTCCAGAGCTAGTGGGTCGAATTTCCTTTTTTGTAAATGCTGGCATTCGATTTATTACTGAGATTTGCAAAATGCGAGCATTTGTTGAGCTCTGGGATGAGATTTGTCTAACTAGATATGGAGTAAAAGATCCAAAATATCGAAGATTTCGCTATGGGGTTCAAGTAAATTCCTTAGGACTTACAGAACAACAGCCAGAAAATAATGTTTATAGAATATTAATTGAAATGCTTGCTGTTACATTATCAAAAAATGCAAGAGCCAGAGCAGTTCAATTACCAGCCTGGAACGAAGCACTGGGACTACCTAGACCTTGGGACCAGCAATGGTCACTTCGTATGCAACAAATAATGGCTTATGAAACTGATTTATTAGAATTTGATGATATCTTTGATGAGAACCCAGCCATAGATAGTAAAGTAAAACAATTAAAAGCTGGTGCTCTATCAGAGTTACAACAAATTGATAATTTAGGAGGTGCTTTAAGCGCTATCGAATTTATGAAAACTCAGTTAGTAAAGTCTAACTCTGAAAGAATTTCAAAAATTGAAAATGGCTCTTCGACTGTTGTAGGCGTGAATAAGTATATTGAAAGCGCAAAAAGCCCTTTAACAGCCAACGACGGATCTATCATGCAAGTTGATACAGATGCTGAAAAAGATCAGTTAAGCCGCCTAAAAGAATGGCGAAAAAATCGTAATTCCAATGAAGTTAAAGAAGCGTTGCATACTTTAAAATTGGCGGCAAAAAATGGGGAAAATATTATGCCACCATCAATCAAAGCTGCAAAAGCAGGTGTCACAACAGGTGAATGGGGCATGGTTATGAGAGATGTTTTTGGGATTTATAAAGCGCCAACTGGTGTTGGAAAATCTATTTCTAATGACGTGGCTGAATTAGACCACATTAGACTAGCTGTTGATAAAGTTTCACACAAACTTGGTAGGCGCTTAAAATTATTGGTTGGCAAACCGGGCCTAGATGGGCATTCAAATGGCGCTGAGCAAATAGCCACGCGAGCGAGAGACTGCGGTATTGAAATAGCCTATGAGGGTATTCGTCTTACCCCATCAGAAATAGTTGATGCAGCACTGCGAGAACAAGCTCATGTAATTGGACTATCAATTCTATCAGGAAGTCATGTGCCATTAGTAAAAGATGTAATCGATCAGCTCAAAATTAGAGACAGGAAAGATATACCGCTAGTGGTTGGAGGAATAATTCCAGAAAAAGATGCTAATAAACTGAAGAAATTCGGAGTTTCTAGAGTCTATACTCCAAAAGATTTTGAGTTAAATAAAATTATGCTTGATTTAATTGAAATTGTTGAACCATAATTTACTTTCATTTAAAATATTTTGAGAATGGGAATATCCAGATGACAAATGATCAAAAGTTAATGCTTGAAATAGAAGCTCGAAAAGAAAGCTTGATAGAGTTAACTCAGGACTTGATTAGAATACCAACAGTAAATCCTCCTTGCGCAAATTATCTTGAGATTTGCGAGTTTCTCAAAAATCGATTGGAATCTTCAAGATTTGAAACAAAACTGATAAGGGCAAAAGGAGCGATCGCAGATAGCGATAAATATCCAAGATGGAACATTGTTGCAAAGTACATAGGTAAAAACCCAGGGGATTGCGTTCATTTTAATAGTCATACGGATGTAGTGGAAGTAGGCCATGGTTGGACTAAAGATCCATTTGGTGGTGAACTAAGCGATGGAAAAATTTATGGTCGGGGCGCATGTGATATGAAAGGGGGATTAGCGACCTCAATCATTGCTGCAGAGGCTTTTATTGCTACTTACCCAGATTTCAATGGAAGTATAGAAATTTCTGGGACTGCGGATGAAGAGTCTGGTGGATTTGGTGGTGTAGCATACTTAGCTGAAAAAGGTTATTTCAAACATGTCGACCACGTAATCATTCCCGAACCTTTGAATAAAGATCGTGTTTGTATTGGGCATAGAGGAGTTTGGTGGGCAGAAGTCGAAACCAAAGGCAGAATCGCACATGGATCAATGCCATTTTTAGGTGATTGCGCTGTGAGACATATGGGAGCTGTCTTAGAACAAATGGAAGAGAAACTTTATCCAGCATTGAAAAATAAGAAAACCAATATGCCCGTCGTTCCCGATGGAGCAAAGCAATCAACTCTAAATATCAACTCGATACATGGAGGTGAGGCAGAGCAAGATGAGGATTATACTGGATTACCATCGCCAAATGTTCCAGATAGATGTAGAATTGTAATTGATCGAAGGTTTTTGATCGAAGAAAAATTACCTGAAGTAAAATCAGAAATTTACGAATTACTGAATAATCTTAAGGAAAATCGCCAAAATTTTGATTTTGAAATTAGAGATATGCATGAAGTTCACCCAACGATGGCTCCTAAAGATGCTCCAGTTGTCACCACTATTTCTAATGCGATTAAAGATGTTTTAGGAAAGACCGCTGAACAAGTTGTCTCACCAGGAACTTATGATCAAAAACACATCGATCGAATCGGTAAATTGGATAATTGTATCGCTTATGGTCCAGGTATACTTGATTTAGCTCATCAACCAGACGAGTGGATTGGGGTGGATGATATGATAGACAGTGCCAAAATTATGGGGAAAGCACTGACTAATTTTCATTCTGTTACTTGAAATAAGAAGAAATTAATCTCTTATTTCACTGGGAAATACACCCCAAATAGAAGACTTTAAAGCCCAACCCTTGTAGCCATCAGCATTTAGTTTACACCAATGATGATTGCATTTTCCAAGTTTAGCCAAAACACCAATTTCTAAATAAGCGATGATAGGCATTCCATCAGTTGGTTTAGCTAGGAGAGGAGTTAATTCATTTGTAACAACAACATTTCGAACACCTGATAATAGAGAATAATGCATCCAACCACCTTCCCCTTCATGATCTAAAACTTGACGCCAATGGCCAAATTCTGCGATAATTTTCAAAGGCATATTTTTTTGTTTAAATATCCAATCAACTTTATGCGACAAACTTGGTCCTCGTCTCACATTTCCTTCGGGAGCTTTCATCGACACGAACCTTGGGATTGGAAGATTGGTCACCTGCCCTCGTTGCTCTGCAAAACAGATTGAATTCATGGAAAAAAAATTAAGCAAGAATCCAAAGAGAATCAAAATTTTAATTTTATTTAACACGTTGTATGATATTTGCTTGCTCCTTAGTGCCTTTATTTGCCAATATACTTTAAAAGTTACCAGAGGAATATACGATGAGTAAACAAAAACCAAAGGTGATTGTCACACGGCGTCTACCACCAACTGTAGAAAAACGCATGAAAGAACTTTTTGATGTGGAACTCAATAAAGACGACATCCCTATGTCTAGACATGAGATAGCGGCAGCAATGGAACGAGCAGACGTTTTAGTCCCAACGATCAGCGATGTAATTGATCAAAAGTTACTTGCCAGAGCTGGTAAAAACTTACGCTTGATTGCAAGTTATGGAGCAGGGTTTGACCATATAGACGTACAAACCGCAAGGCAAAGAGGTATCTTAGTATCAAATACACCCGGCGTTTTAACAGATGACACCGCGGATATGACTTTAGCCTTGATGCTTGGTGTAATGAGAAGGTTTCAGGAGGGTTCCAGCTTAATTCAAAAAAAGTCATGGGATGGATGGTCTCCCTCAGCAATGCTGGGAACACGATTAGGTGGTAAGAGGTTAGGTATTCTTGGTATGGGAAGAATAGGCTCGGCTGTTGCGGATCGAGCAAAGGCTTTTGGTATGGAGATTCATTATCACAACAGGAAAAGATTACATCCCGCCTTAGAAGAACCAACCGGTGCTAAATATTGGGAAAGTTTAGAGGAAATGCTTCAGGAGGTTGATGTTTTGTCAGTAAACTGCCCGCACACACCTATTACATTTCACATGATCAATAGCACTCGGCTTTCTCTGATGAAAAAGAGCTCATTTATTGTAAATACATCCAGAGGTGAAGTAATAGATGAAAATGCGCTTGCAAGAGCTCTTAAAAATAAAAAATTAGCTGGCGCTGCGCTGGATGTATTTGAAGCAAGAAAAGAGGTTAACCCTCATCTTCGTGGGCTTCCTAACGTTATGCTTTTACCCCACATGGGATCCGCAACAGATGAAGCACGAATTGAAATGGGTGAAAAAGTTATTATTAATATCAAAACTTTTATCGATGGACATCGACCACCTGATCAAGTTGTACCAGCAATGTTATAATTATCAAGGCCATTAATCAAATCAGCCATTCTTCTCGCCAGGTAAGGCCCAACATCTTCTTGCAAGAAATGGCCGGCATCTTTAGCTATAAAATGTTCTTGATTTTGGGCCCCTGGAACCATTTTAATAAATGTTTTCTCCACGCCCCTCATGATAGGATCACTATCTGCAAAACAAGTCAAAAATGGCTTTTTCCATTTTTTCAAAACTTCCCACGCTGCTAACTGATTGACTCTAGCAGGATCTTCAGAAGATGAAGGTACAAGAATTGGAAACTGTCTTGCTCCAGCTTTATATTTTTCATTCGGAAAAGGCGCATCATAGGCATCAATTTCCGCCTGTATTAAACCGGAAACGCATCCTCTATGAATTATTGGGCCAATTTTAAATGGAATATTTGTTTGGCTAAATTCTCGCCAAGCCTCAAATGGCTTTCCCAAGTCATGATCTCCAGTCGGCAAAGCAGTATTGCCGATCATGACCGCATCAAAACTTTCTTGATTGTCGCATAATAGCCTTAATCCAATCAATCCTCCCCAATCTTGCCCAAACAATGTTACATTCTTTAAATTTAATTTTCTAAAGAATATATTAATCCATTCCACATGGCCGTTATAAGAATAAGAGCCTCGATCACTGGGTTTGTCAGACTTTCCAAACCCTATAAAATCAGGAGCAATTACCCGAATACCATTCTTAACCAAAATAGGGATAATATTACGATACAAATAAGACCAAGTAGGTTCTCCATGTAGTAACAAGGCTACTTTAGAAAATTGCCTTCCTTCATCCAGATAATGCATCCGCAATTCACCTAAATTTTGATCCAATATATTAATGTAATTTGGTAGGAAATTATAATCATGCAAGTTTTCAAATCGTTCCTCAGGTGTTCTCAAAATCTCCATTATCGCTAACCACTATTATTTTTTTTAACTCACATCATCCCAACAAGGATAAATTCACTCTGCTGCTTCCAAATAATCTGACAAGGGAGGGCAACTACATATTAAATTTCTATCTCCATGAACATTATCGACTCTATTTACAGGAGCCCAATATTTATCAATTCGAAATGCACCGGCAGGG
>Ga0163110_10000545_pt1 | contig 17881 bp, 12 predicted proteins | sample CRUFie1St17metaG_FD_108703 | JGI IMG/M metagenome (GOLD analysis project Ga0163110, IMG submission 108703) | Marine microbial communities from the Costa Rica Dome - CRUD Field 142mm St17 metaG | ecosystem: Environmental > Aquatic > Marine > Oceanic > Photic zone | place: Costa Rica: the Eastern...
GTGTAATTGGTGGCAAAGATCACCATTGGGAAGGTTATGTTTTGGATAGAGATCCAATCTCTGACCACGTATTGATTGACCAGAATTACGATTATTATTCACTAAAAAAAGGAAATAGTGATGTCATAGTTGTTGCATTCATTTTCACTACATGCCCAGATGTTTGTCCTGTTATTACAAGCAATTTAGTAAGCGCTGAAAAACAGTTACAAAGCGTTGACTATCAGTTCATATCAGTCACTGTTGACCCCGCAAAGGATACTCCGGTAGCATTGAGAAATTACATGGAAATGTATGATGCATCATGGCCTCACCTCACGGCTGAATTAGAGGATATGCAAGCTTTGTGGGATGATTTTGAAATCTATGTAAATACAACAGAAATTGAGAATCACGACCATGACCACAGTCATAACCACGATGATGATTCAATGGAGAATAACAGCGACTCTACGGTAACTGTAGTTATGCCTAATGGAACAAGTAACGAATACCATGTTGAACCAAAAGGATGGGAGCAACTAACTGCATCGGCTTACCAAGCAGGTTGGAACATAAGTTCCAGTTCTAGCCAGTGGGGTAATTTCGTAAGTGGAATAAACGGCGATGACGCTCCTGCAGATTACTCCTGGTGGTGGCAATTACACACATGGAATGAATCAGAAAGTGCTTGGGAAGAATCGATGGTCGGAATTGATGAAGTCGAAACTGGCCCTCTTGCCTTTGCACCCAATTCAACAAATGACTCTACAATTCCTACTCCAACGGACGCACACGACCCGGTATTTTCAATCGTACAATCCAATGGTTCAGTCGTTTCTACAGAATTGACTAATGTCAGTGCATGGCACATGTCACTTGGAGCACTAAACTCATTTGATGCGCCTGATTCTGATTGGGGCCACTACATGAATTCTATCGATGGAGTAAGTGCACCTACAGATTACTCCTGGTGGTGGCAATTGCACTACTGGAATGAGACCTCTGAATCTTGGAGTGAAAGTATGTTTGGTATGGATTCACTAATTGATAAAGAATACATCGCATGGGCACCGAACTCGACTTCGGATGAACTAATTCCAACCCCGGAAGCAGAAATTGTTGAGACTAGCACTTCACACTCAACTCAAACCTTCATTCTCGACGCAGATTGGAAACCAAAACTTGTCTACCTGGGATATGATTGGGATGTCGACGAATTTGTTGAGGACGTTAAAGGGGTTGCTGATTTGAAATCTAGCGCTCATGACCACGATAATGGGCTTCCTGGGTTCGCATTTACAACAGTTGCTGCTGGCATTGGATTAGCAATTATCACATCCAGTCGTGATGATTGATTTAGGATAGATTCTTGAAAGAAATGCCCTCCGGTCAATTTAGGCGGAGATCGCATAGCCTGGTATTGCGGTGGACTTGAAATCCACTGTCCCTCGGACACGGGAGTTCGAATCTCTCTCTCCGCGCTTAAATTTAATGACCAATGATATGTGATTCATGGAAAGGGTTCAACAACTCAAGGCGCCGTGCATAGAACATGGCCCGCCTACAGACGCGTCTTGGGATGCTGCTAGTTTTGCTGATGTTCATGGCTGGATGTATCTATAACGATACTCCAGAATGGGGCACAGGGGATGGGCAGGTGCATGTTGAAATCGATGACGACAATGCTGAAGTAAAATCAAAAATGGGTGAAGGGTTTGAGGAAACCTTCTCTATTGTTGGTTGCGGCGAATCTAAAATGAAAGTAACAGGGATGCTGATTTCCTCAGAAGTTTATTCTGAACATCCTACACTTTCTGATGTGCAGTCTGCAATGGGTGCTGCAGTAGTGATCCATACAATGTCTTACAGTTCAGCAGAATCGGTCGAGGAAGGGAAAGCCGGTAGAATAAGTCTCAAAGATTGGTCTGAACCACTTAACCCAAGTGAAGCAGTAGGTTCAAAATTATCAGATAATGAAGATGAATGGGAAGTAATTGGGATTATTCCTGGTTCTGAAAATGTAGCTGATGGGCTTAATATTCTCCAGCATTGGCACGAGCCTATCGAAATCAAAGGTTACGTCTTGGATGGAAATGGTTTAGCTGGAGTTAACCCTGAAAATTGTGACTTAGAAGGCCAAGGTCATGCTATGATTGTCACCAGCATCAAAACCTCTGAAGGAGTAGTTAGTCTAGACGGCGAGCACGACGATGAATATTCACTCGGCGATACGGATATCTTTGGCGGATGGACATTTGTTCTATTCTTCTTAATATTTGGAGTCGGAGGAGGTGTTGGACTTTACATCGTATCTACAATGGTGGTCCGTCAAGGTGCAAGAGCAACTGCAGAAGCATTGTTGGGAAGAGAAGGTTTTGCTAAATCGATTCAAATGAAAAAGGACTTGAAGCAATCGAAGAAAGATGGTTTACAGAGTCCTGTCGAAAGGTCTTCTAAGAGCAAGAAATCATCTCCACCTCCCAAGAAGAAAAAGGAAGAGGATGTTACTATTCCTGGTTTTAGTCTCGACAGTGTTCTTCAATCAGATAGTAGCGACGATGGTCCCAAAACGTTCGAGGGAGGGAACTCAGTAGTAGTAACGAGTGAAGCAAAGGAAATGGAGTCTGCTCAGCCTGCTGCATCATCAATGCCTCAAATTTCTAATTCACCAATGCCTTATACAGAAGTGGTTTCTAGTCAACCTAAGCCAGCACAAAGGGAGCATTTCTCCTCAAGTATGCCCCGTAGTGCAACCCAACCCACTAGTGCTGCTAGTCCAACCAAAGCCAGCAAACCTGTAAAGCGTCGCTCTGTAAAAAAGCGGTCTGTTCAAAGAGCTGAACCGGAACCTGAGCCAGAAAGGATTGTCGAAAACAAACGCGCATCAATTTCTGATGATGAAGAGTTCAGTGATTTCTCATTCTAAGCCCAAGACACATCTTTGGCTCCACGTACCAATAATTGCTCAGTATGCCACTCTAAAGTTGCTGGACTGAGAATAACCGGTTCCCCGTCTGCTTGAACCCATGTTGATAATGGCAGTGGTTCATCTGAAACTTGCCCACTTGCATCTAACGGTTTAATTTCAATACGGTTGGCCTTTTGCATTGTTATTCCCCATTTGCCTACATGTTTGCCTTTCTTCATTGGACCCATCAAGGATAACATAGCAATTCTTGACAATCTTGGTGCAAACATGATCGTGCCATCTTTGTCAACAGGAGACACTCCAGGGCATACCTTGTAGCCGCCACCGAATGTTTCACCAGTGGTTGCTGCAAACATTGTGAAATCGATTATATTGCCCTCTGCCTCATCTATTTTGAGCCATACTTTCCTTCTTTTCCAAAATGGAATTGTTGTTACTCCAAGGTAAGTGTATTTCTTGTTTCCTTTAATCCACTTTGCCCTCGATAATTTTGCTCTAGATATAGCGCTTGTGATTCCTGAATCTGATTCTAAGAAAACCCATCTAACGATTCTGCCTTCCTCTTTGGCTTCACCGTCCCACTGATTGGCTTTGGGCGCAGGGTAATCTCCAGTTGCAGATGCTGGAAATCCTTCAAGACGCCATGCTGCACATCTACGGTCCACGCCATTGACGAGAACATCGATTGCTTGGTCTACTTTCTTTCGAGAAATACCTTGGGTTATTGCGTAATCATTACCCGAACCGAATGGAAGTATTCCCAATGGAATATCACAACCTCGTAAAGCGCTTGCAACTTCATGAACGGTTCCATCACCGCCGACAGCAACTATTGGTCCCTCAACATTTTTCTGTCTTAATTCCCAAGCAATTTCGCTAGCATGACCTACTTCAGTTGTCATGTGAGTCACAACATCGAAACCTTTCGATTCTAATTTTGCGGAGACTGTGGGCCATTTTTTGCCGCAAGTATGGTCCCTACTAGCGGGATTAACGATGCAATGTAAAACTCCCATAGTGTATGCTAGTATGTGTTGAGGACATCAAATCTTTTGTCACTAGAAAGCGATGGACTCATGTCTAATGTCTATTTGGGCTAGTTCATGACCTGGAGTGATGCGCAGCATGAATACATGCGCCGCGCCATCGCGGTAGCAGAAAAAGGAAGGGGGCAGGTAAGGCCTAATCCTCTAGTTGGCTGCGTCCTTGTAAAAAATGGAGAGGTCATTGCTGAGGGATGGCATGACCATCTTGGTGGATTACATGCAGAACAGATGGCTATTCACGATGCAGAAGAAAAAGGACACAATACAAACGGAGCAACCGCTTACATTACTCTTGAGCCGTGTAACCATTTTGGAAGAACACCACCCTGCACTGAAGCGCTTTTATGGGCGGGAGTTAGTGATGTAATTATCGCTCATAGAGACCCAAATCCTATTGTCAGAGGCAATGGAATTTCAGTTCTAGAAAATGCTGGAATTACAGTAAAGACCGGGTTATTAGAGGATGAAGCTGCACAGCAGATGAGGGAATTCCTACATTGGTGTGATAATCGCAGGCCTTTCGTTACAGTCAAAGTTGCAATTGATGCAAATGGTTCGGTTGATGATTTGTCGAAGGGGCCTGCAAGATTCACCAGTGATGAGTGCTTGAAAGAAGTTCACAGCTTGCGAAAAGATTGCTGTGCAATCCTTGTTGGTGCAAACACAGTAAACAGAGATAACCCCTCGCTCAATGTTAGACTGGTTGACACTAATAGACAGCCGTTGAGAATAATTATTGATCCAAATAATCGAATAAATTCTGATTCAAAAGTACTAACAGATGGGTTGGAAACAAAGCATTTGACCGATGATTTTAGAGGTCTTTCCGCAATGTTAGATATGCTTGGAGATCTGGAAATTCAAAGGCTATTAGTCGAAGGTGGGCCCGATACTATCAACCGTTTCCTTGACCATGATTTAGTTGATGAGTTCATCTTTGTACAATCTAATATAACTCACAATATGCCTGTTCAGGCTAATTTCGACCTTTCCAAATTCTCGAAAATGAACCAGACGATATGGGGCGAAGAGTCTGTCAAAATATACACGAGATGATTTGATGAAATCAAATCCTTCAGCAATTATCGCACTACGTGGTTGGCATCCAGCAATAGCGCGGGCTGAAGCCAACGCGATGTTTTCTAAGTCAGAAATAGAGATGACTGAGGCGAGGAGGCTTCTGGTTGCGTATGGCGAAAGCGACTGGAAAAACGCGTACAAAATGTCTGGTTGTGAGAGCGTCTTGGTAGGAGGAGGTATTGCAAAATGGGAGTCATTAGATGCATTTGTGAGTTTAATTTCTGTCACTGCAAAGGAATCCATGGCAGTAGAATGTTGGAGACATGAAGGGAAAATTCCGGTGTCAACAAAAGACATTGAGCGGCATATTGGAGGGAAATTCCATGATTCTGGTTCAACTTTCGACCTCGAAAATCCTAAGCACAGATTTGGGATTGTATTAGACAATTCAGCAGGTTACGTCGCATGGGGTTGGATGACTGGGCAAGGACCGGGGAAGCATGGCTGGTCTGCTATGCGCGCAAATAAGCGCCCGTTTTTCCGTCCAGTAAGCCTTGAGCCAAGACTGGCTAGAGCCGCAGTAAATATCGCTGCTGGAACAAATGATGGATTCGTAATTGACCCAATGTGTGGCACTGGAGGTATTTTGATTGAATCGGCCCTTACAGGGCGGCCAACAATTGGAATCGATTTTGACCCAGTTATGGTCGATGGATGTCAGCAGAATATCAAATGGGCAAACATCGATGCAAAGGTTGTGAGAGGGGATGCTACAAGATACGAATTACCAGACAACATTGCCGCAGTAGTTGTAGATCCACCATATGGTAGAAATTCACCTAGCGATGAAAAACTGATTGGAGACATGCTGGCAAATATCCGGCGACAATCCTCAAGTTGTAATTTAGTTGTAATTCTCCCTGTTCCTCCTGGAGGAGATTGTCTCGATGAAGAAATTACAACCGATATCAAGTTGCCTGGGTATGAGATTGAAGCCGCATATGGTATCCCTGTTCACAAATCCCTAGGAAGAGTTTTGATCGTCGCCAAAGCTTCGACCCAAAATTGAGCAGCCTTAGTGCGTCATCTTCAGTTGGCTCGTCAAACTAATTGGTGTGTGGACAAAGGTCATCTAAAATCGCGAGATCTTTTTCATCCAAGATTACGGGGTATGTACGGCAGCCCAATGGTCCAGAGTCGTATACTGTACAAATTCTTGAAGATGTGACTAAATCAAAACCTGTTGCCAAAAATACACATGCCTTAGTATCTTGATTATTCAGTAAACGCCTAATTCCAGATTGATCCTTACCACAACATTGGTTTTCAGATAAACCGGTTCTTCTAGATAGGCGGCTTGCTTCTGTCGCAGTTATCGGCATGACTATCTCTCTACCACACATACTACAACCCTTCTCAGCACAAGGAGAGTTGCCACCCATAAAACTCGCTAATTGCGGCGGGCACTTGAATGAACGCAAGGGTGTGATTCAAGAAGGGGTGGCTTTTCGGCGGTGCAGGGCAATTAGGGTAGTCTGGATATCCTTCCGGCCTTCGGAGCCGGAGACGTGGGTTCGAATCCTGCATTGCCCGCCATTATTCCTATGCTGAATAGAAAATTTGTTTTGTAAAACTTGCCAAAACGGGGTCAATGTTATACAGTGCTGTAGTCTGGTTATAATGTGAAATCTAAATCTATGCTATTACTAGCAATCTTTTTGTTCTCAATTATACCGTTAAACAACGCCTCAGCAAACGGTTCAAGTGACGTGATGTTAACAAGTCCAAACGAATTGGATTGCCTATCTGATTCTATTCTTGAGTGCACTTTACCGATTGATGCAGCATTGTCTCACGAATGGACTTTCAAAGCATACAATGGGGATATACCAGAAGAGTACACATTCCGAATGAGTGTTGTAGATTTATCAAATAATGCGCAGGTGCATTCGACTACAACCACACTCACAATGGCTCAATATGGCATGGCCGACGTTACCTTCACACCATGGAATGGTTGGAATGATGGATCATCTTACAATATCAGTTTCAGTGCGGTTAGAACTAACGATAACAGTGACGTGGGCAATAAAAGGTATTTCCATGCCACTTTCGAGGATACCATTGATGTAGCAATTTTATCGGATAGTTACACGCCCGCAATAAAGCAAGATTTGTCCACACTCGGCATGACTTATACTCAATTCCCAATAGATGATTGGTCAACTTACCTTAAATCGGGTTGGATGTCCAATTACCAAAAAATTGTGATTCCATCGCAAAATGATAATTCTGCAAAGCCTACTAGTGAAGGAGGAGATGGTTATTTTGAAAAACTTGGAGATTCGTCAAATAAGTCCGTTTTAGAATCTTTCATGGCTGCAGGAGGGACTGTCCAAATTCATCTTACTAGTTCGACTGAATATTATGGATATTCATCCTCAACTGAACAAAGTTATCTTCCTTTTGATATGGACATAACAGCAAGAAATACAGCTGGAACAAAGGTCACATACAGTGACATGGAGATCGCAAATCCATATCATCCAATCTTCGACAGCGTTGATTTTACTCAATTTCAAGGATTTGATCAGTATGGCACAGTGGCTGAGGCTATTGTGAATACAAAATCAGCAGAGACTTCAACCATTCCAGGCATTTGTAACGGTTATTCAGAGGATGGAGGTTACTTCCAAAGATTAATCCAAACATGGGCTGATGACCAAGACATCATTCTTGGCACATGCAATTATGGGGACGGTGGAATGATTGTCACTACAATTGATGTTGAGAGTAACTCTGATGCCGCTGATAGCCCTACATTCCCACTTCTTGGTAACATGCTATCCCACCATTTGAATCCGTATCCTTCTGGCTTTGATAGTGCATTACAGGGAACAGACATAACACTCAACGGTAATGTTCCACCATTGGACTTCTCTAGTGGAGACTACGCATATACCTACCTCAAAAGCAATGCAGAGGTTGTTTTCAGTTATGTAACGAATACTGCAGAGAATCTTAATGCTGATTGGGAAATCGACGGACCAACCGATTGGCAAGGCAACTCAATGGCAGGCGGCATCGACCACACCAACGCATCTACTCCTTCTACCATTTTTTGCAATGTGGACTTATCCTCTGAAACTGGATGTGAACAAGGTGCAACTTGGGAAATCATCCTGTATCTTCACGATGAGCATGGAAATGCCCGCATCATCCCAGTTACGGTACAAACTGATGATTCTATGGCCGACGAATTCAGACCGATTGCTGACGCTCAACTTGACATACGTTGGGAATATGCAGACCAAATCGAATACGTTGGAGAAAAAACAGTTTCAGGGATTGATTGGCCTCAGTATAGAATTCATCTTGATGGATCCGGTTCTCTACTTGTCTACTTCGATGCAAGCAACTCCTCTGATGAGGATGCTGAAAGCGACAATGGAATTACTATGTATGAATGGCGAGTTCTGTTTGATGCACCATATGGTGATACGAACTTCGACTTGGCAGGCCATACATTCGAACAATACGCTGCAAGCAACGGTCAGTGGGCGTATCAATTCAATAACGTAACTTCAGACCCAAATGGCCAGTCTGAATCCTTAATCCGTATCGAGTTAGTAGTCTATGATCAGGCAGGGAAATTTTCGGAAAAATACAGGATGTATTTCTCCGTAGTTCCTGAAGGATTTGGTGATGCAGAACCTGTTATCCAATTTGATATGTCAATGAATGGGACGCAGGTTGGCAGTGACACTATCACAATTAGTGGAACAATCCTAAACGGTTCAGAACAAGGTAACGTCTATGTTGAAGTTGCTCTTAATGAGACTGCATTCAATCAATCTGTCATTTCAAAATACATGTTAATGATTGAAGGGAAATGGAACAAGTCTGATCCTCTAGGTGATTCTGATGTGTTTGAGTTGGGCCTGAATATCGAAGATTTGTATGATAATACCACAAAAAATCAGAGAATATTCATCATGGTCTATGAGGGTGACGACAAACGTTGGCAAAAGGTAAGCTGGATTGAAATTATCTTATCGCCCTGCTATGGAGCACAAGTTCCTGGGGATGTTATAGAGGCTGAGCCCGATGCATATTGGATTTGGAATATAGAAACAAGAGATTGTGAATGGAGCGGAGATTCTATTGACACTGATGGAGATGGCATTCCTGACAGCCCCCCTGACTCTGACGGAGATGGAATATCCGATAACAAAGATGCATTCCCATTCGATGCAAGTGAATCTGAAGATTCCGATCTAGATGGAGTTGGTGACAACAATGACGCGTTTCCTTTTGACGCCAATGAAACCTTAGATTCTGATAATGATGGAGTAGGTGACAATTCAGATGTGTTCCCTAACGATTCAAATGAAACAGCAGATTTTGATGGCGATGGCGTAGGAGACAATGCGGATGCATTCCCTCAAGATGCCAATGAAACCTTAGATTCTGATAATGATGGAGTAGGAGACAATTCAGATGTGTTCCCTAACGATTCAAATGAAACTGCAGATTCTGATGGTGATGGCGTAGGAGACAATGCAGATGCATTTCCTCAAGATGCCAATGAAACCTTAGATTCTGATAATGATGGCGTAGGCGATAATTCAGATGTGTTCCCTAATGACGAAAGCGAATCAGTAGATTCTGATGGTGATGGCTTAGGAGACAATGCGGATGCATTCCCAAATGATTCCTCTGAAACGAAAGATTCCGATGGCGATGGTGTTGGAGATAATTACCAAAAGCAGTTAGAGGAAGAACAACGAAACAAGTACATAATCATTGGAATAATCGTTGGTATAATCATATTAGTTGCTGGAGTAATTTACAAACAGAAAAGAAATTCTCCGATTGAACAGCAAGAGGAGCAAATCGATTTAGCAAATATTACTGAGCCTAATCTAGCTCAAACTGAACCAACAGTCGACCAACAGTGGACCGATGAATCGGGCTATACTTGGAGAAAAATGAGTGATGGGGAAATGCTCTGGTGGGACGGAACAGATTGGAAAAATCTCTAATTTTCCAAACTAATGGATTCCAAAAAAAGCCGTGAGACTCAAGAGCCTGCTCTGTGTGCGTAAAACATGGGCTGCAATCTTCGTGACCTAGCCAACGCTGAAGATACCACTATGGACGCGATGAAAGGCAAGAAGGTTGGAATTGACAGTTTTCTCTTAGCATTCCAATTTCTCACAACCATTCGTGACCGTTCTCCTACTGGAGATGGAGGGCCATTGCGAGCGGATAATGGTAAGGTAGTTGCTCATTTGATGGGATTCCTTTCTAGAGCGTCACTTCTTCTCTCAAAGGGTGTAAAGCCGGTATTCATCTTTGATGGAACTCATCCTGAGTTGAAGAAAGATGAGATGGATGCGCGCAGAGAGCGCAGAGAACAAGCCGAAGCAGACTGGAAAGCCGCTCTTGCAGTTGGCGATTTTGCAACCGCACACAAGTTAGCACAGCGCTGTGTCAAGTATACGCCCGAGATGGTCGAGGAATCAATCGAGATGCTGTCGCTAATGGGAATTCCTGCCTTTAGAGCGGAAGCAGAAGGCGAGGCGCAAGCAGCGGTAATGGCTGCTAAAGGTCAACTTGATGCTGTTGCAACCCAAGACTGGGATGCTCTCTTGTATGGCGCACCCACTGTTATCCGAAATTTCACATCGGACGGAAGTAAGAGAATGGGAAGAATTGTTCGTGCTCAAAAAATTGAACTTGAACAAATTTTGGCTGACAATGAATTGAGCAGAGACCAACTTATCGACTTAGCAATAATGATCGGAACAGATTTCCATCCTGGCATCAAAGGGATTGGCCCAAAGACTGGCCTCAAATTGATCAAAGAACACGATACCATAGAGGACGTGTGTGCTGCTAAGCATAAGGACGTGCCTGAAAGACTAGATGAAATCAGAGAAATTTTCAGAGACCATCCGGTTGTTGAGGTATCTGATGAACAATTGGAACAAGGACAGGTCGATGTTGAAGGTTTGAAGAAATTCTTAGTTGAGGATAGACAATTTTCGCAAAAAAGATTTGACAATGCAATGGAATTACTTGAGGGTGCAGGTCTTGTTAGGACCGGGGGCCAGACCTCACTCTTCTCTTTCTGAGATGAAACGCAACGGGCTTGCCAGTACCGATTGGCCATTCCATTCAGTAACCACTCCTCTAGCAATACTTTGAGCATCGGCCAATGCTTCACTGATTTTGTTGATCGGAGATGTTGGTATTCCCTCTAACAAATCGCATACCTGTGATTTGGTCATCGTAATCACTTTTGATTGAACCATTTTTACAACTTCTTTTCTTGAATTAACTCTTGCTTCATTAGTTGGCCATGCGTTCGCAAATTCAAGGTATTGAGACAAATTTTCGAATTGAGAATCCGAGCCTACTGCGATTACAACCCACCCGTCACTGGTTTGAAATGCCTGATATGGAACTAAATTTGGATGGCCAGAACCAAGCAGTCCGGGGTCTTCTCCGTTAGTGATCTGATTTTGTCCTTGATTTGCTAATGATGCGATAGCGCAATCCCATAGTGAGATGTCAATGTGAGAATTCTTACCCGTTCTCTCGCGCTTGAACAAGGAGGCGAGAATCGCATTCCCTGCGTATAGACCTGTAATCACATCAATCCAAGCAACGCCAACTTTGACCGGTCCACCTCCTTCTTCACCTGTAATGCTCATTATGCCGCTCATCGCTTGAAGTGCAAGGTCATATCCTGGTTCCTGAGACCTAGGTCCATTCTGTCCAAAGCCGGTTATTGAACAGAGAATCACATTATTTGGAATCGGGCCAATCAGCCTCTCAAGTTGACCGGGACGGAAATTCTCGATGACTACGTCGGACTGGGAAATCAAATCCTGTATTGCTTGCTTGTCTTCCTTAAGATTGTGGAAAATTATCTCTTTTCCTCGGTTACAAGATAGATGATATGCAGCAGTTCCATCTTCGAGAAATGGTGGGCCCCAGCCGCGTGTATCATCACCCCAAGGAGCCTCAACCTTGGTTACTTGAGCTCCTAAATCCGCCAGCATTTGTGCACAGTATGGTCCAGCCAATATTCGTGACAAATCCAGAACTTTGACTCCTTCAAGGACACCGTTCAATTTCTTCACCCCACGTATACAAGTGATATGCGTCACTTACTAAATCTGAACCTTCGAACTCAATTTCAATCCACCCTTCTGGGATTACCGGATCGATATATGGATAGACTACAATCCATTCAACATCTCCAAGATTTTCACATTGAGATAGTTCATTATCCCAATCGCTGTATGCTGTCCTCCAAAAGCCTAGGTTGTCCCCATCACTATTGGGGTCCATTGAGAATTTTATCGAGTACATTCGATGTAGTGAAAATGGTGAATTCGCCAAATACAATATATCCTCGCCGTCTTCGATTTCATCTTCTAGATGTTTACCGATTACATCTGTTCCTCTAGGACCAGACCCCGCCAATATGTACGAATTTAGTATCAGCATTATTGCAACTGAAGCAACTATTGCATTACGATTCAGTCCAAGATTTAGACCGGAAGTTTCGGTGCGTAACATCCTAGCAAACCACAATGGAACAAGTAATAGTGACAAGTATCGAGGCGTTTGACTAAATGAGTTGTAAGTGTCGGAAAAAGTACGGTCTAAAGCGACCGCTTCGGTTACTAACAGTGCTGCAAGCCAGCCGATCAAACACGCAGCTACCATTGAGGTGCCTTTCGAAATAATGATTGATTCTTCATTTTCTTTACCATCTTGTTTTGTGAAATATAAAATTCCACCAATCACGAAAAAGAAGTACGCTACAAATGAGAATAGTAGGGCGGGAATAATATCAGGTTCCATGATTGAAATTCCATTTCTGTATAGTACTACCAACTGGACAATAAAAGCAATAATTGGGATTTGAATCATGTTCATTTCCATTCTTGTTGATACGAATAATGCAAGCGCTGCTGGGATTAGATACCATATTGGCATGCCTTTGAAAGATAGAATTATCAAAGCACAAATCACTGGCGGAGCCAGCCAATAATTCCACTGTTTTTCTCGACGCAGTGCTTTGATTATGCAGTATGTTGAAATCGCTACCAACATCAAAATTATACTTTCTTGGTAAACCCTACCTGTCGCTCTCATTAGTGGTTGATAAATCGATGCTAAGGCCGTTAATCTCAGAGCTTGTTCATGTTCAAACAAATCTTTTGTCAAAAGGTAAATTGTAGCTAAACAGCCCAACCCTCCAACCAATCCTAGAACATGTAATGTTGTTGCAGAAGTAGAGAAGATTGTGAACCAAATCTCAAAAATTGAATGCCAGGCAAACCATTTGTCGTCTGCAGGTATCTCTCTAGGCGTTGAGGAATCCGGGGCATCTGGACGAAGTGGGCCCCACTCAAGATGTGCTTCTCCATCATCCATTTCATCGCTTACATAGACAGCGTGCACATGAGCATCCAAACCTAGTGGCATGAGTGCTGCGGCTAAAAAATGCATAAGGATGCCAACGAGAAGAAGACCCTTCCAGAATTTCTTCTCCATGACACTCCTATGGAGAACTAGATTTGAGCCCTTTGGGCTCAATCTATCATCAGCGGCGGTTTCCAGCGACCATCATTCCTCGCGTGGTCTAGAATGTGCCAATAAACCGTATGTTCTGCCTCATCGGGATAAACAAAGGGGCCGAGCCTTGACCATGCTTTCCTAGCATTCCAAGCAAGGAACGGTATTGAGAGTGCCGGGCCACAAGTTGGAAGTGAGAAGCGGCACAACCACGGACGACTGACAAGTCCTGAATCCTTCAGTGCTTTTTGTACTGCAGCCCAATCCTTCCATGGGCCTGCCTTTTTCCTAACAAGCCAAGACGGGTTAACGCTACTGTCTAATTCAAATCCAGCCTTTGCAATAACTGGAGCCATCCATGGTGCGATATACCCTGCTGGTGCCCTGAACCAAGGCCTCCAAGCATCCTTTGCAAAATCGTGTAACTTTACATCGGCCTCAACCAGTGCTTTCAGAAGACCTTCGGGGTCCTCAGGATATGCTGACCAACATCTATGCGTCAATCCATGACATCCAATTGTGACTTGTGGATGGGCATTGAGTAAATCACGTAACCATTGACTGAAATCAAGGTCATCAAGTTGGTCTGCAATAACGAATATTGTGAGTGAAACTTGTGTTCGATCTAGCCAAGATCTGAAACTTTGCATTGCTTTTAGCATTGTATCTGATGTATTCTCATGGGCCGAGCCTTTGGACCTTGTAGGGTGCCCCTGATATTTGGGGGTGTGACGAATATCGTCTGAATCGACGGTCAGCCAGACCGGTTTCATCTAATCACCACGGTTTAATTGGATCAAATGCAAAACGTGTGGAATTGTTCGATTATCAATTTCTATTGGAATGAAACCTTCGATTGCCATACCTTTCCATTTTTGACAAATTGATTTGCAGGTTGCTAAACCAGCATTGTTGTGAGGATGGACTGTTATCTCGATGAGCGATTGTTCGCTTCTTTGAGATTGCCACTCAAATATTGCATCAACACACGACTTAGCAATCCCTTTTTTCCTCCAACTTTTCTTGACCCAATATCCCAAGTTATACGCAGAGGCTGCAAGTTGTAACTCATCGCCCAATCCAATCATACCAACAAATGAATTGTCATCCATTGAATGGATTGCCCAAAAATGAATCGAATCACCATTTCTGTGGATTTCTAAATCTATCATTAAGTCTGCAATTTGGCTACGTGCCTCTTCGCCTTCTTTGAGCCACGGTAGAGCTGACTTCGCTGCTTCTGGGTCCTCGAGGTATGCTTTCATTACCTCTGGTAAAATTCTCCGATTAATGGGTCGCAGGATTACTTGTTCATTTACCGCAAGTTCCGGCGTTTGCAAATCGATTCCCCCCTATACTCCAAGATGCGCCATGGCTGATGCTACGTGTTGATTTCCAGGCATGACAGTGTTTGCATTGGTTAACATTTGTTGAACTTCATCAGCCCTGTCAAGTTGTTTCAATACCATCCCAATGTGATAAATCAAGTCAACATTTTCATTTGTCAAATGTGGCCCTAAACTATCTATCGTGGCCGCTGCTTCAGTCACCTTTCCACTCTTTACTTGCTCAAGGGCGCTAACTACTTCCCTGTGTACTTGTCGAGGGTCCCAAGGTTCACCTTCCGCCCAAGGCCATATTCTTGAGTTCGTTTCAATACTTGGTATAGTAGACTCTTGTTGGAGTTCAGTCTCAACTGGTTCATGAGATTCTTCGCTTGATGTTTCTGCCAACTCTACATTCATTTCTTTTGGAGGGTCAGCGGCAGCCTCCAAACTAGACGGTAATTCAGACTGATTTACAGTCGAAGTAGTATCGGCAGGTGTAGCGATTTTTGACATTTCAGGGAGCGCTGGCAGGTTGGGCAATACCACAGCAGGGGTTGGTGCTGGTGCCTTTTTTGCTGTAAGATCAATCTTGTTTTCATATAGGTCGTCGGGAGGCAATGACGGTAATTCTGAACCTCCAACATGGCCCAGTAGATCACCGTCAATCTTGGTAGAAGTATTTGGAGAGAAAAGGGCTCCTTTGCCTTGATGAACCGGTTCAGGAACTTCATCGAATGGATCTATTTTTGTGAATTCTAGTTTTGAAACATCCTTGATTTCTTCACCCACGTCTTCAGCGCTAACCTCTTCGGGTTCGTGGCTAACAGTGTCATGCATCTCTGGAGATGATGACTCCATGAATCCGATTTTTTCTGGTTCCTCGGATTCAAAGTTAGTTGCTTCGTATTGTTCAACTTCAAGGGGGTCTTGGTCCAATGTCAATACTACGTCAACTGCTTCACCTTCTTCCCATGAATCATCATCACCATCATCAGACATTAATTCATCAAAAATTGAATTACTAACCTCGGCTGATATCGATTCTCCTTGGTCTCGTGGCGCCTTGTTTAATTCGTAGTAACACTGGACACAAGTTGATACTCCAACTTTGTTTACGAACTCGCAGTATGGGCAAATTTCACCCTCAACTTCTGCGGTCGACTTGCGTCTGAACATAGTTACCAGCAAAGCCTCGGCTACTCATATCGTTGTTAAGTCTCACCTATTCTCGACCATCGACAAGATGCTATACCAGCGCCGTTACGGTTTTGCTATGGCCGAGAGAGGTGGGGTGCACAGAATGAACACTCGACCTAGTAGAAACAAGTCCACTAAAATCGAACACGAGGCGAAATGGAGAAAATCTCAAGACCACTTTGAGTGCTTTACTAATCTAATAGGCGTCGAACTAGATGATGAATTAAATCAAGTCCAAGAGAGGTGGAAAAATTGGTCAAAGCAAAAGATGGTGACTTCTGGCTTGGCTTTGTTTGACCTTGTGGGAAGAACTTCTGGCAGATTCTTTGGAGACCCGATTCTAGTATTCGAAATAAGAGGAGGTGGACCATTACCATTCCACCGCTTTGGTCACGGAGACATGGTTATCATCTCTAGAGCAAGACCCTGGGGAGAGAAAGTTGTTGAAGGAGTAGTTTTGGACAGAAATAATTCGAGAATTAGAATTGTTGCTAAGGACAAACCAAGCGACCTCAGGAAAGGAGGGTGGCGACTAGACAAAGGTGCAAATCGTGTCGCCCATGATAGAATGCATGAAGCTTTGATTTCCTTTCATTCAACCGAAGGAGATGGTGGCACCGTTTTGAGAGATTTGCTACTATGTCAGCCTCACGATTTAGCAGCTTCAGCCCAAAGGCCACCAGAAATACATGGCCAAAAAATCAGACCTGTTGACCTCAAAGGAATGATGTTGGACGAGAGTCAAAAGAATGCAATTGAAACTGCAGTAAAACAAAGACTCACCATGATTCAAGGACCGCCAGGTACAGGAAAGACACACACTGCAGTTCATCTAATGAAAGCGCTGATAGATATGGGACGAGGGCCAATCTTGGCTTGTGCAGAGTCCAATGTTGCAGTTGATAATTTACTGGAGGGATTACTTGATTTAGGCGTAAAAGCCGTTCGGTTTGGGCGCCCCGTAAAGGTTAGAGAGAGTTTGCGCGAAGCGACTCTAGATGCTAAAGTTTCAAGTCACCCCAAACAAGATGAAATCTGTTTTATCCGTGAAGAGACAGAAGGGATTCGCTCTAAGTTGCATGATTTAAAAGGCAAAGATAGAGGTATGGCTCACAAAGATATCAACAAAAATTATCGAGAAATTCGAGAACTAGAACAAAGAATAACTGATGAAATCCTTTCAAGTGCTGAAGTTCTTTGTACAACTAATATCGGTGCTGGACATTTTACCATCGCAAATAGAAAATTCTCTATTGTCTTGATCGATGAGGCGACCCAAGCAACAGAGCCATCATCATTAGTTCCAATTGTAAAAGGGGCAAGGCAATTGATTCTAGTTGGAGACCATAGACAATTACCACCTACAGTTACCTCTCGAAAGGCAGAAGAAGGCGGACTAAATATTCCTCTTTTCGAAAGATTGCTTTCTAATGGAATACCAACACATATGCTGACCACTCAATACAGAATGCACCCCACAATTCGTGAATTTCCATCCGCTAGATTTTATGAAAATCGTCTTGAGGATGGGTGTTCATCCAGCGAAAGGCCACCCGTAGCTGGTTTTTTGTGGCCTGATTGGGATAAACCCGTTTCTTTCGTACCAGTTCATGGTGCGGAAATCGAAGAAGAGGCTGGGTCTTCTAGGTCGAATATGGATGAGGCCGCAATAGTCATCAAAATTGTCAACGAATTGTTAATTCCAGGAGATTTGGCGCCTGAAGACATTGGTGTAATCTCACCATATGCTGGACAAGTACGATTGATTCGTAGCATGA
>Ga0163110_10000547_pt1 | contig 17864 bp, 11 predicted proteins | sample CRUFie1St17metaG_FD_108703 | JGI IMG/M metagenome (GOLD analysis project Ga0163110, IMG submission 108703) | Marine microbial communities from the Costa Rica Dome - CRUD Field 142mm St17 metaG | ecosystem: Environmental > Aquatic > Marine > Oceanic > Photic zone | place: Costa Rica: the Eastern...
AATTCACTTGCTTCAGGTTTCCAAGCAAATACATTACCAGTAAGAGACATCACCTTGTCTAGAGCATTTTGAATTGGAGAAATGTTTTCTTTCAGTGTAATATCAGAAGAACTAAATGCAACAATATCATTATTACTATGAATTTGTTTCTCTGCTAATATGCCACCCTCTGCGTGAATTGAGCCATCTGTGCTACTTCCTTGTTGTGTTGATGCAACATGTAATTTATCTGAAACAAATAATTCACCAGTTACATCTATATCAGCGGTTGAAGCAGTTAGAATTAAGTTTCCACCAGTTGATTCAATAGTTCTTGTAGTAACATCAATTTGAATATTATCAATAGTTGCTGATGTAGAGACATCAAGAGTTCCTGTTATATCAACACCATCAGATTTAGTTGCTAATTTAGTAGAACCATCATGTGCTAATCTAGTCTCACCTGATGAATGGTCTAAAACTATGAAGTTTTCTCCAGATGTTTTCTCAAAAATCATCTGATTCTGACCCAATCTAAATCTTAAATCATCATTTCCTGTATGTTCTATTTGTGTTCCACTTGTAGGTGTGTGTTTAAATGTTGCATCATCAGAATCACCTAATGATATTCCAATATTATCTTCTAAATGAAGTTGATTATTTACAACATCATATTTTAATTTTTGATCTATTCCACCTGTAACCATAGTGCCACTAGTCACATCAGTGAAAACAATAAATTGGTCACTACCTGATGTTGGCTGACTTATCTCAGCACCAGTGTTAGTAAGGTTCGCACCATTACCAAAGAAATTAGTTGCAGTTATCGAACCAAATCCTACAATATCTGGAACTCCAGAAAAACCTGTATTATTACCTACTAAATCACCACCAATATGAACACTCTTTGCAATTCCTACTCCACCCTCAACAGTCACAGCACCAGTTGTTGTGCTTGTGGAATTTAATGTATCCTTAAAGTTAGCATCTCTTGCTCTAATTTCTGGTTCAATTGTAATTTGTTTTTGGTCATCAGAAAGACGAACATCACTATTAAATGTAACAGGACCATCAAACTGTGATAATATTTGTTTTGATGAACCACCTTCAACTAATAGTCTCTCCTTAACGATGACTTCATCAGCAACAAAACTGAGTCGATTTGGATCCTCACCCGTTACTGTTGGGACAGGTATATCAAAGGTTGTTTGTTGTCCACTTGCAGATGATATTTTTGTATTTCCAATATAGAAATCACCCTTGTCATTCATACCAGTGTAAACAACGTTACCGCAAGATGTTTCCTGAGATTGATTAAGGAACTCCTCCCTCTCAGATAATGTTCTATTTTGTAATTGTGGAAGTGCAGTCGAATAGTTACCTGGACCAAAACCAACATATTCAAATGTGTGTCCCGAAGACCTTAATATAGATGGTCTACGAAGTTCTATTGGAATCGGTTTTATTTTTTTAATTCTAGAGTTGATTAAATGATTTTGAGAATTAGTTCCTAATGAACCACGTACCACCGTAAGGTCATCTCCTCCACCACCAAGTGAACTTGATGCAACACGCATAATCTCACTTCCAATCTGGATATATGATCCAAGAGGGAAACGTTTTGTTATTGAGGTTGCATCTATGCTTTGTGCAGAGGTTAAACCATCACCAGGTAATTTAACTTTAAATGCAGAAAGTGAAGTATCAATCGTCTCATTAAGTATTAAGGTTTCATGATCAAAAGCATTATAACCTCGAACAGCAATATTTTCTCCATCAGATCCAGAAATAGCTTCATTATCAGACAAACCATGTTTTAAGATATATTTTGGATCTGTTAAACTGGTTGTTGTCTTAGCAGAGAATGTATTTACTCCTACAACAGAGGTAACAACAAAATCTCCAAGATTAGAATCGCTACTATTCAGTACCCTGAATTTATTACCAACAGACAGTCCATGATCTACTGGTGTTGTAAATTCAGTTATACCTGTTGTAAAGTTTGCAGTTCCAACTGCAACCCAAGGTCCCATGTCTTGGATTTGCTGACCATTTAATATAACATCAGTTGCTGTTTTTGTAATTGTTAGTTGCTTAGAACTGTTTACTGATGCAATACGATGATATGAGTCAGTTCCAGTTGATAATCCCGTAACTTGTACATAATTACCAGTAGCTGATGATATACCAAGAGTTCCGATAACTATATTTGCGTTTGGTGAACCACCAATACCACCATCTGCTAAAGTTGAACTATCAAAAAATAGAGTCTCACCATCTGCATAACCTGATCCACCTTCAGTTATTTGAACTGATGTGACTGCATTACCAGATACTTCAACATGAGCAGTTGCACCATCCCAAGGTGCTGACGTAGGAGTTGAATTATTATTAAAAAGTTTAATATTATGATAAGTGCCATTTACGTGACCACTACCACCATTTAATGTTGTATGAAATTTAAGAGATTGTAAACCATGCTCTTCATCTAATGTGAGCACTGCGTTAGTTCCATTATCTGTTAATGTTGAGATTCCAATTGATAAATCAAAATTCTTCAAAAATTGGTTTGTAGTCTCTCTTGTAATACTATTCTGTAAACTGTTAGTAACAACTTCACCTATCGGAAATCTCTTTGCATAAGATGTTGCTGCAGGTGGATTAGCATCTACATTATCACGATCATACTCAGGGTATAAGTTGACTATGTTCTGATTATATTTGTTTTCTTTAAACTCATCAGATACTTCATCAATTGAGTTATTACTATTCAATACGAATAGATGATATACACCATCTTGAACATCTTGAATATATGGTGATATTGTTTCAGTTCTATAGATGAAGAAATTTCCACTATTGTTGTTCCTATCAAATCTAGGAAGTGTAGATGTGCGAGTATGTGTATTGTTGATAAAATCACCTACGGTATGAATCACACCATCAGTATCTGTATTAGAATATCTAAATTCCTTATCATTAACAATCTCATTAACAGTGAATGTACCATTATAACCTTTATTGAATACACCAGCACTATTGGTAGAACTTTGGATATTTCTAACAACTATTTGATCACCAACACCTAAATTATGAATCTTATCAGATCTAACTTTAACTAAATTATCAGTGCTATCAAAACTAGCATGTGATATAAATCTAGTATTACGATTAAATTCATAGTCATTTGCTGTTAGAGTGTTTTTATTAAAATCTGCAGCGGTAAGTACATTTGTAGAACTTGAATCTTGTAATACAAATCCATCTGTTGGATCTCTACCATTTGATAATTCTTTTGGAACAATATATCTTAATTTGTATATTTTCTCATCTAAACTTCTATCGTCATCTTTTCTTAATACATATGTTAAATCATCTTGTGATGCATTTGCATATAATGCAGTACCGTCATGAATAGTATTACCAGCTGCTAGTGTATGGACAAACCACTGTCCAGCAGTCGAATCAAATTGTATTGGATGACCTGGTTCATTCGGTTTCTTATCTGAAACTCTACTTATAATTCTAAATTTATCTGTTGTATTTGCAACTGTATTTACAAAAACAGGAACCGTAAGATCTGCATTAGTTTTTGAAGACGCAATACGGATTTGATTAGGAGATAAAGATGTATCCTTCGCATTCGTAATCGCAAAATAAACACGATGTGGTTCAATATTTTCAGGTAAATCTCCATTATCGGATTGAATTCTAATTGATTCGCCATTTGCTAATTCATGAGAACCTATAATTGTAAAAACAGATTTTAGAGATGCAGACGCAGCAGAATGAGTTGCCTCTACACTCTTCTCTGATGTATTGGTCGTTCCAGAACTACCATTTGGCATAACAACAGTTGCTTCAAAAGTGCTTCCATTCTTATCTACAAATAGTTTTTCACCTTTTTTCGCACCAATACGGAAACCTTGAGCGATATGTGATGGTGGTAAAGTAAGGGTATTTTGTGCAAATAAGAAGAACTTTGTAGGAGTCGTGCTCTTTCCAACCGCTACATTTGGTTCCGTTTGTAGATATTCAATTTGCTGATTCTCATTAACAACTGCACGAGGAGTAATGACAGATGATATAAATCCCTTATTATCTTTAGCAAATGGTTCTTTCTTAAATCCTTCAGCAACAAGTGCGAATGAACCAAAGTTAGAGTTAGAGTTTGTAATTGATGCGTCAGCACCATTTATCATTTCAAAGTGAGCATGGAAACCAATTGCAAAAACTGAAACAATCTGAACAACAGCATCATTACTTACTTTAATATGGGTTGTTCTAAACTCTTTTCTATAATTTGCTTCCTGATCTAAGTGAAATACAGTATTTGGATTGGTTGATGATGATTCAGAAGATAATAATGCACCTGTTTGTTTTGAGAAAGCAATACCACTATATCTTCTATTAGTCTTGTCATATTTAACAAATGCTCTATCATCTTTTTGTAGGGACACCGCAGTAAACTGAGCAGTAACCATTGATCTGAAACCTGTTGCCTTGGCACCATCTGCATGCAAACCTTGCATACCAAATACAGAACGCATCGAACAGTTAAAGATGTATGGAGACGCACCAGTAACTGTATCGGTTTCGACTAATACTTGACCATTTGCAGAACTTAATCCTCCAGCAGAACCTGCTGGTAAGTTTGGACGAACAAATGGTAGTGAGTATTGAAATCTATTTACGTCAATAACATTTGATACTTTAGTTGATATATTGTAATCAGCAACGTTTACACCACGAATTTTTATTGGTGTGCCACTTGATAAATTATGAGGAACAATCGTTGTTACTGTGACAACTTGACCTGGTGTAGCACCATCACCTGATTCAATATTTGAAATTGTAAGTGGGTCTGTAGCAAAAGCACCAACTATTTCAAATTCAGGTCTTTGTGGTGCAAATGCTGCCTCTGCTTTTGGATATTTCTGATCAATCTCACGATTTGATGCTCTATTGAAAGCATTACTTAATTTACTATAGTATATGTCTAGGTCTGTCAGTTCACTAAATTGCTCTAGTGTATTAACACCATCAGCATATTCAAATGCAGTAATCTTATGGTGTGAAAATGTTGGTTTAGATTGATTATTTACACTAAAGTCAGATGGATCTGTATATACTAGACCTGATTCATCACCATCAAAAAATGTAAATTGCCAAAAATAACAAGCACCAGTGATTCTGAATATAGCAGTGCTCTTTACATTAGGATCTGTAGGATTTGGGACATATAATGGTCTAATTTTTGTTTTTCTTAAGTCTAATCCAACAATTGAAGTACCTCTAGGTACAATAACTCCACCATGAACACTGTTAAATTTATATAAAATATTATCTTCTTGACTTAAATCAAAACTTGAATTGAGATTCAGAGTTAAAGTATTAATTGCACCCGTAGATGCACCACTTGGACTTATTGCCTTTGCGGTACTAGATTCATTACGAATACCAAAACCAGGTCGATTATCTATTTCATGATCACCTGGAAATAATAGTATCGTTGTTCTTTCTACTAAATCATTATCATCACCTTTAAGATAGGAGAATCTCGCAGCTTCAATAAGTGCTCTCTGAATTGTTTTGAAGGGTTTGGTTAATGAGTTACCTTGATTTTCAATACCATCGGTTGAATCAAGATCATTTGGATTTACATAAAGAACACGACCCTCGGTATTCTTTAAAAAATTCTCTAACTTATTAAGAGGCATCTTTTTTAACTACTATAAATTTGATCGTAAGACCATTACATACTAGGTCTATTTAGCTGGTTGCGATAGTCCTAAAAAATTATTTATCTGTTGTTACTGCCAAATCTGCGTATGTTATGTTTTCTGGATCTACCATTCTATCGCAGACATCTAAAACTCTCATAAACTGTTCAGTATCTTCACATGCAATTATCTTTTGATTTCCATTATCACTCTTTAATTTAAAGGTTTTAGCACAAATGTCAATAACAACCTCGAAAATAAATTCGTCCATTTCTTTGAAATATATCTCTCATTATAGCATATGTATGAAAAGAGTCAACTAACTTAGTAAAAATCCAGTAATAGTTGCATAATGTAATTCAACAGTTGAAGAGTTAGCCCAGTCAGTCTGATACCATCCGACTGTTGCACCCCTATCAAGTCGTTCTACTGTGTTAAAACAAAAATTACATTCTTCATCTGCTGTAGATAGGAATCGTGGATTGATAACATGAAAGTCTCTATTAGAAGAATGAACTCTTTCATAATAATTTGAATTATTCTCAACTCTCCAGTAAACACCAAAAGAATCGTCATTACCATCACCATTTATAAAGGTCATATCTATATTAAACTTATATAAACCAGCAACAGGAGCAGTGAATATTCCTGTGGCATTATTCCACCCATTTCCAAAGTTGTATCTGACAGTATCAAAATTTCTTAGGAATGCATTTGTGTTTCCAGAGGTAGTTTGTGTTGTGGTCAACTCTGCTAAAAACGCTGGTTTTTCGGATCCCAAATATCCATGATTTGCTGTTCTTTCTATTGATGTGCCATATCCAGTAACTATTCCTCTTCCAACTTCAATCCCTCCCTCTACGTCGATACCCTCACCAGAGGATTGATTACCACTTATCATATAATGACTAATTGAACCAGTATAACCTGTGCCTGTACATCTAAATGCTTTTTCAGGTCCATCAGTAGATGAGAAACCATCAACTATAAGAGGTCCTTTTGTGCTAGTTGATGACCAAAAACCCTCAGATGTTGCTGCAAAACCAACTATATTTAAATTTTTAACCAACACGTTTGATGCACCTTCCATTACACGAACCATTCCCCTTGCTCGTGTTGTTGATGATGCAGAAAAATCATCTGCTTTGTCAACTGTATCATCACTAACATATATGTTTACAAGTTTTACATCTCGATATGATGATATTCTAAAAGGACGTTGTGCTTGTTCTGTTACACCACCTTCCGATGTAAAATCTCTAGGTGCTACGACTGATATATTTGTTAGATTGACATTCCTCGCAGTTGGACTATTCCCAGTATCAAAACCCATATGTTTGACATCAACACCAGTAGTATTATTATATGTCTTAAAATCATCCACTGTGACATTATATGGTGCTGGAGCATAATCATGCCCTTTTATCTGGAGTCCTTTATGACCACCAATCGCTGTGCAATTAATCATAGTTACATTTCTACTACCATCATCTATCTCAAAACAATTACAGTTTTGAGGAACCCTTACTCCAGATGGATTGATTGATCTACACCCCTTAATTAAAATATCAGATGAAAAATGTGTTGTAAGATTATCATCTCCTGACCCAGATGTAAAACAATTTTCTAATGTAATATATCTTGATGGTTCAGAATCATATGTTGAACCATTATTATTTTCAGGATTTCTTGGAGCACATACATCAATATTATGTTTATATCCATCTATACATCTTACGTTTTTTACTAAAACATATTCACTAAAACATATGCTTAACGTAGTTTCATCATTATCTTGATCACCACCGTCATTATCTTTAAGTGTCTCTCCTCCTGATATAGTCCATCTATCTCTATTAAAATCTAATGTAAAATTTTCAAGAACTATGTTTTCTTTTTTTATACCTCTTTCTCCAGTTCTCATTAAAGAAGTATTTCTTCCTACATTATGTTTCATTTTTATAACACTATCTTTTCCTTCACCTGATAAATGAGTGTTACTAGGTATTATGATAGTGCTTGATACAATAAAAGTGCCCTCTGGAATATTAATTCTACCTTTACCTTGAAATTGATTCAACGCTTTTTGAATCGCTTCGGTGTCATCATTCACACCATCGCCAACTGCTCCAAAATCTTTAATATTTACATCAGGTTGACCACCAACTAAATTAGCATATAATTTACCATAAACGTAAACATCATCAGTAAATTCTGTTTTTTGACTTACAAAATTTATATCATCTTTATCATAATCTGGGGGAGTTATACCTCCACCTTTAAAGTCTGTCATATTTTTTCCTCAACTATACATGCTACTTGGGACTGATGTGCCAGCAAATACAGCACCAGACCAACTTACATCTCGGACTGATATTCGACCTCTCGGTGCTCTTATGAAGCATTCATTAGAACTCATGTTAATTTTATTTGCTCTAACTGAAAAATTAGAACCACAATTTATTGATAAATCCTTATCAGCAGATAATAAAATATTTGTTCCTGTCACTCTAACATCGCCATTACTCATCGCAGTTATCCATACATCACCTTTAGCACCGACTATATTTAAACAAACACCTCCACCTCCTACTTTTTGTCCACCAACAATTTCTATACACTGATCATTATAAACATGAAATAGTCCACCCTCAGTCATTCCATAAGATGATTGGTCTCCACGTTTAGAACTTGATAACATATTATAAACGATAGGACCACTAAAACCTTCTTGTGGGTTGTTTACATCTAATTTTACATTAGGTGTAAAAGCTTCGTAAACTCTATCTTGCCAATTCTCGTTTGGTTTCGTACCCATTTTTTTTATTTGTATTTATTAGTAACCATAACCACTTGGTGATGGACTTGGTGATGGTGATGGACTTGGTGATGGTGATGGACTTGGTGATGGACTTGGTGATGGTGATGGACTTGGTGAAGGTGAAGGTGAAGGTGATGGACTTGGTGATGGTGATGGACTTGGTGATGGACTTGGTGATGGAGAAGTATAAGTAATAGTTCCACTTCCAAAATCAGGTGTCATCTGTGTGGTGCTTGATGAACTGGTTGATTCAGGTGGGGTGTACTCAACTCTATCAGATGATACTGTAACCATACCAGAACTGGTTCCTATAACAGCTCTTACTGATCTACTTTCTTGAGGAGTATCATATATTATAGCATGAGGAGTTGTTGTATGAGCCACACCAACCATCTTAACCCCTCTGTTTGGATGGATATGAAATGGTCCATAATAAGGATCACCATTTATAAAACCAACAATTCCATCACGAGGTGTGATACAGTCAATAACTTGTTTGATTTCTCCTTGATAATTAGGTCTAGGTGCTAATTGAGGACTTAAAATTGCACCAAATCCAGTATCTGTGGTGATGGATAATACAGGTAAATCTTTGATTTCCTCCAAATTATTTAAAGCAGGGTTGGGTGGTATAACATTCAAAATTTTTCCATTCTCATCTAAAATCATCTGATATTCATTTCCTGCATTATCAGTCACTGTGTCAGTATCTTTATAACCCTCACCTGAGTTAACAACAACCACATGATCCACAGTATAAGTATCATCATTTGTCTCGATCACAGGGTAATTTTCTCCACCACTGACTATTATAATATCAGTGACCTGTTGGTAAGTTGGTGAGGATGGATCATAATCAATAACAGATCTAGCAACAGCACCATATCCTTGATTACAAGTATCAACAATCTCTATAAAGGGGGCAGAAGTATAATTACTTCCACCATTCGTCAATTTTACCCCTATTAAACTTCCTGTTTGCTCTGCAAAAGCATCACCAACTAGTGCTCCAATTATTGCTTGTGCGGTAGCTCCTTCTCCTCCACCTCCGAAAATCTTAATATCAATTCCAGAGCAGTTTAATGGAGGTCCAGTATAACAATCACCTAATGCACTTTTAAATCCTGGTTCATTACTTGCTGCACTCATGAAATCAAATGCACCTAAACCTGGTAAATTAACTCCACTTAATAAGTTACCAACTACTCCTCCTGGTGCACCTGCTGCCTCTTGTATAGATTGTGCAGCATTAGCAACCCCAAGTAATTTATTAGCAAGATTTTCAATTGGTGGCATCGGAATATTTTTTGGTCCTTTTCCAATAACCCACTGATTAGTTTTTGATCCTAAATTATCAGAAGCAGTTGGCAAATCACATTCTAATATAGATGATAATCCAAGTAAACCCTCTGCTTTTGATCTTAACATATCGGATATATTACCAGGAAATATATCAGAAATATCACCCATGAGTGGTTGTAACGCTTCATCAATACTACCTATAATACTGTTTAATATTCCAGCTGTAAATTGATCCACAATACAAGGGGTAATATTAGAAACATTTTGAAGAAATGGAGCAAGTAAACTTGCGATATTACCTTGTAGTTTATCTGTCACATTTTTCATCGCACATGGAATAAAATTTTCTAATCCTTTTATAGCAGGTACTTTTGCTATTTGAGCTGCTTGTGCTGCTTTTTTTGCCTTTGATATATCCAGTGTTTGTGCAAACACCTTTCCATATTCTGATTTGTAGAGATTATTCAATCCATCATTAAGTTTTGGTGCCATGTCATCAAAAGTTGATGTAATCATACTCGCTGACATACCTGTTGCTGCTGAAGCTATGTCTCTCGCTGATTCCGATAATATTTGAAATTGTTGTTGAGCAGTTGCACCCTGAAAACTTTTAAGTGAATTTTCTAACGTAGAACTTATCTTATTCACAGCAGACCTAGCACCACCAGTATCACCTGCTGTGACAGTGGTTCCTATAACCGAACTTGCTACTCTAGTTGTTGTGCCTGTTCTCTCTTCAATTTTTTTAGCGGTATCTGTATCTACTTGTCGATTAGTAGGACTTGAAGAACTATTTTGATCTCCCGATTCATTTTGTGCAATATTATCATTTGGTTTAACCTTGCTGGTGTATCCTGTAAACGGAACAAAAGGTTTTGTATATTGCTTATCCTTTGAAATAGCACTTGCAGCTATCGTACTTGAAAAAAGTCCTAAAATAACAGGTTGTTGTGCTGTATCACCATCTAAAAAGAAACCTAAAACTGTATCACCTGGTGATATTTTAATGGGTTTACTTCGACCTGCCCTACCTGTGCCAGATTCTGGTGATATTAATACATGTGCGTATGGTAATTCCTCGTTTTTTAATTCTATATCATTATCTGGATGATATCCTAATATTCTGACTTTGACACGATTACCCCAACCTGCTCCATTTATTTGACCACCCTGTGCATCCTCTGGTGCAACTTGACCAACCCACCATTTAAATCCGTCTCTTCCAAGAAAATTACTTTGTATTAATGTATTTTCAATCATTTTGGTTTCCTCCCAGTTGTATCTCTAACAAGTTGCAATTTTGTATATGAACCAGTTGAATCAAAAAAATGAGTTAACTTTTTTATCATATATAATCCACTTTGTTCTTGGTCAGGTTCTTTTCTTTTTTCAACATCAATTCTTGGAAATTCACAATTAACTATGTTACCTGCTGTTAAATTTGTATTAAGTGGGATAACCATAGTTAATATTTGAGTGAAAAGTGTATTATATCTCATCATGGACTGTGAATGTATTAAGGCAGGATCTGCGTTTAAAACCTCTGATACATCTTTATCAATAGTGCCTATATCCAACACACCAGTTATATAACGACTTGGTACAGATGCCAGTGTACGATTATCTGTATCACTTAATGCTGGTAGCACCACATTTATATCATCTCCAAGATTTTCTATTTTTCCAGAGTAATCTTGCAATTTAAATATCGCTTGTGTTGATGGTGTATATTGAAATGTTAATGGATTTAAAAAAGTACGAGAACTACAATAGGATCCTCTTTCAAGGTTTTCTAATAAATTTTGATTTTTAGAAGTTTTAAATTCTAATATTTTAAAATCTTTTTTTGGATCATTTGAATCTATAATGCTTGGTGTGTAAACATATTTTTCAGGGAATGGTTTTGTACTTATTAATTTATCAATTGATTTAAAATTAAAACCATTTTGTGTTTCAAAGAAAAAATATCCTGCAGTTGCGTTCTTTCCAGAAATATTACCAGGCACTGATTTTGATGCTAACATAGTCAAGATGGTAAAGGGTTTTCTCATATTCGCGATGAAACCATAGGGATTTTGAGTTTCATCAACATCTTTTAATTTATCGGAACTTAAATAATTCTTACAAATATCTTTAACACTGTCAGATATTTTTTGCGATGCAGGAAATCTCTTACCTACCCGTACTGTTTCATTAGTAATCGCTTCCCGTGATATTAAATTCAATACAAAAGACTCTCTCTGTTCGTCTATCATTACGTCTGTTATTGATCCAACATAAAAATCTTCTATTTCTAACCCCTCATTTTCTAATGAATTTCCTGCGATTTTTATGATGATTCTCTCTCCACCCCTTAACGGTAAACCATTATATATTGATTGTAATTTACCATCATCCCCCTCAATAACATTACCTGTATTCGCTACAACAATTCTTGCTGTTTTCATGGGTGAAAATACATCCTCATAATAATTAAAACTAACAACACCACCTTTTATATCGACAGTTCGAGACCTATCAACGTTTTCTATTTCAAATTTTTCGTAAAGTGATTTATCTATTGCTGCCATTACGTGTACTTTAATGTAGAAGTGCTTTGCATATTCATAAGAATTTTTTGTTCATCTAATGATTGAACAATAGTAACTGAAGATCCTTTAGATGGCATAGATAAACCAACACTTGATGCATCTCTAACTGCTTTTTCAACTATTATTATTTTATTCTTTGATTTTTTACGTGTCTTTAAATTTACGTCCTTTTTAACAGGTAAAATTGATAAGTCCTGTGCATCATCTACACCAAATCCACTAAACATACCTTCTATATTAGCATATCCCTCCTGTGGTTCTAAATTAATTTCATCTTTTGTTGAAGAAATTACATTATCATCTTCTTTTTTCTTTCCAAAACCTAAAAATGAGAACATCCCACTCTTTTTTTTGTTGACCTCAGTATTATTTTTTCCTGATGTTTCTAATGTTTTCTTTATGTCACTCGTTGGATCTTTAACACCATCAACAGATCCACTAGTGATTCCACCACCACTCTGAGAATCAGTCTCCCCACCTTCTTCTCCAACCTCTTCTAATTCATTAGTTGGCACACCCTCTATGTTATCTACATCACCTTCAACAACTTCTTCCTGTTCTTCCTCTCCACCACCAATATTTAATATTTCCTCTATCTCTTTCTTTCTCGCTTCAATTTCTGGTGAAATTTTGGCATTCGCTTTATCCATTTCCAATTGACCATCAGAAGTTCCAGATTCCTCTTTTTTATCAAATGGTGGTGATTCAAGACCAACTTCTTCATTTATTGGTTTTGAAAACTCATTAGCAGATTGCACAAGTTCATTTCTAGTTACTAATAATCCTTGCTCTACTTCTTCTAGTCCCTTGTCGATGTCATTTTTATCTTTATTAAAATCAAATCTCAATAATCCTGATAATGTATTTTGTATAAGAGGACCAATACCCATAAGTATATTTTGTACACCCTCTATAAAAAGTCCCAAAATACCAGTTACCGATGATATTCTTTTTATCAAACCCTGTACACCAGAAATAATTTTAGGTAAATTTTCAATCGCCCAACCAATTAAAAGCACTCCAAGAAAATCTAACATTCTCCCTAAGAATCCTCTTGTGCTTCTTGCAAGAATCGTGCCTTGAGTTTTTGGCACACCTTGTACTGAAGATGCCTCTAATTCATCCTCTCTATCTTTTCGTCTTATATTCTCCTGTCTTTTTCTAAAGAATTCACTATCCTTCCTTGTAAGTTTACTTTTAAATAAATTTTTATCTCTTGTTGTTTTTATTATTTCATCTGCATTTTTAGTCGATGATAATAATCCATCAGAAAATTTTTGAACTGATTTAGATATCGATCTAATACTAATCGATGATTTAAATAATGAATTTCGCCTTTTTTGAATCGTCATGCGTTAGCTCCATATTGTGATGTTGCAAATAACGTATGAATATTATTTCTATCGAAACCAATATTAGGTAGTTGATTCGTTTCTCCACCTGAATCAGTGAAACCAGAGGTTCCTTTTGTTTGTTGATTATTATTTAATGCAAGTGTTACAATTTCAGCTGTACCCTCCTCTACATTTGATATAGCATCAGCTATTGAAACGTTATCATTCTTTACAGGAACTATATTATCAGATACATCTCCAATTTGATTAGACAAACTAAAGAGATCTTCACTTCCAGTATTCATCGCTACATTAGACGATTGTAAATCACTTACATTCTCAGATATGCCATCTTTTAAACTCAATTCTGCTAATGGGTCTGTGGTTTCTACGTCTTCTATCTCTTTTTCTCTAAATCCAAGAAAGAATTTAATTCCTTTGTATATTGATTTAATACCCTCCTCTCCTAGAATACCACCAAGTAATGCACCCACAAAAGGAATTGGTATCAAAGCTTGACCAATAGCAGCACCTCCAGCAAATCCAATCGCACCAGCAATTGCATTATCTATTTTTTCACCACTTATTAATTGTAAAATAAAAGATACAAAAGGACCGCCAAGTTTGCCTGTAAGCCTTTTTAATCCACCTTTTAAGAATCCCATAAAACCTTTTTTTCCAACAGCTTTGGCAGTTTCCTCTGCAGCTTTTTGTGTTGCTTTTTTACCAAAAAAGTTTGATACCTTTTTAGCAGTTGCCTCTCCACCTGGTATTTTTTTTATTAGTGATCCAAAAGATTTTTTTAAAAAATCAAATAATCCAAGCAAAGTTAATCCCGCTGTCGCATATCCAGCAACATCAAGTGTTGTGTTTCCCGTAGATGGAAGTTTACCTTGAAATGCTACTGCTGCTGCTACTAAACCCGCTGTAAGGGCAAGAAAAGGATTTCTTATTAATCCACCTCTTGCAAGTTTTAATGCTGATGATGCAATAAATCCTATTCCCTGCAATACTCTCTTAAGTCCCAAACTCAATCCAATCATAGTTCCACCAACTATGAGTAATTGTCTTTGTAATCTTGTTTTCAATTGATTCAACAAATCAATGTTACCATCAGCATTTGCATTTATCATATTAACAACTGTATTTGTCAACCATCCACCTGTCAATATTAAGAAGAAATTAGTTAATCTTGACAATCCGAATTGTGTTTTCTCTGCGATTCTACGGACGGGAAACGTTAGTGCTTGTTGTATACGACTTTCAATTTGACTTTCTTTTCCTTCTCTTAAACCTTGCTCTGCTAATATCGCCTCACGATTTTGTTTTGCTGCCTCTCTTTGTCTATCTAAAGTATCACTAAGGGTAAGATTATCTTTAATAACAAGTAAAGAACTATTTAATCCACTTACCTGTGATGATATATTTTGTAACTGTCCCGAAATATTATTAAGTGATAAAGTATTTTGTTGTAGTAAATTCGTTGTTATTGGATCTGCTTGAGGTTGCACTGGTTCTTGACGACCACTAAAGACACTAGAAGATACCGTTCTTCTGACGGCTCTTATGCCTCCTGCAAGTGGCGATGCTAATCCTTGTTCCTCATCCATTATAGACTATTTTGTTGCTGTTGTGCTTTTAAATTTTCTTCTTCAACATATTGAGATAGAAGTGAAACATAAATTTCTCTTTCCCAAGGCATCATATTTTCTAACTCTGTCAAGCTATATTTATGATGTTGAATCAAAGCAAAATTCAATTTATAGTATGACGCAAGATCCTCATGTGCCATACTTAACCGAAAAAACTTTGCAGTCCCTCAACTACAATTTCACACTCTTTTTTTGTATTTGGATTTGTTACTTTTACTGTGTGTGATAATTTTGGCATAGTTTCAAAAAATTTCTCAATCATCTTAAATTGTTTTGATTCTAATTGATCTAAGAAATCTTTTAATTCTTTTTTAGTGCAATCAGCACCTGACCAATTTTCCTCGTCGGAAAAAACCTGATCTATACATGATGCAATTAAATCAAATGTATCATCAACGTTCATTTCACCTGCGGTTGCAAAGTTATTTTTTATAAACTCATTTAAAGATGGATATTTCATTCTTAAAGTGTAAGTATCATCAAGTTTGATGTCCTTTTGATGCTCATCACTTGTTTGAATCTTAATCGAATCAATATTAATTAAAGTTGGAACTTGTGTTTTTCCGTCATCTGGACAAGTGACCATCACTTCTATATCCTCTCCAACTGATTTTCCACGAATATTTAAAAATAAGTATTCAATATCAAATGTTGAGAGTTTTTCAACTTTTATCCCTTTTGTTAAAATACAGTGTGAGATAACATTTTTGACAGCATTAGCAATCTGTTTTGTATCCTGCGACTCCATCGCTATGATGAGAATCTTTTCTTCTTTAACTAAAAAGGGTCTAAATTTTATTTTTCTATTTGACGAAGGTAACACCAACTCATATGTCGGTGTTGCAATTTGTGGTAAAGGCATAATATTCTAAGCACTTCAGTGTGATTATTTATAGCGTTTTTCTAAACTTAGATTACGGATTTATTCCTGGTGATGAAGTACCTAGTAAAGTCACGTTTGATTGATAGGAAGAACTCCCATTTTGACTTAATGAAGTATAACTTCCCTTCCTTATATTATCAGCATTATTCAAATATCTTAATGTTGTACGCTCTGCAATTTCATTCAATTCATCATCTTTTAATGATAACCCATCCTTAACTACATTTCCACGACCAAAACCTAAATCATTATATGCTCTTCTAAGATCTCTGAGTAAGGATGATGATTCACCAGATATATATCGATCAAAACTAAACGAAGCAGTTGCTTTCAAAATTTGAGAATTTCCATATTGAACTCTGGTAGAATTAAGTGATAGGGGGAATAACCCAATAAAACGATACTCTAAAAATCTAAAATGATCTCTTTCAAATTTCACTATCCTTGTATCATTTGATTTATAATCACTTGGGTAGTTAAGTTGGAAATAATATGTATCATTACCAGGATCAACTTGATTAGCACCCGTTACGTATTCCATCCAGTGCTCTATAAATTTTAAAGATTTATATTCATTATCAACGTAAAATTCAAATTGTACTTGAGTAAAATTGCGAGTATGGGCAAATCTTTCAACCATACCTTGGTAATCACCTGTTATATTTTGTGATGCTAACGCACTACCTGGTAATACTGCACCACTACATAGTAATCCTACATCGTCAGATATAAATCTATCATTTATACCTTTTCTCCTTAAATGAGATCTTAAACCAGTTGGTGGTAATGAAAATTTTACAAAATAATTTGTTGTCAAAGAAACATTCTGTAACTTTGGCATTATATCTGATATTCTTCTTGGTCTTGGTGCTGGCACTCTAAATACTTACTATATCATACCTATTTAGATGGCTTATAAAGGAAAATACTATCCATCATATCCTCGAAAGTATAAGGGAGACCCTACCAATATTATTTACAGGTCACTTTGGGAAAGAAAGTTTATGGTATACTGTGATAAAAATAATAAAATTCTTGAGTGGGGTAGTGAAGAGATCGCATTACCATATATCTCCCCACATGATAATAGAATACATAGATATTTTCCTGATTTTTATATTAAAGTTCAAGAAAATACTGGTCGTATAAAAAGATATTTAATTGAAGTAAAACCTAAGAAACAAACAAAACCTCCAGCAAAACCAAAAAGACAAACAAAAGGTTACATTCGCGAAGCATTTGAATATGCAAGAAATCAAGCAAAGTGGAGAGCAGCTAGAGAATATTGTGCTGATCGTAGATGGGAATTTAAAGTTATCACAGAAACCGAGTTAGATATTTAAAATGGCAAGAGAAACATTCCTACAGAGTCAAAAAAGAAAACTGGCAGAGCAAAATAGAATTTCTCCTGTGCTAGAGGGGTTAGTTGGAAATGAAGACCCAGATGATTTAGCACAAGAAATATTAGAGGTATTAACAGAGGGTAGTAATGTTCCAGAATCAGGAAATTATTATGTATTTGTATATAATCCTAAAACTCCAAACATACCATATGATGTTCATCCCTTAGTCGCAGTAT
>Ga0163110_10000550_pt1 | contig 17835 bp, 12 predicted proteins | sample CRUFie1St17metaG_FD_108703 | JGI IMG/M metagenome (GOLD analysis project Ga0163110, IMG submission 108703) | Marine microbial communities from the Costa Rica Dome - CRUD Field 142mm St17 metaG | ecosystem: Environmental > Aquatic > Marine > Oceanic > Photic zone | place: Costa Rica: the Eastern...
GGCTGGCGTGCAACCTGGCAATATCGTACTAATGGTAAATTTGGAGAACATGGTGGATATAATCCTTGGTTGGCTGACGGATTGTGGAAGCCTCACTTCGAAGGGCAGCCTGCCTATATAACGCCAGCTATTTTGAATTATTCAGACGGTCCATGTGGTTTTGTTTATAATCCCGGTACTGCTTTAAGCGAAAAATATCGCAATTATTTTTTTGTAACTGAGTTCCCGGGCAAAAATATTCGCGCTTTTCGAACTGAACCGTCAGGTGCCGGTTTTAAAATGGTAGATGAGCATGTGGCGCACAACGGGCTGATGACTACTGGTATAAACTTTGGTCCGGATGGGGCTCTTTACCTAGCAGATTGGGGTGATAACGGTTGGAAGCCCCACGAGAAAGGTCGCATTATGAAGCTTGATTCTCCCGGTGCAATGGATCATCCCCTTCGCAAACAGACTCGAAAGTTATTAGCTAATGGCTTTTCTCAGCTTGGGATGCCTGAACTTAGCAAGTTGCTTGCTCATGCTGACCAACGAGTTCGGCTGGAGTCTCAGTTTGAATTAGTCAAACGCAATGCTTTTAAAATCTTGTTGGAAGTTGCAAAAGAAAACGACTCACAATTGGCTCGTGTTCATGCAATTTGGGGGATCGGCCAGCTTGGAAGAAAAGATCAGGCTGCAATTAATCCCCTACGTCCATTGTTGAATGATCACGATCCTGAAATTCAGGCGCAGTTGCTTCGTGTTATTGCCGATGCTTATCATAATGATTTTGCCGATGTAGCTGCGGATTTTTTGAGATCGCCTCATCCTCGCGTCCAGTTGTTCGCAGGGTTGGCTCTAGGTAAAATAGGCACGGAAAAACATGTCCCGACAATTGCCAGTTTTTTGAAGAAAAATAATAATAAGGATGTATTTCTTCGTCATGCAGGAGTTGTAGCGCTGGCTAGAGTTGCAGAAGAGTCTCCGCGGAGCGTGTTGTTATTAAATCGACATCCGTCTGAGTCGGTACGCTTAGCTGCGGTTGTAGCGCTTCGTCGAGTTGGGAACTCAGGTGTTGCCATGTTCTTGAACGACTCTAGTGAAAAGGTTGTCAATGAGGCTGCGCACGCGATTCATGATGAATTTTCAATTGCGGCTGCTATGCCCAGTTTGGCGGGGATGCTCGATGTGGGGTTGGTAGCAAGTGAGCCCATACTCCGTCGTTCGATTAATGCCAATCTTCGCCTTGGCCGTCCACAGAACGCTCAGCGATTAGTTAAGTTTGCTATTCGTGAAGCTGCCCCTGAGGCGATGAGGGTGGAGGCGATCCGGTCTTTAGCCGTATGGGGAACTCCTCCTAAACTTGATCGAGTAGAGGGGCGTTATAGGGATTTGATGAATCGTCCAGTTGAGCCTATTCATGATATTTTCGACCAACACATTGGAGATCTTCTTTCTAGTAAATCAGATGACATTCGAGCTGCAACAGCTGAGGCAATTAGCAAACTAAATTACGGTAATGCGGCTGTTCGTTTGAATCGTCTGGCTCTCAATAATTCGTTGCCCGCTTCACTTAGGGCTTCAGCTGTCGACGCTCTTCATTCTATAGATGCAGACGGGGTTGATGCAGTAGTAACTTCAGGGTTAAAAGACAAATCTTCGATACTTCGGGCAGCAGCTGTTCGGGTTTTGGCTAAACGGAGTGCTAATTCTCAACAATTGATTTTTGCCATAAATGAGGCTCTCAAGAGCACTGATTTTCGCGAACGGCAAAATGCGCTCCGAATCCTAGGAAGCTTAAAATCCTCAGAAGCAATCAGCTTATTGGAGGTCCAAGCTCAGCAATTAATAGAAGGGACGGCTTCTCCCTTATTACAGCTAGATATCCTAGAGGCCGCTAAAGCGAACAAAGGTGGAAAGCTTGTCCAAATTGCTTCGGATTATCATAAAGCTCATGCTGACCGTTTGCTAGCTGACCGTTTTCCAGAGATGCTTGAGGGAGGAGACCCTATTGTTGGTGAGTCTATTTTTCGAACAAGCTTTACTGCACAATGCATCCGTTGTCATAAGGTTGGTCAGGTGGGGGGTGATGTCGGTCCAAATCTTAATGGATTGGCCGAGCGACTTGATGGACGTGATATGTTAGAGTCGTTACTGGATCCTCAAGCTAAGATTGCAGATGGTTATGGTCTTATTACGTTCACGATGAAAAACGGTGAAATATTCACGGGAAGCATAGATAAAAAATCAGCAAACTTTCTCTCAATCAAGGATCAATCGGGAACTCTTAGTTTGATCAAAACGGCAGATATAAAGAGGAGATCCAAGTCAGTATCTTCTATGCCGCCAATGATGGGAATTCTCGATCCGCGTGGCTTGAGAGATTTAGTTGCTTATATGAAGACCCTAAAATAGTTGTGATAGAAGATGTTTTTTATCCTGGCCCATTCGCTTTTAGGATGGGCTTAAAGCGCGGAGACCCGGACGTTTTTTTTCGTTATCATTATGGGGATGAAGGTTTAATCAATAAACGTAAAGAGGCCATTGCCGATTTTCCGGAACAATGCAGTGTTCTCTTGCCAGAAGGGGAGTCCTTGCTAGAGGAATTCAATAGCCTCTTGCAAGCATGGGGGATTATTCGGTCCCCAGTTTCAAATCGTTGTCTTGGAGAGACTCTTGCTCCAGATTTTTTACTACTCAAAGCCGATGAATCTGGCATGCCAATATTACTAGGAGGGTGCGTCTGTTTTCCCTCCTCTTGGGCATTTGAGAAAAAGATTGGCCGTTCGCTCGATTGGATTCATGCAGTTGTTCCCTCGCTTAATGAAACCCTTGGAGCTAAGGCGCGAAGCTTTCTTGAGAAAATGCCTATTGGTCAGGCTTGGTTAAGAACAAATTGGGGATTAACTGCTACAAATGATTTAAACCAACATCCTAGCCGGAAACTTCCAAGGCTAAAAGCTGACACTGATCCAGAAACCATTACTTTTCGTATAGAAAGGCAGGCCCTTATTGCTTTACCTAATACTGGGGGGATCCTTTTTGGTATACGGCTTGAAACATTTCCGCTAATAGATCTCAAGAATTCCCCAGAGGCCCGATCCGGCCTCCTTGAAGCCCTGAAAACAATGCCTCCTGAAATCGCTTCATACAAGAATCTGAAAGCTATTTGCCCTAATCTTGTCCGCTGGCTCAGTTAGTGTTACTTCGGTAACCTTCTTTGGTTGATAAGTGTAAAATGAAGAATATAAGGATTCTGCTTGCTGGGTTTTGAGGCTTAAGCAAGTGTCTCCTCTCCCATCCTTAATCAAGTTCATGCCATTTAGACTTACTTTATTCCTGTTTTTTGTTGTTAAGCTCTGCGCCTACGCTGAGATACAATCACTTAGGATCAACGAGTTGATTGCCTCCAACCGGACCGGTAAACTGGATGATGCTGGCAACAGTAGCGACTGGGTGGAGCTTCACAATGCTGGTGAGAAGGTTTTGCGCTTGGGCAAGTTTCAACTCTCAGGTGGCGACGACAAGCCGAGCGCTTGGTTGCTTCCTAACATTGCCATTGCCCCAGGTGGTTATCAGCTCATTTGGATGTCTGGTCTGGACCGCGTATCCCTCTCTTCCGAGGCAATGCGCACTTCGGGGGCGATGCTTCCGTTTGAGTCGACTCTCGTTGCGGCTGATGTCCAATGGAAGTACCTCGTGCCAAGTGGTAGCAGAGAGGTAGCTGATGGATGGAACAAGTTGAACTTTGACGATAGCAATTTTGCGATTGGCAAAGCGGGATTTGGATACGGTGACGATGACGATGATACTGTGTTGCCAGTCGGCACAGCATTGGTTTTGCTCCGACACACCTTCCAATTACAGGATCGGCCACTTTCACAATCGCTTGTGTTGGAGGTTGATTTTGACGACGGCTTTGTGGCCTATCTAAACGGCACGCGCATCGCGGAAGCGAACGCTCCGAGAGGGAGGCCGAACGTGAATAGTATCGCCACTGAGGGGCGCGAAGCAGGCACGGCGGATCGATTCGATCTCTCAGCTCATGTGGACCTTTTGCGCAAGGGGAAAAACGTTCTGGCAATTGCAGGCCTTAACGCCGGTCGTGGTAGCTCCGACATGAGTCTTATAGCCGGTCTGGGTTTTCTGCCGACCCCACTTCATGCCAATTTTCGTTTGGCCCGCGAAGGAGGCGAGCTGAATCTGAGTGATCCTAACGGTCAGGTAGTAGATAGTATCCGTTACGCAGAACAAGTCGCCGACCAATCGTATGGACGTGCGCAAAACGAGGAAGGCGAACTTGGTTTTTTCCTGACGCCTACGCCTGGCGCTTCCAATGCTGGGCCGCAACAAGTCAAGCCGGTTGTGTCGAAGCTTTTTTTTTCCCCAAAGCCCGGTGTTCACGAGGTAGGGGTGAAAGTTAGCATTACCTCCGAGGCATCCGCTGGGATAGACATCCGCTATACCCGCGATGGTGCGGAGCCGACTGCCAAGAGTCAACGGGTGGATGGGCCGATTCAACTGAACAAGACGGGGCTGTTTCGTGCGGCGGCATTTGTGGGGGGGGAGCGTGTTGGGGCGATCAAGTCGGCTACCTACCTTGTAGGGAGGCAACCGACGATGCCGGTAATTTCGATCTCGATGAAGCCGGAGGATTTTTACGAGGTGCATATGCGAAGCAGCGCCACCGGGCGGAGCAGTGAGCGATCCTCCCACATGGAAATCTTCAACACGAAGGGCAAGCGAAAGGTGTCGACCGGATTCGGTCTGCGCTTGCACGGCGGCTTTTCTCGCCGAGGTGATTTCAAGGCGAAGAAGTCGTACCGTGCCTATTTCAGGAACTTATACGGCTCGCCCAAGTTGAAGTACAACATCATCCCCATGGCTGGCGTAAAGGATTTCGACAAACTTATACTAAGAGCCAACGGAAATGACCGCGCACCTGGCGGCGCCTACATTCGCGACCAGTTAATGCGAGACCTTCACAAGGACATGGGAGGGTTGGTATCAAGCGGGACATGGTGTTTGCTTTATGTCAACGGCAATAACTACGGGGTGTATAACCTTGTTGAACGGATGGACGAGGAATTCATGGCGTCGCATACTGGAAAGGGCGAATTCGACATCATAAAAACTGGCAATACGATACTCAGTGGAACGCGTGATGCTTGGGAGGAACTGGGCCGCTTCATTGGCTCAACCGATCTTTCACGGAAGGAGAATTACGAGGCGCTTAAAAAGCGCGTCGATATCGAGGACTTCACAACTTACATGATCGTGAACCTTTGGGGTCAGAACTACGACTGGCCTCACAACAACTGGTACGCCGCGCGCAAGTTGCCGGATGGTAAATGGCGATTCATGTGCTGGGACTCCGAGTGGAGCTTCCGCGGCGGCCCGTACAAACCTGACAACGACTCATACGCGTTTATTGATAGCGGTGGCGCATACGGCTTCAGTACAAAGCGAAAGATGTTTATCGCGCTACTCGGCAACCCGGAATACCGTGAGTATTATCAGGCGGAGGTTCGCCGGCATCTGGATGGGGCATTATTAGAGGAGAACGTGCTACGCCGAACCCGGCAGTTAAGTGATGCCATCGCAAAGGAGATCGAGCACGAATATCGGGCAAGTAAATATGACATCAAGGTTTGGCACCGGCAGATTGAAGAGATCAAGAAGTTCGGGCGCATCGCGGGGGAGAATTTTGGTAAGTGGACAGACGACTACTTTGCGTTCCGCAACAAACCGGTTTCTAATCACGGTATTGCTCGACTGGAAAACAAAGCCGGTTTTAGGCACCTGGTCCATCTAAACGCTGATGGCAAATGGATGGAACTTGTGGCTAAGCCCAACAGTAACGACTGGGCTGTATCCACCCTGCCCCTCTCACCGCCCGCCTCCGGCCGGCCTGCATTATTTGCCTTAACAAAAGATGAGCGCCGCCTCGTCTGTCGTGGTGCAGACGGACATCTTTACGAGTACGCTAGCGCATCGAATCCCGGGACGAATGTGAAGTGGTCGCGGCAAAACCTGACCAAGATGCTGGACCTTCCTAAGGCGGCTGCAGATCCTTCGGTGGTGGTTGCGAACAGCGTGCCGCACGTGGTTTATGTAGATGAACTCGGGGAGATGCGTGAACTTTGGTTTGACGGGCAGTGGCGGCAGTTCCCGCTTCCAGCTATGCCGCGTGCTGAGGGAGGAATAATTGCCTCGCTGGACGGTTCAATGTTGCGTGTGATTTATCGCTCAATGTTTGGGGTGACATACGAACAGTCGCTCAATCTAGACTCAGCCACACCGAAAAATCGCTCATGGATTACTGAAGGCGTCCATCGTCTGCCTGCAATTGGACAACCGCTTGGCCTGACGGTTAAAGGCAGGCGCGATACTGTTTTCCACGTTGCTCGCGATTGGCCCAGGCGTCCGCCGTTCATCTTCGACTGGAACGAGCGTCGTCGTGTCCCGGGTTACTTTACCTATGAGGGAGAACGCAATGCGCTGGTTTACGCTAAAGAGATCGGGCAGCGATTTAAGAACCAGTATCATGTTGCCCACACCACCGATCAATTGTATGGCGATTTTGCGCTGTTCCTTGACACGAAAAATGACCGGCACTATCTAGCATTCCGTAATCCTGAAGGAGACATATTAGAGAGTGTGCTTCAGGGCGAAGAGTGGATCTTGACCAATCCAAGTGAGCTGGGCGATGCGCCACGGGCAAAGGGAAGCCCTAACGGATGGGCTAATGCCAAAACCGGCACACGCCACTACCTTTATCAGGGCGAAAATAGTGAAGTTCATCAACTGAGTTTCGAAGGTAAATGGACACACCAGGTAATTTCGCCAAACACATCGAAAGCGGAATAATGAGCAGTTCATCGAAGGCCCTTCTCGCTGTGATCCTCATCACAGGAACATCAGGGATTTCAAAAATAAGCGCTGCTGATTTTATTCAGCAGGAGAACATCGTTTACGGCAATAAGCATGGTCTTGGTTTGTTGATGGACGTCTTCACGCCGGAAAAACAAAACGGTGCTGGTGTTATATGGGTGATTAGTGGTGGGATGATTTCGAGTCGACGATCTATTCCGCAGCTCAGCAATAATCCTAATTTTACTACTCTACTTAATCATGGTTATACGATTTTTGCAGTGCTGCATGGCAGTCAGCCTAAATTTGCACTTCAGGAGATTGTGAAAGATTTACCTCGGGCAGTTCGATATATTCGATATCACGCTAAGAGATTTGGTATTCAAGGAAATAAGTTAGGCGTAACAGGTCGCTCATCTGGAGGGCAATTAGCTTTGTTTCTTGCAACGGCATCAAAGGATTCTGATTTCGCAGCTAGTGATCCAATTGATCGCATCTCCTCTAGAGTCCAGGCTGCGGCTGTTTATTTTCCGGGTACGGATATGGTGAATTTTGGAAAGAAGAATATAACCATCCTAGAGCATTTTCACTCTCGAGGGTTTAAGGCGGATGCAACCTTTGATTTTCATAAATGGTCGGATAACACAAAGAGGTTTGAGCGTATTGAAAATAGGGCAGACCGAATTGAATATTATAAGAAGCTTTCTCCAATTGTGCATATCACTTCAGATGATCCGCCGGTATTGTTGATTCATGGAGACAAAGATAAACTCGTCCCCATTCAGCAATCGCGTATATTTGATACAAAACTTAAAGAGGCAGGGATTCCTTCTAAACTATTTGTGGCTGGTAATAAGGATCATGGCTGGCGACATCCGGTTGAAGGCGAGTTAAAAGTATTTCTCGATTGGTTTGACCTTTATTTATTGAATAAATAAAGCTGTTTATCGCTTTATAAACAGTACTTTTTCTTGAAGTTAGGGCATTGGTTTTGCTTTCTGGAGTAGTTGACAATTTAGGTTAGTGTGCAAGTATTTCCTCCAGCCCGAAGACTTTTAACAACCGAACTTATAAGAAAATTATTATGAAAAAACCAAGTACAACACGACGCAGCTTTTTGAAGGCCTCTTTAGCTGCTGGACCGGCAGCTGTGATTAGTGGCACAAAGGGCCGCGCGAAGATTATTGGGGCGAATGATCGTGTTCGTATAGCAGTAGCTGGATTGAACGGGCGCGGAGGAAGTCATATTGGTGGTTTTATGGGGCAAAAGAATGTTGAGATCGCTTATCTCGTTGATCCTGATGCCAAGTCTGTTTCCCGTCGAGTAGAGGAGGTTAAGCGTAAAGGTAATTATTCTCCTAAGGGAGCTGCTGATATTCGCGTTGCACTTGCTGATAAGTCAGTTGATGCCATTTCTACTGCGGCCCCTAATCATTGGCACGCATTGATGACTATATGGGGTGCTCAAGCTGGTAAACATGTCTATGTTGAGAAGCCAATGAGTCATGATGTTAGGGAAGGCCGGATAGCGGTTGCAGCTCAGAAGAAATATGGTGTTGTAATTCAGCATGGAACACAAAACCGTAGTAATGCGAAAATAGCCGGACTACACGAGATGATTAATGCCGGTAAGTTTGGTAACCTTAAAATTTCTTACGGATACTGTTGTAAGCCTCGTGGAGGGATAGGATTTAAGAGCCCTTCAGTTTCTCCATCCAATTTGGATTGGAACTTATGGAGAGGCCCTGCGGTGATTGATACGTTTCATGCAAACTACGTCCACTACAATTGGCATTGGTTTTGGGAAACTGGCAATGGAGATTTAAATAATCAAGGCACTCACCAGTTGGATGTCGCGCGTTGGGCAATGGATCCTAAGCTAACCAATCCAACTCGTGTGATGGCAATTGGTGGGAGGTTTCAGTGGGGTGATCAAGGGGAAACTCCAAACAGTATGTTTGGAATTGCTGAGTATCCCAATGGCCAACAATTATTTTTCAATGTTCGCAATGTGAACTACAAGGGATATCAGCGCCAGGTTGAAAATGAGTATTACTTTGAGGACGGTGGTAAAATTATACGTAACGAATACTTTGCAAAGGGCAGTGAAAAGGGAGAGAAGTTAGATATTCCTGATGGAAAGATAACCCCTGGAGGAAATTGGGGGAGTTTTATTAACGCCATTCGTGCCAACGATCCTTCGATGGCGAATGGTAATGTGCATGATGCTCATTATGGCTGTGTCGTAGGTCACTTAATTAATAATTCTTATCGACTAGGAAAGAATGTGCCGTTCAACAAAAAAGCTGGGCAATTTGGTGATAATAAGGATGCTTTTGAGCATTTCGGAAGGTTGCATGATGTTATGAGTAATGGTGTTAAAGTGAAGGATGGCTCCAATTACACTGTTGGACCTTGGCTTAATTTTGATCCAGAAAACGAAATTCATACCGGCGACAATGCTGATGCAGCTAATGCTTTGCTCAAGGATTTTAATCGACCTGGGTTTGAGATTCCTACAATTGATAAAGTCTGATTAACTTATTTTTTTGATAGTTTGCTTTCTAAAAAGGAGGTAGATAATTAAATGTTAAGAATTAGCGCAGGAGGTAAGGCCGGTAAACCTGATTTTTGTGATGGTATTGCTAGGCGTGACTTCATAAGTATCGGTGCTATGGGCATTGGTGGGCTGACAATGGCCAACTTATTTGAGTTAGAGGCCAATGCTTCCACCGGGTCTTCGCATAAGGCGGTTATAAATCTTTTTCTTCCTGGGGGCCCTCCTCATCAAGACATGTGGGATTTGAAGATGGATGCCCCACGGGAAGTGAGGGGCGAGTTTAAGCCGATTTCTACCAATGTACCTGGTACGCAGATTTGTGAGCTTTTCCCTCGTATGGCTAAGATGATGGATAAGTTTACTGTGATTCGTTCCATTGTTGGAGCTACTGGTGCACATGATGCGGATCAGTGCATGACGGGTCGAACCAAGAAAATTGAACCACCTGGTGGTTGGCCTAGTATTGGATCTGTCTTGTCAAAAATTGAAGGTCCTACGAATCCGGATACCCCGCCTTTTATAGGGTTGTGTCCTAAGACTCGTGAGATTCGATGGAGTGATCCCGGTAAAGCAGGGTTTTTAGGGCCAGCTCATGCAGCATTCAGACCAGCAGCTGAGGGAAAAGAGGACATGACGCTTAATGGTATTACTTTGCAGCGACTTCAAGATAGAAAAGCACTTCTAAGGAGTTTTGATCAGTTTAGGCGTAACATCGATAATTCCGGACTAATGGAAGGTATGGATGCATATAACCAACAAGCCTATGGAATCCTAACATCTGGCAAGCTTTCTGATGCGCTTGATATTGAGAAGGAGGATGTAAAGCTGCGGGATCGTTACGGCCGAGGTTCGGCTAAGCATGTAGCTGATGGTGCTCCAAAATTGCTTGATCATTTTTTACTCGCTCGCCGCTTGGTCGAGGCAGGTGTTCGTTGTGTATCGCTTTCTTTCAGTCGTTGGGATTGGCACGGGGGTAACTTTAAACGTGCCCGTGAGGATTTTCCGATGCTAGATCAGGGAGTTACGGCTTTGGTGGAGGATTTGCACAACCGAGGATTGGACAAGGATGTTGCTGTGGTATGTTGGGGTGAATTTGGACGAACTCCGACTATCAATAAGGATGCGGGAAGAGATCACTGGCCACGTGTTTCAACCGCATTACTTGCTTGTGGAGGGTTTAAGCATGGTCAAGTTATAGGTGCTACTGACCGCCTAGGAGGTGAAGCCACTGAGCGCCCAGTAACTTTCCCTGAGATGCATGCTACTTTATATCACTCTCTTGGCATCGACGTGAATACTGCAACCGTTAATGATTTAAATGGCCGCCCTCGTTATTTGGTAGCTAACAACGCCCAGCCTATTCAAGAGGTTATTTAGTCCAATCTTAATTCAGTGTTTTAAATAACAGTTCCTTTTAGTTGAGCGAATTATTTTATTTATATATTTCAACTCTTGGAGGGGAGGCGTAATCATTCCAAAGTCGTTCAAGCAATATGGGATCAGGTTCTCCATCTGTTACAACAAATTGGTATCGTGAAACATAGTCCCTGCCAGGTTTGATTTCCCAGTCACCTGTCTGAGAAGGGGCAAAGTTAAAAAATGGTTCTTTTGGATGGATCCGCATCGCTTGAGGAAATCGAAAATTAGATGGGTGGCAAAGAATCCCTACCCCTCCTAATTTGCCGTCGGTTTTGCCACTAATATGACACCATCGTGCTCGGGTCGCGTGAGCTTTAAATCTATCCTTTTCACCATTTGCAGTCAGGAAAAAAGTGTTTTCCTTGCCGTTCCATTCACCATGTCCACGAAACCCTAGCCCTCCGTATCGATATTGTGGGAATTTAACTTTATTAGGGCCAGCACAGCGTTGGACTGATTCCAATTCAAATAGATGATAGAGCGGCAAATCATCTCCATCTTGTGCAATGGCCTTTATTGCATAAACTTTTAGGCGCCATGTTTCATTTAGAGCAGTTTTTTTTGGATTGGCAATTAAATCCACAAAACGATGTGAACTTTGAAATCCGGCATATACGGGCCCATTCCATTGACTTTGAATGCCGGTAAACTCAACTGTTCCAGTGCCCTTGCCCATATTCCAAAAGTCTGGTTTTCGTCCCTCGAATATGGTGTTAGTCCAAGGAAACCAAATACCATGATGATGTTTATGGTCGTAAGGATAGTCATCAGTGATGATTGTTCCTTCCGGGGTTAATACGGGATGAAGGTATCCGCCTCTACGGTAGATTGGATCTAGGTCTCTACGAGGTAATTTACTTTTTTCTGCTTGATAATGAAGCACAGTTTTTCCTTCGACTGATAGCTCCAGTTCCCCATTTTTCCTTGTTGCTTTTGCAATTGCTGGATGTGTTGGTTGGGTTGTTGGGATTAGTTTGTAAATAACTGTTTGGAAGGCATCTAATTTTGGAATTATAAAGGTTCCTTCTCCATGTGCGTCGACTTGTAACGCTAAAGATTGTTTATTAGAGCCAACAAGTTTCCAGTACTCATGTTTTGAATCAGGTAATATGAATCTGACTGGAGTGTTTATACGATTCAACTGTCCCGCATCTATACGTAGGGTGTGCTCGGCTTCAGCCATTTGCCGGAGTGCTAACAAAAATATAATAACTTTGAGAAAATGGAAGAGCATGTATAGGTTGTGCTATTACTAGTCTTTTAGGTCAAGTCAATCGATTGATTAAGCTTATAAAAAAACCCCAGCCAGATGCTAGGGTTGTTTTAAAAACCAATATACTGAGGGTTACTTTTTTACCGTAATTGTGATTTTTTCGGAAATGACAGGGGGATTATGCGGCAAGTGAATCCAATCGCCCAATACTAACTGTAGTGTATGTTTTCCGGGAGGCAGTTCTAAAGTGACTTCGGTTTGTCCACCGCCGAAGTGGCGGATATTATCACTAGCAGCAAGTGGAATATTGAGATTAGGCATCTTGTCAACATCGATTAGTAGATGATGATGTCCAGTGTTTGCTTGGTCTATTCCGGCTGGGGCTACGCCCATTCCCTTAAGTCCGAAGCGAACTGTGAATTTTTTTCCTACGGTTTTACCGTCCTTAGGCCAAGCAATATAAGTTTTAGCCCCCTTTGGAGATTTGCGTTTTTCGAGTTTGTCTGCGGCGATTGCCGATGTAAGTAGGCCGCTAAAAACTATCGCCGATAGAATTATTCTAAATGTCATAACAGGGCGATTCTTCCGTGAGTCGGATTCTTCCGCAAGCTGAATCTGTTTAGGCGTTTCCCGATTGACTCTAAGGTAAATGAGCCGTTTTATCTGGGTCTTGCATTTTGTCAATACCCCCGTTTCAACGTAGGAATAGGAAGAGGCAGAGGCGCCTAGGCCCAAAAGACCAGGTGTTGAGGGATTGGCGTGGCATGGATTTACGCCCAGTTGAGAAGGCTTATACCGATCAGGCGGTTAGCGCTGGTTCAGTTATTAAGAATGTTCTAGGGGTATTGAAGCTTGACCGGCGTAGAGCTGAGACTGAGGTGGTAAAAGTCTGGAATCAAACAATTGACCCTGCTGTAACTGAACATGCTCAGCCATCTGGGATTCGCAAGGGGACTCTTTTTGTTTCCGTCGACTCAAGTGTTTGGCTGGACGAAATTGTCCGGTATCGCCGACATGAAATTCTTAAGCGAATGCAATTGGCTATGAGTCGTGATATGATACAAAAAATATCATTTCGGATTGGTTAGTTTGTGCTTTTTAGTAAAGCTTTGGATAAACCTGTTATCGTGTGGTCTTTCGCCTCGACTGAAGGGGTGAGATCTAACTCTTGAATTGCTTTAGTGGTTTCTGGACCTATCGACGCAAGTTTTAGTTTTGGATTTTTTTTGCATATTTCGATTAACCCAAATCGAGCATCAAAACTCTTTACTGCCGAGCTGCTAGCAAACGTAATCCAATTTGCTCCTCCTTCTTCAAAATCTTCAACTGCTCCGTTTCTGTCTTCTGTTTCAGGGACAGTTTTATAAAATGAGATATCGTCGACGATGGCTCCCTGATCCTCAAGGAGTTTTGGTAATTCAGAGTTGGATTCTTCAGCGCGTGCGAGGAGTACAGAAACATTTTCTAAATTTTGATATTTCAATAAAGCCTGAGCTGCTGCTTCGGCAGTGAAGACCTTAGGCATGAGATCAATAGCTAAGTTAAAATCTTCTAGTTTTTTTGCTGTTGCTGGGCCCACCGCTGCAAAGCGAATATTACCAAGGTCTCTTATATCCTTATATGCTTTAAAGAAATAGTCGAAGAAATGGGTTACTCCATTTGGACTAGTAAAAATAATCCAGTCATAGCTGCCTATACCGGTGATCGCTTGAATAACTGGTTCGTTATCAGTTGGTGGAACGATTTTTATTGTGGGAATCTCTAGGGCATCTGCTCCGAGATTCTTCAAGGTTTGAGTGAGTTTACTAGCTTGTTTTCTTGTTCGAGTGACAACTATACGTTGGCCGAATAGGGGCCTTTTTTCAAACCAATTTAATGATTGTCGAAGTTTAGAGACATTGCCAATGATTGTGACGGCAGGAGCTTTGAATTTAGTTTGGATAACGATATCAGCGATTGTTTCAAGTGTGCCTGAGATGGTTTTTTGTCGCCCCGTGGTTCCCCATCGAACCATGGCGACTGGAGTATTCTTAGCAAGTCCGTTTTCTATTAGGTTATTTGCAATTTTGTCGATTCTTTCGACCCCCATAAGGACTACTTTGGTGCCTGGTTCCTGGGCAATGTGAGCCCAGTCTACCGCAGTTTCATTTTTTTCTGGGTCCTCGTGTCCTGTAATTACAGTAAAACTCGAGCAATGTTCTCGATGGGTTAATGGGATTCCAGCATAGTTAGGGGCAGCTATAATGGATGAAATTCCTGGAATAACTTCAAATTCAATTTTTTCATGCTGTAATTCTATAGCCTCTTCACCGCCTCGGCCAAAGATGTAAGGATCCCCTCCTTTTAGTCGGACCACTGTGTTTCCCTCTTTAGCTTTTTCAATCAGCAATTGATTTAATTCATCCTGAGGGATGGCATGATCCTTCGATCGCTTGCCCCCATAAATGATTTCTGCAGATTGTGGGGCCAAAGCTAGCAGTTCCCGATTTACCAGTGCGTCATAGACCACTACGTCTGCTTGGCGTAATAGTTCAGCTCCTCGAAGTGTGAGTAACCCGGCATCTCCAGGGCCGGCGCCTACCAGATATACTTTTCCTGTAAACCCCATCTGGATTCAGCTTTGGTGAATATCGTGCAAGCGGCAAGAAATCATTTTATTTAGATCGATCTTTGTTTGTTTTTGGTGCGAGGACATTAAGTCTTCTTGGCAAAACCTTAATTTCAAGAGGTAATGTGCCTACATAGTCACCATCTGCTTGAATGCTTGTACCTATTGGACCCTCAATAGTTAATTCAGAAACACGGTGGTAGATTGCACCCGGCCAACGATTGAGTTGGCCACGTAGCATAGTAATGACTGCATGCGCAATAGTCCTCTTATTGACTTTTGGAAGCACACAGAGATCAAGCTTTCCATCGTTTACAATTGCGTTGGGAAACAATTTAAACGGACCTCCATACATTTTGCCATTACCAGCACACATCCATTCGCCTGTAGTGTTACCTCCATCCCAATTTGCTCTGAGTTTGGGCGGGGTTGCTCGTAATGCGGAAAGTGTGGATGCAAAATATGCAAGAGCTCCCACTTTGCGTTTTAGTTTGATGCTTACACCTCCCACCGCATCTCCATCCAAGCCTACTCCAATCATTTGAATAAAAAATTTTTCTGTTAAGCCGGAATCGGTTTGAAACTTGGCTAAAGGCAGATCAATTTTGCGAGTGTGCCCAAGTTGTATAGTTTCCCATGCCTTTTTTATTGAAAGTGATATGCCAAGCTCTCGAGCAAAAACATTCATAGTCCCCAGTGGAAGTATACCAAGTAATACTTGGTCAAATTCTCGATTTGTTTGCCCAATACCGTTGACTACCTCATTAATTGTACCATCACCACCTGATGCTATAATGGTCCGGAACCCATTTTTAATAGCTTGAGCAGCCAAGCTGGAGGCACTGCCTGGCGCTGTGGTTTCAATTAGCGTTACATCATTAGGTAAATCTCTAAGCCATTGGCGAAATTTCACTGCTTTATTGCCGCGAGCTGTTGGATTGAAAATCAACGCGATGGAAGGCTGACTCATGATGGCATAGAAATAATTAGTCAGTTGGCGATGGAAGTGTCTTGCCTCCTGAGACCAAGAACATAACAGCCATGCGGACAGCAAGTCCGTTAGTTACTTGGTCAAGAATAGTTGATCTTGGGTGGTCTGCGATTTCACTGTCAATTTCGACACCTCGATTGATAGGCCCAGGATGCATTATTATGGCATCTTTCTTCAAACGGTTAAATCTTTCTGTTGTTAGCCCGAAGAGAGAGCGGTACTCTCCAATGCTAGGGAAAGCGCTCAATTGTTGTCTTTCGTGTTGAATACGTAGAAGATCTACGACATCGGCGTCCGCGAGCGCTTTGTCGATGTCATGTGTTACAATACATCCCATTTTTTCGAAAATACGTGGCACAAGGGTTGGGGGGCCGCAAAGAGTGACTTTGGCACCTAGCTTTGTTAGCGCCCAGATGTTGGATCTGGCTACACGGCTGTAAAGAATATCTCCAAGAATGGTAACATTGAGCCCTCTTATGTCTCCTTTTTTCTCTACTATAGTAAAAGTATCAAGCAAGGCCTGAGTTGGATGTTCATGTGCTCCGTCACCAGCATTTACTACGCTGCAGTTTGCTACTCTAGAGAGCAGATGTGGCGCCCCTTCGGCACTATGTCTGATGACAATAATATCTGCACTGAGGGCTTCAAGTGTTTTACCAGTATCCCGAAGGGTTTCTCCTTTGCGAAGAGAAGATGCCTCTGCTGTAAAATTTATTACATCAGCATTCAACCGCATTGCAGCTAGTTCGAAGCTGATACGTGTACGTGTAGATGGTTCAACGAAAAGATTCACAACTGTGCGACCACTGAGAGCTGGAACTTTTTTTATAGTGCGCTCTCCGACTGCCTTGAAGGCGCGGGCTGTATCGAGGATGGTTCGGATTTCCTCGGCTTTAAGTGACTCTATATCGAGTAGATGTTTTCTAGTCCAAGTCATTATTCTGGTTTCAAAGGTAGCAAAGAGACGGTATCATCCCCGCCAGCTTCAGTTAGGGAAACCTGAATTCTTTCATTCAGCGCAGTAGGAATATTTTTCCCGACGAAGTCTGGTTTAATGGGCAGTTCTCGGTGCCCTCGATCAATGAGCACTGCAAGCTGAATACACTGAGGTCGACCTAAATGGTGTGTTGCATCAAGAGCTGCTCGTACGGTACGGCCATTGAAGAGTACGTCATCAACTAATATGATATTTTTTCCTTCGACATCAAATGGAACTTCGGTTGGCTGCACAGTGACTACCCCTCTTTGAGCAATGTCATCTCTGTGCATGCTTACGTCGATTACTCCGAAAGGAACAGGTTCTCCCCATATGCCTGATAGAATACTGGCTAAGCGTTTAGCTAAATGAATACCACCCCTCTGAATGCCAATCAATCCGACTCGAATAGCATCTGGATTTCGCTCTGCTATCTCATGAGCGATTCGGGTTAAAGCTCGTTGGACTGCACCGGAGTCCAGTAATGTGTTATTTTCATCCATGGCTAGTGCAATAGGCATAAAAAAACGAACCGGTGCCGAATTTACCGGTTCGAAAAATATAATTATATATAGACTTATTATTCATGTCCCTTTTCGATCTCTCTGAACCGCTTTAAAGGAAACTGTCGGATATGTATTTAGTGCTTTTTCTTGCGCCACTTAGTGCGATGCTTAAGCACCCACTCCAATAATGCCCGCTCGAACCCAATGTCGTGGCCTTCCTTTTCTGATTCAAGCCATTTATATCGGAGAATTTCACTCCGTTCAGCAAGATATCTATGATAAAGCGGAATATTTTCAATTAAAATGTCCGTTTTAAGGCTTTTTTGCCCCTCGTTTTCTTTTTTCAAGTTGCTGAAAACTAGCAAGATAGCTAGCTAAATCAATAATTCTCAAATTCCGTTATATCCAGCGTTGCCAGTATCTATGCAAACTAGGATGCTGCTGCTTTATGCTTAACGGAATGATTGACCTTCGAAGCGATACCATTACTCAGCCTGATGGCGGAATGCGAGATGCTATTGCAAATGCGGTTGTAGGAGATGATGTATTGGGTGACGATACGGTTGTACAGGAACTTGAGCAGCAGACCGCGGAACTGTTAGGCAAGGAGGCTGCGGTGTTTGTTCCCTCTGGTACAATGGCAAACCAGCTGGCTATTCGAGTAAATACGCGGCCTGGTAATGCAATTTTATTGGATGCCAATTCGCACA
>Ga0163110_10000553_pt1 | contig 17798 bp, 15 predicted proteins | sample CRUFie1St17metaG_FD_108703 | JGI IMG/M metagenome (GOLD analysis project Ga0163110, IMG submission 108703) | Marine microbial communities from the Costa Rica Dome - CRUD Field 142mm St17 metaG | ecosystem: Environmental > Aquatic > Marine > Oceanic > Photic zone | place: Costa Rica: the Eastern...
ATCAGTGATTTCGGAAAAACGTCATTTTTGATCGGATAACTCCGAAATAGGCGATCGGATTAGACCGAAATCAGTGATCGGATTGAACCGAAATGGGTGATCGGAATGGGCCGGAACATGCACAAACGGTGGGTTGTTAAATTTATGCCCTTGTCTAATATGGTAGCTGTAGAACTTTACCACGGCATTCATATAGGCTGAGGCTGTCGTGCGAGCTAATCTCAGATTCTTATCCGATTCATTTATAACTGAGTACTTGAGGGCAGCTCGATATTGATAAGTAATGCGATGCGCTTTTCTTGGCGCCATGTAATTCCAGCTAGGTCTTTGCAAGCCGAGTACTTCATCAAATAAATCTCCATCATTTTCCGCATCCCACTTCTCTTGCAAAGCAGTCAAGAATGAAAAAAAATGTATTAACGCTTTTGAATACTGTGAAGACTCTTCCCTTCCATCGTCTATGTGATGAGCCATAAGAAAGCGATTAACATGCTCTATGGGTTTATAAAGCTTGATATGACCATTTGCGTCACGCCCAACCATGCTTAAGAATGTAATCCGTTTAATATGTATAGCGTCATCTCTTTTTTGTGAATAAGAAATTTGTACCTCACCGTCTTCATTGACCACGATTAAAGGGTGTCGATAGGTAAATGGTTGTACCTCCACACCAACGATTTCATAATTTAGTTTTTCCAAATTGCAGCAATTCCCTACCTAAACCTAATTACATCGTAACTGTCGACCACCAAGTACTTCCTCGCTCTAACTAACACTCAGTTAAAAAAGCAAGGGGTTAACTTCTCACTATCAACAATATTTAGAGAACAAAATTGACTCATCTTTAGGCAACTTGAATGCTATCAGCTAATAACAACCTAAGTGGTCGGTGCTGCAATTTATTCAAAAAAAAGAGGAAAAAGTAAAACTAGCCAATAAAAATGCGGGTCTTAGAGGTTTTACCCTACCAGTTCGATGGTGCTAATATTAAAAATATTAATATTTTTTCTGACCGGTCTTTAAATATTGATGTCTATACAACCTTGGGAGGGCAATATTTGGAATAAGTTAGGCATTCCCTCTAGAGGCATCGCTCTCCTCTCAGGCATAAAAAGAGGTTTTGCCCACGAAGTTTTTCCTAAAATAGCGGAATTAGTTCAGATGAATGAGCGCAGACTAGCTGCCAGTTTATCTATTTCGCCCGCAACGCTTCGCCGTCGAAAAAAAGCTGGATACTTCATTACTAAAGAGAGCGACACACTATATCGCTTCGTCACTGTTTATAGTACCGCCATAGAAGCTTTTAGACGAGACCAACTCGCAGTTAGCATATGGCTTCAATCAAGCAAAGAGTGTTTAGGAGGGAGTAAACCTATTGAAATGTTATCAACTAGCTCTGGCACCGATACTGTAAAAGCGATGTTAGGGCAGCTGGAACACGGCGTATTTCCGTAAATAATATCAGACAGTTGCAACACGTCATGGAAAGCTTGGACTGATTCATCGAGTATATTACAACTAGATAAGACAGTTTTCCCCCATAGACCACTTTATTAGCTTTCACTAAGACTATTCTAGAACTCCATCGTTAATAGAGTAGTGATCTGAGTCACGGCTCAATTGTTAACACGCGTCAGGTTAGCGCATTCATCTTCTTTAAAGATGCTTCTAAATATCTAACAACAAGCTCTATTTCAGCTCTACTTAAATCTATTCCAAAGCCAGAAGAAATAAATTGAATAGAATATACTGAGCTCCTAACTGAGCGCCTTACAATTGCTAGCTGGGAATTCTTTGAAGTGACGCGTGCGGTGAAATTTTCAAACGATCCAACGGAGTTTCGCTCTAAGCTCAGAAGTGATTTTGTATTTACTATGAAGTTTTCAAGGTCTGATAATTCGACAAAGGCTCTTTCTCGGACTCCAGTTCTTTGATCACCCGAAGTCAGCGTTACTCCGAACTGACCCTTGGCGCCTAAAATTAGCTTTTCCGTACACTCGACGCGAATGTAACGCTGATTAACTAACGTTAAGTGCCCAGTTACCTCAAAACTCTCAGCCATAATAGCACTTGGAACCTGTGAGTCTGAAAAGCATGGAAAGGCGGCACTTAGTGACAGACTCAAACCCAACAAACAATAAATCCTTTTTGAAAACATAACACTTCCCTCGTAATTACTTGCACAATATAAATCAGATAAATAAAAACTTTGCAAATAATTTTTTGAAGCTTGAAGGGACAACTAAGCAAAAGTTCAAAATTTAGAAGTAAAAACCTAGGTCAATCAATACTCTGTTAGCCACTGCCACTTCAAAAATAAAAAGATGAAGCCTTTTCAAAATTTTTGCATAGTAGTAGCGTAGAGATCCAAGCCTGGCCTTACTTTTAGTTCTTTGCAAAGCAACTAGCTTGAGTGAGTCGTGCGTTGAGTCGTTTTTTAGTGCTCGGTAAAAGCCACAGTTCAATACGCTCAAAAAATTCAGTTTTTCATAACACAGGCACAAAAGTCCCGTAAAACTGCGAACATTTAAAGCAAAAAGTACTATTGTTCAATAATGATTTAGCTGCTTTAAAATTCGGTGTTCAGTGAGTTTCGATGTTTCCCGAATCAATTAAATGCCATATCTGTTCCAGCTCATGATTTTCGGAAAGTCCTTCAGTAACTCTCAAAAATTTTTCGCTGCTTGTATCTCCGTAATTGGGATAAATTGAAGCCCACAATACAAAAAGAAGCGGAGAAGGCCCAGAAAAAATATCTCTTAACTCACCAATCGCTTCCGATACACTTTGGATTGCAAGTCGTTCGACGATGGCAGCCTCGGCATCTGACGATTCACCAAACTCTTCTAATGAGATATCAAAATCACTGGCCATAATTCCTAACCATAATGAATCGAACGGTAATGTAAGAAGCTCTTCTCCATCAATGTTGTTCCAGTCATTACCACTCGCTGCTTCTAGCAGATGGAAAACTGCAACAAACTGCGCAACTTTCATTGCAAATGTGTTTCGTTCAAGCCAATTATCACAGTCAAATTGGTCAAAAACGTGTGAGATCAGATGAAACCAAGTGTTTACTTTTGGCTTTTGGGTATGGGGAATCATTCTTTCGAAACTTCCGCAATCGAAGTACTCCTGCCAAGACTGTCTTTCATCAACACCTTGAAGATATTCAATCCCGCAATACCATATTGGGAATTCATTAAGGCAACTGTGTAAAGGTACTTCCAAAGTAGCGTTGTAATTTTTACTCACAATATTTTCTATAATGCTAGGGAGCTTTTCATACGCTAGAGATAGTAATGCCTGCTCGTTGGAAGAACCATTTTCAAACTCATGATAGTACGTTCCAGAAAACTCTATCGAATGCGGTGAGATGTTAAATCTATCTCCACATATCTTTTCAAACATTCTGTGGACATAAATAAGAATAGTTTTGCTATTTGAAACGACAACTAAATCGACAGATACACTTTCGCTATCCAGAAAAAGCCTGAGAAGCTCGTTTTGGAGTTTCAGGAGCATATTCTCTGTTCTAAGCGAAACCGTTTTTCTATGAGGTTTACCATCGATCAAATCCAATATGAGTATATGCTTTATCGGTCCATCGATTTTCATTATATTATTCCCTTTATCCATATTGCTTAGATTTGTCCACCCACTCCTTTGAACTTCTCAACAAACGCTGCGATTTTCTGAAACACCGTTTGCTTCTGCGTGCGGTACTGCGGGTTCAATGGACTTAGCTTTGGTAATGCGTCATTGAGTGCCGTGCCATTTTCAGAGGCGTACTCTCGCTTAAGAGATGAGGCGATATATCGTTTGGCAGCTTCTTCATTTAACTTTTCAGAGGCAATAATCGTATCTGCTTCGCGCTTCTGTTCCGCTTGAGCGAACTTAAAGAAAGCGTCGATAATGCTGGCTTTGTCATTGATCTCATCCAAGTTTGTCTGGTTAATAAAATCAACTACTAAGCTCTCTTTCGCTCTATTGCCAAGGCTACCGCGTATCATTCGACGAACCTCTTCAATCAAGCCTTCTTTACTCTTGTTCTTCTTATTGTGCTCAAAAATTAACTCAAGAATATAATCGAGATTAATTTCTTGAGATTTGAGCAAATCAACTTCAAAGACCACATCATCCCAGTCTACCGTTGACTTATCTTTGTCCTGACCTTCTTTATCACGACGTAACCAATCACGTGTGTCGTTGTAGGTAGAACGATAATCTTGAATAACACGTTCGCTAGGCATGTCGATAGTTTGCATTTTCTCGATGTCAGTATCGTCCAGATAGTACTTTGACTTGAACTCTTCAACGGCTTGTTCATCACTGGTATCTAAGCTTTGCAATGCTTTTAGTCCAGCAAACTCATCGTAGTTTTGTAAAATATTTTCTGCTTTTAGGTATTCACCAAACAGCTTGGCAAATTCTTTTTTGTCTTGCTCTTTTTCAATATTGTCTGGGTTTGGAAAGCGTTCTTGCAGCTCTTTTACGATATCAACAAAACCTCGACGCGCTTGGCCAGTAGCAATATCGTTAAAGCCTTCCATGTATTCTTTGTAGCTCTTCTCCAACACCACATTTTTGGTGTTTTTGTCACCAAACAAGGTGATGGCATTAATGGTTGCCTGTTCTAAATCCCTGAAGGTAACAATATTGCCAAAGGTCTTCGTGGCATCATAAATGCGATTAGTTCGAGAAAACGCCTGCATCAAGCCGTGATAGCGCAAATTCTTATCAACAAACAAGGTATTAAGCGTGGGCGCATCAAAGCCCGTTAAAAACATCCCCACCACTATGAGCAAATCTACTTCTTGATTCTTCACTCGCTGGGCAAGATCACGGTAGTAGTTCTGAAAGCCATTACTGTCCACGCCATAGTTAGATTTAAACATGGCGTTGTAGTCAGCGATTGCGGCGCTCAAGAACTCTTTCGCACTGCTGTTCATGGCACTGACTTCAAAGCTTTCATCTAAAATGTCACCAATGGCGTCCTGCTCTTCATTGGCTGCAAATGAGAAGATAGTCGCAATGCGCAGAGGCCTACTTGTGGGTCCATTCTCAGCCTCGGCCTGCAATGTCTTGAAGGTTTCATAGTACGCTTTCGCCGCATCAACACTACTGACCGCAAACATGGCGTTAAACCCTTTGGCGCCAGAATAGGCTCGATGCGTTTTCTGGTTAAAATGGCTCAGAATATACTGCGAGATTTCACGAATGCGCATCGGATGTAAAAACGCTTGTTTGTTCTCAGCGGCACTGAGCTTCTTATCATCCTGTTCAGTTTCAATGCTCTTGAATTGCGGGCGAACATCGTTATAGTCCACTTTGAACTTTAGTACTTTCTCATCACGAATGGCATCGGTGATCACATAAGTGTGCAACTGCTGACCGAATACACTGCCTGTAGTTTCAGCTCCCAATGCGTTTTCTGGGAAAATTGGCGTACCCGTAAAGCCAAACTGGTAGTATTTTTTGAATTTTCTCTTCAGATTTTTCTGCGCTTCACCGAATTGACTTCGGTGACACTCATCAAAAATAAAAACGACTTGCTTGTTGTAGATAGGTAAATCGCTTTCGCTTTTGATTAAGTTGTTGAGTTTCTGGATTGTGGTAACAACAATCTTGTTATCTTCTTTACCCAAGTTGCTCTTAAGTCCTGCGGTACTGTCTGAGCCGTTCACACTATCAGGCGAGAACCTCTGATATTCCTTCATGGTCTGGTAATCGAGGTCTTTTCTGTCTACCACAAAGAATACTTTATCGATACCATCAAGATCTGTTGCTAATCTCGCGGCTTTAAAGCTAGTGAGCGTTTTACCGGAACCTGTAGTGTGCCAAATGTAGCCACCGCTTTCGGTGTTACTCCAACTTTTACTATTAAAGGCACTCTTTATCTTCCATAGAATGCGCTCTGTGGCGGCAATCTGGTAAGGGCGCATCACTAGCAAGGTATTGCTGACATCAAACACCGAGTAACGCAAGATCACTTCGAGCAACGTCTCTTTCTGGAGAAAAGTGGCGGTAAAGTCTTTTAAATCCTTTATCAGGGTATTGTCAGATTTTGCCCAGTTCATCGTAAAGTCGAAGCTGTTTTTGTCGCGCTTGGTAGTATTGGCGAAATAACGCGTGTCGGTGCCATTAGATATCACGAAAAGCTGTAAGAACTTGTATAACGAGTTCTCGGCATTAAAACTCTCTTTGCTGTAACGATGTATTTGGTTAAATGCCTCACGAATCGCAACACCACGCTTTTTCAGTTCAATTTGCACTAAAGGCAAACCATTGACCAAAATCGTCACATCGTACCGATTTACATGGGTCCCCGTTTGTTCAAACTGTTTAATAACCTGCACTTTGTTGCGAGCAATTGTCTTCTTATCGAACAGGTAGATGTTTTCTATATGGCCATCGTCAAAGACAAAGTCGAAGATATAGTCACTGTGTACCTTGCGGGTCTTATCGAGAATATTGTCACTTGGCGTGTTCAGATATTGCTCGCAAAAGCGAATCCACTCGGCATCAGTAAACTCAACTTTATTCAAGGCTTGTAGCTGCTCGCGCACATTCGCCATCATTGCGTCGGGAGTAACTAATTCAGGCAAGTATTCGTAACCTTGGCTCGCTAAATCCTGAATAAGCTCGCGTTCTAGATCGGCTTCGCTTTGATAGCTTTCAGCTATCTGCCATGTTTTTGTATATCTATCCAGAACAATGAAATTTTTAGATTCCGCGATTGCTTTGTATTCTGCCATATCTATTCCTAAGCCTGTGTCCCTTGTGGAATGCGCATTCCTTTATAAATATTGTCTATCTCTTTCACTAAAAACTTGAAGACGCGCTTATGGTCTTCCTCTACTTCAGCTACTTCGTGGGCAGCATGTTTTGCGTGGTTATAAAAATTGATCACACGTGCATAAGGGTTTACCTGCCCAGTAGCCCTATTACCTCTAACACCGGGCAATAGCTCCCCCCACTCCTCGTAACCCAAAAAAGTGGATGTCTTTTCAAGCACATTTCGTAAAAAGTTAAAATGGTATTTGTGGATGTCGCCTGAATCAGCCGCTTTTATTAATTCACTTTTTAAGTGCAGGTGATAGGAGAAGGGTGAATCGTTTTCTTGGTGAATCAGATCATGGTTACCATCATCGAGTTTGCGCAAAACGAATTTTGACGCTCGATTAAACTCATTATGCAAAACATTATAAAAAAGCGGGTTGTGGGTAGTAATAATAAACTTCAGGCCAGATATTTCATAATCGCTCGATTTAATTAAACGAGCTAAATCTACTGCCAACTCAATAAGGTGGTTATCATCTAGCGAGCTCACCGGATCATCAATAAAAACATATTGTAAGTGATTAAACTGGTCAGTTTCGCGATCAGCTTCTTCAGGTACATTTAAAATGCTAATGACTTGCTCGAGCAGTGCGCTAAAGATACTCCAAATGAAATTACTTTCTTCGCCCTTTGATATTTTAATTTTTCTATCCGGTTCGTCATCGCCACCTTGATGTGAAAACGTCACCTCAGAAAAGGCTTTGACGGTAACATCTTTTCCGTCTTTGTCTTTAGCCGTGTATTGCGGATTAAAGCGTGGCGTTAGTTTATCGTTGGCATAGCGCTGGAACGTGCTGATCACGTTCATGTCTTGCCCTTGCTCTTGCAAAATCCAATCGGTAAACGTATTGGGTTGGATTTTTAGCTTCGGCTGGGCATCAGCATTTAAGTCGTTATCCCAGTAAAACAAGTCTTCCGTAAACGCGTTATAATATAAAATCTTGTGGCGTGACAATGGCGCTTGCTCTGCATCAATAAGCGCATCCTGCCCATCTTCTTTCGGGGCAATGAGATCTTTAAATTCACGCGACAAACGCGTTTTACCTGTGCCATTAAAGGCATAGATTAACTGCACCTTGTTTTTGCGTGCCTTAAGCTGTTCTGCTATTTCCGTTAGCGTGTTACTCATTAAGCCGCCTCATCTGATTTCGGAAAGCTCAACAAAAGGTCACGATAATACTCGTATTGCTTTTGACGTAGCTCGATTTCGCGGGGAAGACCTTCTTGGAGCGAAGTTGTTAAGGTGTCGAATTTATCCAATATAGCTACAATTCGCGCCTGCTCAGCGAGAGACCTTGCAGGCTCATCTGCAAATGGAATTGGCACTTTAAGATTCTTCACAATCTGTGCGTTAATGTTTGTCTGTGAACCAGTACCTAGTGACTTTATGTACTCGTATTGGCTCGCTAGGTAATGAAATACATAACGATAGTTAGCAACGTTCTCTTCAAGATTTATGTTTGCACAAGCCTGGTTTGTAGTCATAGGAATTTTGTTAATGCCAATTTTCCCAACCGTTGCTCCATACATAGCAACAATTACGCAGTTTTCAGGAATCCATTTTGCACTTGAATTTTTCACCCCTGCCTCAGTAATTTTTACACCAGTATCCCATATCTCACGAAAGCCAACTTCTTGCGTTCGCAACCAAGGAATATTTCCATCGTAATACTCCGCTACTCCTGTTTTTGGAGTACCGCCAGATGAAATTTTCTTAGAGATTTCCCCCAACGTCTTCCACTCAACTTCACCCTCTTCAAAACTCAACAACTGGTCGCGGTAATAGTTATATTGTTTTTTTCGCAGGTTAAGCTCGGCGGTCAGCTCGGCGGTCATGGCGGTAAATGCGTCCAGAATGCGCACTATTTCAGCTTGTATTGCCAGCGATTTTTCTGGGTTATCTGGGCATGGGATGGGGACTACAAGTTTTTTTACTATTCCCGCATTAATATTGGTCTGCGAGCCAGACCCGAGCGACTTTATATATTCATATTGGCTTAATAAAAAATGAAACACATATCGGTAATTAGCTATATTCCCATCTAGTTGTATGTTCGCGCATGCTTGATTTGTGGTCATAGGAATTTTGTTAATGCCAATTTTCCCAACCGTTGCTCCATACATAGCTACAATAACGCAATTTGCAGGAATCCAATTTGCGCTTGAGTTATCAACTCCAGCTTCAGTAATTTTTACGCCAGTATCCCAGATTTCATCAAAATTAACTTCTTGAGTACGCAGCCAAGGAATATCACCGTCATAAAATTCGGCAACACCTGTTTTTGGTGTACCACCAGAAGAAATCTTTACAGAAATGTCATCTAATGGTTTCCACTCAACCTCAACCCCATCCAGCAGTTTCTCTAAATAGTTCAATTGACTCATGCCTCAAGCTCCTCACCTTCTATCTCTGCCACAATGGCATCAATATCACTGCGAAGCGCATCAATTTTAGCAACGGTAGTTTTAAGCTCTGCATTAAGATCTGTAATGTCCACAAGCTCGCGGTTGTCTTTCGCTTCCACATAACTACTTACCGACAGGTTGTAGCTATTGCCTGCGATAACATCCAAATCAACCGATTTAGCAAAATGATCCACGTTTTCTTTGCTAGCAAACACTTTCATGATTTGCTGTATATGACCCGGATTTTTTTCGTCGTCGTTGTCCGTTAAAACGTTGTTATTGGTTTCTTTTTTAAACAAACCGCTGGCATCAATAAACTGGGTGGTGGTGTCAGTTTTGTGTTTCGACAGCACCAATATATTCACGGCAATGGTGGTGCCAAAAAACAAGTTAGGTGCCAGTGAAATCACGGTTTCAACGTAATTATTATCTACAAGGTACTGGCGAATTTTTTGTTCAGCACCGCCACGGTAAAAAATACCGGGGAAGCAAACAATGGCTGCGCGGCCTTTGCTTGATAGGTAGCTGAGTGCATGCAGCACAAAGGCAAAGTCGGCTTTTGATTTGGGCGCGAGTACACCTGCAGGTGCAAAGCGGTCATCGTTAATTAAGGTTGGGTCGTCGCTACCAATCCATTTCACTGAATAAGGCGGGTTAGAGACAATGGCATCAAAGGGTTTGTCATCTAAAAAGTGTGGTTCGGTTAAGGTATCACCCAATTGAATATTAAACTTGTCGTAGTTAATGTTGTGCAAAAACATATTCATACGCGCTAAGTTGTAGGTGGTGTGATTGAGCTCTTGACCAAAAAAACCATCCTCAATGATATGCGCATCAAAGTGCTTTTTAGCTTGTAACAGCAACGAGCCCGAACCCGCCGCAGGGTCATAAATTTTATTCACACTGGTTTGGCCGTGCATGGCCAGCTGCGCGATGAGTCTTGAAACGTGCTGAGGGGTGAAAAATTCGCCACCGGATTTACCCGCATTGGCGGCATAGTTTGAAATCAGGAACTCGTAGGCATCACCGAATAAATCAATTTGATTATCTTCAAAATTACCGAAGGTTAAACCTGCCACGCCTTTTAAAACGGCTGCCAGGCGTTTGTTTTTTGCCTCTACTGTATTACCCAGACGATTACTGGTGGTATCAAAATCCGCAAACAAGCCTTTGATGTCTTTTTCTGAATCATAGCCATTGGCTGAGTTTTCGATTGCCGCAAAAATTGCTGCCAAATCCGTATTTAAATTTTCGTTTTTGTGTGCATTAGCCGCCACATTGCTGAACAACTGGCTAGGGTAAAGAAAATAGCCCTTGGTTTTAATGGCATCTTCTTTAGCAAACTTGATGTTTTCGTCATCGTCAGACATGGCTGCATAATTAACGCTCTCATCTCCGCCTGTGATGTAGTTGACAAAGTTTTCACTGATAAAACGGTAGAACAGCGTTCCCAGTACATATTGTTTAAAATCCCAACCATCCACTGAGCCTCGAACATCGTTGGCTATCGCCCATATTTGGCGTTGAAGTTCGGCACGTTGCTGTATGCTAGTCATAGTTTTAGTCTTCCAATTTTTTAATCTTGTCTATTTTTATTTACTCAGGTGCGACATTAGTCATCACCTTTTATTAATCTTTTTAATGCAGCATCAAGCCTTGATAATTCTTTTCTGAGCTGGCTGTTAACCTTGATAACAGGTTTCTCATTTCTCTATCTGGCCAAATGTAATCTTTCTGACCTTTTACGCCACAAGGCCTATGACTTAAATCTGCGCTGTATCGGTACGGGCTGATATCCGCAACCGAGGTGTTTTTGTAATACAGCCCATAATCAATTTCCTGTGCTACCTGATTCATCGTACCTTGTACTGAACGATTGCAGTTTGTATCGAACGTAAGTGGTTGATAATTCGTCGCAGCGGCATTAACCAGCTCAGGCGGCAAATCGCTTTTCAGCAAGGTGTTAATAAACACATCGTTAAAATGCCAATCGAGGTTTGCGAAGTCTTTCTTGGTCAAGCATGGAATGAATAGCGTAAAACGTGTGGTATCATGCACCGCGATGACACACTGTCTGCGCTGAATTGTGATGAGGTTTGCGTGCCAGTTTAGCCACTGAGCCTGAATGCCTATAGCAGAAGCAGGTTGCTCTGTAGCTTTCACCTTCTTAGGCAGTTTGGCATAAAGCTTCTTGGTACAATGGAGGATCAAGGTTGAGCCTCCTTGTATTTAGGCCACCGGTTATAGCCGACTTCTGGGTTATTGGATTCGTACTTTCTTATAAACTCTACTTCTTTTGCATTCACTTCTGCATCGCTGCAACCTTCAGATTCCCAAAGTATTTGTTTGCGAACGCTGTAATCTAACTGCTGTTCTCGAGGAAGCGATTCAAAGTCTGCATTCACGACATCCATATTAGGGCTGCCGAAGTAACGGAAGCTTCCAATTAAATCTTTACCTATGTAAATCTTGCCTGTTGGATAGGTGATCATATAAACCTGCTTCACGCTTCATACCCCGGCGCGATTGTCAGGTTGGGCACATTGTTCAAAGCGAAGCGGTTCAATAACCAAAGCTGGTACTCTGGTCCAATTAAGGTTCCGCGTTCGGTACAGTCCACGTTCCAACGCCTTAATAGATAGCCTGCCATTGCCGCTCGTACCTCGATGAGCAGTTGCCTGTTTTCCATGCCGTAGTCCATTTCTATCGCGGTAGGATGTGCAACGTTCTTGGGATGCGGCACGAGTTGAAGTGGGATAAGACGCTGCCATTCGTTATCTGCTTGGGCGTTCTCTTCCTCAATAGGCGTGTCTTTAATTGTTACTTTGCTAATGCGCGTTAACACAAAGTCTCGGAAGCCTTGACTCTTACGATCAAAGGCGCGAACGTGCCAGCGTAGGCCATTGTCCACGATGGAGTGAGGTACGAATTCTCTGGCTCCTGAACCACTAGAAAGTGACGTATAGATAACGCTAACCGATTTGTTATTAAGAATGGCCTGAACAAGGCGCGCAACGATAAAGATGTCTGGTACATTCAGACTAGACGGTGCTTCTACTGGGAAATGAATATCACCTATTGCATCAAACCCGTCGGAGATATCGTTGGCGAGTTTAGTTAAGGTACGCCTTGCGTCGTGCTCGAAGACAGGTTTGAACTGGGGCGTCTGGAAGTATCGCTTTTCTCGCGAATCGTAAGACAGATTGTCCGGTGCAAGCTCCTTGTAAATGCCGAAATCGCGTGAACCTGCCGACAAGCCGACCTGGAAACGATTAATTAAGTCCTGACGATAAATCGCTCCTTTGAATAATAGGCAAAAGTCGATGTAGGCAAGGCGTTGTTTTTGAGCAAAGCTGATCGAGTCGAGCATCGTCCCTGTGTACTTTTCTATACTTTAGTCCAGTGTGGTTTATTTTGAGACGGTTGTAAAGAATATACGCGTCTAACTGCTCATAAATCGGCGCTTGAATTCCTTCTTTCGTGCTTCAGGTTCGATCTCTGTTAGTCCAGTACAGCGATGAGCAGCATGCGTATCCCATCCAAACGGCCATCGTTTAAATAGGTGTTGATTACAGGCAGGACAAGCGCGTTGATGTGCAGTATCAGAAATAGTCTGCTTTGTTTTTGTTTTGGGTTTAGGCTCTGTCGGTATATAGGCAGTTGGGCTTCCTAACGGCTCAATGTTAGGTATCCAGATAACATCGCTTTTGTCTGGGTCACCAAAACAGATGCGCTCCTGATCAGGCAAGCTTGCTACCCATGCGGCACTGTAGGCATCCACTCTATCGTGCATTGGTCCAAGGCACATAGTATCTGCTTGCGACCAATCGTAGTCGGTTTTAGGCCAACCAGTGTAATGCGACATGGCAGACAGCTGTAACTCAGCCTGATTCCCTTTGCTTTTATGGATATCAGCGACACCTAACTGTTTCACTGTCGCGTGTGGATAGACCTCTATACATTCGGCAACGTTACTCAGTCGCTCGTTCAAGGCGAAACCTAACAGCATAAAGATTTGGTGGGCATGTGGCAGGTTTTGTATTGGTTTGTCCGCATGTAGGTGTTCAATACCCCTTGCCTTAATGACTTCGAAGTCGTAAGCAGACGGCGTTGTGTAACAACTTATACCTGCTTTATCGAGGGCCTGCTCTGCAAGTCTACGTTTGAGATTATTACCTCTAGGCCGAAGCGGAGAATCAATGCCTATGCGAACAGGATTTAAATGGAAAGCATCGCATACCGTTTCTATATAATTCGCGACATCGTTTGCAAATGCCTGATTCACTTCGTCATGCAATGTCAGTGCGTTACCCAGTCCTCTCGGCGGTCTTATTTGATATTTAGCTAACGGAAACGGCAATAACCGCCCATATTCCTTACTGCAAATGACCAATGGTAGATACTTCTCTTTCGCACAAGCGACATCTATACCGATATACACATCCATGTCTACCTCACCTATGGGAGCTAAAACTTAAAACTGTCACAATACTATACGAAAATGAAGAATACCCAATTAAGAGATTGGGTGAATTATTATTCTTTAATCTTTTAGTAGAGGTTAGTTAAAGCGGATGAGGTAAGCTTTAGTACAGCTCTGTACATGTCAATCACAGAGTAACTTGACCAATTTAAAGCATATAAACTTTCTGCTGGTATCTACCAAATGAGTCGATATTTGACTCGTACCACGAGTTTAACTTTCCATTCAAGGCTTGTTGAGGAGATACAAAGACTTTCGCTTTAATTATTCTCTCTTCTTCACACCTCTTTGGGGCCTTTAACTGAATTGGTTCACGAGTTTCAGAGTATTTTTCATCACGTTCACTATGATCTTTGTTAAAAATAGTATGCGGTAACTCTTCTGAAACTCGTCTAGCAAACTCAAGAAGTTTCGGGTGGGCCGGAGTTATAAAGTACCCTAATTCACTTTCTGAGTATTGTGCTCTCAGCACTCTTCCAAGTACCTGTCTGAAATATAGTTCAGTTGTGACGAGCGAAAGATAACAACATACTCTTAAACGAGGAATGTTCGTACCCTCACTAATCATACCTATTGATATTATCCATTTTTCAGTATTTGATTTGAATTCTTGAATAAGTTGATTGGGATGATTTTCTCTGTAAGTAACAAGCTTACTTGACTCATCAAACTCGGCCAGTACTGATTGAATTTTCTTAGCATGCTCTATTGAGGCAGCAACAATGAGGCCTCCAGCATTGCTGTTTGTTATTCGCTCATCGTTAAGGCGAATAATTCCTTTCTTTAGTACTTGCCTCATAACATCGACATGACCAATGAGTTCAGAATAACTCAATAAACTTTGCTCAATAAATTCCGATATTGATTTATAATGCTTTTTGTCGTCGCCACTGAGTACTGTAATACGATCATTATCTAAAAGCGTTATATGTGGAGTACGACAAACGCCATCCTTAATTGCTTGCTTAAGCCCATATCGGTAGTCGACGTGTATCCGGTTATTTTCTCCAGTATAACTAGCTAAGGCGATTGGCGTTGTATCACTCCTCCATGGTGTACCAGTCAATGCTAGAGTAAAGGTGGCTTTTCCTTGAATATGCTTGAGAATCTCTGCTCCCCACGCATTAGCATCTTCTAATTCACGGCCTGCACAATGGTGTATCTCGTCAAAAATCACAAAAACACGGTAGTTTTCAAATAACAACCAAAAATCGGGACCTAAAAATCTCATACTCTGGTAGGTAAGACTTGAACCTGTAGCTCCTAGCCCTCCACAGAAACGTTTTTTAGTAAACGCTTCCAACTCTACCCTAAAGTCATTCGCTACGGTTGTTGAGGGGGAGAAGCAGAGAACAAGGTCAACTTTATTTTCTTTAATAAGAATATTAGCTAGTGTGGACGCCATTACCGTTTTACCAGCGCCGGGGGTGGCAAGACACAAAAAGTGAGTAAAGGGGTTTCGGTATTTTGTTAGTGCTGCATTAATAGCTGCTTGCTGCCAAGCTCTAAGTATCATAGTGTGTTTGCTTGATAATCAGATAATAAACGCTCGAATGCTTTGACTTTCCCCAACATCATTTTTGCTTGTTCTCTTGAGTATTGGTAACGAGACTTAACATAGTTCGCAAGTTCAGGAACTTCTTCTGCGAGTTCTGAATATGCCTCAGTTTCGCCCAAATTAGTTAGCATCTCTGTTTTGTAGCGTAGTATCTTCTCTTGAAGCTTAAGGGCTATAGGATCTTTTTCATTATGTGGCGCCATCAAAGTTGAGTTTTCTTCTTGCTTTTGGTCACCAATTTCGCTTTGCACCAATCGATAAACATTAGCCTTCCCACTTTCTGATTTACTAACTAAAGCAGTCCCCTCCTTTACAAATTTTTGCAAATGACGATAAGTAAATTGGGTAGCATTTTTTTTAATTGTAAACTCTTCTGAATGTATCGCTAAAAGTTTTTCAGTAACCTCCGATACTGTAAAAAACTTCAGATCGAGCGATAAGATAAAGCTATATAAATCAATATTGTACAGATTTTTTGGCATAACAATGTCTTTAAGCACTTTACTTGCTGTCTCTAATTTCGCGACATTGTACGTTGTCTCTATCATCGAGACAATGAAAACATCAGTCTACTCATCGCATTACGACAAGCTCAGGTTGTGGTTAAAAACACAGCGTGAGTCACAATCTTTGTCATTAAGAGAAGTATCGGAAAAATGGGGAAGGCACCATTCTATTTTGGGAAAAATAGAGCAATCCAGACGCAAGATCGAACTGATAGAATTCTTAGAGTTATGTCAAATCATCAATGCTGATCCAGAGGAAGGTCTCAAGATTTTGGTCGCATCAATGAAAAAAGAACGGCCGCCTAAATGACGGCCAATCTGATTATAAAACAGTACCTCAATAGTTATTAAAAGTTTGAGGATTTTTTAACGTTACACTGACAACTAGTTAGTAATCCTGTCATTGAATACATTGATGTTTCCATTCGTGAAAAATTCGTATAGCTCACCGTCGTAAGCAAGCATTCTCATAAAATCTCCGCCTACATAATGGTATGGATTATTTAGAATATCACGCATTAGGGCTCTTCCGAATGGCGTTCGTTGCAGCCATAGGTGTCCTTTAACTAGGCGAAAGTCGCCATCAGTCCGGTCGGCTTTATAAAGTATTGGCTTACCATCTTCACCTTTTTCATCAATACGATTAATTAAAAGTAAAGCGCTGTTGTTTTCTTTACTAACCCACTTCACTGGCAGTCCAGTTGCCTTAGAATCGATAACTACCTCTTCGGTCGACTCTTCTAGTTCACCAATGAAAAAAGAAATTCCCATTTCTTTAGGTTGATGATCAAACTGAAGCGTAACACTAGGCTTTTGGATTAAGTGGTATGCAGTATTAATAGAATTCTGTTCACACCCATGTAAACAGATAGCTGTATAACCATACTGTTCCGCCGCAGCGTTAATTTTTTCTCTTAACGTGGTTGCATAAACGGTTTGCGCCTTCATGGCAGTATCAAGCTCAATCCCGTCTAAAATAGGTGGGAGATATACGCCTGAATCATTAGGAATACTACCATCACCCGTTAACAGGCCTGCCAACATAACGGCACCGCCTACATAAGCTCCCATTGAACTTCCAACTTCACCGACAAAAGCGTCGGTGGCCATTGATGAGAGTGTTGAATACTCATTTTTTCCCCAAGGTACATCAATATCAGCATCCGCAATTAGCTTTGCAGCTTCGCGTCGAGCGTCAGGCTCTAATAGCTCTCTCGCGATCCAAGCTAACTTAGCGTTCTCTAGTTTACTCTCTAAAGTTACTGTTGTTTTATCTGCAAATGCCGCACGCTTCATTGGGTCATCATACATCGAAGCACAAGCGCCTAATAGTAAAGAGCTTAGTGCGATCACCGAAAACATATTTTTCTTCATATAGCTTTTAATCCCTGTTAGCAATATTTAAAGACTTATCCATAACCTTGTCAGCTTGTTTAGTTCGGAAAAAATGAAATAGATTCATGACTAAACATACAGCTTGATCATAAAACTAATTTTGTATGAGCTCACTGACGAGATTTAGGATTTTCAAGATGGTAGACGGTACAAACCCATAATTTTTTGGAAGTTAATTTAAAAGTTCGCTTTAGACAATATGAGTATGAAGAAGAGATTATTAAAAATCATACGTGAGTTGAAAACTCTTCCAACTAAAACAGCTTTCGACAAGATAAATCTGGGAAAGAAAAAAACAGTGAGATAGGACAGACTGAAAATATAAAGTACGAATAGTTTCTCTGTACTGACAGCCTGCTCATCGGAAATTGAAATAGGCTTTAGATGAGAACTTAATCTCCCTTATCCAGTTGGACTGAACATGAGCTAAATTCTCACCTTTTAATGTGTTAGGTCACTCTTTAGTGTAAAAAGTGTTAGGGTGTTCGTCCCAGTCGTCGTCATCTAGGTCATCTTCAAACTCATCATGAGCTTCAAGTGTATTCTTGTGGTAAGTGTCCCACTTGAATTCTACTTCTTTCTTCTCTTCTTCCTCTTCCAGTTCAGC
>Ga0163110_10000555_pt1 | contig 17778 bp, 19 predicted proteins | sample CRUFie1St17metaG_FD_108703 | JGI IMG/M metagenome (GOLD analysis project Ga0163110, IMG submission 108703) | Marine microbial communities from the Costa Rica Dome - CRUD Field 142mm St17 metaG | ecosystem: Environmental > Aquatic > Marine > Oceanic > Photic zone | place: Costa Rica: the Eastern...
CCCATAATGTTTGCCATCAGAGGTAACATCTTCGTGCCACCCCATTTTTTCTAAATCTTGTATATCTATTTGTATGATTCTATCTCCAAATAGTTGATTTAAGGTATCGTAAAAAACCTTGTTTAATTTGTTAAAATGCGTTTTTGTAAACATAATTTCTTCTAGTCTGCGTAGCATTAGTTTATCTTTACTTTTTTGTGTTCTCATATGCGGTCTTTGGCTCCAATAACTTTTCCAAGTCATGTCCATTATTCGCTCAGGATATGTATTAATTATAATGGTTTTTATAGGCCTTACCAGTGCTAAAAGATTTAATGCTAATAAGAAGATGTGTTGTCTGCTAGCTGCTGGTATTCCTAAATTTACAACAGGTGCGTTAAGTTTTTTGCTTAACAAGTGTGGAATAGTTGTAGCGTCTTCATTTCCAATGCCGTACACATGAGAACAACCAATCATCACATAAGAATTTTCCCAATGAATTGTATCTAACTCTGGGCAACGTAAGTTTAACGAATTAACTTTATGTTTATCACCCTGTATTTGTTGTTCATATGTTAACTCATAGGTAAGTTGTTTGAACATTTCAGTTAAGGTTTTCATAATTTTCAGTTTGACCTTGCTAGTTTTATATGTTAAAAAATTGAATAGCTGTTGAATAAAATTACAACGCAGTTGAAAAGCTGTCGAATACGGCACACACACTGTTTGATAGCTTGTCTCGGAGAGACATAACGCGGGAAACGTAGTTTCCCAGAGTACGTCACCCTTGTGCCCATTTTTCTATACGAATGTCTGGCCCACATAAACACTCTTCAAACGGACAGATTATTGCTTTCTGTGGTTTTCTAATATTCTGTTTAAATATATTACCCATAATCGCTTTACGAAAATTTAACAAACAAGCACTTGGAAAGACATCTCCATAAGAATTAATGTGCAATCTTTTTTGTCCTACTGCACAGAACATATCCTTAAAATTACTATGATAGTATCTGAGAATAGAGTTAGTGGGGTGTGTAATTGTGCCATCATCAAACTCAACTGTCATGTGCTTATCTTCTTGTGGGTTTGCATCAACAAACATTTTTGCTTGTTCTTCCGTATAATCAATCCACCCTCCTGATATTCTCAATCTACCTCCTGCATGCTCATCTTTTATTTTAGTTAATCTAGTGTCGCATATTTCAGATAGGGAGTTAAATACATTCATAATATGATCCCAGTGTTTTGGACTACCTAGTACAACAGATTGTTTATAAAAACCTTTATCATACAACATCTTTACATTATTACGAAACTTAATAAAGTTAGCAAACTCAGGGTGGTAACTACCTATCATAAATTGTGACAAGTTTGTACTAAGTCTATTAATATACTTTTTTGCAGGTATAGATAAATTCGTTGTTAGTTGCACCACAAACCTGTTATCAGCTAACCAACTAAATAACTCGGGCCACTGTTTATATAATGTAGGCTCTCCACCGAGGAAGTGCATCATTATAGTTTCGTTATCGCTAAAAAGACTCTTCACATATGTAAGAGCCTCTATATATTCTTCTAGTGTTTTAAAGTTAAAAGGTTGATCATTATTATAACTTGCACAGTAAGAGCAAGTATAGTTACACCTTTGTGTTATGTCCCAGTCTATCCATACTTGCCAGTGTGGACTATCAAACTTTAATGATTTAACTTTTGCCACTGTTTATGATTTTAGACACATCGCCCTCAAATGTGTAACTGCCTACATGATTTAATTTAGTAGATAAATCAATCCAGATTTCTCCACCGATCTTTTGTAATCTACGACAAAACGTATAATCTTCTGATAAGTATCTATTATCTTCAGGGTCTTGAATCGTATCAAAAAATGAATAACAATATGGAGCATATTTCGCATCAATATTAGAATCATTTTTATAATGTAACTCTGGATAGTGTTGTCTCATTTTATCAAAAACACTTCTTTTTATACAGAAAAAACCTGTTGAAGCATCTAAAACTTCTACTGCTCCATTTTCTACTCTAATTTGTCCTTTTTCTTGATCTATAAACTTAAAGTTCATAGCGTACTGAATAGGCAATGCTTTCTTTGGGTATGCTCCTGCCATTATATCTTTATCAAAGGCTAATGCTCTGAGTATTGATTCTGCATCAAACTCTATGTCTGCATCTATAAAAAATAAATGGGTGCAGTCACTTTCCATAAACATTGCAGACAATATATTTCTTGCCCGTGTGACCAATGACTCATTTCTGAGCGTGGTTAGTCTAAAATTAATTCCGTTTTTCATTAGGGATTGTGTAGCTCTAAACATGCTTAAAAAGTATTGATCTGTTAACATACCACCATAACAAGGTGTTGCAAAAAATACATTATAATTTCTTAAGACATTTAAATCTATTTGTGCCTGATTATTTTCTACATTTCTAAAAGCCCCAAAGTCTTTTTTCTTTGGGGCTCCAGTTTTAGCAGAATCATCTTTTGGTAAGAGATCGCTAAGTTTCTTTTTCATTATGCTAAGTCCTCGACTGATTCGTCAACAGCTTTAAATTCGTCTCCTGCATCAGCGGCAAAGAAAGCAGTGTTTTGTAACAACCACTCTTTTTGCTCGTCATACGTTTGACGTTTGTATATTCTGTCTAACTCAAAAAGTTCTAAACCTTTTTCATCCTCAGATAAAGCAGAGTTACTCCTTGCAGGAACAACTGTGTACTTCACATTTTGAGGTAAAGGTCCAGTCTTTTCTTTTTTAACTGTTAGATCATAACCTTTTTCAGCGTCTGCTGGGTTTCCATATTCTGGATTAGACGCATAATCAACGATCTGTGAATAAATAGTTGCTCTTAAATCAAACAACTTGATTTTATTATCAGTTCTGTCGATTACGTTACAAACGTATGAAAATTGAGGCTTATCAGAAAAGATAGAACTATCTATTTCTTTGAAAGGGTCCTGGGCATTATTATCAAAAGATTCTGTCTCTCTTGAAAAACCTAGACACTCCACAGGCATTTTCTTGCCTTCTGTAGTGACTACCCAGTAACAATATCGAGGCATAACATCCCCGATTAATCTAATTTTAGTATCACCGATTGGTAAAGTTAATCTTTCAATTTCCTTTCTATTCGATGATCCTGTGCTTTGCTTTCCTTTTGCTTTGTCCCAAGCTACCATAGTATCCTCCTTGTTGAACGTAGGTTCTTTGTTTAGGATTCTCCTTTCGGAGACTGTAATTCGTTGTGTAGTAAGTTTGCTATCTTACTGTGTGTTTCTTTTGTAGGGTGTAATGATATCGGATTGACTGATTTGTTTTTTAATGCAGTTTTTATTTTTCTATCCGTTCGCTCCCAAATACTTTTATGGTACTGACTATTTTTTTTATAATCGCCAGTAAAAACTGATAATAATGAATTTCCTTTAAACAATATATTACTTAATTTATTCGGGTACTCATGGTCATTAAATATATTATACCAATAATTTTTTATACCCACTGACTTAAAATAGTGATTAAACAATTCCATATTATAATACAGTTTTTCAATTTCAACTTCTTTGCTCATGTACCTTACGCTTAAAATTTCAGATAAAACCAAATCACGATTTATAGCAGGAACTAAAAAGTTATCATAATTATTTTTTATAGTATCAAAAAATTCATTTCTATAAACAGATGTTATACCCCATAAAACAATACTATTTTTGATAACATTCTTATCTCTTAAAAAGTACTCAGATGCAAGTCTAAATTGTTTTTGGTTAGATGAGCCTTGTGAGGAAAAGTTAGTGTTTTTAATACCCAGCTTTTTAGCTAACAAGATTCTAAAACTACAATTTAAATATTCTTCTGATACTCTCTTTTCTTTGTATACTTTTTCAGTAACAGGATTTTCAGACGAATATCCTGCACCAACACCATAAACCCAACTATCTCCAAAAGTTACTAGCATTTATTTTCCTATTCATATATAAATTCTATTTTATCATTAGTAACTTTTAAAAAAGGATTATATGCTATGTTATTAAATAATACTCGTGGGATAAAATTTCTGACATCGTCAAGTGGTCGCATGGATAATGCTCGCAAGTACAGCGCTTTTTGTCTTGCTGATACTCTTGCAAAGAGAAATTTATCATACTTAAAATAGCTTTGAGCTTCTTTTGTAACATAATTTACTTTTACCTTATTGTTAGTTGCTTTTAATATACCTCTAGCAAATAAAAACTGGGGTATATGATTTATATTTAATTTTTTCATTAAGTACCCAGATGTTGATATATTATACGATTTAGTTAAACCATAAGTCAAGATAATTATTCCAGCAGGATCGCCCTTTGCTTTTAACCGCAGCTCGTCCCAATTAAAGTAAATAGTATCCACGCTGTTGATACCACGCTAATCTTTTTTGTTGCTGTCTAGCAACAATCGGTCCGCTTAACCAAAAGTCAATAATCATAGGAACTTGTTTTTCTGGGTGCTCTCTTATTATTCTACCTATCCTTTGTTCTAACTTTATAGGATTATTATTAGGGCAAGTAAGAATAAGAGTATCAAGCCTATGACAACTAATTCCTTCATCGAATAACTTTGTTGATAATACTGCTTTGTATTTTCCTCCAACATTTTGAAGAACGTCTTTTCTAGTTGATTCATCTGTTTCTCCTATTAGACACACACTATCTGTAATCATCTCTTGTAAGTCTTTTAACATCTGCACACGCTCTCCAAGAATTAGTGGACAACGCTTGGTGACTATCATTTGATTTGCCATTTTTGCGATAGCAGCCAAGTAATCTTGATTAGAACATAATTTATTCAACTGGCGCGACCAATCTCTTTTGGGATCAATTACTGGAAACCTAAAATCTGTTCTTTTAACCAATACAACTGGGTCTTGTAACTTTCTAGGATCTCTCGCAGTTACCATGAAATTTGTAAAATAATCTGCCAAAAAAACATGTTTACCGTCTTTTCTTTTTGGAGTAGCCGTTATCCCTATCTTTACTTTTGCGCTAAGATTATTTAGGGCAGTGCTAAACAGTTCTGCAGGGCATAAATGTGCTTCATCTACTAACACTAAAGAAAAGCTATCGCGCAAGCTACTAAGATTATTATAAACACTTTTATATATGCCCACTGTAATATCTTGTATATCGAGTAATCCATCACCTACTTTTCCTATCTTTACTCCTGGAACTTGTCTTTCCAGTTCTTCTATCCATTGTCTAAATAATAATTTAGTATGCACCATTACTAAAGTAGTAACATTGTTTCTTGCAATTATATCAACCCCCGTAAAAGTTTTACCCCAACCACAAGGTGCTTGAACAATACCACTTCTAGCTCTACCTTTAGAATGGAACTTATCGACAACTTCTTTTTGCTCCCACCTTAACTTACCAGCAAAATTTAAATCTTGTTTAGCTTTTTTATATACTCTATTATCTAAGTATGACTCGTACTTTAATTTTCCAAAACTGTTTGAAGGTACAATAAAGTGTGTATCGGTTTCATCATATGTTTGTAAGATGTCATCACCAGTGTCATAAGTAAACAAAGATACCAAGCTATCTTCATCGTAAACTTGATCTTTTTTGATATAAATTTTATCAGATAACACTATCTGTCCTACTTTTGCTTGTCTCATTTTATTTCTCAACGAACTTTTTTATGTACCATTTTTTGTCTACTTTGATTATTTCAGCATACAATGTTTCACTTATATTTGGCAAATTCTCCATAGTTTTAATTTTAAAAGGGTAAGATATGTATTTAATCCAAATGTAATTTTTTGCCATTCTTACAACTTTTCTAGTTTCAGATTTTAATTTATTGTACGATGGTAGATTGTGTATTTTAGCTTTTGAATCTATGCCCCACCTACTTTTACTCAGTATTATGTCTTGAAGATTTCCACAAGTAAAGTCAAAACGTACTCTATGCTCCATTTGAAGAAGTCTTGTGAAATAGTCTCCTCCATACGTTTTATCGTCTAAAGTTTCTGTATGCGATCCCTTAACTTTTTTAACCTTTATTTGATCTGTTGTATAAAAAATCCTATAAGGTTCTTTTTTAAATGTAAATATAGGATATGTAATCATTTGATACTACTCATCATTACTATTATACAAATATAGAAAAAAGCAAATATAAAAACTGGTTTTGCATTTTCAATGCGCCTATCGGTTTGAGGTCGAGGCTTTGTCCAATCTGCAGGCATATAATCTCTATCCCAAGCATCTCGTCGTGTGTCACTTTTACGTTGATCAATATGAATAGTTCTTGGGTCTACCTTATAATCTTCTTTCATTTTTTACCACTCTTAGGTTTATAAAATATGTGATCATCTATTGTCATTACTACTTCTAAATTTGTCCATTCTGGAGAGACATATGTTGCATGATAATGTGTAGCGCCGTCTGTAAAATCATATATACCTCCCATTACTTTACTAGCTACTGTTAATATTTTAGAGTAAACTGTTGGTTCTTTTATATCATCTCTAAATCCATCACAATACCAACTAAACTGACATCTATGTCTTATAGGATAATATTTTCTCTTTTCTTTAGGTAAAGACGGATCTTTTCTAGTTTTCCATGACTCTCTAATTGGCCCCTCATATACTACTTTACATACATCATTTGGAAAGTTTTTACTTTTAACTCTGTTTAAGACAACTAGCCCTACAGCCAATTGACCAGCTAATGATTGAGATTTTGCCTCGTGGTATATGTTTTTTGCCATGCACTCAATATGATTGTGAGGAGGCTTGCCGTTAAAAATATCTCCAAAAGCACTCTTGCCTGTTAAAAACCCACCTATAAAAGCACAACACCAAGTTACTGTGGTAACTTTTACAAATGTTTTAAATCTCATCTAACTCTCCCCAACTAGGGCCTATCTCAAAATCAACCTTAATTGGACAGCCAGGTATTGTAAGGCCTCTATCAGTTTGAATACAACGTCTTGCATTTTCTATGTAAGTATCAATCAAATCTTCTTTTACTTCAGACACAATGGAGTCATGAACAACGGTAAATGGAAGTATATCATTTTGATAATTGTTTTCATCAATCCATTTTATCAAATCAATGACACCCATTATATTTATATCTGATGCAACACTTTGTACTAAGAAGTTAACACCTGATCGTATCGCGTGTTTAGAAACTCCAGGATTTGGAGACTTTGATTCTGGCAGTCTACGCTTTCTACCGAAAAAGGAGTATATGTAAGCATAGTTTTCTATCTGTTGATTTGACCCATCTATAAATCTTTTCAATGCTCTAGCTTCATTAAAATACTTGTTGATAAATAGCTTTGCTTGAGGAATACTTATTTCTTCTCCTGCGACTGCATCTTTATTAACTGTTTCTGCGATTTTTGCAGGTCCTGCTTGATACATGATTCCAAAGGTAATTGCTTTTGCATATTGTCTTTGTGCTGGATGCTTTGATTTAACTTCACTAACTTCGCAATCCAAGTTAAACATTTGCTTAGCAACGTATGAATGAAAGTCAAGCTTATCAATAAAAGCTTTCTGTAAAAACTTATCATCGGAGAGCATAGCTGCATAGTAAACCTCTGCAGTGCCGAGGTCACATTGTACAATCTTGTAACCACTTCTCGCTCTAAATAACTTTTTAATATCTTTGTTGTCTCTTGGTATATTTTGGTAGTTGAGATTACCACTGCTACTAAGGCGACCACTGGTGGTCCCATGAATATTAAAGCCGCTTCTAAGCCTTCCGTCACTGTCTACTCCATTTTGTATATTTGATATGTAAGTGCCTGCCATTTTTGATTTTTCTCTTAAATCTAAAACAGCCTCAGCTAATGGATGATTCATAGTCTGTAAGACTTCTTTATCCACACTAAACGCACCTGTTTCTGTTTTCTTAGATGGTTTAAGTTTTAATATATTGAAAAACAATTCACGAAGTTGATATGTAGAATTAGGATTAAAAGTTTTATTATTAATTCTTTCAAATCTTTGAACCGCACTATTGTTACTTATTTCATCAATACATTCTTCAACATCAATTTGATAAGAATTTTGTAAAGCATCAACCGCTTGTACATCAACAGGACCGCCATTCTTCTCTAAACGTTTAAGAGCAATCGTAGCAGGTTTTAGTATTTTTGTATACAGATTTGTGAACTCTTTACTTTTATCCACTAAAGGTTTGAATTTATTGTATAATTGAAAAGTAGCATCACCATCTTTACAAGCATAAGGTGCTAATATTTCTGCAGGTAACATACCATAGTTAAAGTCAGCTAGTTTAACTTTGTTTCTTCTAGCCCATGCTTTCTTATAATCGTCAAGTTCTCTTTCATAGTCACCAAGATCTGTAAATCTTAAGGCAAGAGGTTTAAGTCCGTGTGTACCTACTGCTTCTTCTAAGCAATAATGCAATAACATTGTATCTTCCCAATCGGGAAAAGTAAAGTTAAGCTCGTATTCCATAAAACCCATATCAAACTTGGCATTGTGAAAGATACACTTTTTCTTTTTAAATACTGCTTGAAACCAGCCATGTAGTTTATTAACAACATCAATAGACACATAAATACCTTGATGGGGTTTAGTTGATATGGCAATACCAAGAATAGACCCTGTATAAGGAGATACAGAACTCGTTTCGATATCAACAACTATAGTATCAGCTGCTATAATTTGTTCTTTATAAGTTTCAAAATCTGTCTCAGATTCTATGTGTTTATAGTCTTTTTCAACTTCTACACCAGCAGCTTCATCATTCATTATTGGTGATATTCTGCTAAATGCTTTTTTAATTTCATCTTCCATCTGTGGCTTTACTATAGCCATATTTGGGTGAACTATTGGCATATATTTCTTTTCCAAATGTACACCATTATACTTTGTTATGCCAGTAATTCCAGTTACGTATTTAAGTGCGTCAGCACCAACTGGACATACCAGCTTGTAACTATCAAGTTTAGACATATCTAAATCTATGTCTTTTTTAAGTATTTTATCTTTATTAATAGAACAAAGATACTCGACATCAAAGTCTGTATCTTTTAAATACTTATTAATTATCTTATCTGCGTTTTTCTCTGCTGTTGAAGCAAATACAAAACATAAATCACTCATTTATTATCTCCGTTATTTGTCTTGCTGTGTATGCGCTCAATGTCCATCCTAAATGTCCATGACCTGTATTATACCAAACATTTGGGCACTTGCCAACTCTAACTATAGGCATCATGTTAGGAGTCATAGGACGTAATCCTGCCCATGACTTGTAGTCTCGTAGCTCCAATTTTGGAAAATACTTCCTTACCCAATTCATTAAGGGTGTAATTCTATCAATTCTTATATCTCTGTTTTGACCATGAAACTCTGCTGTTCCTGCTACTCTTAATCTATCTCCAAGAGTAGATGTTACAATTTTAGCCTCATCATCTAATAATGAAACTTTAGGTGCGTGTTCTTCTTGACCTTTTATGTTTATACTCACTGAGTAACCTTTTACTGGGTATATTGGTATTGTATCTCCTAGTTCTCTACCAATTTTTCTTGAGTATACTCCACCACAAACAACAAGTCCTTCATAATGCAAATCATTTTTATTTCTATCAGTAAGTCTCCACCTTTTCATTTTTGTACTAAGTCCTAAAGGTGCTTTATGATACCAGTCTATTCTTGTATCATATCTAAATTTAACACCCATAGATTCACATTTTTTAGCTAAGTTTACACAAAATTTGTGTATATCTCCAACTCCGTCATAACTTGTCCACATACCCCCGACACAATCGTCAGCGTTAAGTTTTGGTTCTTTTAATTTCATCATATTTGAATTTATCTCACTACGATGTAATCCACCTAATTTGTATAGGTTATTTACTTCTTTAGCGTGATCTAACTCTTTTTGACTTTTATAAATGTGCATAATGCCACAATCACTTTGATCATACTCAATATCTGCAAACTCAGTTCTCATTAAGTGTATTGACTCCATAGCCATCCTGGTTGTCTCAATAGTATTTTCTTTAGCATACTTAATATTATTCATAAATTGTATTAACCATTTATACTTTTTGAAATCTAAATCATACCTCATTTTTAAAGGCGCATCTCTTTTAAAAGACCATTTTATACCTTTGTATACGTTTGACCAGGAGTTCCAAACCTCTGCATTTGAAGAAGATAACTGACCTCCATTTGCATGTGAAGCTAACATAGCTGGGTACGGGTTAGCATCAATAACTGTAACCTCGTGCCCTGATTTTTTTAAGAAATAAGCAGTTGTTACTCCTGTAACACCTGCTCCAATTATTGCTATTTTCATTTTAATACTGCCTCTGCTATGTCTTTTGTAATATCCCCAGGATCATGACCTAATGGTAATTTTACAATTCTTGAATAAATATTTTTTGAATCTAATAATGATTGTATCTTATCAGCAGCCATTTGTCCAGGAGCATCTGGATCCATCATGATGTCAACTCTATTTACTCCTATTTTATCTACTAGGTCTAGTTTAGCTCTGCCAAAGTTAGCTGCACCAAAAATACACATTGTATTTTTATAACCAAGCTGCCACATATTTAACATATCAAACAACCCTTCAACTAAAATTATATAGTTTGTATTTTTTACTTTATCAAGCGGAAAAAGTATATTACCAACTCTACCTTTTGTAGGACGTCTATAATACTTAGGTTGTGATGCTACTTGTCCCATATATCTTCCTTCAATAAACTTGAGTTTACCAAATTGATAAATAGGAACACATATATAATTATGTAACTGTAGTTCTTCAGTTGTAAATGCCTGAAATTCTTTTAGCACTGATGCTTTTATATTTTTAAATTCTCCTACAAACATTTGTCTAGTTTTAGGTAATTTAACTTCATCAAAATCAATAACTGCTTTTATTTTGTTTTTTAATTTTTGTATCTTAAAAGGTTGTTTACTCTCGACAGGTATTCTTGTAACTTCTCCAATACTTTCTAGAAACTTTGTAACACCTCCACTGAAACCACAACTCCAACAATGAAACACATTTTTTTCAAGAGAATAAGACAAAGATGGTGACTTATCTACATGTTCACCACTTGTGCATGAGATTAGTATTTCTGTAGGGTTGTTAGTTTTTTTATATTCTACCCCTCTTCTATCTAGTACTTCTATGAGATCCATTTTCTATTACCCAATAAAACTCTTTTGGCTCTTGTCATAAACATTTTTTGAGTATCATCCATATGACGTGTATAGCGAATCAAACGCAAATACGCATCCCAGACACGCTGTCCGCTTTCTTTGTTCTCAAGATGTTTATTTTCTTTTAACATTAAATTTAATTGTTCATATCTTTTTTCTAATGCGTTCATACGTCTTTACTCCCTTCATTTTTATCTGTACCAAATTTTGCAGCAGCATGAGGTTTTTCATTTATTACAGCAGATTGTGTTGGATCAATTTTAACACAAGGCCAATTCATATAAACATCAAAACTCATGTGTCTACCATTTCTAATTTTTGTTGTATGTATAGTTACTTTATTATTTAACTGCCTATCCTCTTCTTCAGGAGGTGGAAAAAAGTTAAAACTTCTATCTGCAGAATCTAATATACCTTTTGCAAATCTAGCCTCACCTGTAGCATCGATTTGATAAGGTGAAATCATTGTTAAATCATACTTTCTTGAAAGAGATTTTAAATTTTCTGCAATAGTAATTTGAGTTTTCCAATCTTTTTGATCATCATGTTTTATTATATTTATATAATCAACAACTGCAAGGTTAAAAGCTGGATATTTAGAAGAAAACATATTACAATAATGATCCACACGGTTCAGTGTGAGGGACTCATCATCAATCATAAAAAGCCTATTGTCTGTCATTGTCGGCTTTTCCATTTTAACTTTTCGTTCAAACATTTTAAAGTCTTTTGAATATTCTAATTCTTTTAATAATTGTTCTATTTTTTCCGATGGCTTATAAAAATGTTTAAATTTTGCTTTAGCCATTTGTATCTTTTGTGCAGGAGTTGTTTGATTTCTAAATATATCAAGAAAAGGAACTTCACTAATTATTGATAAGACTCTATCATAAACCTCTTTATATCTCATTTCTATTGTGAAAAAAGCAACAGTATTACCTTCTAAAAATCTATTCAAAGCCATATTCAAAGATATTATAGATTTACCAGAACCTCTTCGGCCTCCCAGTAAAACTAGTTCCTGTGTTGCAAAGCCTCCATTTATTGCATCGAACTCTGCGCTAAGACCTGATGGAAATATTTTGAAGTCATCTTCTGAAGGAAAAAAGTCTAATTCACCAATGTCATATAGCTCGTCATTATATGGGATAGCCTGGTTAAGATGTAGCAAGTGATTTTGAAACTTATCAACAATTTCAACTTTTTCTAAATCATCAAGTTGATCAACAAACTTATCCATAAAATGAATAGTTTCATCGCGAATATAAAAATCTTGTAGTTGAGCAACAAGAAACTCGTCTTGAATTTCTTCACATACATTTTCATCGTTAACTATTTGATTCTCTATATATTCTTGAAGACCTACATCTTTTCTTAATGCAATTATTTCACTAGTGCTAGGTAACCTCATATTTGCTTTGTAAAAAGATTTTATCTTTTCAAACAATACGAGGTTAATACCAGTAAAATATTGGTTCAAAAGACGCGAATAGAGATCGTTACTTTGCGTGTCCATTAATCTTCGCAAAGTTAGTTTTTGTAAATCAATTGCCATTCATTACTCTTACAGGATAAAGTTGATCACGATTAATATTAGAATAGCCACCATGATCTCCTATTCGGTAGACCAAGTAGCTTTCTCTTCCAGTTTCTTCAATTATTTTACTAATTTTATCGCGATGATGCAAGAACGCATCAAGTTTAAATGTAGGGCTAGTATCAGATTGTTTCATCCAATAAATTTCATAGTGTACCCCTTGAGCAGGCTCATGATATCTTCCTGCCATACCAGTTTTGGGATCTGGTTTAAACGGTATTAAGTCTACATACTTTTGATAACCATCTTCGTACTGTTCAAGATACTCTTCATCATAGACTTCTCTAACCACGGCAAAACAATTTTCTTTGGCTAAGAAAACTTTGTCACCTTTCTTAAATCTTACTTCTAAGTCTTGAACTACGTGCTCTACGTTAGCGGGTTTATTTTTACCTCTTGCTCTTAAGGGAACATTCATCTCAATTAAAATCTTTTTTATTCTAGCAGCACTGATATAAAATTGTTCCGCTAGTTTACTTTGAGTTTCTCCATTAAGATAGGATTCTGCAATACCTTTTTTCTCAGCTAAAGTGAACTTTTTATACCTTGCTTTTGCTTTAAGGTCTGCTATTCTTTTATTTTTTTCGTGAAAATCATTTATGATTGTGTCAAGACGTTTAGTATTGTACGCAATACCTAAGTGCTCACACACTTGCTTTTTAGTTTTATTTACTTTTAGCATCCATATAGCTTGTCTAATTTTAGCTTCAGGAATTTCAACTTTTGTGGTGGTTCTTGCCATGTCTATATACTCCTCTAGTATTTCTATAATACTAAAAAGTCAACAATTTAGCAAGATTAATGTGTTATAAGATCGTCATCGGTGAAGTACATTTCATTAATTACATTTCTGACCAGTCCTGTATGGGTATAAGTCATGATGTACTTCTCATTGAAAAATTGATTTGAACGATAAAGTTTTTCAACGTAGAAACTTGATAAATAATTTTCAAGTAATTCTTTGTGTCGTGGGTCACTCTGCTTTACGTTGGGATAATGTTTCTTAATTAACTTACTGAAATAAAGATTTTTTTGGTGTAAGGGCAGACTCAACACTACGTCTAAATCTCCGTCTCGTATGTCTGATAAAATCATCTATTTTTCCATAACTTTTCTAAATATTCTTGAGTATAATTCTCATAGTAGTTTGATTTTTGTAATATCATTTTAGCTTCTTCTAGTTTACTTTTATTTTGTAGCAAAAACAATATTTTTTTATCTCCACAACCAGTAAACACTCCGTTTATAAACCCTGGATTTTCAAAATGCTCTAATAGAACTACAACATCATCTCGTACCTTACAGTAAGTATCTTCCATTTGTTCTGCAAATTCTACTGTTAAATACTGTTGATGATCAACTATTACTAGATCATAAGTATCATCCCAGTGACGTAATTCATGATAAACAGACTCTGTTGATATTTTGAATTTAGCTTTTGCAGCAAACGGACATATTGGGTGCTTTTTATCTAGTTTAGTTGTATAAACTTTTTTGTGCCAATCATAAATAGACTTCACGATTGCCAGCTCTTTTTATGTCCGATGTTATACAATGTAATCCTCCATCCCAAAAATATCTGTGTCTGAAAGGCACTATTGTAGGTTCTATCTTATGTTTCTTAAAGAACTTAAATGCTTTTTCATTATAACTGGTGACTAACACATTGTGTTCATCTAGGCTAAATACGTTTATATCAAAGACAGTTTCTGCTGCATAGCCAACCCAATCTTTAAACCAAGTTTCGATATGAAACTGAAAAGCACTGTCATCAAATTCTTTATCTGTAAACCAGTAGTTTTCTCCCTGTATAGGGCGCTTGTATTTACGATTCCAGTTACTCATCTTGTCCCAGCTTTCTCCTTTAAGGACACATACATCCCACCCAGGAAATATGGCACCAGTGTACTGTGTCTCATCATAAATAGAAAGTATTACACCTGGTTTTAGTATAGCAAAACACCCATCTGCATGAGCGCTCCCAGATTTAAACGGAAAATCATGAGTTTGTACAACTATAACATTGTACCCTTTAGGGGCAAGAGTTTGTTGTATTCTTTTAGCGGTTCCCATAGGAACTTGCATATCTACGATAACAGTATCCCCAAGTCGCACTATACTTGGACCATTCATCCAAGCTTTTGTGTATTGTAAATTTTTTCTATAATCTTTAAGTAAAGGTAACCACCAATTAAGATGCTGTTCAGCTAATCCACTAATATAAATTGTATCATCAAGTGTTATAAAATAATCACGAGGATTCATAAATGCTGAAGGCGAGTTAAACTTTGCAAGTTTTCTATTACTAAAGTCATCTTCAGTAATAGTCGGCCTATACACTTTTGCTCCGTAATTTTTTATAACATTTGATAGATTTTGATAATCTTCTTCAGTTTCTTCAAGTAATTTTCTAATTAAATATTTTGTTTTTGGCGCTAATCCTTTTGACTTTTCAAAAAGAGTAGGCGGAAAACAACGCCCCACTAAAACTTCTTCTATAGGTTGGAACTCGCAATATGCACTTGGAATTTTCATTTTTTGCTCAAAATTTTGGGTAAAAAAAGAGAGAGCAGAAGCTCTCTCTTAAGTTGAGAGGCAATTAGCCTTGGACAGATTTTGGTGTATAATCTGCACATGCAAGACCCCTTCTTGTAAGAACTGTCTTAACACCCCTTACAGTCTTGTCAAAATGAGAAGCAATATCTTCTACATTCTGGTCTAGCATATCTTCAATGCCCTCATATGGATCGCTCTTTGAAGTCTTTTTATCTCTTTGAGGAGCTTTAAGACCCATTGAAAGTAACTTTCCTCTCACGGAGTTTACAGTTCTTCCAACTGCTTCAGCGATTTCTTCAAGATACTTACCTTCTTCAACCATGCTAGTGATTGTTGACTCATCGTCTTCAGAATAAGTTCTTGGAGTAATTTTCTTCTCAGCAGGTTTTACATGAGAAGTCATTTCTAATGATAATGCTTTACCGTTAATCTGTCTTGCAGTAAACTTACCATCTGCAAACTGCTCAGAAATTTCTTCAGCAGTTAAGTTGCCTGAATTTTCTTGTAAGAAAGATGTAAGAGCATCTGTCTCGTCTGCGGAAAACACAGGAGCTGCACCAGGCTTTTTAGGTACATCAAAACCAAGTTTTCTTAACTTAGCTGTGACTGATCGTCTTGGGAAGTCGAACTCAGCCATTAGAGATTCAATAATCTCTTCTGTAACGCCAGAACCTGCAACATCGTGCATACGTTCTACCATATCTTCAGTATATTCAAATTTTGACATTTGTATGTTCCTCCGAACTTTAGTTTATGTTAGATTTCCAAGAAGTTTTTTTCTTCTTGATTTATATAAAGAGTATATCTAAGATTTATATTACAAGCAACTACAAATTGACTTATTGTGGTTTTTTGGTTATTTTTATTTTTATTAGAAATCACCAGATAACACATTCTTTTTGTTTGACCAGTAATCAATTATCTTGACACCTAATTTTTCGGCACGGGTATGCTTTGTACTACCTGATTCTCCCGAAATAAGTGCATAACAATCTTTAGTTACTGTGCTTGTGTTTTTAAACCCAAGAGGCTCTAAAATACTCACAAGTTGATTGCGAGTCATATCTAACTTGCCTGTAATACAGACTTTTCTAACTGATTGCGTTACTTCCTCTACAGTCACTTCTTGTTCAAGTTGTAACGGCAAGGTTAGTACCCATTCTTCATTTTCGTCTAACCAAGCAAGTATAGATTCCTTAGTACGCGGACCGATACCTTTTATCTCTGCGTACTCAATATCTCTTAAATTACGAAATGCTGGTATGTGTGGAACAATCAATTTTGCTCCTCCGTTTCCAACACCTTCAATACCTAGTGCTGCAAGCACTGTCTGGTATGGTTTTGTTTTTGTTCTTTCAATTTCTTCTTGTATTTTAATTCCGTTTGCACCTAGTTCATCCCAATCTTGTTCTTGGTATAGGTCGATAGGGTGTGTTAAGCCTAGTTTTTCGATAGATGCAGGGCCTAGTCCTTTAATTTGCATAGTTCTTATAAAGTATTCTAAAAACTTAACACTATCTCCTTGACCACTTTTTGTCATAAGTCTTGGCCCGTCTCTAACTACTGCTTGTCCTATTGCTTTTTCTGCATCTTTAGCAGTAATTTTAAGATTGTGTTTTGCATGTTCGATAACATTTATAAACTTTGGAATCACACCACCAGCTCTTTCAATTGTGATTGTGTCTCCAAGACCTAAATTATGTTCTTCAATAAAGTCCATGTTGTGTAATGTTACTCTTGAAATTGTTGCATCATCTAATATAACAGGTTCTACGATACCAGTAGGATTAACTGCTCCTGTTCTGCCTATAGTCCACACAACATCTTGTAAAGTTGTTACAGCAGTAAGAGTTCCTGCCTCTTTTAGTGCAACTGCAAATTTAGGGTATTTTGATGTATAACCTAAGTTTTGTGATTTCTTGTAGCTATTACACCTATACACTATGCCATCTGTTGGGTATTTACTTGCTCTTTCTTCAAATGCTGTAAAAAATCCCATAAGTTTAAGAACGGCCATGCGTGGAATGTAATCCATGTCCACGCCTAGCCAATCGTGGGCAACAAAATTGATATTTCTTTTTTCAAACTCAAGTGGATCGTCTAAACCTATAGCACCACTTACATAATTTCTAAAATTTTCTACTTCATTATCTGTAACACATTCGCCATTAACAACCACTTCTGCAAAATCTGTATTAATTTTAGCAGGAGCATTTTTAAGAAACTCAACAAGATGTGTTACATCTGTGCCATGCTCACCATTACCCCTAGTTAAAGCCATGTTTAACTTTCCATTTTTATATATTAGAGAAAGGTTTGTTCCATCAATTTTTGGAGTTTCTACATCCATCCACTCATCTACTTCTGTTTTATCGTAAACTTTTTGTAATGAGTACAATTTATGTGGATGAGCAACTTTACCA
>Ga0163110_10000561_pt1 | contig 17747 bp, 12 predicted proteins | sample CRUFie1St17metaG_FD_108703 | JGI IMG/M metagenome (GOLD analysis project Ga0163110, IMG submission 108703) | Marine microbial communities from the Costa Rica Dome - CRUD Field 142mm St17 metaG | ecosystem: Environmental > Aquatic > Marine > Oceanic > Photic zone | place: Costa Rica: the Eastern...
ATACCGCGAATGTCTGCGCCTTCGAATGAGCAATTTTTGAAATTAGAAATGTTAAGTCGCGCTTTTCTCAAGTCAGCTCCTCTGAAGTCACAGTTATCAAAAGCCGATTTCATTAGGTCTGCTTCTACCATCGAGGCTCTTCGAAAATCAGAATTTGTGAAGTTACCTTCTGTAAGGTCTGCTTTGTCTAGTATGCATCTTCGAAAATCAGAGCGTGGGTGATTGCCTCTCCGGAGCAATTCACCTGTATGGTTTTGAAAGGACCAATCTAGTGGAGTTTCTTCATTGTCGGTGCTGCTGCCCGACATTACCATGTGGTCACCTCAGTATCTACTGCGCTTATCCAAGTGAGCCCTGCCTTCGGGCGTTAGAATAGCATAACGGTTCTTCTCTTTTGCAGATGGCGGCGTAACTAAAAAGCCACGTTCTCTTAATCTGTTAAGATATAACGATAGGTTACCTGGAGGTTCCAATCCTGCATCTTCGAACAATTGGTCAATTACTCTTGGTGGACTATCGTTGATTCCCTCTACATCTCTGAGATATTGAATAGCGCCCAGAACTTGGTCAGGTTTTCTAATCAAGCTACAGTTTTCGATTAGCGCTCTGAAAGAGGATCCTCGTTCGGGCAATCCAGCTTCTCTTGCAGCATCGACAGCCGCCTCTATTGCGCGCTCTCTTGCGTTTCTTATTCTTGAAAGTGCAATCGACCAAGAGTCATCTTCTTTGACTCTAATCAATCTTTCATCCACGCTGTTTTGTGCGCCAGAGAGATCAATCTCAACATCTCCGGCTCTAATCAGAACTTTTGCCTCCTCGTACATTGTTTCAACCCCTTTTTTGCCAACATTGGACTGTTATTTTACTCCGCATCGGATCGCTTTCGCTCCCCGATACAAGTCATTCTGTGGCCTAAGGCTGTATTAAACTCCTGTTTAACACAGTAGTAAATGTTATACTTTTTTGAGTAAACATAACATCCCGGCTGTTAAATCATTTGTTGCTATATTGGTGCAAAATTTGACAAACAAGGATAAGGCACTTGAAGGGGGGGCATATTCAATAAATGCCACGGGTGATTTTATGCAGCGGACCCCTCCGATTTTTGTTGCTCTTATTTTGCTATTATCTGTCACACCGCTGAACTTTGCATCCGCCTCTGGAGAGGCTACAAGTTTTAACACATTTAGTGGCGGATTTGCTACAGTAGATGTGACATTGCAAGGTAACACTATGAATAACTCAACAACAATTGATGTGCCCAGAAATGTAACCTTCACTACCTCGTCGTTTGAAATTAGTGTGGATTCGACCGAAGATAGCCCGGGTCAGGTCTGGATTGACATCAATGAAGATGGCATCTTTGAGTGGGAGTTTAGCGCAACAGGGTACGGTGATTTAGGGCATCAAAACCAGTTTTATGATGGAAGCGTGTGGTACAACTCGCCAGTTGCATCTGGAAATTCGTCAGTACCTGGAATACTAATTCCTTCATCTTCAACACTTCAATCTTCAGCACTTGATGCAAGTTTCTCGCCATCGGCAAGCGGTGGATTTTTCGCAATTGGCGAATATCAAGAAGTCATCGAAACGGACATTGATGGTGATGGAAATCCAGAGCCTATGTTCCTGTCGAAGATTCAATCAAACAATACAACGACGATTACGTGGGCAGACTGGGATCCGAATACTGGTATATCCACACTCACACCTATTCAGACCTGCGATAACGCAACATCAATTTCAGTTGCGGATATCAACGGAGATGGAGATCATGACATTGTCGCATTCTCCAAAAATGCAGGTAAAGCTTGCATACATATGGCAAATGGAACTTCATTTGCCCCTCTCCAAAATTCTACAGTTATTGGCGGTTTAGTAAGCGCAAAACTTGGGGATATAGATTCTGATGGCGCAGCCGAAGTAATTTCAATAAATACTGAGGGTAATATTGGTTTTCAGTCATGGAACAATTCTACATCCGGTCTTTCCTCAATAGTAACTCAAAGAGTTGACTCTAACGGATCCTCGGGAATATCGATGGGTGCTAATTTGTTAACTCTGCATGTTGAAGATTTCTTCGGCAATGGTACTGTGTCAGCTCTTGTTATGGATGATACAGGACACTGGTCATTATGGCAATACTTCTCAGGTATTTGGGGAGGCCCAATTACGGAGTTCGATGATATTTCCAGAGATGAAATACTGATTGATTTTGATTCTGATGGAGATATTGACTTATTTGGAGCGAACGACGAAGGCTATGCTTTCAGAATCAATGACGGAACAAAGTGGGATTTGAATCCATCACAGAACCAGATATACATGACAAATTCAACAATTTCTGATTTTGATAATGATGGTGTTTTGGATTTGATGACACCAATCCCCGGGTTCAGCGATGGTAATTCTTCTACTGTGGAAGGAAACATCTCACTCAGGACAATCAATTCATCACATGTTGGCGAACCTATGATGCTTGAATTACAACCATGGTCTATCCCAACATCGATTTTAACTATGGATATGGATGGAGATGGTGTATTAGAACATGTTGTATCCGCAGGTGAGTCAAACTTAGGAGTATTCATTGGAGGCTGGCATAGCATCGAGTTAGACGCTGATGGAGACGGTACTCCCGAAATGAGTAGAGAGGGTTATGCAGGTGACTCAAACAACGGCCTTGCGCCATTGTTTATGACTGATGATGCTAATTCAATTCGCGAAGATCTTTCAATGATTAAGAGCAGTTTACCTACTGTTACAGACTCTTATGGAATATCGATGGTAAACTTCACGATGGGTGTAAAATCCTCAGGAGATGGTGAATTTAACTATTCCAACATGGATATTGGATACGATTGCGTATTCTTAGTAAATCAAAATCCACATGTAATGGCTAATTTATCTAACTCATTTAATCAGCAAATGACCGGTGGTGTTGGAAATCTAACGATTGAAATTCCGGTTAATTCAACCAAAGCAGGAGAGATTTCTCTTACCAATATTTTTGCACTGATGATTCCAGGTGCTCCAAACCTCTCTATACCAATTACCCCGGTGGTCACTCTGGTTAATGCAACTACTCAAGAGATATTAGTAACTTGGAACGATTCTGTTGAATTTGGTGAGGACTTTATCGAATTTGAAATATTTAGATTAGAATCCCAGAATGAAACAATAAATCTGAATAACGTATACAATAGAACATTCCTGAATGAACTCAGGGATACTGACGTTAGCGTCGGCTCGACCTATTGGTATGTTGTTAGATCTACGCATTCTTTTGGCATAGCGTCGAATCTATCCAATATACTCCAAGTGACTGTGCCATACCCTGAACCACCTGCGGCAGTAAGTGGGTTGAGTTTAACCGATATAGACGGTGACTTTGGGGGCGCGTTACAATTAAGCTGGAATCATTCCATGGACAACTTCTCATTCTACGAAATATACCTAGAATCGCAACAATTTAGTAGCATTTCAGGACTTAATCCGATTCAGAACATTTCATCAGATAATAACACTACAATCGTCTCTGGTCTGCTGGATGGCCAGGAATATTGGGCATCTGTAGTTGCGGTCGACCAGTATGGAAACAGAACCACAGCCGTAGTCTCAGTTGGTCCAGCCTATCCAAGAAACGATCAACCTTCTCTGGTGGATCTGCAACTTTCTGTAAGTTCCGAGACAGCCTTAGGTTCTCCTTTCAATTTGGAAGTAACGGCAAGAATAGATGGTAATCAAGTCATCCCTCAAGGAGACATTACGATATCAATGCAGACTAGTAGTGGGACTTATCCAATATCAACAAATTGGGACTCGATTAACCTGGCAGACTTTACAAATTTAGTTTCTAATGCCTCTTACATAAGCGGTGATGTGACATTTTGGGCAAATTATAGCGGTTATTCAGGAGACGCACAAAATAGGCCGATAGCAGCAACATCAACTTCTGCCTCTTCAATAGTAAAGGTAGGGGCTACCCTCACAGCCAGTGAAAATACGTACGAGTTGGATTGGGATAACGAGACAAGCGTTAGGGTCAATTTAACTGCATTATATCCAAGTCAACAGGTGATGTTAGAAGGCTCAACATTTACATGGACTGCATTCAATAACACGACCGGCACTAGTAATTCTGGAACTCATGTGATAGAGAATGGCTTCAAACAATTCATCGTATCCTTCTCAGAGGAAGGAATACTATTCATTAACCTAACAAGTCCAGATTGGATCGATTATGGAGACAACACACTTCAAATTCCAATTGTACTTTACGGCAATCTTGTAGACGATAATTCATCTGAACAGAATAATTCCGATCCAGTAGAATGGAGCCCGACTGTAATGTTAGATGTTACTTTAGATTGTGGAAGTATTGTTCTAGACATTGGATCCGACGAATTGATAGAATGTACAATATTTAATCCAAATAACTACTCAATAGATGTTTCACTAGAACCAGACGGTTGGTCAGATTGGACTCAGTACATTGAGTTCAATCCACTGCCAGGTCAAAATCAATTTACTCTGTCAGAAAACGGAAGTATAGTCATAGAAATCAGTGAAACCGTGTCAATTGAATTTGATGATAGCGGACTTACAGAAGGACTATTGCAGATAGATTTACGACAATCTCCAACTAATTACTCTAGTCCGGCAGCTAGGCCGATGACTATCGAGTTACAGTGGGAGTTAAAAGAAGAAGTACAGGTAATTGAGCCTACACCTATTGATGATGATAACAACAAAACAACAGAAACAAAGGACGATTCGTCTTCAGATAATACCATGTTAATCTTCGGCGGTATAGGTGCATTTGCAGTTATTTCATTGTTAATTTTCATTATAATTAGGATAAGGAATAGTGATTTCGAGGATTGGGATGAAGACGATTTAGATATGGAGCCAGAGGTTGAAGTAAGTGGCAGAGTGTCAAGGCCGTTACCAGTAGGTGTTGCGTTAGATGATTTCGAAAGTAAGACAATTGTTGATGATTCACCAGATAGGCCAGATCTAATCAACGAATTTGATGAAGAAGAATCCTACGACGAATATTCCGAAGAACCTAATGAATCTGAAAACCAAGAATCCGAGGAAGATTATGAAGAATATGAGGACTACGAGGAGACCTCTGAAGAAGACTCGGGAATTTCAGTGGACGAGAATGGAACTGAATGGTACGAAGACGAAGTTGGAGTTTGGTGGTATAGAGATCCAGGCGATGAAGATTGGTCGGAATACGTAGAGTGATTTCGCAATACATTTGAATGAATTCAAAGGAGGAATGGTCATGGCGGGTCAAGCAGCATATGACTTAGTCTTACATCAGGATGCAGATCCAACTACAAGTGGCGTTGCAATCTGTGGCTTTTCTACTGTTGGTATGGTGGGTGTAATCGCTGCCTCTCATATCATCAGCCAACTTAATCTAAATCAATTAGGGACGGTTCTTAATTCGGAATTTCCCGCAATGGCATTGGTCCATCACGAGGTTCCAAAACATCCTGTTAGAGTTTATCAAGGGACAGGAGTAGGTGTTTTTACTGCAGAAGTAAGATTTGGACCGGAGAGAGATGTGCTATTCGCAAACACTGTTTTGGAATGGTTTACTAAAGGCGGATTTGATCAACTGATTGTGATCGATGGGGTTGCTCGTGAGAATATGGATGATAGAGATGATTCATTGTATGGAGTTAGCTCTTCCTCAGGGGGGCGTGCTCGGCTAAAAAAAGCAGGGATTGAACCGGTAAGACAAGGTATCGTTGCAGGAATTGCGGGATACCTCATAGCTGAAGGTGACAGATTGGGCCTCGATGTTACCGCAATCTTAGCTGACTGTAATCCGATGTATCCTGATGCAAGAGCTGCTGCGCTAGCGATTGAATCAGTGACTGACTTAACAGGAATTGACATCCCACTGTCCTCACTTCTAGAAGATGCTAGAAAGATAGAGGATAGTGTAAGAGAAGTGTTTGAAAATTCACAAACGATGCTTCCTGCCCCAGATGAAGAAATAGATCCTTCATTCAATTGATTTTACAACTTCCAATATAGTCTCCCAGCTTGCATCTGTTGCAAACATGGGTTCTGGCATATGACACTTAGCCATTCTGAAACCTCTTTTTTCGAGTTCAGATTTTATTTTCTTAATTGCTGGAATCTGTCCTACACCAGCAGCAATGCCTAGACTATCAACTGCTACAAGCAGATGCTTTTGTGATAGCAATTCTGCGGATTCTGAAATATGTCTGACACTTCTTTCTAGCTCTCTTTGGGAGTGCTCAATGTCATACTCGGTCCAATTTTCAGGAAAATCCTCTTCTTTACCAGCACATAACTCGATTGCCCTATCGACAGTCATCCTTCCAGCGATATCTGCATCAAATAGAGGGCCTGTCCACATAGGACCAGAATAATCACCTGAAGGATGTGGGGCGAAGTGGTATGGCTCTGATCTGATTCTGTAGCCAATACTCTCACTCCAATTTGAAGCAACTTCTTTCGAGCGTTTCAACAAGACACTTAATCTTACATGATGCCCATCGAATAGTGATAGGATTGGATGCATTGATTTGTCATGCATTGCTGCAATTCTTGCAATTACACCCAGCAAAATTCTGGTAGCATCATCGTGCATGTATGCATCTCTAATCCCAGTAGAACCATACCTTCTGGCAGCGCTGGTTTTTGCAGATCCGCACAGAGCTGCTATATCGGTAGCAGTAACTTCAAGGACTCCGATTCTAGAAATAGATTGAATTGCAGAATCCAGGAAACCAACTGGTGAGCCAAACGGGTCTAGATCAATCCATTGAAATGGTGCTTCGACCATTAGTTTCTTTGCGTCCCCATTTACCCATTGAATCCCGTCTTCAACTGTTCCTTTGGACTCTGTTTCAAACCTACTAGTTTCAGGAATCCAGTTGATATTATCACCAATAGGGTGGTTTTCATGTGATTTCATGGCCCATGATAGTGCATCATAGTCAAGATCGTTAGCAGTTATTCTAAGCCTCTCTTGCCCTGGTACTTCTTTTCGCCACCGCCGTGGTCTAACCCCAGTCGCACACAATGCATCCAAAACTCTGACAGTCTTATTTCCCCCAACTAGCCAGCCATGCTCTAAAGCGTCTGCTAAAAGCATAACAGAGCGTGTTCTTGCAGGAGCCATAGCTGGATTTAGAAACCCCTCTCCGGTTTTTGCTGCAGGGCCCCTAGGCATGTGGGACGGTCGTGGTTGGTGATCTTTCAGATGCACCGATGTTCTGCCTTCTAACCAGATGTGACCCGGCCAGCCTTCAGGTTTCATATTCGACCCTCAATAGTGCTCAAACACAACATCTGGATTTGCGTGAGTAACTTTTCTTCCATTGTCAACAACCATGCCTATCACTGCACTGCCATCCATTCTTTCGCTCAACCATTCACAAACATCATCTGCAACGCTTGAATCTACTGCAATTATCATCCCACAACCCATGTTGAATGTTCTATACATTTCTCTGTCACTGATGTTACCCTTCTCTTGAATCCAATTGAATTCAGGTAAAACAGGTAGAGGACTACTTATGTCCCAGCCTAGTGAATCGTGAAGGCGAAGTAGATTGGATAATCCTCCTCCAGTAACATGGCATATTCCATGGATTGAACTTGTCGGGCACGGGCCATTTTGAATCAAATCAACAACTGGATCGCAATAAATCCTCGTGGGATTCAGGAAAATTTCACCAAGGGTAACACCTCCCTCTGCAAATCTTTCGATCCTGCTTTCATCAATCACAAAGGATGCAATATCACTCCAGTCTGCACCGCAATGCGATACTACATTTCTGACAAGAGAATAGCCATTAGAGTGTACGCCGGAGGAAGGTAGCCCAATCAAAACATCACCTTCCTTTAGATTAGCGCCAGTAATTTCAGCTCCTTTCGGTAGCCAACCTAGCGCAGTTCCTGATAAATCGAGTTCAGTAACGATTCCCGGCAAGCTGGCAGTTTCACCTCCGGCTAAGGTCACCCTTGCTCTTTTGCAGGCCTCAGCAAGACTAGCTCCGATCGCAGCATGTATTTCGGGATCGGGTTTCGGAACTGCAATATAATCTACAAATGCTATTGGTTCAGCCCCAACACATAGCAAATCGTTTACGTTCATTGCCATGCAATCAATCCCCACACTTCCCCATTGGCCTAACTTAGTTGCAATGGACAATTTTGATCCAACACCATCTGTTGCTAAAGCAAGATAATTATCACCAAATTCGACGAGTCCTCCAAATCCACCTGGTAAATCAACCGGTGCTCCTATGCTTCCCGGAGCTCTTACGGAACGAGAGAGTGCGCCAACTAAGGCCCCCACAGCATTGCCTTCAAGGTCGATATCTACCCCACTGCCAGCATAGTCAAGGCCTTCTGCCATATTATCACCGAAACGCGCCACTCTCATCATGATGCCGATTGAATTTGAGATACTAACCAAGGCAAAGAAAGATCCAATCTGTAGTCTATACCGCTATGTGTTCCAGGGAATTCTTCCCATTCATGTTCGATGCCCAACTCAATCATTCGGTTGTGCAGTTGTCTTAAACCATAATGGATATTGTACTGGTCTCTGTCTCCAACATCGATCCAACAGGGAGGTAAATTCTGATAAGACTCTATCAAAGTTAGCGGGTCCCAAGATTTCCATTCAGCCCATTTATCATCGTCAAACTTACAGTTCAGGTCAACAGGTAAAGTGCCATCGCTATATGTTGCAGCCATGGCTAGAAACATCAATGTGTGAAAATCCTCACCCTTCAAGGAAGGTGTTTGTTTAACATATTCCAGAAATTCTTTTTCTCCTCCGTGAACCATTACTTCGGTTAACGTAGACGCCATTTCTATTCCAAAAACTACCTCGAAACCACAGTCTCCTGAATGACAAGCGATAGCATCCCAGGAATCATCTAACATCCCACGTACTAATGCTCCATATCCTCCACTTGATTTTCCTACTAAACCAAAACCTGAGATGTCATATCTAGAACTTAATTCATCTCTTAGGTCTTCTCTTAACCAACTGCCCCAGTTTCCTAAAATTTTTGAATCAATGAACTGATTGCCTCCTAAACTAGTGAATGTATCAGGCATCACAAGTATGGCGGGAGCCATTTTTCCTTCTGCAACCAACCTTTCATGTCTTTGAGGAAGAGTTTCATTAAATGCCCTCCAGTTTGCTCTAGCAAAACCGGTACCTGTGAAAGGCGCTAGGTAGATTATGCAAGGTAAGGGCCCGTTAGAATTTGGAGGGATGTGAACCATTATTTCTCTCTCAATAGGGTCTCCAAGTTGATTTTCAAGTTTGGATGAAACAATAGAGAATCTTTCGAGATTTCCTCTGATGGGTTCAAAAGAGTGCGCGGGCATGACGCGACGATGGGCTTCAGGGAAATGTGCTTGGCGGTATTCCAATGGAAGCCGATGGAGGTTTAATCATGCGATTAATTTGCAGTGGAAACAAGGGGGAAGATGTGATTCATCTCAATGATTATATGCGGTCGACAACGGCTCAAGGTGTCCGGTTGGGGTATTTAGAATGACTATCCAAGAATTTGACCTTCCTGCTAGATGGCGCACGTTGCTTCTAGAAAACTACAGTGAAGCGATTCACAACCTCGAAGTTTCATGGCCCGATATTCGTTCTCTGGAAGTTTCGTATAGGGACATCGAATCTTTTGATCCTGATTTTGCTCTTTCTATAATCGAAGAGCCTGAAAACAATACTCAAGCAGCTAACCAAGCCCTTGGACTTCTACTATCAGAATTAGGCCGACCTCGAATAGTTGCTTTTGTTAGAATTATTGAACTACCTCCGGACTCTCACCGAACTGTTCGACAACTCAGAAGCGAAGATTTAGGATCCATGATTTCTGTTGATGCTATTGCTACCAAGATTGGTAAGGTTCTACCAAGAACATACGAGGGTGTATTTGTGTGTGCAGCCTGTGGACATCCAAGTCGTATTAACCAACCAAACGAGCAGGAATTAGTCGAGCCTGTTGAGTGCTTTGTTATAGACGGCGGTTGTGGAAGAAAGCGAAACCAAACAAAATTCCATCAGAAAGTGGAAGAATCAGTTCTAATAGATACCCAATTTATAGAATTACAAGAACCTCCAGAAAACCTTCGTGGCGGTGTTCAGCCCGAGAGAATTTTGTGTATAGCAGAACATGATTTAGCTGGGCAACTAAACCCCGGCGACAGGGTCACTGCAAACGGAATGTTATTTGTAAGGTCTCAACGAAAGTCAGGAAAAGACACCCCAATATTTGACATATTTATGAGAATTCACAGCACTCAGCGGGAAAACATTCCTCTGGAAGAAATCCAAATTTCCGAGGATGAGGAGAGAGAGATCAAGGATCTGGCAAGAAGAGATGATGTTCATGATCTACTTACAAGGTCGATAGCTCCTTCGATATTTGGAATGACTAGGCAAAAAGAGTCATTGATGTTGCAATTGTTTGGAGGTGTGGCTTCAAGAGCGAAAGACGGAACTAGGCTTCGTGGGGATATTCACATATTGCTGATGGGAGATCCTGGTGTTGCAAAGTCCCAATTATTATCTTACATGGCTCAAATATCTCCTAGGGGGCGATTTACATCTGGAATGTCTGCATCTGCAGCGGGATTGACAGCGGCCGCTGTACAAGACTCTGCTGCTGATGGGCGCTGGACTTTGGAAGCGGGTGCCCTCGCTCTTGCGGATCTCGGTTTAGCCTCCATTGACGAATTCGACAAAATGAATGAAAATGATAGATCATCAATGCACGAGGCAATGGAGCAACAGAGAATTTCCGTTTCCAAGGCTGGAATTAACGCTACACTATCTACAAGGTGTGCAATATTAGCAGCAGCTAACCCAAAGGCTGGAAGATTCCAATCGGTTTCTGAGGTACCATTTACTCAACAAATAAATCTCAAGCCAGCCTTAATTTCTAGATTTGATGTAATCTGGTTACTTACTGATCAACCAGCGGCAGATCATGACTCTATGATTGCAAATCATATCATGAACAACAGGGCAGATTCTACTCCAGAGATACTTATCGAACAAGGTAGTGAAGTAGATCCTTCTAAGTCCGCAAGTCGAGAAGGTCTTGACAAAAAAGAAGGGATTGTGAATAGAGAACTTATCCGAAAGTACGTAGCATTTGCGAAGAGAACTATACATCCAAAGTTAACCGAAGAAGCACAAGAATCTCTCAAGGAATTTTATGTCGAAACGAGGAGAAAGGGTGGTGAATCTCACGATTCAATTGCAATTTCAGCAAGAGCAATCGAAGGATTATATCGTTTAGCTCAAGCATCTGCGAGAGTTAGACTTTCACAGGTCGCTACTATTGAGGATGCTGAAAGATCCATACGATTGACTAGATTTTGGCGTCATGAATTAATGGGTGAGAATTTTGATGAGACTACCCTTCAATCTGGCAAGAAAGCAACTACTAGGAATCGAGAGAGATCGATTCTAGAAATCGTTCGAAGAATTTTCCACGAAAGTGGCGAAATGGTCAATCTTTCCGATGTGTTAACAGAAGCGGGACGTATGGACATCAATCGTGACACTGCGGAAGATATAATCGAAGCATTATGCCGTGATGGAAGACTGATGCGACCTGGTGGTTACGATACTCTACAACCGGTTTGATACGATGCAATCATATCGATGAGATATTTCAGGTGATAACATGGAACCTGCAGGAGATGTATCAGACCCTGCGTCTCTAGACCCGGAAAGTTTGGGGTTTATGTGTGGAATCGAGGTACATCAACAACTAGCAACAGGAAAGCTACATTCTCGACAAGCTGGTGAATTGCACGACATAACAATTGAAACATTACCAAAGAACTGGCCAAGGTATAATCGCAAATTGAGAACATCCAGCGGTGAGGGTGGTGCTATTGACGTCGCAGCAAAATTCGAGGCTCGTAGAAACAGGTCATTTGTTTACTGCCAGGCTCCTAATGCGGGCCTCATCGAATTAGATGAACAACCACCCTTGCCTCATGACGAGGAGGCACTCGATATCTCACTTACAGTTTCTGGAATGCTAAATGCTCATCCAGTTCCCCTGTTACAAACGATGAGAAAAACCGTTGTTGACGGCTCTAACACCAGCGGATTTCAGCGTACGACATTAGTTGCTACTGCTGGAGTGCTGCAAACAAAAGGAGGCCCTGTAGGAATAGATGTTCTTTGCTTGGAAGAGGACAGCGCACGTAAGTTAGATAGCGAATTAACTTCTAGTGGAGAGGTTGTGACTTGGAACCTAGATCGTCTCGGTATTCCGCTGATAGAAATAGCAACAGCGCCTGATGTAAAAAATCCAGAACATGCTAAACAAACATCAATTGCCTTGGGTCGAACATTAAGAGATACTCGCAGGGTGCGTAGAGGGCTCGGCAGTATTAGACAAGACCTCAATGTCTCTATCATGTGCGGAGACAGAGTTGAAATCAAAGGATGTCAAGACCTCGAATGGATTCCAAAAATAATTCGCTGTGAAATGGCTCGCCAACTTCATTTTTATCGTCTAGCAAATGAATTAAGATCTAATCATGGGTTGCCAAAATTGGCAAATGATAGGCGAGAAGAATCCGTTTCAGTAAAGGAAGAAGTCTTAGCAATATTGCCACATAATCTAGTTGATGTTTCATTACAATTCGAAAACTGTGAGGCCAAGCGAGTGAAAGATGGTCTTGAAGCAAATAATGTAATGCTTGCACTTCCACTTCCAGGGTTCAATGGGCTGATTGGGTCAAAGCAATTAGACTCCGAAGGCTCTCAGTTACCACGTTTAGGTAGAGAACTTGCTGGTGCAGCAAAACTTGCAGGAGTTGCGGGAGTTTACCATTCTGACGAGCTTCCCGCTTACGGCATCGAACAAGAGTTCGTGAATTCAACAAGAGCAGCACTTGATGGTGTTGATGCATTCGTACTCTGTCTTGCGCCCCAGTGGCAAGCAGAATTAGCTTTGGAGAGCGTATTGAATAGGGCAAGACTTGCCTTTGAGAGGATTCCACAAGAGGTAAGAAATGTAGTAATTCGAAAAGGGTCTCCAGATGATGGCACCACTACTCCCATGAGGCCCTTGCCTGGTGGAGCACGTATGTATCCTGAAACAGATATCCCACCTTTTGAAATAACAAGCGAACACTGGCAAAATGTGATAGACAATCTCCCAATGACTCAGCAAGAACGCTACGATAGATTAAGTAAATACGAAATCAGTGAAGATCAATTGAATCAATTGCTGTCAAGAGAACTAGACGATGATTTCGTCGCTCATTCACAAGGTTTACCTCAGAAGGCCTGGGCTACAATGTTACTCGAGAATGAAGGTGATTTGGGGTTGATGGCTTTGGTTTTAGCAACCAAAGAAGCAGGGTATGTAACGCGGGAAGGAATGAACAATTTATTGGAAGAATTCACCGGACAAAACCCAAGTATGGACCAGCTAGCAACAAGAGCAGAAGAGCTCGGGTTGAAACCAGCAGACTCTGGAGATTTACTGCAAATTGTTGAGAAAGTAGTTGAAGGCAGGATAGATTTCGTCAAGGAAAGAGGAATGGCTGCGATGGGTCCGTTGATGGGAGTAGTCATGAAAGAATGTGGCGGATCGGCTGATGGTAAGCAAGTGAGTGCTTTGTTGAAAGAAGTGATAATGAGGCATGTTTGATGAGACGTATTTTCGTTCTGTTATGCTTAATTTGTTGTGTATTTTCCCCCTCGACAATCGCTCAAACAGAAGAGAATTATTCTTGGGAAATCGATTTGGATAACGGATATATTTCGACCAAGCCGATATTTTTAGAAGAACAGGTAATTGTTAGAACATCCGGATTTTGGACAGGAGAAGATAGACCTCACGTTTATGCCTTTGATCTTCAAACTGGTCAAGAAAATTGGAATTTCATGAATTCAGGTTCAACCAATCATGACATGAGCCCCCTGCTTCATGTGAAAGCGGGGTCAGGAGAATGTGGCAGTTGGGACGAAATGATAATTGTTGGTTGGACAGATGGAAAAGTTACGGCTTTAGATGTCTCGAACGGGTCTCTAATTTGGTCTTCTCAAACAGAGGTTGTGACATGGGGAATAACTGGAAAAATGTCTCAAGACGGCGAAAACGTTGTTGTTCCAACGAGGCAAGGTTTGTCGAGATTCTGTTTGAGTGATGGATTAGAAAATCTACGGGTAGATTTGCCTCAATTGGGATGGAGAAATGGAGTTACAGTTACAAATGATAGTTATCTATTAGGCAATGAAGAAGGCGTGTTAAATATCATCTCAAAATCAGGTAACGTCTCAAATATTACAATTGGAGATGGTATGATTCGCCATGCTCCAGTTTCAACACAGACGGGTATTGTCATTCACTTACAAACCAATAATGGATCAGAAATATATCTGGACAACCAATTGCTGGCTCAAGAAGGATATTCTCCAGCAATTCCACTATACCTGAATGGAGATATATTCTTTTCAACCAGTGATAGTGTAATCCGTTGGAATTGCGAAATATCTTGTGAATTCAAAGGCCGGACTGCATTCCATTCTAATGGAGAAATTACAGCACAACCTACCGGAAATAATACGACAATTTGGTTCCCTAGAAATACTCCGGATGGAGGCTGGGGATATGGCCTGCCAGGTGAAGAAATAGAGATGTACCACACAGCGTATGACACATATACAACTGCAGGTGTTGGGTTCGGACCAAATGGAGAAATGGCGTTTGGAAATGATGCAGGTGTTCTGATTGTTGTAGTTACTGAGGATGGGCAAAATCAATCACATGAAATTGTTGTAGTTACCGAGGATGAACAAAATCAATCTCATGAAATAAACAAAGAATCGGATTCTCAATCAAATAACGGTTTCCAGGTCAGACCAGTCCATTTTGTAATCGCTGGAATAATAGTTGCAATGATAGTTTCGTTCAACAAGGGTAACCGGGATTTGATGGCAAAATATGGTGTTCTACTGTTGCTTGTGACAGCTATCATGGTATTCCCTGCAATATCACAATCCTGGTCTCAAGAGGTTTCAGAGATGAATGAGACTCCCGGAGACTGGGACGATGATTGGCCTGATGAATGGAAAAACACGCAAGTAGTCGTATTTGAATTGCCAGATGGAGAACTTGTAATTGGTGGTCTTTCTGGACATGAAAACGTAGAGCAACTAACAGATAGTGCCGCTAACCAGCTTGGAATCGAGGTTGGAAAGGAATCCTTCAGTCTTGGCGAGATGATAGTTTCGTTTGATGGACATGAATTAGACGGATGGGAATTCACAATTGATGGAAAGAGATCTCAAGTTGGTATTTCTGCGGCAGAGGTCTCAGAAGACTCGGTTATTCGGTGGTCGGCAGCGTGAAGTTGAAATCTTGGACCCCTTCAGAGTGAAACATGGTAATGACTGACGGGGTTCATGGACCAGCTCTCGGCCCTGTTGAAATGTTGGTACTAAATGTTGTACTGGTCACATTTTGTTTCTTCTTGTTGTGCCGCCCAACCCAATCTGCAAAGAGGGAGATTCTTGTGTTGACAAGTATAACTGCCGCAGCAGTAGTAAGTCGTATTATCTTGGAACCTTTCCCGAACGTTCAGCCTTTGACATTGATGTGTCTTGTTATGGGCGCATCATTGGGCGCTCGAAGGGGGATGGCATTTGCAGTAATCGCCACTATGCTTTCCAATCTTGTCTTGTCACATGGTTTGTGGACTTTATTCCAAGCAACTGGCTGGGCAGCAATCGCGTTCGCTGGCTCAAGATTGAAACTAGTCCTAAGATCAGAAGTGTCAATGAAACGTCTTGTATGTGCCGCAGCAATTGCTTCTGTTCTATTTGATTGGTGGGTGTCACTTTCCGTAATTACTAGCAGTACTACATTCCTTGATTTTGGTCTATACATCCTCAACGGATTACCATTCGATGCTCTTCACGCCATTGCTAGCATAGCGAGCGCAGTTTGGATTGCTCCTTACCTAACAAACCTGCTGTATGAGGAAACTGAAAGATTAGAAGAACCAATCGTCAGCGGTGAAGCAGATGTCGTTACCGCTTAGTGAGGTAACGATGGTCTTGGTGACCCGAGATGATTTGAAATTGTCAAAAGGCAAACTTGCTGCACAGTGTTCTCATGCTGCTGTAAATTGCGCAATGAAAGCGAAGAAGAAAGCATCTAGATTGTATGAGCGATGGAATAATGTTGGTGCTAGAAAAATAGTCCTTCGCGCAGATGATGAACCTCATCTGCGTAAATTGTACGCTAAAGCACTTGAAGCGGGACTTGTTTGTGATCTGATTAAGGACGCAGGGCATACTGAAATTCCACCCGGAACAGTCACAGTATTGGGAATTGGGCCAGCTCCAAGACTTGGAGTAGATGCAATTACCGGGGACCTGAAACTGCTTTGAGTGAAGGCGGTTTGGGTAGACCATGCGCGAGTATCCATCAGACAGAGTTGACGTTCGCAGCGACACTGTAACTCAGCCAACAGAATCCATGCGTTCAGTTATGGAAACGGCTAGAGTTGGAGACGATGTTTTGGGCGATGACCCAACGGTGATTGAATTACAAAATCGTCTGGCAAAGATGTTTGGGAAGGAGGCAGCATTGTTTGTCGCAAGTGGAACAATGGCTAATGCAATTGCTCTAAGGACTCATACTGTTCCTGGAGATGAAATTGTATGTGATAAAACCGCTCACATCTACAAGTACGAAGGTGGCGGATATGCTGCATTGTGTGGTGCTTCAATATCTCTTGTCGAAGGAAAAGGTGGACTAATGACGGCAAGTCAAGTTAAGAAAGCAATTCGTAAAGCTGAAGGTTCAGGTTCACATTATCCCGATGGCACTCTTGTTTGTGTGGAAAACACATCAAATTTAGGCGGCGGCGCATGTTATACTCAGGATGCTTTAGATGAAATTGCAGCAGTAGCGAAAGAAAATGGCTGCGCTACTCATATTGACGGTGCAAGGATATTCAATGCAGCAATCGCTACCGGTGTAGAAGTTTCAAGGATGTGTAGAGACTATGACTCCGTGTCGATTTGTCTATCCAAGGGACTAGGGGCTCCGGTTGGTTCTGTCTTAGTGGGTAGTCAAAATTTCATCAACAAGGCCCATCGTTGGCGAAAAATGTTTGGCGGTGGTTGGAGGCAAGCAGGAGTTCTTGCTGCGGCAGGATTGTATGCATTAGACAATCATGTTGAGCGTTTGGCTGATGATCATATTCGCGCTAGAAAGGTCGCAGAAGCGATTAACTCAATGGACAATTTTAGCGTAGAATTGGATGCAGTACAATCAAATTTAGTCTATGTTAACTGTAACATACCTGCATCAGACGTTGTAGCATCTTTGGCTGAACATGGCATCGACATGTTTGATTTACCCCACAATAGAGTGAGGGTAGCAATACATCTCCACATTACTGATGAGGATGTGGATAGAATTATTTCTGCTTTCGCTGCACAGTAACAGCTGCAAACATTGTCATCGCCACCACTGCAACTAAACCGAGGCTAGGGAGGCTGCTATCGTCTTCATCTTCGGTTTCTTCTTCCTCTTTTTGTTCTGCTGGAACCTCAATATCCTCCTTTGGTAGAACAACTTCGTGAATTAAATGGACCTGCAAATCATCACCATCATATGCATCAGGTAGGATTACCTCCATTGAACCAGTTGTGGAAT
>Ga0163110_10000563_pt1 | contig 17687 bp, 14 predicted proteins | sample CRUFie1St17metaG_FD_108703 | JGI IMG/M metagenome (GOLD analysis project Ga0163110, IMG submission 108703) | Marine microbial communities from the Costa Rica Dome - CRUD Field 142mm St17 metaG | ecosystem: Environmental > Aquatic > Marine > Oceanic > Photic zone | place: Costa Rica: the Eastern...
CCAAATCACAGTTTCTGCATCTGCAGTCAATGTCGGTGGTCTAGACTACTCAGGTGGCGGAAATCTGGAAATAATCTACATGGATGGTAACAATCCAATAGTAGTATCTTCAAAGCAATTAACAAATATTCCAGTCCAAGGTACAATGTCACACTCTGCCTCGGTTGACACCTCAAGCCTGCCCACAAACGCCTGGTCGACAGGCTTCGGAGCCAGACTGAGCGGGTTGTCCGGTGACGGTAGTTCAAGAAATAACATTGCAGTTGAGGACTTCAGTCATGACAGGCCTCCTGTGGCAAAACAGGCTACCGTTAGCGGTGATAACGTAATCGAGCGCGGCTCTATTTTTACCGTAGTTGCCAAGGGTGGAGCTGATGACTATGTAGATACCATTCAATCAATGACTTTCGAATTAGAAGTTTCTCCCGCTGGAATGAATCTGTGGGATGGTAGCATCGATTCTGGTGGCGAAACCATCGTCAATGAAGGGACAAGTAATGAGGGAAGAGAATACACAATGACCCCATCTCTAACCATGCCCTCCGGAACCTACGATTTGCGCTCGAAAACTATTGACGGCCGTGGTCAAGCAAGTGACTGGAGGGTAACACCCAATGCCTTTAGTCTCGCAAATGGAATACCACAAGTAACGCCTGAGCCGGTGCCAACAGTGACCTGCGATGTTGAGACTGAAGTTGATATGACGCCACACATTTCCGACCCAGAAACCCCACTCTATGATCTCATTATCGATTCCGACAGTCCTTATTTCGTATCGTGGAATCCGCTATCAAGCTCAATAACGGTAAACTTTGCATTTAATGAGCTCCAAGGCTGCCCTATTGGCCAGAAAAGCATGCTAGTGACCGTTGATGATGGTGGAGACTATGGTAACCAAGGCAATCTGCCATATGGAACATTGAAATTCAATGTTATCGAAAATGGCCAGCCACGGTGGTTAGGTCTACCAACACAAACCATCGATGAGCAGGGATCAGATTCTGATGGAACCCTACGCTTGCAGCCATACATTACTGATACCACTCCTGATGGACAACCAAGTTCATCTAGCGCGCTTTCATTTGCGATTGTGAGCGAGACTAATCCAGGTATAATTTCCTCTCAGATAATCAACGGCGTGTTAGGCTTTGAAACAATTGGTAGTGACTCCGAAGGACAAACCACATTGACAATCAGGGCCTGCGACACCGATATGGAGTGTTCAGACCAAACAATTGTTATCAACATTAGACCGATTAATGACGCGCCTGTGGTCGACATGTCGGCATTTGATGGCTTAAGGATTAAAGCCGGCGCTGAGTCATCGATTGACTTGGCGTCACTTGTCAGCGATGTAGATAACGACAATAGTGAGTTGACGCTGATAGTAACCTCCCCCGATGAATCGGGCGGAGCACAGTACAACCGACAAACTGGCATGCTCAAACTAAAATTCAATGAAATTGGATTCAAAAATGTAGTTATCAAAGTGGTTGACTTATACTCGTCGAGCGAGTATACAGCAGTCATAGAAGTGTATGACTCCGACATTTTTACTATTGCCAAGAGTCCAGATGAACCTGGTTTTATGGTTGTCGAAGCAACCAATCTCTACGTTGGTATGTTGCCATATGTCAATTTCTACCTAGCGGAGGATGCACCATTGTTTACCTCTATCGAAGTAACATGGCAAACCTGTAGCGCTGACGGAGTTTGTGACGGTATATGGGTTTACGATCTTGACATGACTAAATCATCGACTGGATGGGAAACCGCCATGAATATACCAGTGGTAGGAGACCTTACCGGTGAGAACCTTGCAAGGGGAGACTCATACAATTACGGGGATTATTTCAAGGTCAGAATGAGCGGGGTTGACAGCCTGAACAACAATTACAAAACTCCACCCCAAATGGCACCAAAGTGGGTTGTAACTCAAGAGGTTCCTCCAGCTGCTGAACTAAGTGATGAGATGGTCGAGTCATACGCAGAGGTTCTGAGGTCGCAAATAGCGTCAATCGAAGAGCAATTAGCCCAATCTACGGACGGGGACGATGCAGACTTGCAGCTAAAATTAGTCGACACAGAATTCAAACTTGAGATGGTCTGTCAAGACCCTAGGGTTGTCTGCACAGAAGAACAAACCTCGTCAACTGTGACCGACAGCGGCGATTCGAATTCAAACACTATGATGATTATGGGCATAGTCGCTGTCATCATTATCGGTGCGCTTCTTGGTGGTATGTTCCTACTAAGAGGCCGTGGCGACGATGAGTTGCAAGGTTTCCAATGGGCTGACACCACTCTACCAGCTAGAGACGCTGTAGCAAACTCGATGTATGGCGGAACCCAACAAATATTCCAACAACCTCTGCAACCACAGTATCACCCACAACAATACCAACAGCCACACCAGCCTCAACCGTATGTCGCACCGCAACCAGTTGCTCAACCCGCACCCCCGCAAAACATACCGCAACCACAAATGCATCGCGGTCCGCCACTACCGCCCGGTGGACTACCATCAGGTTGGAGTATGGCACAATGGGAATACTACGGTCAACAATACCTAGACAGACTACAAAAATGACCTTTTATTGTATTGAAAAACATTCTAAACCCATAAAGGGGAGAAGGGCAAGGGGATAATGTGACCGGTGAAGATATCGAAGTTCTGGAACCCTCAGAGGACGAGGTTACCGTTTGGGCACCCGAACCTACAGGTAACGACGAAATCCTCAATCAAAGCGTTGAGGAATGGATTGAATCGGTTGAATTCGAGTCCACAGAAGATGTCCCTATACCAGAAACTCTCGTTGACCAAGTAATCGGTCAGGAAACCGGATCCGTAGTTATCCGTAAAGCAGCAGAGCAAAGGCGACACATGCTTATGATTGGTGACCCGGGAACCGGCAAGTCAATGTTAGCGAAATCTATGACTGAGTTACTACCAAGAGATGTTCTTGAAGATGTCTTGGTATACCCTAACGAGGATGATGAAAACGAACCAAGAATCAGGTGTGTGCCAGCATCACGAGGTGAGCGGATTGTTAAACTTCAGCGTGAGGCTATTAGGCAACAACGGGAACGTTCACAAAAAATGTTGTTGATAGCATTCGCAGCAATTGGTTTTCTGCTGATAATTGCAACCCTCCAAACCGGCGATATAATTACGCTATTGTTTGGAGGATTTTTGCTAATGTTCGGATATATGTTCATTCGTGGCCGTTTGGGAGCCTCCGATGAAAGCCGTATCCCAAAACTTTTGATTAAGCACGATGCTAATGAGATGCCACCATTTGTTGACGCAACAGCTACGTTATCCGGATCACTCTTGGGCGATGTACGGCACGACCCGTTCCAATCTGGTGGTATGGAAACATCAGCCCACGACCGAGTAGAACCAGGAGCCATACATCGAGCTCACAAGGGAGTGCTTTACATCGACGAAGTTAACCTTCTCCGGTTGGAGGAGCAACAAGCGCTACTTACTGCAATGCAAGAAAGGGCCTTCTCGATCTCCGGTCGGTCAGAGCGTTCATCAGGTGCACTCACAAAAACAGAGCCAGTGCCTTGTGACTTTATTCTAATAGCTGCAGGAAATCTCGATGCAATTCAAGGAATGCACCCAGCCCTGCGTAGTAGAATTAGAGGTTATGGCTACGAAGTTTATGTAAATTCAGACATGCCTGACACCTCAAGAAACCGACGACGTCTGATTCGTTTTATCGCTCAGGAAGTGACTAGGGACATGGGCACAAATCGTGAAATCCCTCACTTCGACAAATCAGCAGTTGGAATAATTCTCCGCGAAGCACAGAGAAGAGCTGGAAGAAGAGGAAAACTATCACTGCGTCTTAGAGAACTTGGCGGGCTAATCCGAATTGCTGGTGATTTAGCAAGTGAGGACGGCTCGAAATACACCACTGCTGCACACGTGCTTGGAGCGAGAAACATCGCTAAGCCTCTAGAACAACAAGTTGCTGACCGGATGATTGAGCGTCGCCGGGACTACTCACTGATTGTTAACTCCGGGGAAAGAGTTGGCCGTGTAAACGGTTTAGCTGTCCTCGGCGCCAATTCTGGCTTATCTGACTTTAGCGGTATTATGCTGCCTGTTGAAGCACTTGTTACACCATCACAAGGCGGAGGTGGCAAGATTCATGCCACTGGCGGTCTCTCGGACTTGGCCAAAGAAAGCGTTACCAACGTCAGTGCAGTCATCAAGAAACTGACCGGCAAAGATATTTCTGACTATGACATACACATTCAGTTCGTAGATACCCACGGCGTCGATGGGGATTCAGCATCAATCACCATTGCTACTGCTGTTATATCAGCGTTGGAAGAAATACCAATCAGACAAGACTTAGCAATGACCGGATCGCTATCAGTTAGAGGAGAGGTCCTACCAATCGGCGGGGTAACCGCTAAGATTGAAGCGGCTGCGTTCTCTGGAATCAAGACAGTGGTTGTGCCTAGAGCAAATATGCAAGACGTACTAATCGATGACAAGTATGTTGACAAGATAGAAGTAATCGCCGTTGACTCGCTGGACGAAGTTATGGAACAAGCGCTAATTAAGCACGAGCACAAAGCTGGCTTAGTTGAACGCCTTGGCGGTGTTATCGATAGACTCACTCCTGATGTAACTAAGAAATCACCCTCAGCTTAAACCAAATTTTTGGTTCCTATCCGGCGCTGACTAGAAAAACCATGAGTATTGGGTGGACAATATGACTATCAGTCAACCTGCTGAACCTGCTGTTACAGCGGGCAGGGGAGCCCTTACTGTGCTCTTTTTGGCTACCGTAATCGACATGATTGGTTTCGGAATTGTTATACCATTTCTAACATATCTGGTTGAAGATTTAGCTACATCTCAAGGCATTGTTGAGGTCGGGTTATGGGTTGGTTTGCTAATGACCTCATACTCGGCAGCACAGTTTCTGTTCTCACCATTTTGGGGCTCGGTGTCCGACCGGATTGGACGTAGGCCAGTTTTGATGGTTGGTCTAATTGGAAATACGGTATTTTTCACCATGTTTGGATTGGCTAATACATTGTTCATCGCATTGACAGCAAGATTCATGGCTGGTGTGTTCAATGGTAACTTAGCAGTTGCAAGAGCATACATTGGTGATGTTTCGACGCCGGCACAACTGAACACACGCATGGGTCTTATTGGTGCCGCTTTTGGATTAGGTTTCACTATTGGACCATTTATCGGTGGAGAGTTATCTAACCCGGCAACAAAGTGGGACCTCTTTGTGGGCACGATCTTTGAGACCTATCCATACCTACTACCCTGCGTTGCTGCAGGTGCATTATCTCTGGTTTCGTTCGTCTATGCTTATTTTTATCTGCCAGAATCACTACCTAAATCAAAACGCTCTTCCGGCGATAGTGTCAACTGGGTAGGTAGGCTGAGCAAATCGTTCAAGCAATCTTATTCAATGCTTAACAAAGGGTCAATATCCATTATTATCTGGGCAACTATGCTCTTTATCTTCGGTTTTACCATCATGCATGCAGTATTCATACTATACACTGGAATGCCTCTAAGCGATGGTGGCCTGGGTTACAATGAGGCACAAAACGGTAGGATATTTGCCGTTATTGGTATTGCCGGAATAGTTACTCAGGGCGTACTTATTGGGCCATTGTCACGTAAATTAGGAGCAAGGAGAATGCTACCGTTGTCATGCTTCATATGCGGCACAGGTTTAGTATTAATTCCGTATACACAGGCCGAGTATGCGACAGTGCAGTTAGTTATTGTTGCAATAATTGTTGCAGTTGGTAGTGGTCTTTTCCAACCCTCTTCATCGTCCTTATTGACGACCTTTGCCAAACATGAGGGAATAAACCTCGGAATAGTCATGGGGGCTCAAGAATCGGTAAGCTCTTTTGCACGTATATTGGGTCCACTGACAGGCGGCATAGTATGGACTTTCACAGTGTCAAGAGACTGGCCCTTAGATTACCACACGGCTTTCCACATTTGTGGAATCCTAATGTTGTGCTCAGCTATATTATCGTTGAAGATCAAAATTTTACCGGATGCTAATTATGAGGAATCATAACACTTCGGTGAGTATTTTTTCCAATTCAGTATTGATCATAAGAATCAATGTTCCGAATTCTGGAGGTATGTTTGGATCCTCATACAGTTCTTCAAGTTTGGATTGACTCATTGCAATTCGCACGTCGAGTTTTTTGCTTTTGTTTAGCAGCCATTGGTCGCAGGCTTCCTTGGCCTGTCGACGAATGTTTCTGGGCACTTTTGGATCATCGATTTGGTTGATGACAGTCGCCACTTGTTGCAATCTTGTTTCCACATCCATAGCAATTCCTCCAATGCTGGGTAATCTATCCACTTAGTAGGCCGCCTTTAAATTCATTGTCGACACGCGCTTGTCATGGGACTGACAAGCGAGCAGGTCTTAGGCTGGAGTAGGGTGTTTGTCCTCCTGCTTGGTATGGGCTGGGCTGCTTGGATGGACCACAAGGTGCGTAGAGTTAGCAACGATCACTGGTTGGTTTGGGTAAAACCCGCGATATTCATTTGGTGTTTAGAATTATTAGCACGAAATGCTGATTGGACTGTTTTCCTCACCGCCTCCGCAGTTGTCGCCTATGCTTCCATGTCAATAATTGGTCGACCGACAATCAATGATTTGTTAGCAGGAAATAGAGAGGATATTCTCGTCTCCTTGTGGTATCTCATTAGTTTGCTAGGTGTTATTTTGGGTATGATAAAGTATAGCGAGGTTGATGCGCTTGAGCTATTACTCGGTGAAGCAACGGGAATGGCTGCTTTGTATTGGACTACCCTGTCAGGACTTATCGTAATCTTTGTCATCGATCTAGGTTGGAGATTGCGACTCATACACGGTGGTGCAGATGCTAAGGCGCTGATGTGGGTAGCAATTCTAGTCCCAAATTGGTCTACCATGCCAGTAGTCACAAATTACAGCAGCGAGGTTACGTTGCAATTACCCCCTGCGATATCACTACTGATGTGGGGTGGACTGACTTTCTTATTCATTCCATTAGTACTAGTTATCAAGAACTTGTTCCAAGGTAATGTAAAGTCACTTAGCGATCTTCGGATGTTTTGGCATTCAACAATGATGGATTTAGATAATGTGCAAAAAAGTCATGTCTGGCTACTTAGTTCAATAATTGAAATGCCTGATGGTCGTGTAAAGGTATATCACAATACAAGGGCCCCACGTAGAACTCCATCTGAGGAACAATTAGCAGAGAAAATAGCGCAACTACGTCTTAATAATGTCGAAAAAGTATGGGTCAGTTACAAACTGCCACTATTGGTATTCCTATTTCCTGTAATTATACCAATGGCAATATTTGGTGATATAACTGTGATTATTTTGGAAATAATTGGGTTATGAAGCTCAAGCACCCTTGCGCTCAATATTCTTAGGACGTAATCCTTTGTAGTTGCACTTCCTACACTTGACCGCACGGTAAGCAAGTCTTGCATTGCACTTCATGCAAATTTTCCTGCGAAGCATTCTCGCTTCTGCTTCAGGGAACCGTGCCATGGAAGGCCCACAAACTCCCCCTATATAATCACAACCAAACTACCAATCGGTGTTTTACTCCTAATCACTACATTCAAACACTATTCTAGTAAGCGCCATCTATGCGAATCGTGCGGTTGCCCGGTATCCATCATGATTCAAATGTAGTTTTGGTAATTGGTACTGTTGGATCGATAATTATCGATGCAGGAACATCATGGTATCAAGCACTCCAATTGGAACGAATTCAGGGAATTTTAGAAGGTGATGATGGCAAGGAATTAGGCATCGACAGAATACTATTGACTTCTAGGAGGTTTCCGTGCTCAGGCGGAGCAGACTTTCTTTCTTCACAACTTGGAAACTGCCCAATTCATATACATCGTGAAGGACAGTCAGCGCTAGAAACCGGAGATTTTTTCACAACTTGGGCAAATAGATTTGATTCAGATATGCCTTTTACGAAAACTGATATTGTTGAAGACGGTGATGTATTCGCTCTTGGCGATGGCCAAGTTTGTGCCATGGCATTACCAGGACATTGCTCAGATAGTATGGCATACCACATCCCGGAGAAAGAATTGTTAATCACTGGACAATTATTACCAAGGGCAGATAGACCAACTAGATGGGACATGCCAACCGGTTGTTTACCGGATATTGTCAGTAGTCTAAGGGCAATAAAGAAATTAAAATTGGAGACTATTATACCTCTTCAAGGTCCTGCAATAAAGGGTAAATCTCATGTCAACGAGGTTTTACAGCGCCACATTGAGTTCTTTGAGGAGTGCGTAGAACGTGAAGGTAGAGCTCCAAAATCGTGGTCTCGTCCGGCTCAGACTGCTTTGTGGCTGACACCGCATCCACCATGGCCACTCGAGGAAAAAGAGGATATTAGCTAATCATCGGCAGATCAAGCATCGCTACTAATCCAGAGTTGTTCCCTTTCCTCTCTAGTAGTCTCGCTCTGCGGTTAGTTCGCTCAATCTTCTTTTGGTAAAATAATTCATTTCTGTCATAATTAGACTTCATCACTCCTTCCCAATCATAGTGATACTTGGACCAGCCACTTTGAATGGTAATCTCGTTGTCTTGGGTCCTGATACTAGTTATACATTCATCGTGTTTGAATAGTAAGAGGAAATTGTCGGGGACATCTCGACCAACAAGCCAAACATGTCCACTATCATCACCAACAAGCAATCTGTCTGAGCTGTTTGATACCCGACAGATAGATCTTATCACGCTACCAGAGGTCTCACAGGCATCTAACAGTTCTAATCTTGGTAATGATAGACGAATCACATTGCCCCTGGTATCGCCTATAACGACAGACTCACAAGACCCAGTAGGTCCCACCATCCCTAACAACACGGCGGCGGGATACTGTAACCGGTAATTTGTTCTTCGTCCGCTACTAGGGCGCCAGCTAATCATTCCGTCATCTAACGCAATGATATATCCATTTGGCAACACCATGCTCCTGACTACTGTTCCGTTTGTCATACAAAAGAAATGGTGGCCGTTGGTAGGATTACTTTTCTGAGACCCCTATGTCTCAAACTTAAAGTGAAATCAGTAGGTATCTTCGTTTTTATTTTCCTTCTTCCAGATTCTGTAACATGGCTTGCAAACGCGAACTCTGCCTTTCAAAGCGGTGAAGTTTCCCTGGCCCCATACATCAATTGCGTTGTCGAGCGAAAGCGAACGACCACCTAATGACTTGTCAGCGAATTTGTCGCAACCGTTGATTGCGCAAGCGAGTTCTCCTTGGGTAGATTTTTTCTTTCGATTGTCCTTGCTGGATGAATCCTGTTGACGATGTTTCCTAGCTTTTGCTTTGAAACCCATACTACCGCCACTAGTTTGCGATTATTCAATTTTAGGGTATCATTGCTTTGAGGCTTCACCGAGTTGAGCTAGTAGTCCATCGAATATTCTGAGCAATCCTCTCAAGGTGACTTCAGAAACGTTGGCAACCTTGCATATGTCGGATTGTGTGCGAGATGTTCCTGACTCCGAAGCAGCTTTGTAAATCAAAGCGGCGGCGACTCCCATTGGCTTTTTGCCTTGCCATATGTCTTCGTGGGGTTGTATTTTCGACCACAGATGGTTTACCTGGGTGAAGATATTAGGTGGTAGTTGCAAATCAGAAATGAATTTGTCGAAATACTCGTTCGGTGATGTAATCTTGTGTAGATTTAGTTTTCGGGACACTTGCCTAATCAATCGAGAAAGTTCTTTTTCAGTTATGTCATAGCTCGTTGCAATCTCTGGAATTTGGCGGGGCAGATTTTCTTCACGGGCTACTAGATAGGTGCAAGCTGCGGCGACACCGGCGATAGATCGACCGGTCACAAAGCCGTCGCCGCTCAACCTTCGGTAAAGTCTAGCGGTCTCTTCTTGCAGAGATTTTGGCAGGTCAGACCTGTCTCTTATCATCTGATTTGCTTTGACTAGATTTCGTTCACGGCTTTTTCTGGTCTTTGAGCGTTCGTCAATTACTCTTCGTCGGCGCCAGTCTCTTCGTGCCTGGGAGCTGATTCCGTGTCTCCCGGCTGACCCAGTATTCAGGTCTCTCACATCAATTGATGTGTTGAGTCCTTTGTCAGCCAGAGTGTATGTAAGTGGTTGACCTACTCTAGATCTGTCTTCTGTTTTGTCGCGGTTGGTCCACTCAGCGCCGGGATCGATGACGTTTTCTTCAACGACTATACCGCACGAGTTACAAATAATCTCTCCTCGGGTGTCATCTAGTTGCCAATCAACTGCTCCACATTCTTCACATGGTCTAGTGTGACCGTCGACAACTCTTCTGCTTGGGTCGAATAATCCGTACTCTTTGATATCAGGCCTTGGATTCTTACTCCTATCGGATTCCATTTACTTAACCTCCAGTTATCTAGTTGTATCTCGACCATTATAAACTCGTTGATATTTCGCTGACCTCTTTATCCCATTACCGTCGTTGGCTTGTCGCTTAGTTTTCACTGACTCAATGTTAACTATCTTCGAGTTGATATAAACTGTTGTTTAATCGGCTTACAGGTCTATATACTTATTCAATCGTATTAGAAAATCGATGACATAGTTCAAAGACGGTACTCACAGAGAGGGCATCGAGAGAGATGCCAGCAACAGTTGTGCTAGGGGCCCAGTGGGGCGATGAAGGGAAAGGAAAGCTAGTTGATAGGATAGCGGAGCAAGCGACTTGGGTTGCTCGATTTCAAGGCGGTAACAATGCTGGACATACGGTTGTATTGGGTGATGAGGTATTGAAATTCCACCTGTTACCATCCGGAATTACCAGAAAAGAATGCAATCTAATCTTGGGTGATGGCATGGTAATTGACCCATGGGTCCTCGACAAGGAGCTAAAAAATTGGGAGGAATCAACAGGCGAAGATCCACGAGGTGACCGATTACATGTTAGCGAGAGAGCGCACATTATCCTACCTTATCACAGATATCTAGACGGGCTAGACAAAAAAATTGGCACTACAGGGCGCGGGATTGGCCCAACATATGCCGACAAAATAAATCGTATAGGGCTTAGATTCGGCGACATTGATGAAGTCAGAAACGACAACTCATGGTATGAGTCAACGGTAACAAGAATGAATGCGTCACTTGATGCTGCTGGCTGCTCACAACGCATCAGTGTAGAGGATTTGACTGCAGATGTAAATTGGATATGGGATAACTACGCCTCGAGTATCGGCAATACGGGTCTAATGCTTGACAATGCTCTGAAGATGGATGAGCATGTCATTTTAGAGGGAGCTCAAGGTTGTTTATTAGATATCGATCAAGGCACATTTCCATTTGTGACCTCAAGTATCACATCACGCGGAAATTCTACTCACGGCGCAGGTATCCATCCCGGTCATGTCACTGAGGTGATTGGTATCACAAAAGCATACATCACTAGGGTTGGTAATGGAGCGATGCCAACTGAATTGGAGGATGAAACAGGCGACCATCTTGGCACTGTCGGGCATGAGTTCGGTACCACTACGGGCCGAAAGCGGCGCTGTGGGTGGTTTGATGCAGTTGTTATGCGCCACGCAAACCGGATTAACGGTTTTACAGGTCTAGCCCTAACCAAGTTAGATGTTTTAGGTGGCTTGGATGAATTGAAAATATGTGTGGCGTATGAATTAGATGGCAAGGAAATCAGGGAAATGCCGTCCAGTGCATCGGCATTAGCAAGATGCAAACCAATCTACATTTCGATGCCAGGTTTCCCCTCACACAGTCTTACGGAATGGTTAGGAATAGCTAAGAAAGCTAACGACGAGGGACTTGGTTATTCAGTGCTGCCATCAGCGGCTCAGCACTATATCAAACAAGTAGAGAATTTAGTTGGCGTTCCATGTACATCAGTCGGTGTAGGTCCAGACCGGGACGCTACCATTGACCGTGTTGAATAGTCAAGCCCATCAACAACATAGAAAAGGTGGTGACTCCCCGCAAACCTTGAGGGCGCTTAGCTCAGTTGGAAGAGCGTCTGGTTTGCAACCAGAAGGCCGGGGGTTCAAATCCCCCAGTGTCCATAAAAAATGGCTTACAGCACTGCATTTTGCCTTTTACGGGCCCTATTGTCAATGTCAGCATAATCCGCAATAGTCGATTGTAATAGCCAACAGATTAGTGAATATGGTTAGGGTTTTTCCATATAACTGGAGATAATACCTAGCAGGATTAAGCCGAGCCATCCACCAACAATCAAGCAAAATGGAGGAAAGATTGTTCTTAACAGCGGGTCACTTTCACGAACAAGATAGTCACCTGCTGCCAGAGTTAGAACTCCAGTCACAATCGGAATCAGATGATAATACCATGCTAGGTTACTGGCATAGCGCTCATCTCTACTCACTGGACGCCTGGATTGCTTACCGTTTGACTGTAAGGACACGGAGCAGGTAGGGCAAATCGTCCATTCTGGGTCCACAGAGATATTACATTCAGGGCAAATCGGCATAACACAATCCTCAACAGCACTTGTAATGCTAGTGTGTCATATTCATATCTCAGACTTCATTTATCTTTGTATCAATGTGACCTATCTTATTGCAAACGACACTTCACAAAAACAGGAGAATTAGGCGTTATTATCACGTATTATTTGCTGGTATATCTTACCACTTTCTCGTAAGCTACGAGTTTGGCTTTCATAATCAACTTCATACAGGCCGAAACGCATAGAATAACCCTCAGCCCATTCGAAATTATCCATCAGCGACCAGTGGTAATAAGATCTGATATCAGCACCGTTCGATATTAAATTTCCAATGACCCAGAGATGACGCTTAAGATGGATAGGCCGGAGTTTATCTTCTGCATCTGCTACGCCATTCTCAGTTATTTCAATTGGAATGCTCAATTTTTGTAGCCATTTAGTCGCTCTCTCAAGTCCTTCAGCATACATCGGATAACCAAATTCAGTAATTGTCTCGTGTTTCCTAGATGGCAAATCAATCTCAGTTGTTTGCGGTAAGAACGGACTTGTCAACACATGTGTGTAATAATTAAGCCCGATGAAGTCGGCAGATTTCTTAACACGGTGGACAGATTTACCATACATTCTGCCTCGACTTAGGGCTGATATAATCGCACCATTCCAGATGTAGTTAAGGGCAAAACTGGTAAGCCAGTGCAATAAATTCCATATCCGGTAAGGATCAAAGATAGTCACGTTTTTTGCCAGTCCAATGTATGAATTCGGATTTATTTCCTTGAGTCTGTGGTAGACTTCTCCATGGGCAATCATAACATTCGTCATAACTCTAATCGCTTTGACTGGTGAACGTTTGCCGGGCGGAAACATGCCCATATGATAACCCATAATAGAGAATACATCAGGTTCATTGACGGTACACCACTTGTTGACTCGGTCGGCAAAGTATGGGTAAATTTTAGCGCAATAATCAACGAAGTAAGGTAAATTATTGCGCTCATAAAAACCACCCTTTTCTTCAAACCATATCGGGTGAGAAAAGTGATGTAATGTAATCATCGGTTCGATACCTTTGGCAAGCAATGAATCAACCATTGCAGAGTACACCTCAATTGCATCCTCATTCCATTCACCTTCTTCTGGCTCAATTCGGCTCCACTCTATTGAAAATCGATAACTAGTTACTCCTAATTCCACTAACATATCGTGGTCACTAGCCCACAGATTCCAATGATCACAAGCATCTCCGCTAGCTTCCTTTTTTTCTCGTTCTTCGAACTGTGTCCAATTGTTTGAATTTCCACCTTCTATCTGGTGTGAAGCAGTTGCTACGCCCCAGGTGAAGGTCTCTGGAAAATTGAGATTATCCGTGTTAACCTCACTCCAATTCAGGTGCTTTTCTGGCAAGAAAATATGCAGGAAACTAACTATAAAAAAGTAGGCTAGCAATATAATCCCGATGACTACCAGCCACTGCATGATTATGTTACCCTTGAATCAGTTATCAAGTTTGGTGTAGTCGGAAACTTGATTGGTGTAAACCCCCAATTACAACATGGTAACAGCTATGCCAGCAGATATCATTCCAGACCAAATAGTTGAGGAAGCGCTCGAAGCAATAGGTGATACTCTAGATAAGAAACTTAACGGGAGATGGTGGGTTAAGCCACTATACTGGATATCAGTAATTATTGTATTGGCAATACCAATTGTGTATTATTTTTGGTAGGATTCTCGCCGTGTAATTATTACTCCTGCAATCGATAATGCGGCAAGTGTGGCCATTATTGAGAATCCAGGAGTTGATTCGCCTTCATCAGCACATCCATCACTTAGTGAATCTGCTCCGCCCCATGCCCCCTCATTATAGTAACATGAAGACCAGGTTTTGAACCAATCACCATGAGGGTAACTAGTCTTATTACCTTCAGAATCCGTTGCTTTGACACGCCAGTTGACATATGTGTGGTCGTTTGGTGGGGTTAGTGAGATTGAGTGTATTCTTTCATCGACCTCTGCATCCATTGTTACAGGCGGGTCACATATTCCATCATTGGTGCAGATTTGAGTAATAATTTCAAACGTAGTTCCATTGTTGTAGGCTTCCTCAGTCATCTCGATGGATAGGGACCACACTTCCTTGTCGACTGATGGAGTGTCTCTTGAAACCACGGTAAAGGGGTCATCTTCGTCAGGGTTGGTATCGACGCCTCCCTCTCCGGCACCAATAGATGTTGGTATTGTCATAATGAGCATCATCAATAGTGGAACCAGTACTCTATTTCGCATGCCTTTCCCTCGTTGATACGATATTTAGCATTAAGTATGTTGTGTTTAAGTTAGGCGTTCAATAATCGCAATATTTGGTTTTATTCTTGCTAAACATTCTTTTATGGAATGAACAGTAGAATCCTACTGAATGGGGGCCGGGATAAGTGAAATCAACCTATAGAATGATGGGTATTGCAGACTTCATAACACTAGCCAATGGATTGCTCGGAGTAGCTGCAATTCTATTTATTATCCTTGCAGTGGAAGAGTTACAAAACCCATACTTTTCAGACGGTGTAAAAACAAATTACATCTGGGGCGCCATGACGTGTATACTGCTATCTGTTGCTGGTGACATAATTGATGGCCCTGTAGCACGAAAATACTCTAAGAGAAAGCTATTAGGCAGCACATTAGATGTAATGTCTGACTGCATCTCTTTTTGTGTTGCACCCGCTTTGCTGATGTTTGTGATGTTTGGTAGATGGGGGGAAGCATCACCTGCGTGGACTATATCACTTGGCATAGCGTCATGTTGGATTATTGTTACCGGGATGTTAAGGCTGGCAAGATTTCATTACGAAGAGGCGTCAGATAAAGCGTATTTTCACGGATTGGCATCACCGGCCAATGCAATGGTTTTGGTAACATTTGCCGCACTAATTTGGTTGCAACCGGCGACAGGAATAGGTCCAGATGTATCAACAGAATGCATATTTTGCCTAGAACCCTCAGATTCAACGGTAGAAAAACCATATTTTGATTTCATAATTCTACCAATAATGTTAATTTCTGGAGGCTTAATGATTGCTGACAGAAAGTTACCGAAAAACAAGACAGGTTTGCCAATGAGAATATCTGGATTGCAAATGTTATGCATTTTTGTTGCGACAATATTGTCTTGGGTAAATGCCGCTGAATTTGGGATAGATCAGGACAATACTACTACGCAATTTATTCTTTATTCAATTTCGGCACTGTTGCTAATTTACTACATTGTTACAGGACCTAAGCAATCTGAACTCCAAGAACAGTATGAAACTAGAGCAGAATAGCATCGATGGTTCTAAGTTTGCGCTGTTCCATTTTATCTTTGACAATTAGGTGGGACATGAATAATAACAATCCTATACTAAAAATAATGTCCCAAGATAGCTTGAATATCAATCGAGGTAAATTCGGTGAGAGCGACAACTGCATAGACAACACTGCAATTCTCGCCAACAGATAATATGCTACATATTTGAGGTTAAATCCGACTCTCCTGAGCATGCTAAACCATAGCATTGACATAGCAACTGCTGGACCACCACCCATAAATCCGACCCAACCATTACTTGGAGAAAATCTGTCACCGATATAGCCCCCATTGAGGTATAACATGCCAGGATCGACATCCCTTGGGTGTGTTAAACCATTTATTTGGCCTAAAGCTGCCCACCAGGTAAACCACACAACTAATGGGAAAATAGTGTTAATCAAAACCCTCGCAACTTCATTTGAGGTATGTTCTGATTGTGTGAATAAAAAGTTGAGTTCATGTTCAAAGAATGAATTGAAACATACATACAGAACTATGCTAATGCCGCCAACATACCCTCCCCAACTCATTGTCAACCAACAGAATACAACTAAAGTTACAATCTCAATATTTTGTTGAGCGCCTGTTAATTTGTCGTAGATTGCATAACTTAGCAACAATATCATTGCAGAGAGCAAAATCCAATCAACAAAATTGCTCTCTAGAATCATTAGAGATGGTATGGCGGTAAAAAAAGCGATAACAGGATATTTTAGTTTGATGTTGTCAAGGGTTTTTGTGTTATGTTGATAGAATAATATTCCTGCTAAGATAAACCCGGTGTTCATTAGCCAAGGAGTAAAATCTTGTTGAATTGAGAGATTGATAATTGCTCTGGGAGCGGACCAATAAAATATCCTGTAATGGGATAAAGTGGTGATTGGTATGATGATAAATGCAAAAGTCCAGCGAATTAAATTAGTTGATTTAACATCGATAGCCGGCTTTAGGAACACTGGAGTTAGGAGCATGAATAGCATCACTATGTTGATTGCAGATAATCTAGTTTCGGTAAACACGGTTACTACAACGAACATTATCAACAGTGCGACATTGAGTTTAATCCTTTTTTCTTCAGTGATTTTCTTACTAGTTAGACAGTAAAAACAGGTCGCAAAGAATAATATCGGCAACAGATAACCAATACCGTAGTATGGTATTGTTAAGGTATCTCGATTGTAGGATATAAAAGCGGATAATAAGAAACTTCCAGCGAAAATTCCTGCCATTGTTTTTGCTCCAGAGTCAGATATACCCTGCCTACGGGCAAGCATAAAAACTCCTGCAGTAATTATTACAGAAACTACTATGCTTATCATCAAATCGGAACCTCGCAAACCAATTTCGTCATAAGTTATTTTTTCCCATTCGATATTATCACGAGTTAAATCTTCAAAATATGGGTGTCCATTTTCTTCCATCCATTCGTTCCTTGCTACAGTTGCATCCCAGTTCCATTGGTCAAGAACTTGTTCACGTTCGTCACTTAATTCAAATGCATCTAGGGGGAACTTACCATGGACTGCGTGAGGGAAAGGTAGGGAAAACAACAACGAAGGTAGGGTTGCTAAATCTCTCTGGTCTATCTGTTCTGGATAGTAATAATTTTCTTTGACATTTGGCCCCCACATCCACGCTCCAACTTCTCTAATCTCTAAATCAGGTGAACCATGCTGACCACTATCAGTGAGCCCATGATCAGCAGTAACTACAACAGTCCATGTGTCGGGAACTTTAGCAAATACCGTTGCAAAATTTTCATCTAACCAGCGTAATTTATCTGCATATTCTTCAGAGTTCTTGACTGCGTACCTGTGCCCTACAC
>Ga0163110_10000564_pt1 | contig 17670 bp, 16 predicted proteins | sample CRUFie1St17metaG_FD_108703 | JGI IMG/M metagenome (GOLD analysis project Ga0163110, IMG submission 108703) | Marine microbial communities from the Costa Rica Dome - CRUD Field 142mm St17 metaG | ecosystem: Environmental > Aquatic > Marine > Oceanic > Photic zone | place: Costa Rica: the Eastern...
TGTATATGTAGAAGTCAAAAATACTACATGGACTAATGGCAATGTAGCTCTTTTCCCAGATACGGTTACTTTAAGAGGTCAAAAACATTTAAAGGATCTTATGTCTTGTCTACCTCACTCAAAAAGTATTTTAATCCCTTGTATTACACGTACTGACATAGATTATTTTACTACTGGCGATGATGCAGATCCAGCTTATGGAGAGCTTTTTCGCAGTGCCATAGAGAAGGGATTGATTGTCATTCCATGTAGTTTTGTATTTGATAAAGATAAGGTTTCTTGGAATCGAGTTATTCCTATTCTTGAAAATTAAATTTTCTTAAAGTTGTTTGATTTGAACTTTATTAGTTCTAGAAATTAAATTATTTAAAAATCAAGTGCCAAAATTGTATCAACAACTACTCGACTTTAATAAATTTCATGTTCAAAATTATATATGAAGGAAACAGAGAAACTGTTTTCTCTTGATATTTGGAAATTTTATGACAACAATTTTTCAAACGCCTCCAAGGCGTTCTCGGCCAAAACTTCAAGATGTAAGTCTTGCTAATGGTCCATTACTTCTTTTGAAGAGTATTAGAGGATTCAGTTCAAATCGCTCTTTATTGTGGCTTGCGACGGTACCTCTTGCTTTATTTGGTCTGGGGATTTTCAATCTCTCAGCTCATGCTTCAGATTTACCTGAATTGAATGCAGCTTTTCTTGCTAATAATTTATGGCTTTTGATTGCCACAATTTTGGTGATTTTCATGAATGCAGGCTTCGCGATGGTCGAAGCTGGTATGTGTAGGTCTAAGAACGCTGTAAATATTCTTGCTAAAAACCTTTTTGTATTTGCATTAGCTGTTACCTCATATTGGTTTATTGGCTATTCAATAATGTATGGAGGAAGCTTGGCTGAAGGATGGCTGTACTTTGGAGGCCTATTTTTTGATCCAACGGTAACCGCAGAAACAGTAGCAGATGCAGGATTAGTACCTACAGTTGATTTCCTATTTCAATCTGCATTCGCTGGAACTGCAGCAACTATAGTCTCTGGTCTTGTCGCTGAGAGGGTTAAATTTGGCGAATTCGTCGTTTTTGCTCTTATCCTTACCGCTTTTATTTATCCTATTTCTGGAAGTTGGCAATGGAATGGCGGATGGTTGGCTGAACTTGGCTTCATAGATTTTGCAGGTTCATCAATAGTTCATTCTGTTGGTGCATGGGCTGGTTTGGTTGGAGCAATGTTATTAGGACCAAGAATAGGAAAGTTTATTGAGGGAAAACCTCAAGCCATGCCAGGACATAATATGGCAATCGCTACTCTTGGAGCACTAATCTTATGGATTGGCTGGTATGGATTTAATCCTGGGTCACAATTAGCTATGGACCAATGGGTACCATATGTTGCAGTTACTACAACTCTTGCTGCTGCTGGTGGAGCCATAGGAGCTACAGTTATTTCCACAATAACTTCAGGGAAGCCAGACTTAACTATGATTATTAATGGTATTTTGGCAGGATTAGTAAGTATTACTGCTGGTTGTGCAAATCTAACAATGTTGGGTTCCTGGTTAGCAGGACTTGTAGGGGGAGTGATTGTTGTCTTTTCTGTGGCTGCTCTAGATGCTGCAGAAATAGATGATCCTGTAGGTGCATTCTCTGTTCATGGTGTTTGCGGAGTTTGGGGTACATTAGTAGTTGGTATTTGGGGATTTGATATTCAAGGAGATGGATCTGCTTTAGGTTTCTTAGTCGGTGGAGGTTTCAACCAATTCTTTGTTCAGGCTCTTGGATGTGCAGCTTATGCAATTTGGACTTTAATTACATGTTGGATTACTTGGTCTGTGATTGGAGGCTTGTTCGGCGGCATTCGTGTCTCTGAAGATGAAGAGGTTCTTGGCCTTGATATTGGGGAGCATGGGATGGAAGCTTATCCGGACTTTGTAACTTCTAAATAAGATTTATTTTCATTAAAAAACCTGACATAATGTCAGGTTTTTTTTTAACATGTATTTCTAATTGAAAATGTTGTAAGATCTAGAGCATGGATACACAAGCTATAAAACACGCTATACAACATTCTGGGAGGTATAACCGCAGAGGTTTTGAATCTCCTACACAACGTGCCAAAGCTTTAGGACAGTCATATCAAAGTGAATTAATTGCTTCTATTAGGGAAAATAATTTTACTTTTCAAGAAGGTAGGCTGAAAGTTCAGTTAGCAAAATCTTTTGGTTTTTGTTGGGGAGTGGAGAGAGCCGTTGCTATGGCATATGAAACAAGAAGACATTATCCAAAGGAGACTATTTGGATGACAAATGAGATTATTCATAATCCGTCGGTTAATAATCACTTAAGTAGGATGAATGTAAAGATAATCTCGGCAAAAAATGGTATTAAAGATTTTTCAGCAGTATCTCATGGTGATGTAGTAATTCTGCCTGCCTTTGGAGCAACAGTTCAAGAAATGCAGCTTTTGCATGAAAAAGAATGTCATATCATAGATACAACGTGTCCATGGGTATCGAAAGTCTGGCATACCGTTGAAAAACATAAGAAACATACTTTTACTTCAATAATTCATGGAAAGTACAAACATGAAGAAACTTTAGCAACAAGATCATTTGCTGGAAATTATTTAGTGGTTTTTGATTTGGCCGAAGCTGAATATGTTTCTAACTATATTCTTGGTAATGAGAAGAAGGAAGACTTTCTAAAGAAATTTTCAAAAGCTTCTTCCAGTGGATTTGATCCAGATATTCATTTAGAAAGAATAGGAGTAGCTAACCAAACTACTATGCTTAAAAGCGAAACTGAAGAGATAGGCAAATTGTTTGAAAAGACAATGTTAAAAAAATACGGTCCAGCTAGTATAAATGATCATTTTTTAGCATTTAATACTATTTGTGATGCCACTGAAGAAAGGCAAGATGCAATGTTCTCTTTAGTAGATGAGGATTTAGATATCCTCGTTGTGATTGGGGGATTTAATTCTTCAAATACTACTCACTTACAAGAAATTGCCATAACCAATAATATTGAGTCATTTCATATTGATACTCCAGATAGAATTTCTGCACAAAATAACTCTATTTGTCATAAGCCGCTTGAATCCGAATTGGTTTTAAAAAAAGACTTTCTTCCTGAAGGACAAATAACTGTTGGGATTACATCCGGAGCTTCTACTCCAGATAAAGTTGTTGCAGATGTTATAGAAAAACTTGTTGAAATAACAAAATAGTTTTGATATCTCAAAATAGAATTTAATTCTATTTCTTTAAAATTTCCTAAATAAGTACATTTTTATTTAGAATATTAAAAAATTTAAAGTAATATGGACGACACAGCACCCACTGATCAAAATCAAACAGCAAAAATGAATTCATCAAAAGCTCCTCAAAAAGTTGAGGTAGTGGTAGCAAATCCCTCAACAAATCCCGAAGTAAACATACTTGGTGAATTATCTATTTTTATTTTGAGGATTGGCTTTAGCGCATTAATGATTCACCATGGCCTTGAGAAACTTCAAGACCCTGAAGGTTTTGCTGAATTTGTAGTTGGTAAATATTTTCCATTCCTGCCAGGTGATCCGGTTATTTGGACTTATGGTGCAGCTATTACTCAATTAGTTTGTCCTTTAGGTTTAGCAACTGGAATTTTTGCAAGATTATCTTCTTTAGGACTATTCTCAACAATGGCATTTGCTGTTTATTTTCATATGTTAGATACAGGTCTTGAAGGATTTCCTCTGGCAGTGGTTGAAGGACATAATTATGCGTTTGAATTATCTTTTATATATGGAGCAATTTCCTTGTATTTTTTATGTGCTGGTCCAGGAAGATTAGCCTTATTTAGAAAAACTAACAAAATTACTTATTATCCAAAATCTAGCTAATGCAAGAAATGTCTTTTTTTAGTTAATATCATTGCTATTCCTTTTTCATTACACTCTTTTATAGATTCTTCATCTCTTATACTTCCTCCTGGTTGAATAATTGCTTTAATACCGCATTCATGTGCAAGGCTAACTGTATCTGCGAAGGGAAAAAATCCATCACTTGCCATTACTGCATCTTTACATTTATCACCTGCACTTTCTAATGCGATTTTAGCTGCTCCAACTCTATTCATCTGCCCAGCACCTATTCCAATAGTTACCTCATTTTTAGCAATTACGATTGCGTTAGATTTAACATGCTTACAAATTTGCCAAGAAAATTTGAGATCTTTATACTGCAATTCTGTTGGTTGTTTTTTCGTTACAGATACCCAATCTTCCGAATTTATGATTTTATTATCTAATTCTTGTATTAATAAACCACCCATTATTGATTTGCATGATCTCTTTGAATTATGACTGATCATACTTTTATTTAATTCCAATAATCTTAAGTTTACTTTTTTACTAAGAATATCTAAGGCTTCTTGCGTAAAAGAAGGAGCAACAACGCATTCAAGGAATATTGTCGATAGTAATTTAGCAGCGTTAGCATCAACAGTCTTATTAAATGCGACAATTCCACCGAATGCACTAATTGGATCACAATCAAGAGCTTTCTTAAATGCATCTTCTAAAGAATCAGCTATTGCCGCGCCGCATGGATTATTGTGTTTTAATATTACGGCTGCATTTGTTGGGTCTGAAGAATTGAGATTACTTTTATTGTCATATCCAAATTCCAAGACAGTTCCTAAAGCTGATTCAAGATCAAGTAGATTGTTATAGCTTAACTCTTTACCTTGAAGTTGTTTAGCGGCATTCCAGCCACTACTCATTGACCCATACCATTTTGCCTCTTGATGTGGGTTCTCTCCGTATCTAAGAGTTTTTATAAGAGGATATGACTCTAAATGTAAATTAGGAACAAATTTTTTTTCTTCGCTTATCCAATTAGCTATATGCGCATCATAATTGGCTGTATGTTGAAATGCCTCAAAGGCTAATTCTGCTCTATAAGAATTATCAATGTTTTTCTTATTTAGTTTTTCAATAAAATCATCATATTGATTGGGATTTACAAGTACAGAAACATCTGCATGATTTTTTGCTGCAGATCGTATCATTGATGGTCCTCCTATATCTATATTTTCAATTGCTTCTTGCCAACTACATTTTTCTTCAATTTTCTTTTGGAATGGATATAAATTAACTACTACTAGATCAATAAGTTTAATTTTATTTTCTTTTAATTCATCAATATGGCTATTAAGAGACCTGTTAGCCAAAATACCTCCATGGATTTTTGGATGCAAAGTTTTTACTCTTCCATCAAGGATTTCAGGAGAATCGGTATAGTCTGATACTTTGATAACGGGTATGTTTGCTTCGCTGAGATACTTAGCAGTCCCTCCACTTGATATAATCTTATAACCAAATTTTTCAACCAAAACTTTTGAAAATTCGATAATATTTGTTTTATCGGAGACGCTAATTAAAGCTAATGGAGACATTAAAAAAATTTTTTATTTACTTAAGAATATAAAGTGAAATCTCAAATACATCATGAATATGTTTCGATTGGCAATCAAAGCTCAACACATCGGATTATCTTATTGCATGGCTGGGGAGCTGATGTTCATGATTTAATACCAATAGCAAATCAAATAATTCAAGAATCATGTCTTGATTTTGAAATTATTTCATTGAGAGCTCCATACATAAATCCAGAAAATAATTGTAGACAATGGTATGGTTTGTTTCCTGCTAAATGGGATGAAGCTAAAAAAGAAGTTGATAAATTAAGAATTACTCTTCAAGAATTTGGCAAACGCAGAATCTCTTTGAAAAATACTATATTATTAGGCTTTTCACAAGGTGCAGCCATGTCTATTGATGCTGGAATTAAATTAGATTTTGGTTTAATAGTGGCGTGCAGTGGTTACCTTCATCCAGAGTGGGAACCACCTAAACGTATTCCAAGAGTATTGTTAAGTCACGGATTAAAAGATGAAATTGTTCCAATAGTAAGGTCAAGAGAAATTAATCAGAAATTGATTAAAATCCCTAATTCTAAATGCGAATTAATTGAATTCGATGGTTTTCATGAGATTAATAGAAATGTTGTGGAAGCAATTCAATCAAAGATTAAATTAATCTTTTAAACAAAGGCATATTCATATTCTTCGATCTCTTCCCAATCATCTGCGGATAATTCAAGACCTTCGAAAATCTTTTCTTCACCAATGCCTTCTACAACTCTCTTAAGTGATGGGAAGAGGAAATGATTTTCCTCAGCGTATTGAGCACTAAATAATCCTTTTTCTCCCCAGAAAAATCTATCTGTAGTATGTTCGTTTCTTCTTACGTTGAATACTGAAGGAGCAGATAATCCATTTTCAGCTATAAAACGTCTTGCAGCTGTAACAGGCTTATGTTTTCCAGTCTCAATATGATAGATAGGTACATGAGACATGACTCTCTGTCCAGCTAATCTCCTTCTACTGATTCTTTTTCTTTTTTTTGACATTAGTTTAGTTGCATTGGTTATTTGGGAATTTTTAATTTTTTAATGAAAATTAATTTATTTAATCATTTATTGTGATCTTAAATTCACTCAATATGCAGATCGAGGACCCATCAACCTCTGATGTAGCATATTAATTATGAAAAAATTTCATAGTTAAGGATGACTTTAGTCAGGCCTTCCTAACAATCTTAATACTTTTTTCAGATTTTACAAGTTTTTTTTTAATTTTTCTTTAATATTTAATTCATGCTTAGTTATTTATGAAGCTTTCTGATGAGTTTGAGAATTTAATTGAAAAACAACTTGAGAGTTTCGGGTGTTCCTCTGGAATAGAGCATTTAGTGATATACCTTGCTACTGCAAAAGAAGGATCAAAGGCTGGATTTGAATTGTTTTCTCAGTGGCCGGTAACTAATAAATTTTTATTGCCAATTGATGATGATCCAGAATTAAAAGTATCTTCGCCAAACAGAAGATGGTATCCCCTCCAAGATCAAGATATTTTAATTGGTGTTTTAAGAGTGGAAACAAGTCTGAAGAAAAGCGAATGGCCTTCGCTTCTTGATTCACGCTTAAAGGCTTTATCTACTTCACTAGCTAAAATTTTTGCAATTGAAATATCAAGACAAAAAAATGTAGAAGAAATTCGTTTTTTAAGAAATCAAGTAGATGTAATTATTCATCAGTTAAGAAATCCTCTTGCTGCTTTGAGAACATATGCGAAATTACTGATTAAAAGACTTGGCTCTGATAAGGCTTCTATTGAAATTGTTGAAAGCATGATGTCAGAACAAAAACAAATAAATAGTTACATTAGTTCATTTGAAGAAGTTAATAAGGCTCTTAAAGTTCCGTTTGGTATTGAAAATGAAAGATTATTATTACTGCCTAATTTAGATTCTGGAAAAAACACTTCTATCAAAGAATTGCTCATACCAATTTTGGATAGAGGAAAAGCTAATGCAAAGTTGCAAAATAGATTGTGGATGCAACCATCAATTTGGCCAGAATGGGCTAACTATAGGATCTCAAATAAATATGGAGTCATCGCGGAAATTGTTGCTAATTTATTAGAAAATGCCTTTAAATATTCTGAAGAAAATGCTGATATAGGAATGTTGATAGGTGAGTTAGGATTGTGCATATTTGATAATGGAACAAAAATCCCTGAAGAAGAAAGTGAAGAAATATTTAAAAAGGGTTTTAGGGGAATTGCCTCTAAAGAAAAAGAAGGTACAGGAGTAGGTCTATACTTAGCGAGGAAACTAGCTAGACAGATTAATGGAGATTTAACGTTGATAAGAAATTTAAATGAAATCAAAATTAGTAAAGAATTGCAAATCGAAAAAATTAATTTTAAAAATATTTTTTTCTTGAGAATGCCTATAAAATTATTGCAAAAGTAAACATCATTATTGTTTCTACTAAAACTACACTTGCACCGCATGTATCTCCGTTAAAACCTTGCACTTTTCTTCCTATAATATTTGTAATAAACCAACAATAAAATAAACCTAATAAAAATAATAATAGTAATTTAAATGGAATATGCTTGAGATAAATAACTGATATGATTACTATTAATATCATTGAAAAGAGGGCTATAATAGATTCACTTAAGAATCCCCTCCAATATTTTTTGTGAGAGATCGATTTTTTCTTATGTGTAATATATTTATATTTTTCAATGTAAATCAAAGTTGAAAATCTTCCTAAAAATGAGCAAATTGGAAGTATATAAATTAATTGAGTTTGTAACTTTAATAAAGAGGCAAATTGGAGAAAAATTATCAAAATTAATGCTTGTACAGAGAATGCTCCAACTCTGCTATCCTTCATAGCTTTAAGCATTTTCTTTTTGCCAGCATAAAGACCATCGATAGTATCCATAAAACCATCAATATGTAGTCCTCCTGTTATTAAATATCCCGAAGCTATGCAGATTAAAATACTTGATTCAATTGACCAATTATTTCTGTAGAAAATTAAAAAAATTATACTTTGCAGACATCCTATGATTATTCCAATAATTGGAGCAAATTGAGCAATATTTTTAAATTCAGGTCTTAATAATGGTAATTGTGGAAATGTTGTATAGAAGATCCAAGCACCTGCAAAATTATTAAGAAGTTTTTTTATAGTTTTTGACATTAATCTTTTGCTAGGTATTAGGATAGATTTAATAAGAAAGATATTTACAAGTATTTGTCAAATTCTGTGTTTAATTTTGAAATAACAGCTTTTTGTAATAATACATCTGCAAGAACAGGGATATTTGAGACACCTCATGGTAGCGTTCAAACTCCTAGATTTATGCCCGTGGGAACTTTAGGAACAGTTAAAGGGATTACTTCTCGTCAATTAGAGGAAACAACTGCCTCTATGATACTGTCTAATACTTTTCATTTACATTTGCAACCAGGTGAGAATATTGTTAAGCAATCAGGCGGTATTCATAAATTCATGAATTGGAATAAGCCAATTCTTACTGACTCAGGCGGTTATCAAGTTTTTAGTCTTGCAAGTTTAAATAAGATTTCAGATAGTGGAGTTGAATTTAAGAACCCAAGAGATGGAAGCCTAATTTTTCTTGATCCAGAAAAAGTAATGGATATTCAAATAGATCTTGGATCAGATATAGTGATGGCTTTTGATCATTGCCCACCGTCTACTGCTAATGAAAATGAGATAGAAACCTCTTTAAATAGAACAAATCTTTGGTTAGAGAGATGTGTTAATAAAAAGTTAAATTCTAATCAAGCCCTTTTTGGCATTGTTCAAGGAGGTAAATATCCACATTTAAGAGAAATAAGCGCAAAATTTGTAAGTTCCTTTGATCTACCAGGTATTGCCGTTGGCGGTGTCAGCGTTGGTGAAAGTATTGATCTTATTCATGATGTAATAAAATTTGTTCCTACATTTTTACCTGTTAACAAACCTAGATATCTTATGGGGATAGGTTCTCTAAGTGAAATCGCATTAGCAGTTTCCAAAGGATTTGATTTGTTTGACTGTGTCATCCCGACAAGATTAGGAAGACATGGAACTGCTTTTTATAATGATGAGAGATGGAATTTACGTAATGCCCGTTTTAGAAATGATTTCGATCCTATAGACAAAACATGTTCATGTGAAACATGTAAGCATTATTCTCGTGCTTATCTTCACCACTTAATAAAAAACGATGAATTATTAGGATTAACTTTAATTAGTCTTCATAATATTAGTCATTTATTGAGATTTACAAATTCTATTTCCCAAGCAATAAAGGACAATTGTTTTACAATAGATTTCGCTCCTTGGAAAAGATCCTCCATTGCTCACCATACATGGTAACGTCTAATAGTAATTTATTTATTTATTCATAAAAAGGTGTTGATTCTTTTAAATACATTCGCTGAACTTCCAGAGGCATACAAGGCATTTGCTCCAACAGTAGATGTTCTACCTTTAATCCCGCTATTTTTCTTTTTGTTAGTTTTTGTTTGGCAAGCAGCAGTTGGTTTTAAATAGAAATTTAAATTTTTAAATTAGAGTTTTTAATGAAATGCTCTCTCCGGGTTTTTCTACTGCGGATTCGATAAAATCAGCAATAATTAATGCCCTTGAAGCTTGCTCACCATCGACTTCAGGCAATTCTTTACCTTGAACACATTTAAGAAAATGCTCAAGTTCTGCATAAAGTGGTTCTATTGATGTTGTGCTTACTTCTTCAACAAATCCATCATTTCTATAAACTAACTCTCCATGCTCTGCAGTATATGATTCATTTGATTTTCTATGTATTTGCAATGTATGGTTTAGAAAATCTGTTTCAACGAGACCATTTTGACAGTGCGCACTTAAACTTCTAATTTTTTTATGGCTCATTTTACTAGCAGTTAAACTTGCAATAACATTATTGCTAAACACTAAAGTAGCATTTACATAATCTATTAACCCATCACTATTTCTTCCGCCAACGGCAGAAATCTTTTGGATTTTTGAGTTTACTAACTCAAGTGTTAAATCAATATCATGAATCATTAAATCCATAACAACAGATACATCATTTGCTCTGTCAGCGTTAGGACTATGTCTTCTAGCTTCCAATACAACTATTTTTTCATTATTGACAATTTTGTTTAATTCTCTAAATGCTGGATTAAATCTTTCAATATGACCAACTTGCAAAAGACAATTTGCTTTATTAGATTCGCTAATTAAAGCTTCGGCTTCAGCCTCGCTAGCGGCGATTGGTTTTTCAATTAGTACATGAACACCCGCTTTTAAGCACTCTAAGCCAACTTGATGATGAAGCAATGTTGGTACAGCTATACAAATAGCATCAACTTTAGGTAACAGAGCATGATAATCTGCAAACCACTCGCATTGAAATTGCTCAATTGCTAATTTCCCTCTATTTATGTTTGGATCAGCAACTCCAATTAAGTTAGCATCTTTTAACAAGCTCAGCACTCTCGCATGATGCCAGCCCATATTACCAATGCCTATGACTCCAACCTTGACCGGTGATGAGGCTGGTTTCATTTCTTTAGATCCATGTTTAATAAATATTATCGGTCATGAGATGTCAAAATAAGTTTTTTGGTAGGATTATTTTTACACGATCAATTTTAGGACCAGACATAGAAATAATTTCAAATTTAATTTCTTCAAATTCTAATATATCGCCAATTTTTGGAACTTTCTGAAATCTTTCTAAAAGAAAACCAGCAAGTGTATGATAATCTTCTCCTTCCGGAATTGAACAGTTTAATCTTTTATTGATTTCTATAATTTCAGATTTTCCTGCCATTGACCATTTTTGAGATAAAGTATCAAGTGGCTTCATCTCTGAATAAATTTTATTGGTTTGAATCTCATCGCCTACAATCTCACCTGTCAAATCAGCAGCTGTTATTAACCCCTCTGTACCTCCATGTTCGTCAACAACAAGAAGAAATGGATTAAAGTCTCTTACTAATGGCAATATCTCAGCAAGAGAGCAAGTTTCTATTACCTTTGTGACTGGTAATAAAAATGGTTCTAATAATGTATTCGCGCTCATTTCATTTTTAGATATTGGTTTAGCTAAATAACGTAGATCTAAAACGCCAAGAACATCATCTAGTGATTCCCCAATTACAAAGAAACGAGCATGTCTAGTTTTATCTACTTGTCTCATTAGCTCTGTAAAAGTAATATTTTTTGGCAAAGTTACCATATCTGCTCTAGGAATCATTACTTCTCTAACTTGCGTATCTTTTAATGCAAAAACTCCCTCAATTATATTTTTTTCATCTGGCTTTAATCCCGTAACATTATTTGTCTCTATCAGCGTTTCTAGTTCTCCTGCGGATAAACCTGAGTTTAGGGAATCCCACTTATTATTTAATTTAAGTAGTTTAAGACAAGCACTCGCAAAGAATTCTACTAATGAAACTATCGGTCGCATTCCTCGACGTACCGAATCAAAGATGGTTGTTAACTTTAGAGCGGCTGACTCTGGATTGTTTATTACAATAGCTTTTGGAATTAAGCCAGAGATAAGGGTAGATATAAGAACTATCAAAAAGAATAAACTTAAATCTAGTAATCTATTTTCAAAATTATTGTTTTTCCATAAATCTTTAGCAAGGCTATTCCCTAACCAGCCGATTGCTATAAGGGAAATTGTTACACCAAATTGTGAAGTAATAAGAGAAGATCTGAATCTTTTTTGGATTTTTAAAATTGAATAAGCACTTTTTCTTTTTTCTTCTATCAATCTTAAGACTTTACTTGGTCTTAGAAGTAAAACAGAAAGTTCGCTTGCCGCAAAAAATGCTGGAAAAATTAGAAGCAATAAAAGAAAAGTTATTTTCATTCAAGACAAAATTAGTAATGGGGGTGGCGAGGATCGAACTCGCCTAAGGCGAATTATGAGTTCGCTGCATTCACCAGATTGCTACACCCCCAATTTGTGCAGTAATAAAATAACTACTACTAGTTTACATAGTACCTAAAAATAATATTTCAAAAAGCACCAACTTAGTAAGGTTTTGTGAGATTTCTTTTTTTTCTTCTAATCTTTATATATATTCTTTTAGATATTAATGAATAAATTCTCTTCCAGCTTTGATGAGAAAAAGTCAACTTTACTGAAACTTCTTAAAGATAAGGCCTATAAAAAAGGTGATTTTACCTTATCTTCAGGGAAAAAAAGTATCCATTACCTAAATTGCAAGCCAGTGACTTTAAATGGATATGGCCTATTTTTAATAAGTAATTTGCTGCTTGATTTAATGGATCCAAAGGTAAAAGTAGTTGCAGGTTTAACTTTAGGTGCTGATCCTTTAGTAAGCGGGGTAATTGTCGCTGCAGCAAATATTGGTGTTGCAATGGATGCAATGATAATAAGAAAAGAAATTAAAAGTTATGGAACAAAAGCAGGAATAGAGGGACCAATTCCAGAAAAAAAGACTCTGGTAACAGTTTTAGAAGATGTCGTAACAACTGCTGGTTCATCATTAAAAGCAATAAATAAATTGAGGGAAAATAACTTTGTTGTTAAAGAAGTTTTAGCAATTGTTGATAGAGATGAGGGGGGAGCGGAGAATCTTCAAAATAATGATGTAAAGTTAAGGAGTTTATTTACCATGAAAGATTTTATTTAATGATGGATAAACAACCTATAGAAAAAATATGGTTAGAGAAATTCCCAATATTTTGTCTTAATGGAATTGATAATAAGAGGTTTTTAAATGGGATAACTACTTCTAATATGAATAGTCCTGTTAGCAACATCTTGCAAACTTGTTTGTTAAATCCAAAAGGTTTTTTAAGATCATTACTTGAAATTCATTATATTGAAAATCAATTATTAGTAATAGTATTAGAAGGAAATGTTAAAGACATAAGAAAACAATTTGAAGATATAATTTTCCCTGCAGATAAAGTGGAAATTAGTGATATTACATACATATTTAGAATTCAAAAAGTGAATAACCTTTATTCATGGCGAGAAAATAATCCAATCCTTTTAAGTACAAATGAATGTGATGAATATATTAGTAAGAATACTCTATCAGTATTATCTACTAATGAATTAAAAATTTGGAAAATTGAACAAGCTATTCCAACTTTTAACTTTGAAATTGATGGGATAAATAATCCTCTGGAACTTGGATTGACTGATCTTATAGATTTTAATAAAGGTTGTTTTCTTGGGCAAGAATTAATGGCAAGATTAAAAAATCTTTCTACTCTTAAGCAGGAAATAAGAGTATGGACATCTGAAAATTTTTTTAATAATTTAAATTTAAAAAATGAGAAAATATATTTTGATAATGATCAAGAAACAATAGTTGGTCGAATAACTAGCTTTGCGCAAATAAATGAAAAAAAATTCATTGGATTAGCTCTTGTAAAAAAGAATTACCTCGATGAAAATAATAATTTCTTTTCTCAGCAATTTGGAAATTTAAAATTAAATCGCTCAATAAGTTCTACTTTCTTATAAATTTTTTAGTTTTCAATAAGCCAGTTTGCAATATTTAGCGTCGCTTGACAATCGTCTTTATTATAATCAATAATTTTTTGTAAAAAAGATTTATTAAGTGTCTCATTATATTGAATCCACCAGAATAAAGCCTTTGATCCACTCACGTTTTTATTTTGCCAATTAAATCCTATCCAATTGGCAACTGTTTTTAAACTATAATTTTTGAGCGGTAAGACCCAAGTTTCTCTAACTAACAAATGTAAATCAATGAATCTTGACTTTAAATTATCAATTTCACAGCTATTTAATGATGCTTGTTCAGCTAATTTTACTATGGCTATCTTTTCAGTCTCTCCATAATGTAGAACAGGCCATTGTTTCTCTGAAAAAAGTTTTTTGAATATCTTCTCAATATATTCTGTATTTTGATTTTTCTTTAAATTCAATATAGGTTCATAATTATAAAAATTTTCTTTATTATTTCTTCTTTTAATCGAGATAAAACCATATAAAAAATCATGTTTGTTGTCAGGATCTGACTCTATGTCAAATACAAAAAAACCTTCTTTCCTTTTGAAAATACTTTTTGATAAATCTCTACTACGATTAATTTTTATTGGAATACCAGTTGCATATGACTTTGATTGATTGATGAATTTAGTTGTTTTCTCTAAATTATTTTGTTGGAATTTAGATAATTTATTATTTATTATTTCCTCATTAGCAAAGGCTAATTCTTTAAAATTTGAAATGCCAATATTTTTGAATATAATTGCTGTTTTCTTTCCTATACCATCTATATCTGTTAGATAACCCTTTGATTTTGCTTCTTTATCACAGAAAGTTTGCCAAGGACATATTGAACACTTCTTTCTATCTTCGGTAATTTTTGGGATTTTACCTGCAAGAGATATAACCATTTCAGAAAATATATCAATCGTTTTCTTTCTTAATTTTTTATGAAGCAAAATTTTTTCAGAAATTAATTTGTTTTTTAAAGTTGATATAACCCACCCATAATCAATTTTTACGCCTTCGAAGCTTTCTAATAAAATTGAACATAAAGCTAATTCTGAATAATGTTCTTTAGTGGTTTTACGTCCTAATTTATATACAGCAGGAATATATTTATATTGTCCCCATTTACTTTCTCCTTTACTTTTAATTAAAAGAGGTGGATATACAACAGCATTTAAGTTTTCTTTTAGCTCTTGATTAATTTTTAAGCCAATAACCCCTTTATAGCCCTTTTCACAACCTTTTAATCCACCATATAATTCTCCATTGGTTAATAAACTAAAGTTTTTATATTGGTTTATAAGTTGGATTGAACCTTGTGCAGACCAGCTTTTATATTTTTTATCTCCTTTATAATCAAGCCAAGCTTTCCTTTTACATCTTAAATAACTTTTGAGTAAAATATTATTCAATTTTTATTTAAAATGGTTTCTAAATTTATATTACATAAATTAATGTATATTTAATATTTATAAATGAAAAAATTTTAAAGTGGATCAAAATATAAAAAAGGATATCAGCTTTGGCACTGATGGCTGGAGAGGTATCATTGGTATTGATTTTAACTTTCAAAATTTAAGTAAAGTTGTTTTGGCTGCTTGCCAAGAACTTAATTGCCAATATTTTAATAAAGTAAAAACAAGTAAAATTCTTATTGGCTATGACAGAAGATTCATGGCCTTTGAATTTGCAGAATCAATTATTCCTGTTGTTAAGGGGGCTGGTTTTGAACCTGTTTTGACATCGACTTATGTAACTACTCCTTCTTGCAGTTTCTATGCAAAAGAATTTAAATTTTTAGGTGCTTTAGTAATAACAGCAAGCCATAATCCTTTTAATTGGCTAGGTTTAAAAATTAAAAGTTTTCAAGGCTGTTCTGTAGATAAGTCATTTACAGAAAAAGTTCAAAAAAGAATTAATTTAGGAAATAAAATAGAAATGCAATATGGTTCATATGAGAAAGTTAATGTAAAAGATTATCATCTAGAAAAAATAAAATCACAATTTGATGTTGACTTTATCGTTAAAAAGTTAAACGAAATGAATATTCGAGTATTTGTTGATTCTATGCATGGATCTTCTGCAAAGAGTATAGAAAAGATTTTTAATAATCAAGAGAAGATAGCCGTTCAAGGAATTAGAGAGAATAGAGATCCTTATTTTGGAGGTAATCCACCTGAACCATTATTTAATTATTTAAATAATTTAATTCAAGTTTTAGAAAAAAATTCTAAAAATGGAAATAAAACTCTTGGAATTATTTTTGACGGAGATGGAGATAGGATTGCAGTAATTGATGAGAAAGGCAGATATTGTAGTACCCAAGTACTCTTGCCTTATTTCATTAATTATCTTGGGAATAAAAATAATAATTTATTTCCTGTTCTTAAAACAGTTAGCGGATCAGATATTGTTAGAAAGATATCAGAGACACAAAAAAGAGATGTTTATGAACTTCCAGTTGGGTTTAAGTATATTGCTGAAAAAATGATAGAGGAAAATATATTCATAGGAGGCGAAGAGTCTGGTGGTATAGGATTTGGTTCCTTTTTGCCGGAAAGAGATGCTTTATACGCTGCAATGGTCTTACTGAATGGTATCGCAGAACAGTCAAAATATTTGTATCAATCTTTGAATGAAATTCAGGAAAGATTTGGCCCTAGTTTTTATGACCGAGTTGATAAGAAGTTTATAAATGAATCAGAGAAGAATAATATAAAAAACTATATTTCTAAAAATATGCCTAACAAAATATGTGGTAAAAAAGTATTAAATATTTCAAAACAAGATGGCATTAAGCTAAGAATAAGCGACAACTATTGGGTGTTATTTAGATTTTCAGGAACTGAACCATTATTAAGATTATATTGTGAGGCGCCTTCTAAAAATGAATTAGAAGAAACACTCGCATGGTGTAACGATTTTATTAATAGAATAGATAATGTTTGATTGAAATGAAAAAGATCTTATACGTTGCAAGCAAAAATTCAGGAAAAATTAAAGAATATAAGAAAATGTTAAGTGCAATTAACTGTACTTTATTGATGCAACCCAAATCTATAGAAGTTATCGAAAATGGTAGGACTTTTGAGGAAAATGCGAAGAAAAAGGCATCTGAGGTATCTTTAAAAACAAATAATTATGCAATTGCCGATGACTCAGGTTTGTGCATAGATGCATTAGGAGGTAATCCTGGAATTTATTCTTCTAGATTTGCAGATAACGATAAAAAAAGAATAGAAAGAGTTTTAATGGAACTTAAAGGAGAAAAAAAAAGAGATGCTTTTTTTATTGCTCACATATGTCTAGCTGATCCTTTTGGAAAAATTATTTTACATTCTGAAGCAAAATGTTTTGGTACTATTTTATTAGAACCGAGAGGTAAAGATGGATTTGGATATGATCCTATCTTTGAAGAAATAAACTCTAAATTATCTTTTGCTGAAATGAATAAGGAAATGAAAGAGTTTTATAGTCATAGGGGAAAAGCCTTAAAAAAAATAATTCCAAATTTGTCTAGCATTTTTAAATAAATTGTCTAAGCATTTACCCAGGAACCGTGCAAACCATGTGGAATAGCTATTGGAAGTTCATATTTGGAAAGTTCTTGTAAATTATGAGCATCTAAAATAACTAAATCGCTTCCTCTCCGCTCACCATTCCATACAATAATAAAAATAAAACCATCATCTTCACTAGATGGATTTTTAGAGGGCGACATAACTGGTTCACTAA
>Ga0163110_10000566_pt1 | contig 17604 bp, 15 predicted proteins | sample CRUFie1St17metaG_FD_108703 | JGI IMG/M metagenome (GOLD analysis project Ga0163110, IMG submission 108703) | Marine microbial communities from the Costa Rica Dome - CRUD Field 142mm St17 metaG | ecosystem: Environmental > Aquatic > Marine > Oceanic > Photic zone | place: Costa Rica: the Eastern...
GGTCCAAAGTCCAGAACAGGCATTCCATACCCAATCAGATCGTGCGTGGCCTTCACATTTTCGAAGGAATACCAAGGTTGAAGGTATTTTGCCCTCATACCTACTGCGTCTACTCTCACCTCTGAGTCATCACTACCGCCCCCCTGGGAGACATAGTCGATCGTGACATAAGCACCCTCGGCCAGCTCCCAAGTCCATTGTGCTAAATCATCCAGAGGAAGTACCAGTGGATTGTTCATCTTGTACACACCAGAAATAGTCCGCGTGTATGTTTTCACTAGTTTTTCGCTTCCAATACCTCCTAAAATTATCCTTACTGTATCAGAATAAAGCACATCTGGAATCTCAAAGTGGATAACTAGAGAAATATTAGTCAGTATCAAGGAATTCATGCCTTCGAATTCAAATCCACTCAGAGTGATATTAGGGCCTCTGGACCAAGTATAGAAACCATCTGGGTTCCCGGTGCTATAGTTGGATGAGGTAGGGGTAGAACTGGACCATGATGTAATCTCAGCAAAATTCTCGGGCCTGTCGTGTGTAAATGATAGCTCCTCATCGGCCACCATGCCCGAGGAATATTGAGCTGCGTTCTGGCTGAATCCTGATGTTGAAGAGATTGTCCACAGAGAGCTGTCTTCGAAAGAGCCAGCATCGAGAACCTCATCTTCTTCTACGGACACGACGGCATCTCCGCCGACAATCATGCAGATTTGAGTAGAAATTAGTATTATTGTGATAATCCCAACACACCCTCTAAACCCGTTCATATCCCCCGCACAAGAAGCATTATGCTTCAACCCGTTGGTTACTTGGACAATATGTTCCTAACTGTTGATAAATAGGAATACGCTCGTCATGTCACATACGGCTGTGATAGTGTAGCGGTTAGCACGGTGGGTTGTGGTCCCGCCGGCCCGGGTTCAAGTCCCGGTCACGGCCCCATTTTGATTTAGTTACCCAGCTTGTCTTCAGGGATGTCGTGCCCCATCTTGTCAACTTTAATGGCGAGATATGCCCTATTCTCATCGACAACTCCCTCAATCAATGGCATCCTTTCGGAGACTCTAGTTCCATTTGAGACAAGTTGTGTGACCTTGTCGGGATTATTGGTCAATAAGCAAACTTTGTGGATTCCAACTGCTTGTATGATTTCCGAAGCAATACTGTAATCTCTGGCATCGATAGGGTGTCCAAGGAGCAAATTAGCCTCCACGGTATCAGCGCCTTTATCTTGGAGATTGTATGCCTGAATTTTCGCACGAAGACCAATCCCCCTTCCCTCTTGCCTGAGATACACAATACACCCCCAACCGACTTCTTGGATTTGCCTAATGGCCGAATTCAACTGAGCTCCACAGTCACACCTCAGGCTACCGAAAACATCTCCAGTCAAGCATTCTGAATGAACCCTGACCAAAACTGGGTCAGGACCACTCATCTCTCCTAAAGTAAGAGCCACATGATCCAGGCCACTGATTGAATCGTGAAAAACACGAATTCTAAAATCGCCTCTGCCAGTTGGAAGCCTAGCGTCAGCCGGAATGTCTCCGCTTTCCTTGATTCTCAAGTTGGTCTTCGTCACTGGGGCCCCTCCCCCGGTTTTATTTTGGCAATCATGAAAGTATACTCCCCTGCATTCTCGTCGACAGACAGAAGAGTCACACCCATTCTATCGCATAGTAACGGAATATCTCTGAGAGTCTCATGGTCATCACATAATATTTTGATTGTGTCTCCCTCTGAGCATTCCCCTAATGCTATCCTAGTCTCATTTATTGGTATTGGACAGAAGAATCCGAGTAAATTCAACGTTCTGGATTCTGAACTCACTTGATTCACAGAAAGGCCAAAGAGACAGTCCGTTTGAATCCGACGCTTAGGCACCCTCAATTTGCGGGTCCAAGTAAAGACCATCGAATTTTCTACCTTTGATAACGTCAATCACATACGCTACCTTCTCAACATGAATCTCGACTACAGTAGTTTGAGCGCCTCTCTCTACCTCGCCAATCGCTATCTCCGGAATCCTGGCCTCGGAAACAATCCAGTCCACTATTTCTCTACGGGTTTTGTCAGTAGAAGCTGTATTCATCTTGACTCTGACCATTCCGAAAGGATCCGATACTTCGTCCCAATCATCCCTTTTTGGTACAAAGTCCCGATCTCTTCCCTCGGGGAGTGCGGGTGGATCAACAAAGGGTATGGTAAGCCCCCATGTAGAGCAAATCTTGTCCACAAGCTGAACTTCAGCTCCGGAAGCGAAGCTCCAGGACTCACCTTTCTTGCCCATTCTTCCGGTTCTTCCGATCCTGTGTACATACACCTCGGTATCATCAGGGAGGTCATAGTTTATCACATGTGTAATTCCATCTACATCCAAACCCCTAGCAGCTACGTCCGTTGCAACGACAATTTTCTCTGAGCCGTCTTTGAAAGACTTGAGTATCTTCTCCCTTTTGCCCTGTGGCATATCCCCGTGTAACCCAACCGACCTAAACCTGAATTTTGCCAACCTTTCTACGATTAAATCTACCATCCTCTTAGTATTGGAGAAAATGAGTATTTGAGACTCGTCTCCGGAATTGCCCAATATTCTACCCAGGGCCCAGAGCTTATTGGCTCTGCCAATCCTTACAGCAAATTGATCTATTTCCGGGACCTCGACCTCAAGGTCTTCGCTCATCACATGTACAGGATCAGTTAGGAACTCTTCAGCCGCATCAAGAACTTCTTGTGGGAAAGTAGCGCTAAAAAGCAAGGTTTGCTTCCTGTTAATCGTTTTGTCAAAAATCCAAAGTACATCAGGGAAGAATCCCATGTCAAGCATCCTATCGGCTTCATCCAAACAGAAGAAAGAGATAGTTTCAAGACTCAAATGCCCCCTTTTTGACATATCAATTACTCTTCCCGGAGTTCCGACAACGATATCGGCTCCTTCCTGAAGTCCCTTAGCCTGTTTCTCGATGTCAGTACCTCCATAAACAGTCTGTATGGAAAGCCCCTTCTTTCCCTGTAGGATTGATAATTCATCGGATACCTGCACGGCAAGCTCTCTAGTCGGACAGAGGATGATTGCTTGGACGTTTCCAGAAGGGGAGCATTTCTCTAACAGAGGTATGCCGAATGCACCAGTTTTCCCAGAACCGGTTCTTGCCTGCCCAACGATGTCTCTCCCCCTTCTAGCGTGGGGGATAGACTCAACCTGAATTTCAGTTGGCTCGGTCCATCCTCTTTCCCTTATGGCATCCGATATGAAGTCCTCTAGGCCCCAATTGTCGAAACCTGAATTGGACTTATTCATGTAACCGCCTCAGAATCAGAAGTTCTCCGATTCTTTGATCTCGGCCTGGAGCTCACCCATCCAGTACTTCTTGCAGTTCTCCTTGGTAAGGAACTGGTCCTTGCTGGAGAAATTGTGATTGTAGTGATTGTCTTGAACTGAGGTGAATTGTGTCGGCTTTCTCTTGTGGAACTTCTGGAGGACATGCTGTCTCATATATTGCCTGAATTTGAGTGCCTTGGAGCGGTTGTATCCTTTGGGCGTCATTCCTTCCCACAGGCGCTCAAATCTTTCCGCCTTTTCATCGACATGGTCACTCATGTGCTTCCCTCGCTTTCCCCGCGACTCACCCCGTGTTTATGATGTTCACCCTTCTCATCTTCCCTGTCTACTAACCTGTCGACGGCGATTTCCTCATCTTCTTGTATGTATTCTAGGGGGGCTAGATAGCTATTTTTTTGGTCTTCAGTTCCATCCATTTCCAGATCCATTGACAAGGATAAGAGCCTTTTTCGTAAATCTGTGCGGGTTTCTTGACGTAACAATTCTTTTGCTGTTTCCCTCAGTTCAGTTCCACTGAGGATTATCGATAGGAGTCCTATACAGGCCTTTCTCAATTCATAATCCCTATCTCGGGCCCCATCAACAACCATCCTTGATACTCTCGGACTCTCCATGTCTAGCTTTTTCAGTGCGCCGATCGCTGATTTCCTTACTGCTGCATCGTCATCTGACATAGCCACCTCTACTAGGATTGCCGCAATTCGAGGCTCGACTCCCGCCAATGAAACCAAGGTCTTTGAAGCCCTCCTTCTAACTTCGGCATCTTCATCTTCCAAACACCAACCAATCAGATCCCATCCCTCGGCCCCAGCCTTAGTAGTCAAGACTCTCAAAACCGATGCCCCTCTTCTCCTTAAGTCAACGTCGTCCTCTCGGATGAGCTCATCGATGTGTAGGCAACCAGTTTCAGCCCACCTCTCCGACGTCGATCTGAGAGCGGAAAATGCGCTCTCTCTGTGCCTTTTCTCCTTGTGGCGCAATTCCCTTCTCAACAATTGCTCACATCCCGATGGAAAAACCGGAGCCATTTTCTTAAGAGAATTCATGGCCTCCTTGCGTACCTCAAGGGACTCATCCAGTAGTCTGTCTGAAAGGCACATTATCAACCCTTCATGTTTCCTCAAGGAGAATGATGGCATACTCTCCAACGCAGCTACCCTAATTGGGATTGCATCGTCATCCAAACACTCCAAGAGAATCCCGTGAGCAGTTTCGACATCATCATCCAAAACCCTACTCAATGCTTTGATCCCATCGTCTCTTCTGGCAAAACCACCTCCCACACTTCGAGGGAGGTCAACTGCTCCAACCTCTCCTGATGCCAATCTCAGTATATCAGGCCTAGGTATTGACTCCCAAGTCCCGCTGTTGGGCAGTAATGCTCGAATATCGGAGTCTTCTTTCGCTCGGGACTTCCTTAGGGCCTTCCCCGTTCTTGGGTCTCTGGCAATATATTCCCTTGCCATGGCTCTCAGCCCCCGCACCCCGTGGTCATTATTCAACTGAGTGACTTAACGTGCGTATGCAAAGCCATATTCGTAAATCACTTTGTCGAGTTCCATGGTCGATGACGCAGAGGAGGTCGAAAGACTCATTCATGCGACATTTGCAAACTCCAGGTCTGGCCTCCTCACCGAACAAGAGGTCGTTAGAATTTGGTCTTTAGATATGCATTGGTTGAGTCCAGAATCATCTTCGAAAATAATTGAATCATTGTGTCAGAGCGGTTGGTTGATTAGATCGAAAGAATCACTCTCTCCGGATTCAAGGATACCAACTAATCCTCCTCCATTGGGATGGTCCCCCATGGTCAGGAGATTGACCAGTCCTCCTTTGTTTGTCCCAAAATCCCATCAGATGGGTAAACCTGAGGATAAGGGTAAAACTAGTGAATCACAAATCATACTATCCGGAAATCAGGATTATCCTCCTGATTGGGCCGAAGCAAGCATAAAGCCGATGATATCATGGATTTCCAAGGAGTCTGGTCTATCCCAAAAAGAGGTAGTTCGAAGAGCCCAGAGAAAAAGAAGAGCACTGGGGCCGGTTACTCTTTGGTTTTCCTTGTCGCTTGTGGCTAGAGAGCAAGGACTTGAAATGAGCGCGATAATGGAATTAATCGGGGAGCCCGAATAGATTAGTTGGATGTTCTTACTTCTGCCGCTAAAAGCACAGGAAGGACAATCAGTGAGAGAATTAGCGAGAAGGCCACAGCAATGGAGCTGACTACTCCGAAGTCACTAATCACTGGTATAGGGGATAACATTAGTACTAAGAATCCGCAAATCGTTGTCCCTGCCGACATCAGAAGAGCTGTGCCAGTAGTGGCATACATCTCCCTCATTGATTCCCAAACTCCCATCCCTGACCCCCTATTTTTCTCAAATCTCCTCCAAACATGTATGGAATAGTCTATGCCCAAGCCAATAGTCAATGCGGTAATCATAATTGTAAGAACATTCCAATTGAGCCCCAACATGGCCATTGAGCCAACCACCCATGCGCCCGCGAGACCGACAGGTAAGATGACCACTAACGACTGACCTAACCTCCTAGTCAGGAGGAATAAAACGAATATGGATACAAGTAGGCTGATTCCTGTGGACTCTATTTGAGATACAATAAGCCCCGATAGAATGCCATCTATCATAACAACATCTCCGCTTGCATATGCTCTGCAATCAACCACATCACTACTCTCAATTAGTGAGGCTTGTTGCTTGAAAACCTCAGACACTCTCGCCGAGTCTTCACTAGTCTTGGCGATCACATCAACACTCATTTTCAGGTACAGTATCCCCGTGTTGTCGTCAGTAAGTGCTACATGACCGGAAATTCTCTCTGCCCAGGTTTCCCCCCTCAATGGATCCCCAACAGACCGATTATTCAGTAGGGACCCAATTGCAGAAGTCAAGTCCCCTTCGGAAAAACCATCAGATACACCAAGCTCACCATCGTATATTGCCAGGTGATAAGCATTTCCGAATGACTCGTCAGCATCGACAGCATCCCTCAGAATCGGGTAAAGACCATCGTATGACGGCCTATCTGAAGAGGTACTGGTGGGATTTACGACTTCTGGGATTCCTGAAATTCTAGTATCTAAGAAATCCAAAGCCCTCAGTAAATCAGATTCACCCGAGATGCTGTCTTCACCTGCCATGGGTTCCATGATAATGTCGACAGACTTCCAAGCCGCCGCATCATATGAGCCGTAGATGTCTTGGCGCACTTCCATGACCTCCATCTCATCTTCCGATAGGAAATCAGTCAACTCAAAGCTTGTATCAAGCTCCATTACGGCTATAGAGACTGACCCAGTTGTAACCGCTGCAACAGCCAGCATGACCCATACGGCATTTTTTCTTTGGAATTCTGTGGTCACCGAAGCTAGCTTATCGAATTGAAGGCCGGCAGATGTCCCGTTTCCTATTCCCTTCTCGGCTACGACATGAACTGCCCCCACGGTAATGGTACTTGCGATAAATGCCGAAACAACTCCTAGTGCTAGAGTAGCTCCGAATGTTCTTAGCGGCGGTAGTGGGGAGAATGAATTGGACATGAATGCAAAGACTGTCGTAACCACGGCCAGCATCAAGGCCACCCTTATTGAGTCAAATGACTGGACCCACGCCTCTGCAGCTGATTTGGAGGATGAACGGGCCTTTTCATATCCCCTTTGAAGATGTATGGAGTAATCTATGCCAAGCCCCAAAACTACTGGTGCAACTGCAACTTCCAGAATTGAAAATTTCATTCCTAGGAGAGTGATTGTCCCATATGTCCAAATCAATGCCGCTGAAAGACTCAGCAGAGGAGCAGCCACCATTATTGCAGATCGGAAGGCTAGTGCCAGGACAGCTACAACCACAGCTATAGAAATCACGAACAACCAAATCATTTCATCCAGAGTTTTGTCATTGATATCGCTGCTTATCAAATCATCAGATATCACTCCGTAATTCAGTCCCTCACTGCCACTTTCTCTTAATAGGGACCTGATCTCCTGTGCCACCTCCTCTCTTTCATTTCTGTCTAGTTCGCCGTTCAACTCGATTACCCAAAGGGTGCTGGATGCAGTAGGTGTGGGGTCCCCGCTACCATCCTCTAGCCATTCACAGACCTGTTCGAACTCGAAGTCTGTGTGTAACATAGCGGAGGCAGCAAAGGTAGCAGTTGCAAGAACCCGCTCGTCGGCTGATGCTTCTATGCAGTCTTCTCCGTCTGCCAGTATTGAGTCAAAAATCCCGCTCCATTCTGAAAAATCGGAAATTCTCCGTGAATCGTTTGCCCTCTCGTCAATTGAACGCTGAATCGCATCCGCCGCATTGATGTGAGACATTATACTGTCAACGGGTACTGTTGAATCTATGGACTCCATGTCATTCAGCAAACCGGAGAGATAGTGTAATTCCAGTATATTTTCACCAGGCCCTGCAGAGACGTGGATGTACACCCTGTGGCCAGTAGGTGTAATTTTACTGTCGACTCTCTGCATAGCGTCCTCCGACTCGCTATCGGGCGAAAATGATTCCAAATCAGTGGTGAATGCCGGAAGGGGTACAATCACGCTCATCATCAGAGCAGTCAGAAGTATGCTGATAATTAGAGACGGGAGGGCCATGGCCTCGAACACAGTGGCCAATCTTGCCTTGCCATCTGGTTGTCCCATGTGTGAGAGCCAAACCGGTTCATCGTTTAACTTAGGCCACTGCAGGCCTCCCGATGGCGACAAACATAGGAAAGCCCTCAAAAGGGGGCCACGGTTCGGCTATCTGTCCATGTCAATAAAAATACTAATGAACGAAGGCCGTGAGCTCCGACTTAGGATTACGGGGGAGACACATACCACGCTTCAGTTGTTCCGCTCAAGGCTAAATGAGAGTCCAAATGTCGAATATGCGAACTTCTTTCAAAAGCACCCAGACCTAGACGAACCGGAACTATATGTCCGAGCCGTCAAGGGTAAGAAGGCAGAGAAGGTATTCCGAGACCTGTGTTCAGGAATTTCCAAAGAGTTCTCAGGTCTCAAACTCTGAGGAAGGTGAATATGTGCCCTCGGAAGGCATTGAGGAATCCTTGGGTCTTGTTGGTTGGGCTTTCCAAGACGAGGGCGTGGGCGGCCTTCTGAAAGTCAGAGTAGAAGATTTCAGAGTTGAGGAAGTCTCCAGAGTCCCAGCTTTAGACTCGAAAGGTAGGTTTACCGTGGCAAGGGTGACCCTTACGAATTGGGAGACGAACAGATTCTTGAACAGATTGGCCAGGGAATGCGGAATTAGCAGAAATAGGATTTTTGCATCGGGACTGAAAGACAAGAGGGCGGTCACCACGCAGATTTTGGTCATTGATGCCAATAGTAAGAAAGTAGAGGCGGTTGATATTCCAGATTCTGATGTAGAGGTGTTGGGAAGAACTCATCAGAAAGTTGGCATGAGTGATCATGACGGGAACAGATTCACCATCACCCTGAGAGGGTGTTGTCATATCGATGGCAGTCCAATGGACGGCAAGGAGGCCTTACTAAGGGTCAATCGAATCAGGGAAGGACTGGCCAAATCCCTGGGGGCAGACGTTTTTCCAAATTGGATCGGACCTCAGAGGTTTGGTGCAAACCGGCCCGTAACCCCGCTTGTCGGTATGGCTGTAGTGACTGATGACTACGAATCAGCGGTCAATATCTATCTAGGGAACGAAGGGACTAGGTCCACAGAGGAGACTTCAACATTCAGACAATCTTGGAGGGAGAGCAAAGATGCCTCGGCATGTTTGGAGGTGATACCCAGTCACTTAGGATTCGAAAGAGAAATGCTCAATCATTTGGTAAACAAACCGGATGACTGGCTGGGTTCGTTCAAAACCCTCCCTAATTCACTACAATTATTGATGGTACATTCTCTCCAGTCTCTGGCGTTCAATCATACACTTTCGAATAGGATCGCTGAAGGATTGAGTTTGGTTGAACCCGAAATTGGAGATATTGTGGCGCCCACCAAGGGAAATGGTAGGATAGACGTTTCGAAAATGGCAATTGTTAGTGATAACAATCTGGAGAGATGTAGAAGAAATTGCAGACTCGGCAGGCTATCGGTAACAGGTCCTCTTCCCGGAAGCGAGCTCTCAGTCGCAGAAGGAATGCCGGGAGAGGCTGAATCCAAGGCAATTAAAGCTACAGGTCTAGAATCTGTAAACTGGAGGGTCAAGAGGATACCCAGACTTTCTACAAGTGGAACCAGAAGGGCATTATCAGTCCCTTTCACCGACTTCACGGTGGAGGAAGCCACGGACATTCCTGAATCTTCAGAGGTGTCAATTAGATGGCAGGAATCTCCATCCGAGGGAGATAGATGGCACCACGAGGGAGCTTCACTAAGATTGAGCTTCACGCTACCCCCCGGTACTTACGCAACGGTATTGATGAGGGAATTTATGAGGTCGCCTCTGGATCATTATTGATCAGAGCCTTCCCATCTCAAGGGTTTCGATCTGACCCACGAGCGGGTCGGTTTCCCTCACTCGCGCCTCAAATTCATCGACAGTCCCTTCTCCGTCCTCAAGGACGGCCTGTACTTCTATGAACATCATTCCAAACGCCAGAGGCTTAATCTCGAAAGTTTGAACCTCTTCAAGCTCACCTATTTTCGCCGCAATCTCTTCATAGTTCGGACTCCCCTCTTCTGGTTGATCCATAGTTACCTTGTACTTCACCACAACATGACCCATACTAGCGCCCCCTCAAGGTCCTTGGAAACCACACTCTGTGCAAACGTAAGGTACGCCCTGTAGCCTGCATCGCCTGCTCCTTCCGATTGCGTGACTGCATTCAGGGCACGGGAAAGAGGTACTCCTGGAGTCTACCAGAGGCATTCCTGATGCCGTACATGTGCTCGTTCGTGCTGTCATTCCATTCCCTCGACGAGGCGCCGAGCCACCCCCCCCTTTTAGCGTTGACCGATGACCAGTGGTCGCCCATACAATGAATTGAAATGATGGTCCCCCTACCCGAGTAGGGTGGTTCAATGACTGAAGAGGAGTTATCGTTGACCGGTGAGCAGAATGACCTGTCCTCCTTTGTTTCCGACGAAGGTGGGATATGGAGTCTTAGAAATGTCGAGAAGATTAGGGGCTGGAACAATATCGAGTATGGGGCTGGGCTGTCTGGCAAGAATACCCCGTCCACAGGCTTGTCGATGAATAGAGCCTACATACCTCCAGGGGGAGTGGCTAAAGCACACATCCATGTCGATTTTGATGTCATGATCTACCTCCTGAAGGGGGGAGTGAGACATGAATACGGGCCGGGATGCAGAAAATCAGTCGTTCACAATGCAGGGGATATGTTCTACATTGAGCCAGGCCTCCCTCACGAGGTTTTCAATATCTCAGAAACTGAATGGGTCCATGCGATTGTCTCACGATCGGACGCTTCCGAGTGGCAGAACATAGTCCCTTACGATAGGAAATCTGAATGATAGGCAACCCCCGATAATTGACGAGGCCTATCTTCTAGTCCAGTTATTCTTCCTCTCTTCTGGAGAGTCTGCGTAATCCTACCATGGGAGTCACGCCTTCATCACCATTCCCAACTTCCGTGACTATTCCCAGTCTCGAAAGGTGGTCGGATACCTGTTGCATAGCTGTTCTACCGAAAGCCCTCTTCCTTGGACGAGGAAGCTTGTTCCTGCAAATCAGGTATGTTTCAGAAGACGAATTCCTTGAGGCTGTCGGGGCGAATCTCTGAACATTGGAGAAACGGTCTTTTGCGGCTTCAACAAGGCCCTCTATTCCAGTCCCCTGAAATGTCTTGGTGACAAATGTCCCCCCTGGTCTGAGCACTTTAATAGCGACATCAAGAACGGTGGTCGAGAGCTCAAGAGATATCGCCTGGTCGGTGTCATATCTCCCAGTCAGTCTGGGGGAGATGTCGCTGATTACAACATTGAGATCCTCTTCTCCCAAAATATCTCGAATTTGCTGTAATGTAGATTCCTCAGTTGCGTCCCCAATAATCAATTTTGCACCTTCTACTGGAGAAGTGGCAAGTAAATCGACACCGATAACTGATCCATTTTCTCCTGCTTCCTCCACTGCGACCTGTGTCCAGCCGCCAGGATGGCAACCAATGTCTAACACAGAATCGCCTCTCCTAATTACCGAGAACCTGTCTTGTATCTGCTTGAGCTTGTAGGCTGACCTCGCCCTGTACCCCTTAGATCGTGCCTCCCTCCTCCAAGGGTCACGACGATTCTCTTGGTACCACCGCTTGCTCACACACGTCCCGCTGTGGGATGAGTTATCAAGTCAGGGTATTATGAGGCCATTCAGAGCCCAATCTCAGAGATCAGTGACCGGGCCGTATGCCTAATCGCATCCTCAGATGCCATTTCTGGTTTGAATCCAGTAGAAAGAAGTTGGCTGACTTCCAGAGATGTCTTGGGCACGTCCCCAGCCCAGCCTCTATCTCCACCCGTGTACTCTATAGAAACACCTTCCAGGCCACTTTCCTCCACCACTATCTCTGCTATCCTCCTTACGGAGCATGTGTCCCCGGTTCCGAGGTTATACAAACTGACACTTCTTTCGCAGTAATCCACTAGGTGTATCATGGCTCGCACACAGTCCTCCGCAGACATGTAGGATTTCTCCTGAAACCCGTTCCCCAGTACCTCAAGCCTGCTGGGATCCCTTTTCAATTTGTGAATGAAATCGAAGATTACACCATGAGTCCCCCTCGGACCGACAATATTGGCAAACCTGTGAATCCAAGCATTCGCGCCAAATGTACCGGCCCAAGCCGTAATTAGGGCCTCAGAGCCAAGTTTAGACGCACCATAAAGGGAAATCGGCATAACAGGACCGTATGTCTCTGGGGTAGGCATCTGGTTAGCCTCTCCGTAAATTGCTGAGGAAGACGAGAAAGAGATTCTCGAGACTCCCTCCCTCCTCATTGACTCAAGAACATTGTATGTCGCGAGTGTGCCTTGCCTGAGGTCGGTATCGGTAACTTCCGTTCCAAGTCTGATGTCCGGATTGGCTGCCAAATGATGTACCATTTCGATACCGGACATCGCGGATTCTATCTCATCCAAATTTAGTAAATCGCCTCGGACAACCTCAACCATATCCGTTCCTTCGTGATGGGAGAGGAACTCCTCTCTGCCACTGGAGAAATTATCGAAAACTCTCACTCTTCTGCCTTGGGATACTAGGGCGTCTACTAAGTGGGAACCGATGAAACCAGCCCCCCCGGTAACTAGGTGCATGGATATTGGGGGGTGCAAATAGACTTGAGTTCATCGGAAGCAAGCTCAGGACCATGTCCCGGCATCTCTCTTCTGTCTGAGGGAGTAAGAACAGGCAACCATGCCGACAAGGGCTATGTGAATCACTGTGCAATAGGGACATATGTGGGGTGCGCCGTCGACCATTGTCAGTTCAACTAAAACCAGCCAGAGGACGAATGGCACCCCTGCTAGACTCACGTAGAATAGCATGTCAACATATCCAGATGTCCATTTAGCGTGCAGATCCATCCTTATCGATAGGACAATGAACCATATTAGGGCAAAAGAGGCAATACCAATCAGACCCCACGGAATCCCGAAAAGGTTGTTCCACTGTGGGTCACCGATTACGGATCCACATTGCACCAGTCCTTCTGTGGCGCACATCGATGACGATCCCATTATCATCGAGTTGTGTACGGCCCAAGTCCATCCAGATCCTACAATTCCGACTGCGGAGAAGCCCATACTCGCGTTCAGAACCCCCAGTGTGCCATGCTCTCCAGATGCACCTCTACCTTTGACGAGAAGATAACAAGAAGCTACTAACCCGATTATGAAGGCTATCAAGGGAGGGGTAAAAACACTCATCATTGGCCACCCACCAGTCTTTGCAAAGCTTCCGAGAGCTCCTCTCCGTCCCCTCCCTGAGACTGATGCTTGTTTTTATTCCAAGCCACAGTTCCATCAGGCTCTAGTATGAAAGAAACGGGTGTCGCTGAAAGCCCCCACATGTCCATTATCGTCATAGACTGGTCATCGACATATGGCCAGTCATTGGGGGTTCCGGGTCTGTCGACGCAGTCATCCCTGTCACTGTTGCAACCGAAATACGACGTCTTGTCTCTGAATGCCTCAATTTCTCCTCTTGTACTGTCATGATTGGGTATACTCAGCTCCGCTGCAACAGTGATGAAATTCACCCTATCGGACCACTGAGAATGGAGCTGACTCATTTCATCACCATCAACCCAACAGTACGGACAGTCTGTATCCATGAAGTATACCAGGAACCATTTGCTTTCTGTCGAACCATTCCAGTCCCAATCGTAGTTATCAGATAGCCTAAATTCGTTCCATCCGAAACCATCGTAGGCATCTGCAACGAAATCAGGTGCCTGGTTTCCCTCATCGGGGCCCACTTGGGGGATCGGCGCTAAAATCACAGATATAGCCACAACCAAGCTAATTATTCCCGCGGTAACTAGCATTGCCACGGTCCTAACATCCTCGTCTTTTCCCTTGGGTGTCGCCTTCGCCCTACGTCTCGCCATCATACGCCCGAGGGACTAATCATCTTAGAGTATGATGGTATCCAATTGTGTGCTACAAGGATTGCAGTGTAATTTTCCATCGATAGGCCATACGTATTGTTAGATTTCACCCGTATTCCAATGGTCCGGGAATCCATTAGATGCGAACGCTCATTTGGGGCCTGTTACCCCATCCTGTCGTGAGCGATGAGATAGCTGTGGACAGATTCTCTCAATCGGCCGATGAATCGGTCGATGATGAGGAAGAGTTTTGGCAATCCTTCTTCGTGAAAATTCAGCCAATAAGAGAAGGAGTAAACTCCGCTAGGAAGGTGTTTTATGAGGGCCCAATAGGAAACGCGATAGACACGGTCGGACAGCTCATTGACGATGCAGCAGACATAGTCCACGCATCCTACAGGAGACTGAATGAATTAGGATATGCGACCATATTGAGGAGTCCCGGAATCTTCGTTGCTTTTCTTCTCCTAGTAACTTCTGTGATCGGTCAATTCGCGATGGACTTCCAACAGCAGATAAACGGCGATGTCGAGGTATACCTCCCGGACGGCGCGGATTCCTCGGACCTGTTGTCCGAAGTCAGGGAACAATGGTCTACTGACGTAGTGATAGTCTACTTCCAAACCGGAAACGCCATCGCCTCGATATCAGAGCGTACGGATGAGAACATTACTTCCGTGGATGTCCTTTCCCAGATGTCCTGGATTGAAGGTGATGATACCTCGGGGGATGGGACATTTGATCGAGGATTGGATTGGGACAAGGGCGACAGGGGGACGAACGATGGCGTAGTTTGGGTCCTATCGCCCTCCCAGATAATCAAAGAGGCCAATTCGTCCTCTTGGAGATTCAACTGTGCAATGGAGAAGTATGGACTTCCGGTCAGTGATGGACAGAACTGCGCAATTTCAGGTCTAAACCCATACTACGGATACGAAATTCCCGATGAACAACAAAGGGTCGACCAGTTTGTGGAAAATGCTGGGTCATTGATGGAGTCTATGGTCAGGGACACCAATGGCGATGGAATATGGGACACTGGAGTCATAATAATGGGCATATCATTCGACATGAGCGTCACTGATATACCTCCTCGTGATGACCCCAAATTTGGCCAAGTCAAAGATCACAAGGCATTCTTGGCATTTGCTGAGTCTTACATTCACGGCTTCGGTGTCGATGGAGAAATACGAGAAGGATGTGATGATGATGGCAGTGGCGTCTGCGATGAGATAGAGGAAAACTGCGACTTGTGCTACACAACCTATGAATTGACGTCCACGATGGACATCGAGAGACTCGATGACATACCTCCAAGAAGGGCTGTGACAGTAACTGGATTAACCCCAGTTTTGCATGATGTTTCCGATGCGATATATCTGGAACTAGTCGAGACAATGCTACCTGCAAGCTTGGCGTTAGTGGCTCTTGCAATGCTAATTCTCCACAGAAATGCGAAGGTCATAATTATCTGCGGGATGCCAATAGCAATGAGCTTAGCCATAACTTTCGGCACCACCGTAATTCTGGATATCATGCTGACGCCAATGATCATCTCTGCTGGGCCGATACTCGTAGGCTTGGGCGTCGACTACGCGCTCCACCTAACAAACCGAATCGAAGAAAATCGGCGACAGCTGATAGAAGATCATCTCGAACGGTCATGGAAGTTAAACAGGGACGGTTTGGAGGCCGAACCAGTTGATCCATGGGACCCTCTCATAAGCCTCACCGCAACTGTCAGAGCAGCCATGACCACAGGTCATGCGATATTCCTTTCAGCCTTGACAACGATTATTGGTTTCAGCGTGCTTACATGGGACAGCCTAGTCCCTATCCAGCCAATGCGGACGGTAGGAACTACACTCTTGCTCGGCATTTTCGTAACATTCCTTCTATCCATGGTGATGGTTCCCGCTTTGATCCAGTTACTGAGATACAGGAAATCTACCGGAAACTTGGACATGTCCACAAATCAAACGATCTATGTCTCAATCGCCATTGGGGCGATTGCCGCATTCGCTCTTTCATATTCCGGTGCGATGACAACCACAAATTCCCTAATTATAGCCTCAATGCTATCTCTGACAATAGCTCTTGGAATCCTAGATGTGGTTTGGGAATCAATCGGGAAGATTCCTGTCAGATTCACAATAGTGGTTATGCTAGTCGCAGTTGTCACGACAGCTGGGGGAGTGATGATCCTCGAGGAAGAACTCGGCAAGGACATAACAGGATCCTCCGATGAAGTTCCTCCTGGATTGGAATCCTACGAAGCCCTCCGTGAGTATAGCTATGAATTTGGAGGGGGGCAAACAAATTTGTTCATTATTGACGCCACAGAGAGAGGCTCCCTCAATGGCACCGCTCCAATCAGAGACATACCTGTCCTAGACTCAATAGACGCAATGCAGATTAAAGTTGACAATGTAGAATTTACCGACACAACGAGCATTGTTGACATCCTAAAAGCGATTCATGTTCAGGATGATGTCACTGGTCAGCAGGCGTTCGATAGGTCGTTATGGGACATACTGCACTCCTCATGTTGGGATGACCCCTTGCAGATTGAATGCCTAACGAGTGGCGATCTAGCATTCACGACGCTTTCGTCGAAGGAGGACATGGTAAACGTAGTCTTCGACACCCTCAGCCCAGAAATAAGATCCATGTTGATGAACGCAGAGCAGGAGAACGGGGAGACGAAGACGCTAGTCTACGCATGGCAACCCTACATCAACATCCAAGACGCCACTGGACTTAGGGACACTATAGACGGGTTCCTGTCTGAAGGTGGGTGTGAAGACGCCACCAAGTGCAGGTCGACCACACTTGCAGATGAAGGAGTTACAAACTCCAAGCTAACCGGTGGACTCCCTATTTCAATAGACATCAATTCAGGCATACACAAGGCCCAGAATGAGACCACAGTATGGACGATGATAATCCTACTCTTCGCAATGGCCCTTCTATTCAGATCCCCTAGGCTTGCGATTTTCACAATGACTGCGGTAGCTGTAGTCGTCCTGTGGCAACCCCTGCTGATGAGAGGCGGCTCAGTCAATGTCAACGTCTTCACCGCCATGATAGGAACAATAGTTTTCGGAATAGGGGTCGACGACTCGATTCACATCATCGACAGGATAAGGGACGAGGGGGAGACTCCAGCAGGCATAGTGAAATCAGTCGTTACTACAGGCCGTACAATTTTTGAGACCACCGCTACAACATGCGCGGGTCTGGCCGCCGGACTTTTCGTGGCGATACCAGGTTTGCAGAATTTCTTCCTTCTCATGATGGCATTAATTGCACTTGCACTGCTAACCAGCGCTATACTCCTCCCCACGATAATTGTGGTCTACAACGAGCTAAAATCTAGGATTACACTGAACGGAGCTTGGCTGGACTATGATGATGGAGGGACAATATCGGAGACCTCGGTTCTAGAAGCGATTGTTGACAATGCTGACGTTGTCCAGACTTGAAATAGATGAGGGTGCAGGGAATAAGCCCCTTTCTGTTCACCTTTCGGCTGGTCGCATTCAACTATGCATCCTACCCGGCCCTGTTGATGCACTAAGGGCCTGCTTGGACTTGCTCCAGCGGGGTTGCTCGTTCCAGCCACCATCGGGAAACCTCCTCCTCACGGATTCATCGTACTCCCGGGGCAGTTCGTTTCTGTTGCAGAGCCGGCCCTCCCGGA
>Ga0163110_10000567_pt1 | contig 17599 bp, 15 predicted proteins | sample CRUFie1St17metaG_FD_108703 | JGI IMG/M metagenome (GOLD analysis project Ga0163110, IMG submission 108703) | Marine microbial communities from the Costa Rica Dome - CRUD Field 142mm St17 metaG | ecosystem: Environmental > Aquatic > Marine > Oceanic > Photic zone | place: Costa Rica: the Eastern...
GTCTGATATACGATACTCTGTGTAAACCGAACCGTTAAAGTCTTCGAACGGATTGGAAAAGCGCTGCGTTAAATTAGTACCGTCGTAATATCCACTGACGCGGCTACTGGTTTTCTGCTCTATGAACGGATCAAAGCTACTTCTTGCTATTTCAAGTTCGGCTGCGGCTTGATAATTTCCCTCATTAATTGCCAGTACGTATGGGTGATAATTCACCATACTCTGTATTAAAGCATCGATTGATGGTGCTTGCCTGGACGCTTCACCTTGCGTAGCCGCGACTGACACGTTAACGCTCGCAAACATAGCCGTTGCTAGCAGCGATTTTATGATCGTTCGCACTACCATATTGATGCTCCAGAACCTTTGGCTCCGCCAGTGGTAGGCTCTTGCGTGGGTAGCGGCGGGAAGTTATTTAACTGTCGCCACATTTCATAACCTAAACGTACCTCTTCCAATAGCACCCACGCTTTTACCCGGCTTCCTAAACGCGCAGAGCTTTCCGCCGGCCACGGAATATCTGACTCGTCTGGTTTTATCCAAACGTTAAAGTCGCCCGTAGCATTCGCCACTGGTTCTACGTATACCACTTCTCCACCGAAGGTACCTATTGCACTGCCAGGCCACCCGCTAAACTGGAAAACCGGCCACCCATCAAACTGCAAGCGCGCTTTTGCGCCTGGCTTAACCAGCGGAGCATCTAACCCTCTTACGGTAACACGTACGCTACGCTTCGCATCTGCTGGAATAAACTGCCCAAGAATATCTCCCGACTTTACGAAGGTAGAAACACCACCAGAGAGCAATCGAACAACGGTTCCATCAACTGGGGCGTACTTAGTTTGCGTAGACTGACGAGATAAGATCATGCTTACTTCATTAATTTCTGATACTGAGGCTGCAGCTTTTGCTCTTAGCTCCTGTACTTTAATTTCAGCTTGCTCAACTTCCTTTCGGGAAACCAACCCCTGTTCTTGTAGCGACTTTTGGCGCGCCAAATTGTTTTCGGCATTTCTTACTGCTGTTTCGTTCGCTTGATTTTTCAAGTTGGCTGCTGAGAGTTGAGAACGCAACTTCTCAAGGCGCTGCGCATCAATATCAATTAGGGTAACAATAGGCTCACCCGCTTTTACTTGCTGCCCTTCCCTTACATGCCATTGCTTAACCTGTCCATCAACCAATGCGTTAATTGGCTGAGTTCTATCTTTAGGGTCAAGAGAGTCAACCATGCCTGTTCCGTAGGCAGTTTGGATCCAAGGGGTAAAATACAAAATTAGCCCAGCAGCTAACACTAAGAAAATAATAATGCCAGTAATAACACGATGAAGTTTGGGCACGTTCAAAGAAGGCAATGAAGTTATGTTGTCTAAAAAGCGACGTTCTGCGTTATTCACTTACTCACCCTCCTTATTATTTGTTGAAGCCGTACTGCTAGCACCTTCTTTGCAAGAAGATATTGGTGACTCACCATTTGAATATTCATTTAGCATAGCCGTTGCGTTGTCATGGAGATATAAGACACCTTCAAAACAATCTGGTAAGGGCATATTGGTAAAATACATTACAGTAAAATCATGCTTGCTTAAGCGCCTTAATAGCCGAGCTCGTAGCTCTACTGGGATAGCGTCGAAATGCTGATTTAATATTAATAGTTTAGGTTTACCGATGATTGCAGCGGCAAGTTTAAGCAATAAGAACTCTAACGGCTGCAACGGCGCGCCCAACACCGACACTTTTGTCTGTAACCCTTCTGGTAAGCCATCAATGACTTTCGTCATTTCAACTTCCTCAAGGGCCGCGCGGATATCAGCAATGGTCGCCTGTGGGTGCGCTAACTTTAAATAGCGCTCTACAGATACTTCGATAATGAGTGAGCGGTCGAGAATGGTAACGGCTTGTCTTAGTTCGTGTGTGTCATAATCGTTAAGACTGAGCTCGCCCAACAAAATGTCGCCAGATTTAACGCGATCGTATTGCTTTAACAACCCTAAAAGTTGCTTCTGTACCCAACTTTTATCCGTTGTAACGAAGTACTTGGTACCTGGCTCGAAGATCACGTTGAGGTTGCATGTATCATTACCATGTTTCAGCTCTACGTCGTTAAGCACCAACTTTGACGACGCAGGAATTTGCTCTGAGCTATTAAGCTCTTCTTGCGGCATAGCTAGCGCACCGCCAAGCTTTTCAGCAGCACCATAAAGTTCATAGTAAAGTTTAAGGTATTGTGTAAAACGGGAAAGCCCAAAGAAAACAGCAGACATAACAAGCTCAGCAGCCACCAGTTGACCAATCGAAAGCTCGCCTTGTACAACCAGAACACCACCAATGCCAAGGAGCGACGCGCTCGCTACGGCATACATCAATAAGAACATTACCACCTGCGAAAACGTGTAATGAAAATGGCTTTTGTGCTTTTGCACATAGTTGCTGATATACCCTTCGGTGCTACGACCCGCGTATTCAACGTGGTCAGCCGACTTAAAGAACTCGTGGGCGATTGCAATATCGTGTAACCACTTTGCCGACTCATATTTCGCGTTAGACAGTTCTATGGCCGTGCGCTTGGCACCACGCCCCCAAATTTTCCATACCGCATACATAGTAAGTAGAAGCACCATGTTAAATGCGAAAAGCGCTGGGTGATAAAATGAAACCAGAGTGAAACCCACCAGCATCTGTAATACTAAAGCGAAGCCATCTATCATCAAGGACGGCATGTTCTTTTGAAAAGTCATAATGTCGAAATAACGCTGAGTAATACTAACGTTTTGGCGACCTTCAAAGAAACTATGGGGCGCAAGAATGGTTTTTAGCCCTAAGTCAGCAGTAAGCCTGGCATACACTTTACGCTCGTAGAACTCCATTACTCGCATACGCAGTGCGCTGAATACACCCGATATAAATAATGTAAGAAACAGAATAACGGCAAGAATGATGACGGCGCGGGTAGAGCCGATATTAGCGATACTATTAATTAACGTTTGTACCGCAATAGGCACCGCAAGTGTCATCAAACTAATTGCTACACCATAGGCGATAGCAACCCCAAAAAAGCCAGCCTCGGGTTTTAGTAACGAAAATAAGGTTTTTCGCGTTTTACGTAAATCAATTGGTTTAGCCATAGTTATGTCTTCAATATACCGCTAGCTTATAAATTAGTGACGCGCTGCTTTATAACAATAAAAGCAACGCTAGATAGTGTATTGCAATAGTTAGTCAGAATAAATCTGTTATATTCTTAATAGTTCATCGAAAAAAATGGAGTCAGAGTACATTTTCTGTCTTCTCATATCTTGACCAATCAAAACCTAGTAACAGTATGCATCATCTAAACTACCATCATTTATACTATTTTTATCTTGTTGCTCGTGAAGGTAGCATCGCTAAAGCTGCTAAGTTACTTCACGTTACCCCTCAAACCGTGAGCGGGCAACTAAGCACCTTTGAAACTCAACTGGGCTACTCCCTCTTCGACAGAATAAGCAAACGCTTATACTTGAACGCGAGGGGTAAAGTAAGTTACCAGTATGCCAGCGAAATATTTCACAAAGGTAATCAACTAGCTGAAATACTTAACAATAGCGATGAAGTGAATACGAAAGAATTCGTGATAGGTATTACAAATGGCATTCCAAAGGTCTTATTTTATGACTTTGTTCACGCCACCATGCGTAAATTTTCTCAAGTAAAATACGTAATTAAAGAAGACAGCTTTGACGGCTTATTAAAAGAACTCGCCATTAACGCAATCGACTTTATCGTGGCAGACAGGGGGATAGCCCCTGGTACACAAATTAGTGCCAATAGCTTTTTCTTAGGTGAAAGTTCACTCAGCTTCTTTGCCAAAGTACCGCTTAATGAAAATCAAACCTTCCCTGAGTGTTTAAATCAAATGCCCTTACTTATTCAGGGTAATACTTCAGGAATACGGCAAGCACTTACAAGCTGGCTTGAAACCGAACAGCTCTATCCAAAAATCGTGGCCGAGTTCGATGATACAGCTCTACTGAAACTCTTTGGCAGTGAAGACTTCGGCGTTTTCTGCGCACCATCCGCAATTTCAAAGCACGTGGAAGAGCAATACGGTGTGTACTGTATTGGGAACGCTAGTACTTTAAATGAGAGATACTACGCCATTACTGGCAAGAGCAGAGCTGACTACACCATCAGCGAAGCAATTGTGAACGCCGCTCGTGAAATTTTAGCGTAGTGCACTAAATGGCGGGGTCAGAGTACATTTCCTGCCCTCACTTAGTTTAAGCAGCAACTCCATCATCTACATCTTGTGCATAAAAACTTAGCGTTAGAATTTTCTCCAACACAAAACGCAAGGCGTCGTTAATCGGCATAAGCTTTTCGCCCAGTTCATAGTCTAACTGTGCAAGTTTTTGCCTGCCTTCTGCAATCATAGGCGGCTTTGTCGAGGTAATTTCAACCTCACTGTTTGCAGCAATATCATCAATCATTGGCTGTTCAAAGATATCGAAGCGCTGTGGCTGGATAGCAATTAGCGCGGCCGCGTACTTTTCTGGCACAGCTTGCTTAATTGGTTTACACACCGAAAGTGTGGCTTCGCCTGATTTTGTTTTATAACCTGCGGCGCCAAACATGCGGCAAATACCAGGCCGATACTCGTAAATTCCGCAGTAGCCCTCTGTACCGTCTAAACTTAGGCGTTCGTATTGCTTGCAAGCGAAGCCGCTGTAGTTGTCTAGTTCATCGAACGCCTGTTCAGCTTGCCCGGTATCAAAAAGGTGCAGCGCAAAAGGCAGCATTTCTAATGGCGACACTTCAATGTCAGGTTTATTGCAACATGCACCACATTTCTCAACACAGTTTAATGACTGACTGGATTGGTATGCGCTGAATTCTTGGGAAAGAGATTGGTAAACATCCATCACTTGGCTGGACAGCTCACGCAGCCTATTCATAACGACTCCGCTAATAAAAGCAAACTAAAACAAATACATGTTCATGCTGGCGTAATGTAATAGATAGCATGAACTCAACATTCTGCTTACTGGGTTTAAGAACCAGTTGGACAGATCGCATTGGGAGCGGAAATGTACTCTGCCCCCAATATTTTAAAGCATGCTTCTTCCCCGCCAGGTGTGAATAAGCGTGAGGCTTAATGGCAGGGGTTGAATTGGTGCGGATTTTATTTTGATTTTTGAGGTTTGGGAAGTTTTTTGTGAGGAGGATTGCGAAAAGACTGATGCTTTTCGCAATCTCAATTTATTTTGTTAGTCAGCGTTGAACAGGTCGCGGCTGTATACTTTATCTAGTACGTCTTCGATATCGCCCGTTACACGGTTTGCTACGATTACGTCAGAGATTTTCTTAAACTCCTCCAAGTCATTTACCACACGAGAGCGGAAGAACTCTTCTTCCTTAAGTACTGGTTCGTAGACTACAACTTCAATACCTTTCGCTTTAATACGCTTCATAATGCCCTGAATAGCACTTGCGCGGAAGTTGTCTGAACCTGACTTCATAATAAGGCGATAGATACCCACGATCTTCGGCTGGCGGCTAACAATTGAATCAGCAATGAAGTCTTTACGCGTACGGTTCGCATCAACAATTGCCTGAATCATGTTATTAGGCACTTCACTGTAGTTAGCAAGTAATTGCTTAGTATCTTTAGGTAAGCAGTAACCACCATAACCAAAGCTTGGGTTGTTGTAATGATTACCAATGCGTGGGTCTAAACCGACACCTTCGATGATTTGTTTAGTATCTAAGCCATTTCGTTCTGCATAACTATCAAGTTCGTTAAAGTAAGCAACGCGCATTGCTAAGTATGTGTTAGCAAATAGCTTAATGGCTTCTGCTTCAGTACTGTCGGTAAATAAGATATCAATATTTTCCTTTATTGCACCTTGCTGTAAAAGCTTCGCAAAAACTTCTGCGCGCTCACTACGCTCCCCGACAATAATACGGCTTGGATGTAGGTTGTCATACAGAGCCTTACCTTCTCGCAAGAACTCCGGAGAAAAGATAATGTTGTCAGAACCGAAGCGTGCTTTTGCGTCCTTTGTAAAACCTACAGGCACAGTAGACTTAATAATCATCACTGCATCAGGGTTTATTTCCATGACTGTTTTGATAACCGATTCTACACTACCCGTATTGAAGTAATTTGTTTGCGGGTCGTAGTCAGTTGGTGTAGCAATTACTACATAGTCAGCATCTTTGTATGCTAGTTGCGCATCCAATGTAGCTTCAAGGTTCAATTCTTTTGTCGAAAGATATTCCGATATCTCTTTGTCTTCAATTGGAGACTTTTTGTTATTCAGCATCTCGACTTTTTCGGGAACCAAGTCGACAGCTTTCACTTCATTGTGCTGCGCAAGTAGCACCGCATTAGACAAACCTACGTACCCCGTTCCTGCTACTGCTATTTTGTATTTAGCTAACGCACTTTCCATTTACAGTATCTCCAATCTAATTAACTATCAGTGATAGAAATAATTACAAAACTTTCGTGATTGTATAGTGCCAAAGTTTTTTTAAAAACTCATGAACATTGCATCATTTGGGTGCCTAATGAAAGAGGGCATCCTTAGTTATTGTGCATTTGAGATAAAAAAACATGTCACAACATATATGTGTTAAATCTAGCTGTTTGAAGCAACAATCACACCATTAAGGTATCACTGGCCTCAAAACAAAAAAGCCCCAGCTTATATAGTAGGCTGGGGCTTAAGTAGACAAAGGTAAACTAACTAGCAGTACCTAAACGCTCGCCTTGGTAACTGCCGTCAAGAACCGCTTTCCACCAGCCCTCGTTTGCTAAATACCATTCTACAGTTTTACGAATTCCGCTTTCGAACGTTTCTTGCGGCTTCCATCCTAGCTCACGTTCAATTTTGCTCGCATCAATAGCGTAGCGCATGTCGTGGCCTGGGCGGTCTTGAACGTAAGTAATTTGCTCAGCGTATTTGGTATCTTTTGGCTTAACTTCATCTAGAATTGAACAGATAGTTTGCACCACTTCAATGTTCTGCTTTTCGTTGTGGCCACCAATGTTGTAGGTTTCACCGATTTCACCATTAAGCGCAACCACTACCAACGCGCGGGCATGGTCTTCAACATACAACCAATCACGAATTTGATTACCTTTGCCATATACAGGCAGCGGCTTACCAGCTAGTGCATTTAAAATAACTAATGGAATAAGCTTTTCTGGGAAATGGTACGGGCCGTAATTGTTTGAGCAGTTAGTTACGAGCGTTGGTAGCTTGTATGTGCGAAGCCATGAACGAACTAGCTGATCTGAACTTGCCTTACTTGCTGAGTAAGGTGAACTTGGTGCATACGGGGTAGTTTCTGTAAAGAGTGGTAGCTTCGTTCCCGGCTCAACTTCATCTGGATGAGGAAGGTCGCCGTATACTTCGTCTGTAGAAATATGATGGAACTTAAACCCAGCTTTTTTATCGCCCTCAAGTTCAGACCAATATGCTCTTGCTTGCTCAAGCAACGTGTATGTGCCCACAACGTTAGTTTGAATAAACTCACCTGGACCATCAATAGAACGGTCAACATGAGATTCTGCCGCTAAGTGCATAATAATATCTGGCTGGTACATATTGAAAACACGCTTTACTTCTTCAGCATCGCAAATATCAACTTGTTCAAAGCTATAGCGGTCGCTGTCTGAAACTGGTGTTAATGACTCTAAGTTACCCGCGTAGGTCAGCTTATCTAAATTAACCACTGTGTGGTCAGTGTCGTTTATAAGATGGCGAACTACTGCAGAACCAATAAAGCCCGCGCCACCTGTTACTAAAATTGTTTTACTCATCTTTTTTCTTACCAAAATATAATTCTGTTTTTTCCATTTAAGCTTTCAATTCGTCTAGCATGCTGGCTAATTGCTTGCGCCAGTGAGTAGGCTTACACGACGCAAACGCCTCGCGTGCAGTCTGCTTGTCTAATACACTGTAATGAGGGCGTTTTGCAGGCGTTGGATACTGGCTAGACGGAATAGGTAACACTGGAATTGATTTATTTAGCAATCCTTTCTCAATACCTAGCTCTTGAATAGCTAGCGCAAAGTCGTACCAACTTGCTACGCCTTCATCAGTCCAGTGATACACGCCACTGGTTTTATTCAAAGCGGCAGTAACACAAACTTCAGCTAAACCTCTAGCCCATGTAGGCGTTCCAATTTGATCATCTATTACGCCCAACTGAGGTTTATCAGCCATCAAACGCAGCATGGTTTTCACGAAATTATTACCATGAGACGAGTAAACCCAAGCTGTGCGAATTAGACAGCTAGCACCTGGCAGTATTTCAAGCAGCGCTTTTTCGCCTTCTGCTTTTGATTTGCCATAAGCACCTTGCGGTTCAATGGTATCGTCAGTTAAATAAGGTGAACCCTTGTGACCGTTAAATACATAGTCAGTAGACACATGCACCATGAAGGCGCCGTTAGCTTTGCAGAAGTTTGCTAAGTTTTTAACGGCAAGCGTATTAATAGCATTACACGCCTCGGTATCTTCTTCTGCTTTATCAACAGCTGTATAGGCCGATGCGTTTATTACGACTTCAGCCGATAAATGCGATAGCGTTTCTTCAATATTAGATGCGCTAGTAATATCAATATCATTGCGCCCTAAAAACGTAACTTGCTGCTCGCTATTTTCTAGTTCACGAGAAAGCTCAAATGCTAATTGCCCAGACTTACCTATAATTACAATATTCATTAATCGCTAGTACCAAGTAAAACACCAATAAAAAGCCAGTAAAAAACCAATGACAATTAAAACGTAGGTGCGTTAACAAATGCCAAACCCGCCTCATCTTTACCTGATAAAGAAGGCTTCTCACCATTTACTAATGGCCAGTCGATATTCAATGTAGGGTCGTCGTACTTTACCGATATTTCAGATTCCGGGTGATAATAATCTGTGCACTTATACACGAACTCAGCAGAATCACTGGTTACGTAAAAGCCATGAGCAAAGCCCGCTGGTACCCATAACTGGCGCTTGTTCTCTGCTGATAACGTCACCCCTACCCACTTACCGTATGTAGGTGAGTCTTTACGCATGTCTACGGCTACATCGTATACTTCACCGCTAACTACACGTACTAATTTGCCTTGGGTTTGCTCCATTTGATAATGAAGGCCGCGAAGGATACCTTGTCTAGATTTAGAGTGGTTATCCTGAACAAAATCTACATCTGCGCACTCTTTTTTGAACCAGTCGGTGCGAAAGGTTTCTAGAAAAAAACCTCGCTCGTCACCAAATACTTTAGGCTCGATGATTTTTACGTCAGGGATATTTGTTTTAATTACTTGCATTTACTTTCCGTACAAACTGGCAATTTAAAATAAGAAGAAAGGTGGCAATGCCACCTTTTAGAATTTGATATGAAGCTAGATCTTAACTCTATCGTTAATCACTTTTAGCAGGTAATCGCCATAACCACTCTTCTTTAGTGGTGCCGCAAGCTTTTCAAGCTGCTCAGCGTTGATATAGCCCATTCTATAGGCTACTTCTTCTGGGCAACATACTTTCAACCCTTGACGTTTTTCGATAGCCGCCACGAAGTTTGCTGCATCAAGAAGTGAGTCTAGTGTGCCCGTATCAAGCCAAGCAGAGCCTCGGCCCATTAGCTCTACTTTCAAACTTCCATCTTGAAGATATAAGTTGTTCAAGTCTGTAATTTCAAGTTCACCACGGGGTGATGGCTTAACTTCTTTAGCAAAATCGACTACGCGGTTGTCGTAGTAGTAAAGACCGGTTACGGCATAGTTTGATTTAGGAACAGCAGGCTTTTCTTCTATTGAAAGTGCATTCCAGTCATCATCAAATTCTACCACGCCGTAGCGTTCAGGGTCGTTAACGTGATAACCAAACACCGTTGCACCATGCTCTTGCTTATACGCATTCTGCAAAGACAGTTTTAAGTCGTGGCCGTAATAAATATTATCACCAAGAACTAGTGAACAACTATCGTTACCAATAAACTGCTCGCCTATAAGGAATGCCTGTGCCAAGCCATCGGGCGAAGGCTGAACTGCGTACTGTATATTCATTCCTAGCGCCGAGCCATCTCCAATAAGGTCGATAAATCGCTGCTGCTCTTCAGGCGTAGTGATAATGAGTACATCACGGATGCCCGACATCATTAACGTGGTTAACGGATAAAAAATCATCGGCTTGTCGTAAACAGGCATAAGTTGCTTACTTACCACCTTAGTTAACGGGTGCAAACGTGTGCCAGATCCGCCAGCTAGTATTATTCCTTTTCTCATTGATGGAGCCTTAGCAAATTAAATTTAAAAATAAACTTCTCGATTGCAGTATATGATTTCCCCCACCCAGTTTAAAGCGGAACTTCCTATTCAGGCATAGACTCACCAGTAATTTTATTACAGAATACCAATGCATTTTATAATTAAAACCAGCAATAATTTGGAAGTTAAAACGAGATGACCGATAAAGATCAAATTTTCAATGGAATGAAAGGCGAGTTTTCGTCACATCGTTCGGAAGAAAGAGCTGAATACATACTAGAAAAAGTAGCTGAGTTATACGCAACCATAAAAAGCCAACAAGCTCACATCAACAAACTAGAAAAAGCTGTGTACGACAGTGAACTATTCTTTAACTTACCAGAAGTTACGCTGATGACGAGAAGTAAGTTGCCGAGAGTGCTCATTGATGCCAACGATGTGGTCCCTGTTGGCGACAATTTTTATGAGGCGGAAGCTTATGGTGACGAAGGTCATTACCGCTGGACAGGTCCTGAAAGACTGAACAATTTCCACGTACCCGTTGATAGAACACAAGAAAAAACACTGCGTATTTCAATTGTAAATGCAATTAAGCCAGAAATACTGAACTCAATTAAATTATACGTAGATGGTGACTTAGTCAGCTATGACTTCGAAAAAAGAAATGAAGGTATTGAACTTATTGCTGCTTTACCCGCGAGTTCAAGAGTTCAGGATACTTTAATAAGTCTGTTTATTCCCCATCTATTTTCACCTTCTGAGGTGAAGCCAGAATCCTCTGATAACAGGAAGTTAGGTATTGCCTTTCACAAATTGGAGGTTCTATAAAATGCCTCTTATTTCGGTTGTTATCTGTACATATAATCGGTACGAAGTTTTGAAAAAGGCTGTTAAGAGCCTTACGCAACAAACGCTAGATGATGATAAATTTGAAGTTCTCATTATTGATAACACACCAGATGCTGAAACAGGTGAAGGTGCAACAGTAAAGAAAGACTTCGAATCAATTGAAAACTTAACTTACGTATTCGAAAAGACTCCAGGTTTATCTAATGCCCGCAATGTCGGTTTCAAACTAGCGAAATCTCCTTATATATCTTACTTAGACGACGATGCAATCGCCTCTCAGGTTTGGGTTGAAGAAGTATTAAATGCCTTCGAAACTTTCGACAATGTAGGAGTCGTTGGTGGTCGTATCGCACCTATCTGGGAAATCCCAAGACCTTCCTGGCTTAGTGACGCACTTGTAGGCAACGTTTCGGTTGTTGATTGGGGGGGCGAACTAAGAATAGCTGGTAGTAACGAATGGTTTGCCGGTGCAAATATCTCATTTTCCAAAAAGGTGTTAGAAGAAGCAGGCGGTTTCAGTACAAATTTAGGCCGAAAAGGTGGCGGACAAGTTTTACTATCTAACGAAGAAAGTGAATTAATAAACTTTGTCAAGCAAAGTGAATACATAGAGGTCTATAACCCTAAAGCAAGTGTCGACCATCTTGTTGAGAGAAAACGTTTGACACGAGACTGGTTTAGACGCCGCTCAGCATGGCAAGCTGCTTCTGATTTCATGATGAACCCGTCAAAGGCTGAAAAAAATCTTGCTGACCAGCTTACTAATATAAAAGATTACCTATGTAGTCTTCCGCCAAGGTACCGCAACCTTCAGGGTCTATATTTCGCAACAGACGATGCGGGTGAATTTCAATGGCAACTTTCAGCTATATATGCGAACACTATTCTAACCCTTGCAGGCTTCGATGGACTTGAAGGAATTGAAGATGGAAAAGAATAAAGCTCTAAGAGCGTTAGTAGTCGCACCCACCCCCACTTGGCCTTTGAACTATGGAAATAGAAAAAGGATTTACAGCGTTTGTTCTAAACTTCAATCTTTGGGATTTGAAATTCATTACGTACATTATGCAAGCGAGGGGGATTGGCGCGATTATATTCCTATCGAAACGCGTAAAAGAATGGACGAACAATGGGATATAGTTGACCACGTGTGGCCTTCGAAGCCTTTACATGACTGGCCAAAAGAAGGTGACGACCATCGTATAGATGAATGGTGGGACTGGGCACTTGAGAATCACCTATCTAAAACATTCGCTTCTCGTGAGTATGATGTTTGTATTGTCAACTATACGTGGCTGAGCAAAGCACTTGAGTTAGCACCAGAAAAGACCTACAAAGTCCTCGACACACATGACAAATTTAGTGGCCGACGTGAGTTACTTGCAAGTCAAGGGATAGGCAAAGAGTTCTTTCATACTACTGAAGATCAGGAAGTAATTGCACTGGACCGAGCTGATTTAGTTTGGGCAATTAAAGAAGAAGAAGAAGCTGATTTCAAAATGATGGGGACAAAAGCTAAGGTTTCTACACTTCTACATATTGACGACAGGAGAGAGGCGTTTTCTCCAAGTACTGAAGAAGGAATAAAATTTGGTTTCATTGGTGCGAACAATAATATTAACAGAGTTAATATTTTAAGATTTATAGAGCGCGCTACCCCTTTTTTTAAGAAATATTGTGCACCGCTAACCGTTGAAATAGCCGGCTCAATTTGTAATGACATTGAAGTTAAAGATAACCCTTTTTTTAAGACCGTTGGCTATGTAGACAGTATTGACCAATTTTATGATGGTATTCACGCTGCTATCATCCCAATGGAATTTTCAACGGGTCTAAAAATCAAGGTTGCGGAAGCCCTATCGCATACGAAACCAATGTTCTCACACAAGCACGCTATGGAAGGATTTACCGCGTGCCATGACTTTCATGAGCTCACATCATTTGAAGAAATGGCGCTGGCAATGACTGATTGTTCTTACGCATCAGATGAATTAGTTTATCTTTCAGATGCGTCAGCAAAATCTCATAACGTTACTGAACAAAAAATCTGGGATGAACTATCAGAGCTTAAGGAAGATATTCTTAAGCGAAAACAAGTTTTTGTTTTATTGCCAAACGAATATGGTATGAAAAACAAGCTTGCTCACTACATAGCACAGGCTAAAGTTGACCTTTGCAATTGGAACTTTAAGGATGCTAGATTCTTTGTGGTTGGTAGCCCAACAGAAGGCCGTTCTCATTCAAGTTTTGTAAGATTTGTGGAAGCTAATGAACTAGAAAAAAACATAGCGGAGCAAATTCCTAGCACAATACTAAACCTTAGTGAAAACTTTCCTGATATCGAAATACAAGCTAATACATTGGTGGTTTCACTCGTACCAATAGTATCAGATAAAGTTAAGAGAAAATTGACATATAAATCATACAATAGTGTTGTAGATAAACACTATTTCCCTTCGCTAGGGCATATCGATTTAGATTTAGAGTCAACTAAAAATAAAATTGAAGAATGTTGGATTATCGGAAATTCTAACACCTCATATGCCCACCAAATGATATCGATCATAGCAGACGCTACTAAAGTGCGTTATATAGATATAGCATCACTAAGTGATATTGAAAATTTAATTAAAATTTCGTCTGGCTTACCGAAAATAATTATAAATATGAAGAATGATCGCGATCTTTCTTATAGTGAGCAAATAATGCTAGAAATCGCTGAAAAACGTGATATCGAAATAAGGAATTTAACTCATAATCAACTGCTATACCTTAAAAGAAATAATGAGAAAGGAAACTATGACAGACAATTTTTCCCTACATGGGAAAAGTTTTTGCAAACTAACTTCTTTCATAATAGACAGAACTTTTAAAATTTTGGGGATTACAAAATGTCACAACCCGATTTCTTAGTAATAGGTGCACAAAAAGCAGGAACAACATGGCTTGATAAAATGTTTAAAAGCCATCCAAGCATTTGGACGCCTGCAGTTAAAGAATTGCAGTTTTTCAATGAAAAATTTTTGAGGGACGTGTTTCCGTGGACTCAACAACACCGCGTTAACCATGCAATATCGGCTGTTAGATACGCAGTAACCGGGGACACAGATTGCCAATGGGATAAAATAAAGCAAGCTGCTCATATAGCTGATTCAAATGAAGTGACCTATGAGTGGTACGAAGCTATATTTGATTATGCGGAAAAAGGAATGACTAAAGGAGAGATGACTCCAGAGTACTCTCTTTTAGATTACGAGCATGTGAAAGAGATCCAATATCGTTATCCTAAGCTAAAGATTATTTTTGTCATGAGAGACCCCATTCAGCGAGCGCTGTCAGGGATAAAAATGAGACTATTACAAAAGGGCTTTAATGATAGCTCTAGTCAGCAAGAAATAGACAACTTCGTTTTAAAATGCTCTGAGGATTGGGATGTAATAGAAAGAAGCAACTATAAAAAGATAATTAGCATTTGGAGTAGTATATTCGGCGATGATAACTTTTTAACGTTGCTTTCAGACGAATTAAAAGACGACCCTGTCTCTCAACTTAAAGTGATAGGTGACTTTCTAAATGTAGATGAACATGGCTTTTCTGCTAATCCTTCAGAACGTGTTCATGTTGGAAAGTCGTTTAACATATCTAAAGAAGTGATACAGCAAATAGAAAAGACCCAAAAAGCTAATTTGGAGTGGTATTTGGATTTTAAGTCAAGAAGAAACGTAGAAGGTTGAACTATAAGCTGCTTATAATAGCAACTATTTTTATTATACTGAGTGATTTATGCATTTTGATATAGCGATAAGCGTTGGCTCAAACTGTCAGAGCCGTTTTAATATTTCAAGAGTTTTATTTTCTAGACATAGCGATGATAAAAAATTATTTTCGCTACAAGATCCTTTTGTAAAGTCTATTGATTTCGGTTCATTCTTTTTTGACTGGAGTGTTACGCCTATAAATTCAAGTAAACAGATATTGAGCCAGAATTTTGAAGGTGTTTTAGAATTAAAAAACTTGAAAATATCCAATTTAAATGATGGTTCTCAGACTATAATTGATACTGCAAGCGGTTGTAGCTACCCTCATACATTTCCCAAAACACAAGTCGGTGAATGTACAACTGAAATATTAGAGAAAGCTTACCCAAAGGTTAGAGATAAATATGATTATGTAATTAATAAAACCAAAGAAGCTTTAAGTTCAGATAAGAAAATACTATGCGTTTTGACAGGTAATCATGCTGACCACGACGTGATAGAGCTCTGTGACATAATTGAACAGTTAACTTCAAATTTTTCTCTACTGTATACACCTTGGGAAAACAGACAAGGATTTAATGAAATCGATAATACAAACTATGATAGTCGTATAATTAAGAGACCTATAAAACATGAGCCTTATCCGGGAGATTTCAACTCATGGGAAAAAGCTTTTCATGAAATATCTTTTGGGCCTAAAAAAACATAAAGATTTGAACAGTTTGAAAAAAGCATTTATTGAACATTCTCTTCGATTCTGAAGATAGAAATTTCATTAAAAATTCATTTTAATAAATTAACACACTGTCGGTTTTTAAGTACTATAGAGCGAAAGAATATTAGAGCTTTCAAATTGATTAATGTTAAATTTCACACTCATTGAAATATGAATATTATTGTTGACAATTTATATCTCACCAAATTTATTAATAGATATTAGCGTCGCTGGTAGCTACGCATTACTAACAGTACATTAAATTTGAATTTTTCATATAAAATTATAATCGTTGCGTGACGCATTATATTAATATTTGGGAAAAAGAAATTCATGCTCAATTAATAGACTTATTCTTGCATGTAGAAATTAAAAGAATTTAAGCGAATGAGTGCCAATTACCGTAGAATTTTTCGATAGATTTATTTTCTTTTTCGGCATAAGCATTCGCTTTTTAACAATCAAAAATCTTGGACGAAAATGAACAACTTAGGCTCAGATTTTATTAAAGTCATTGACAACTTTTCACGAGATACTATCGTTTATTTTTCAAGTGTTAATGTTCCGAAAGGAAAATTCAACGGCACCAGTGTTGTTAAAGGGCTCAATGCGAATTTCATTTTTGTTAACTGTGATTCAAATAGTTGGTACGTAGCCGGAATACCAGGTTTAGGTAATAATTTCTGGCAAGTTGCAGAAACACTTCAAAAATTAACTGATAACTTAAACCGAAATCATGAGCAATCACGAACGTTGTACTTTGGGGGATCAATGGGTGGCTATGGAGCCTTGCTGTATGGATGTTTAAACAACGCCGACAATGTAATTGCGACTGGTGTTGAGATTAACCTATCAAAAGAGCATGGCTACGCAGCAACATTATCTACAATAAATTTTAAGTCAATAGAACTGCCAGACTTTCAGTCTATTTTGAATAAATCAAGAGCAAGTGTGGATCTAATTTTCGGTGAGAACTCTCCTGAAGACTTTTACGATATTTCTATGCTATCAAGTTTAGACAATGTTTCTTTATACTCCATTCCCAACTGTGGTCATAAAGTTCCACTGTCTCTAGAAAAAAGCCTAGGTGTTAAACATATTCTTGAGCAAACATTACTCGGACAGAAACCATTCAGATCTATTAACGGAAAGTTGTGTAACTACCCATTTATTCTAAAAATGCTCTCTGGCTTGGTCGAACTAGATTGCAATTACTTTTTAGCTGCTTTAGAAAATCGAAATGATATTGACTCATCTGTAAAAGCACTTATGCATGAAAAACTCGGTGACTTTTTCCATAAAGAAAATTTATCTCAAGCGATTCATCATTATAAGCTAGCTATACATTTCAATCCATTTTCTTATAACTCTTACATAGGTCTCTCTCAAATATACCTCAAAGAGCGAAGTATAATTAACTTCAAAAGCAATTTAGAAGCAGCGATTAGTTTAATAAAAATTAATAAAACTGATTCAATAGAGTACCTATATTATCTTTTGGCAAAAGGTTTATATGAACTCAATGAATTTGACCATGCTAGACAAATTATTAGTAACAGTTTAGAACTTATAGCTGAAAACTCTCAGCTTGGCCGATTAGTCAACTCATTAAAAATTGAAATAAGTAATAAGACCATAACTAAAAATGAATAAGTAAACTTAGCTTGGAAATTAATTGTCCGGACTTCTCTACGCAAATCAATTGCTTTATAGTTATGTTCACTATGCTGAAAAATGTCTCAGTGATTTACAAATGAATTTAAAATACAATCCATTAAACAATGTGTTCGAGCAAGGCTAACTATTGGCAAGCGTCTCGGAGAGACTGGGAGCTGTTCGCTTCATAATTGGGTAAACGCCCTTAGTCCAGATAGCAAGAACACAGACAATCTCAAAGGAGTAACCGTCCGGTAATCCCCACATTCAAAAACTGACGTCGCTACTGCATCGTGTTCTTTTACAAAGGAGAACACGCATGCGATATCAACGACGAGACGTAAATACCTGGCTGGCGCTTTTCGA
>Ga0163110_10000568_pt1 | contig 17596 bp, 12 predicted proteins | sample CRUFie1St17metaG_FD_108703 | JGI IMG/M metagenome (GOLD analysis project Ga0163110, IMG submission 108703) | Marine microbial communities from the Costa Rica Dome - CRUD Field 142mm St17 metaG | ecosystem: Environmental > Aquatic > Marine > Oceanic > Photic zone | place: Costa Rica: the Eastern...
CAAAAGATGAATGAGTAATTGCAGATCTACCTCCAGCAGATGTACTAAAACCACCTGAACTAGCCGCAGTACCAGATGTTGTTGAAGAATTAGCCCCGCCCTTACCGCCAAATCTTATTGCATATTGTCTATCCGGATTGCCAGGTACACCAGATGTTCCACTAGGGCTTGCTTGTGGATCACCATCAACACCATTAGTTGTAGCTATAGCATTTAAATTTGCAGGATTTGTTCCAACTAATTCAGATAATAAATTATCATCTGCTTTTATTTTTAAAAAAAATCTACCTTCAAATTCTGCTTTACCCGATTCATCTTTTTCTTCAACGCCTATTAATTGTATACCTGGCCTTACTGCTGTTGTAGTAGGGTTATTGATAAAATCTTCATATAAACCTATAACATCATTCCCAAATTCTTCTGTAAAATGCAATTCAATATCGTCGTTTCCATCTAAATTTAATTCTCTAGATTTCACTTCGTAAACTTTACTTTGCGTATCACCGCAAATAAATCTAACTTTTTTACCAATAGCAACCGCAGCATAAGCGTCTTTTGAAACCCCTCTATCGTTAGCACCCATTGTTGCAGTTGCGCTTGCTACTTTTAATTCACCCTTATTATGAAAATCTCTAATAGTTACTCTATTTTTATCAGGCACTGGTGTAGATCCTGGTTTAATAGTTAACTGATCATGATCTTGTTCAAAATCTCTACTAAATGTAAATGTTGTTGGCGAATAATACTCTTTTAAAGGTTTTGCTAAAAATGCAGGTGGTGTTGTAAGCTTATCTAATACTTTAAATTTATCTGTAATTTCAGAAGGGTCGTTGCCGGTTTTTTTCTTTAATATTAATATATCATCAACATCAACTTTATTTATTTCTGCAGACGGAAATGAAACATATACATATCCCTGTTCATCTTGATAAAAACTATCCGCACATAAATTATATTGTACAGAAGATATTTCTTTAATAAAATATTTGTAGTTTGTTGCAAAACTAGGTGCTGATGAAGTAATTTTAGCAGCAAATTTAGTCATATTTTTTGCTTGGCCCTGTGGCACCTTTATAATACCTGTTTTATCTGTAAGGACGGGAGTTTGTCTTCCAAATCCATCCATGTACACAACACCGAATTGATATGTTCTGTTTGATTTTATAGATTGTCTTTCATTTCTATTTGAATCTGTTGGATTATATCTGTTTCTTAAGCCTATATCAAATGTTACAGGTGCAACTGGTAAGTTGAATTGATGTGTATAATTACCGTATATTAATCTATTTGCGGTTACATCTTGTGATTTAGCTTTTTTAGGTACGCTATCAAATAATCTTAATAATTGATTTGATGGTAAAACTTTAAATATTTGTTCATCTTTAACTTCAAATGTAGAAGCTATTGAGCCATTAGATTGTCTTTTTATGGTATCTACAATATATACATTGTTACCTACGGATTCCTTATATATTACATCAATTTCATCAACATCTGCATGAATATTGTCGTTTAAGTTTTGTAATGTTAATGAACGCAAAGTATTTACCATTGCTTTATTAAATCCATCTTCTGCGTTATATTCAAATCCAGAACCTCCCCCTACTGTTGGATTAGGTAAAAATGCTGGGTTAGAAAATGGAGCTAAACAGGAGTATTGTCCATTATTATATTTGTATCTATATGAAAATCTTGGAAATTTAAGTTCAAAAAGAGGGTCATCTTCCTGTAATAAACATGTATATGCAACTGATGCTCCTCTTACTTGTTTACTTATTGTTAATATTTCCGCATTTGAAAAACTTGTGCCTCCGTTATAATTTGAGGCCATTTTTATTCTTGCTTCTGTTTTTGTTATATCTCCACTTCCTGCAGTAAATTCAAAGCTAAATACTATAACATCATTTGCCTGGTAGTTTGGGTTAGAACTAAATGTACCACTAACAGTTGCTCCTGCATCTTTTGCATTTTGTAAATCACTACCTGATGATGCAGCTAAATTTATGGAGCAAGTTACGGTATTACCGCCTGTAGTACCATTACCTCCTCTTGTAGAACTACTCATGTTTAATGTTGGTGCGGCTAAAGGAGATTTTTTAATAACTGTTATTCTTTCCGCACTTAGCCCAGTGCTTGTTCCTGTTGACCCAGATGTTTGACTTCTCCAATATTCTATATCAACTTGTCTTGGTTCATTTAAATTATCTGTAAAAAATAAAATACCATCAATAACATTAACACCAGTTATAAAATTATTTATATTGAAATTTAATACATTACCCTGATCAACTATTATTGTGTCATATGTATTTGTTTGATAGTCCCATTCCGCTATTAAATCCTTTGATGAAGATGTAATAAACCAGTATATTTTATTATTTTCAATATCTTTTACTGTACCAATACATTTTGCACCTTGCAAACTTATTGTATCTCTTTGAGTATTGCCTAAAATACTTTTTAACGCCCCAACGTCGCTGCCTTCTGAAAAGTCAACGTCAACATTTACAGCATCTCTATATTCACCATTAGGAATCAATCTTTCATCAAGGTCTTTATTCATTTTACCTTTAATAAAAGCATTTTTAATTTCTGGCATATCTTAGTGTTTTATTACTTTTGATTTATTTCTCATTACTTGTGCAAGTTCACGTGGATTTATATTAGATAATCTCAATTTAGCATTTCTCATTGCTGAAAATCTATCTCTTTTGTATCTTGCTATTACGTATTCTGGAGAATTTGCTCTAGCACTCATAACAGCATACACTATATGCTTATATATTGCTTCTTCCGCAAATTTATGAACTCTCATTTCTGCATCAGTACCCATACCGTCAGAAACATATTTTAATGTTATTACTTTGCCAACTAAATCAGCACTAAAATGTATTTTCCCACTTAATTCGTCAATAACAAAGTTACCATTTCTTGTTGCTAACTCAGGATTTATTCCATATCTTCTACCATATTCATTTGCTCTTGCATTTAAACTATCTATATCATCTAATGAATCGTCAATAAATGTAGCAGTTACATTATCCATATCTGCTTGTTTAAATCTTGTTTGAGTTGCGGGTGTCTGCTTTAAAAGACTATCATCATCGTCAAATAAATATGTATAATCACCAGCTTGTGCAATAGATTCTGAAGGCACTGAAGTTAATCTTGCTGGATATAAATGATGTTCTACACCCAAAGCATCAATTCTAGATATTTGAACATAATCAACGTAGTCTTGCGGCATTACCATAGCCAATGAATCAGGAACTTCTATTTCTTGTATTTTTTCAACTTTACTTATATCATAGCTAAATTCTTGTATACCTCTTTTAGCATGAAATAAAACATCAGTTCTTTTTATTCTAGGTATTATTTTATCTTTACCAACATAAGATACCATAAAGTTTCCAACTATATCATTTAAAGATATGTATCTGTAATTTCCAGCAATAACAGGATTAGAAAGTGTAACTTGAACAATATCTCCTGCTGCTCGACCGGCAGAAAATATTACTTTACCAGCGTTATTACCACTTGAAGTATATGTATATAAGTTATCATCAACCTCAACATTATTTATAAAAACATTAAATTTTGATTTTGATGTTGGAAGAGGATCTAATGTTAATAAAAACTGAGTTTGATTTGCAGTTGCTGTAAATTTTTGCCCAGTATTATAATATTGATAATTTGTTTGAGTTATAAATGCCATGTTTTACGCTTTTTCTTGTTGTACACTTTTTGTATCTTCTCCACTAGCAACAGCATAAATAGAGTTGTCTTTTATTATTATACCCGCTAATGCTAATATTTTAATTACTAGTTCCGTTTCTTCGGAAGCATGTAATTCAAAATCTACCGAACTATTAGAAAGATATAGTCCTGTTGTAGAATTTGCAACCCAAGAAACAGTAGCTGGTGTTTTTATATAGTTAGCATATACTCCAGATGTTATTTGAGAATTATTAGAACCATATACTTTTATTCCAGTATTGTCTTTTATATAAATAGGATATTCGTCTGTTGGAGTAGAAATTGGTGAAGTTTTTATATATAACCATTCTCTTTGGGTTATTTGTTCTGCTTCGCGACAAGCAGGGCAGTTTGTTAATACAGATCCTAATCTGTATAAATCTGATGGTAGAGTTGTTCCGTTATTAGTTACTGAGCCTTGTTTTTCAAATAAACTTATCTTTTCTTCTAATATTTCAACCATGTCAGAGTACTCTGTTTGATTGCCAGGTATTCTGCTAAATTGATTTAAGTCATAAAAATATTGCTCAAATATGTCAAGCTGTGCTTGATTTGCAATGGTATTAAACTCCTGAGGCGTAAGATAGCCTCGTTGTTCTTTATTTGTTATAGCTAATACTCTTTGGTATACTGTGTTTACGTTTACTGCCATTATATTTTTATTATAGGTTAAGGCCCACAAAAGCAGGCCTCACCTACATTTTGTTTACTTTAGTTTCTTTTCAATAGTTTGATATACTTCTACACCTTCATCGGTTTTAAAGTATTGTGCTAAAGCAGAATATGGATTTTCATCAAATGGAACTGTCATAAGTTTTCTATCATTTGTACCCCACATAAATGTTCTTTGGTCATTTGATAGCTTTATAATTCCAGCTTCAGTAGCTTTAATTCCAACATTTCTAATATTTATGTTTTCATCATTGGCTAATTCTAAGAATAGTTGCGGTTGTTTTCTAGCAAACAGTAAGCAATCTCTTTTAACCTCCTTAGAACTCATCATAGATACCTTATTTCCAACTTCTGTTCTTAATATAGCCTCCATTCGATCAATATCTAATGTTTGAGCTGTATTTAATGCTTCAATTTCAGTTTCAAGATACTCCATGTCATCTTCAGCAATTTTTACAGGATTATATTCTTTAAATTTTTGCCCATTCCAAGGATGTAAATCTAAAAAACTCTGTAATGTTTGTTTTTCTTTAGGAACAAACAATTGTCCGTCTCTAAATAATATATGACTTAATCTTTCTGGGCCTTTCATTTCATCAACAAATATTGTTTTTTGATTTTCACAATATTTTATTTCTCTTTCATAACCAAGTTCTTCGTCAAACCAAAAAAGACCTCTGCTTTTTAATACATACACAATAGGTGTTTGATTTAAATTTAATTCATACACTTTGTCTTTGTATTGTTTTTTTATTTCTTTTTTAACCTCTACAGGTTTTGCCGCTACCTTTTCAATAGGTTGCGTTTTTTTTGTTTTTTCCATAATATAATATAATAAAAGTTATAATAAAGGGCAGGGTGCCGAAGCACCCATTCCTTTAAATTAATTATTAAGAGTCAAATCTGATAAAGTTGTTAGCAGCTTGTGTTACTAAACATCTTTCAGAAAGATAGTGAATCTCCATCTTGTCAACACCTGATGCAGTAGCTCCGCCAACTGATCCAGTGATCCATGATTTCATTCTTCTATCATCTACTTCAGAAGCTCTATATCTTACGTGTAAGAAAGGTCTTCTAACGTTTTTACCTAATTGTTGGTCATAAACTGAAGATGTACCAGCAGGTACTAAAAGTCCTTTTAATCCGCCTACGTGACCTCTTGTAGAAGCATCATTAAGATATTTCCAGTCAGTTTTGTAGAAGTCATAAGAACCTCTTCTAAATCCAGTAAAGCCTAAATTAAGTGCCATGTCAGATGAATTTTCAAATACACCGTAGTTTACACCACCAGTTACATGCGGGTTTAATCCTGCAAGTAAGTCGTCAATGTATAAGTTTGCGTCTCTATCTAAGAATAACATATTTTCTTCAATTGATCCTTGCTTGTCTAATTCTTTTAATAATAAATCAAATTCAGCAAGTTTATCAGCTGCAGGTGTAGAAGAATCAAATTGATTCGTTGCTACCATACCTCTGTTTGCAATTGCAGATAATAATCCTTCAGATCCAGCAGGAACATCAGCTACAGCATTTGCATGTGATTTTTCTGCTTCAATCATAGTCATTTCTAAATAGTCTTCAAATCTTACTCTAGTGTCTCCTTCAGCCTTCATGTACCATAGGTAACCTGATTGTCCAGATTCTCCACTTACTTCAACCCACCCAATTTGAGCAGTATCAGAACCAGAAATTTCAAAGTGATCTTTGATAATCATTGGCTTGTTAGTGAAAGATTTGAATACAGGCTCTACAGAATCAGTCATACTGTCAGTACCTTTGTTAAATTCAGAACCATAAACGAAGAATTTAATTGCTTGGTTATCAGTAGTTGCGATACCAGCTAAATCATCAACATTCTCTGCACCGTAAGGCTTGATAGTTAATGCGTTAGTTGCAGTTTCGATACCAGCTGTAACAAAAGCTTTAAATACAACGCTATTAACCACAGCCACTACAGTAGCTCCTTTTCTAATTGCGTGTGCTTCTGTTGCACCAGAATCAATACCTACGATAGCATCGATTGCTCCTGTAACAGGATTAATTTCTCCAGTATAAGCTAAGTGTAATCTACCTTGCTCAGACCAAATAACTTGATCAGAAGCCATAGGCATTTCAGCACCTACCATTCTCAAGAATGAAGAAACAGATCTGTTTCCATATCTTTCAACTTCTTGAGCATACAATTCAGGTAAATACTGTTGTGCCCAGTTTACACCGCCTGTATGAAAATTTAAATAATTACTTTGTAGCGTCATTTTTTGAGCTGCAGGAGTAACTATACTTCCAGCCGCTGGGCCGGAAAATGAAACGTTTGTTGCCATTTTTTAATAAGTTTTAATAGTTTTTTAATTTTAGTTTAATTCCAGATGAATCTTCTCCTAAAACTCTTGCTTTTATACCACCAACTTGAACTTCTTGATGCCCTGATCTTGGGTTCATATTAATGTTTTTTGCAGTTTTAACAGATTCTTTAATAGCATCTGCTTTACCCTGCTCATAAAAATGCTGAGCAATAGCGTCAGAATTCATCGCGGTAAATAAAGCTTTATGATAACCAGGAGCATCTGCCATCTTATTTTCTTTATCCAAGAACTTCTTAGTAAAGTTATTGATGTCGCTCTGGGTTTCTTTAACCTCATTTACATTCTTCACATTAAACCTAAATCTCTTATCTCCGACATTATATTCAAAACCTTTGAACTTATCGTTAAAAAGCGAATTGGTTTTATTGTTAAACACATTCCTTTGAGATTGTGTTATTTTTTCATTAGCTTGTGTTTCTTCAGTATATCTACTAAAAAAATCCATAGCTTTTTGCGCTTCAGGTGTTAATCTTGAACCGCCTTTTATTTCTTTATAATAATTAGCCTTTTGATTTTCTAAATGATTTTTTGCCTGCGCAACCTCTTCTTTAAAAGCTAATTTTTTTCTTTTAATATCTTTTGGATCGTCAATTTCTTCATCATATGAAAATTTGTCATCAATTAAAAATGCAATTTCATCAACTGATAAATGTGGTTTTGCTTGAGTGTAGTACTCATGCAATAAATCCATTTGTTCAAATTTTTCATAATCTTTATTTAACGCAACATAATCTTCTAAAGTTCCGCCTGTTTCATTCATAAACTTTACTAGATCTTGAATATTTTCAGGATATTCTATTTTTTCTTGTGCTTCGTTTTCCTGTAATATTTCTTCTTGTTCCGGTGCGGGCTCGGCAACCTCATCGCTGCCATCCACTCCTGTATCGTCAGTTGTATCTTCTTCATTTGTAATTTCTTCTAATATCGTTTCTTCTTCAGTTTCTTTAGATACTTCTTCTACTTCTTCTTCTTGTCGTACTTCTTGCAATCCCACTTCGGCTTCTTCCCCAGCTTCTTCAGTCTCGACGCTTCCGCTAGGCAAGCTATCTTCTGTTTCTTGTTCTTGAACGGCATCTTCGTCTTTTTTAGGTGGTTGTGTTAAATCTACTTTGTACATACCAGATTCTTCGTCGAATCCAGAATTTTTTTGTACTTCTTGTTCTTTTTCTTGCAAAGACTTTTCTTCAGTCTCTACAACTTTTGCTTTAATTTTTTCTGCCATAATAAAATATTATATGATTATACAATTTATATATTACTTAGGTTCAAATGCACCTAAGCCAAAATCACCGCTTAAAATATCATTCCCACCAGATTCAAAGCTTTTAGGTGGTAAATTATTTTTACGTTGATTAATTAGTTCGCTTTGTTGAGAGGCCTGTATTTTAGTTCTTTCATCTTTGCGATCTTCTTTTTCTTTTACTTTTTCTTTTTCAATATTATTTTTTGCGTTATGTAACTGCATGTTCATTTCAAATTCTAACATCATCAATTGTTTTTTCAAATCAGCCTCTTGCATTAATTTATTCATGTCCATCTGATTCTTAGCTTGCTCTAATTGAATTTTACTTTGAGTTAACGCTTGTTGTTTTTGTACCTCTGCTTGGGCTGCAACTTGCTGCGCTTGCGCATTAGCTTGAGCCTGTGCCTGTATGTTTTGTTGTGCTATTTGCTGGTCTCTTTGTATTTTTTTCTTCCTACGAAGCTTAAGCAATTGATTAGCTAACTTAACATTTTTTATCATTCTTATATCAATAGCATCTTCTAATTCAATATTATTTTGACCTATTGCAACTTGAATATTATTTTCTAATACTTGTTTTTGTTCTTCATCAGGCTCTAATTCTAAAAATATACCAAAGTCATGTAAATGTAACTCTGACAATTCTCCTAACGTAGCAACGTTATGCGCACCAATACTTTGTATAAAAGCATTTGCGGTTGGAGAATATTCTAGTACATCAGATATTCTTAATGATATTTTTTCAGCAGTCTCAGCTGTTAAAAATAAACCACCTTGTAATATATGTCTAGTTGCTGTATTGCTATTAGCAGCAGCTAATTTTTGTATTCCAACTAAAGCATGTTTATCAGGTGTGCTAGCATCTCTAGCTTCATTTAACCCAGTAGCATCTCTAATCATTTGCATATAATAATTATAAGTGCTTATTAATGCAGCTAGTTTATTTGTTCCTGCAGAATTACTAATTTCTTGAATAGGAACTTTACCTGGATTCATATCACCGTCAGATGTAAATGATCTACCAATTATACTACCAGTTTGGAAAAACATATTTAATGCTTCCTGAGGATTATAATTTGTTCCATTACCTAAATCAACTTCAGCTAAACCATCAGCATCAACATAAACGCCGTCTGGAACCATTCTAGCTAATATTTGTTGTATTTTTAAATGAGTTAGCTGTATCATATCAGCGAAGCCTGTAATACGCCCAACTAAAGATTCAATTTTTCCATTATACATTCTAGGAGCAACTAAAGAGTAATTTAATTTTACTTTATTAACATCGCTCTTTTCTCGCAACATATTCTCGCATAGATTCCATTTAAGAAGCTTTTGAGCTCCAGGTATATATACACCTTCGTAAAGAACCTCTACGTTTTTAGCAATACGTTCAAATCTTAATCCTTCTGTTGTTGGTGGATTAAAAGCATCTGTTTTTCTAATAATTTTTTCTGCGCCTGTTGAAGTTTCTTTAACTTTATAAACTTCATTCATATAGGTTTTATAATTAAAATATAAAACTTCTATAGTATTATTATCTGCTCTACTTGCTTGTTGTGTGTATCTGTTTGTTAAATTATAACTGCCGCCTCCATTTTTTAGCAGTTGATCCATGTCTTCATTAGTTAAATCAGGAAATTCTTTTTTAAGTTCATTTAAATTTACTGATTTCATTTCGCCAATATAATATAAATCATCAAAATAAGGCGATTCACTTTTTGAATAAACTATATTTGCAGGATCAACATACTCTATTTTAATTCCTTCCGATTGAGTAAAAATATTTTTTACACAACCTACACCTATAACGGCTAAATCATAATAGAATCTTTTCTTAGTTAATTCGTAATTGTTTTGATTAAATATTGTTTGAATAGCTTGCTCTTCAGCTATTTCAATAGCCTGCTTGTAGTTTAATTGCATATGTAGTTGCAATTCTTCATCATTAGCTGGTAAATTTTCTTTAGGAGTATTAGATAAATTTATTCCAAAATTTTGTTCTATATAATCAGTTATTGATACGGTTTCCATATCAACCATTAAAGATTGCATATATGCTGTTCTTTTTTGCACGCCATATGGATCTTGCGAATATGCTTTTATATCATATGTTCTTTCAGCTATACCGTTTACAACTATATCAACAAATTTAGGTATAATAGGAACTGGCTTCCAATCTAAATTAAGATATGATAAATCACCATTAATAGATAATTCATCTTTATATTTTTGTATGCTTTGCTCTCCTCTAGCGTATAACTTTAGTTTATGAAAATTATTTTGATTTTGTAAATATCTGTTAATACCAGATGATTTTTTAAACCACTCATTTTCTATAGCTTTAGCAACTTCTAAGCCATACTCCATCGAGATCTTTTTATCATCGCTAGCCGTTTGACTTGGAAAGTAGTTTTTCATAACTGATTCAGCCATAATTTTTTATTATTTTTGATGTAGTTCCTTTATTTTCGTATTTTGAAAAATTAATATTTACTTTTGATTTGATTCTTTCAACATTAGGCTTGTATTTATTTTTATTACAAGCCATAATAGCTAAGCCTGAACTTATAGCAGCATCAAATTTTGTTCTTTTGTTTATGTCAAACTTAGCCCAATCATTTAATGTTCTATTAAAATATATGTTTCCATATGTCCCATCTCCAGTAATACCAACATGATCGTTAATATATGTTTCAATTGCAGCAGCGTGGGCTTGTCTTATGTCCTCGCTTGAGTTAGGTATTCCACCTATTTCCTTTTCTGTAACTGATAATTTATTTTTAGCTTTATCAGGTCTATTCATTGAATAGCCTCTATAGCCTCTTCTTTTTAAATAATATAAAAGTCTTGGTTTATTGTTTTCTGCTAGTAAAGGCATACCGTAAAATACTAATGCCATTAAAACGTCTTCAAAAAACATTTCCGCCGTTTGTGGTCTAGCTATGTATTCTAAAAAGAACATATTAGCAGGGGCGTTTTCCATGCTAAACTTCGTTAAACCGTGTAATGAACCTTTTGAACCCTGGCCATCTGTAGTACCAGATATATCATAACTATCACACCCAAACGCACCTATATGTTCATTACCTGGATGTTTTATACCGTTTTTAATTATAATATTATTTTGTAATTTCACATTCGGAACCCAGCTGACTTTAAACCTTCCATTAAGGTTTGGCGTAAACTGTACCTCTGTGTCTTTAATTCCATTTTTCCACGTAAAGCTGCCAAGGGTAACTTGTGACAGATTTGCGACTTCATCATTGTAATCAATTTGTTCGTAAATTTTTGCTAAATTAAATATGCTATTTTTTGTTTCGTCTCTAAACGCATGCTCTTCAGTACGGGGAAACTGCCTGTAAAATTCATTTAAAGCATCTTGATCGCCTTTTAAACCTTCTACTTCATTTTCCCAATGCTCGATAACACCTATGTCAATTTCATCTCCATGTACATCTTCAACAAGTGTGCTTGGTGTTTCGAATACAGGTATTCCATAAGAATCAATGAATCCCTCGAAGTTCCATTCCATAGGTATGAACAAAGAATATAGTCCTGAGCGAGTCTGTCCATTGCGGTTTCTTTTGGTAACATCTGAGTCATGGTATAATTTTTTAAAGTTTTCACCTCCTTTGTCTGATGAGTTACTTGTTGAACCCATCATACACTTTCCTATTATTCTACTACCTAATCTTAATGTGGTTTTCGTAACCCTCCAGTTGTTGAGTATGTTTTCGGGGCGCTCCCACTTGCCGGCTTCATCATGTACGAGGAGGGCAAGTTTCTCTCCATCGTAGGAGTTATCTCCTGTGTTCTTCCAATCGATGGTCGTGTCAAGCCCCTGGATGTCTTCCATGGCTTCGTTGGTGGTAAGCTTACGTCTGGTAAATTTACTTGCGGGGACACGGTAGGCAAGCTCGGTTTTTGGACGGTCCATTCCGTCCTGGATGGGTTTGAAAAAGAAGGGGTAGTTGACAGAGATGGGAACCACCTTATCTGTAAACATCTTCTTGGCATCGGCACCGGACTTTGATAATATACCATACCTAGAGTCACTCGATATGGTTGCCAGGTTAACAGTCTCTCCTGATGCCATGAAAGAAAACCCGGAACGCCTGTTCTTAAGGTAACACATCCCATAGGATCGTGGATCTGCCTTACAAGCTTCCCAGAAAATAAAGAATAATCTATTTGCTTCTCGAAACTCTGGCTTCCCGATGTCAATCTTAGTCCACTGCAAGTACATATAGTGAGTGCCACTAATATAAGTAGGAACGTCTTTGTTATAAAACCAAAAACCTTCTTCTCTTTTAGTAAACTCTGAATCAATATACGCATGCCAATTATTTTTAAAATCTGATGGCAAATCCCGCCAATCAAATATTGTTTTTATTTTATCTAATTCTTTTGGATATTTTTGTACTTCCCATTTATTATTACCTTTAAAAATATCTTTAGGTTGTTTTGGTAAAGCTATTTTAAGATTTTGTATCTCATATATCTCTCCAATCATACCCGTCTTGCTTATAACAATAACGTCATGCTCTTTATTGTAGCCGTATTTCCACTTTTTTGCTTTATTAAGCCTTTTAATCGTATTGATTTTTATAGGCTCTATAACACTGTATAATGATTGCTTGTACATTACTTAGATCTTCTTTCAGCAAACCCTTTAAATGTAACTTCTTTGTTTTCTAAGGGTTTATTTTCTAATAATGCTTTTTCTTCTTCAATACGATTAAGTATTTCAAAAGCATCAAATATAGCTAATTTTTTTGTTGCTGCAGCGTTTTTTAATCTATCAGCAGATATATCATCTTCTGTTTCAACTATAGGTTCTTTAGCAACTTTTATAAGCTCTTTAACTGCGCTATGCCCAGCTTGGATTATATTCTTTTTCGTTTCCTTGACGTTCATACTTAATAGATATTGAATTAGTTAACACTCTATACAATCTTTCGCCATCAACAATAAATTCATATTCACTGCTTGGCGTAAACCCAACTAAATCTTCTTTATTTATATCTTTAAGCTCGCTATCAACATATTTGATAATACCTCTTAATGGAACTTCTTTTTCTAATAATATATTATTTGATTCAATTGGTTTAATAAAACAATAACCCTTAGGTGCATGCCATTTATTATTTCTTTTGTAAAGAAATATTTGGTCTGACTTTACAAAGTATTGGTTTTCTTTATAATAACTCCTACTGTTTTTTTCTACCCCATACACATCATACCATCTTCTAAAAACATTATGATGAACAATTACTTCATCACCAGTTTTAATTTCAGTTTTTTCGTATTTAGGTGTAGCTAAAACAATTCCAACACGACTAACATACCGGTGATCTGATATTTCTGTATTTAACAGTAATTCTGAATCACCGATTTGTTTGGTATTGTCGTATCTATTGGATTTTGGTTTTATTATAAAATCAAATATACTTTGCATTAATACTCTAAATTGTATTCAACAGCAATGGCCATATTTTTATTAAAATCTTTCCAAGGTAAAACTTCGTTTTTCTTCTTAATAAAAATAGAAAATTTATCATCTTGTTCAACTATATCACATATAGTATGACCACCATAAACTTCTTGACCTACAGCGTAGTGCATTGCATCATTTTTATAATCTCGCCCAATACTAATCTTCCTTACTAGGCTCATCTTCTTCAATCTCTTTTATAGTGCCGTCAGTTAAATTAACTGAAACTTTACCATATTTTTCCTCAAGCGTTTTTTGCAACTCTACTAATTCTGATTGCGATTGATTAACTTGCATTACACCCATTTGTTTTTGAATTTCCAATCCACCAACTTGCATTTGCAAATTATTAATTTCTTGTACTTTTTCTTGAATTAGTTTTAATTCTTCGTCTGTGATTTTTAAATCATTTGTTTTCTTTGTCATAAAATTTAATTTTAATTTTTGTTATTATTACTCTGTTTCTTCTTCCGTTTCTTCTACTACTGGTAATTGTTTAGTTACACTTGTAGGGGTAATTATTTCTACTAACTGCGCATCCAGCGAAGCTTTCATAGCTGCTATATCCATATCACTGTCTTCTAGCCATTTCTCTACAATTTCTGCAGTAAGCTTATCAAAAGCTGTGAAGGCTTCTTTTTCAGGATCTCCAATAGCGTAAGTACCTATAGATGATGCAATATGATATTCTCCATCACTATTTTTTTTATCAGAAACTGCTTCAAATCCCCAATGTATGTTATAAACTACATCTGTTAAATCATCTTTAGAAGGATATGTATCTAAAGCATTAATTTTCCAATTATACGTATTTGCCATAATTTTTTTTTTAAATTGTTTTATATGTTTATATTATTACGCTATTTTCGCGTTTTTTACTTTAATTTTCTAAAGCAGCTAATCTTGCTTCTAATTCTTGTATTGATTTTATAAGTATTGGGACTAATTTTGAATAATCAACTGATTGCATTTCTTCTCCATCTTTATCTCCAGATACTACACTAGGTACTATTTCGTCTAATTCATGTGCAATAACTCCATAACTTCTATCATTTACATTTTTCCATTTAAAATCATAAACTTTTATTTTAGAAGTTAAATCTAAAGCATTAAAATCTTTATAATCTTCTTTTAACCTATAATCTGACGAGGTGTTATAATTTACAGCTGTTCTACCGCTATTAAATGATATATTACCAACACTAGACATAATACTTGCTGTCCAGAATTTAATTAATCCTCCAAAGCCTGCATTGTAAGAATTACGGACATTTAAAACAGCAGCCCCACCCATTGAACTACTAGTGTTGTTGTGGAATCTTGCAACTCCATCACTATACCCATTACCAGTATCAGAATGTATTACTTCAAATTTTACGCCAGGCGATGTTGTATTTATACCAACATTACCATTCATATCAATACGCATACGCTCATTATCAGCTGTATCAAACGACATACTATTCCCATTATGTCTATATATTATTTGACCTGGGTTATTGTCTGCTGGATCACCAAAATTAATTATACTATTCGCATTTGTGCCTGATAATAAATTTAAAGTTGCACTAGTGCCATGAACTGTTACGCCACCACTTGCAGTAGAAAACGTTTTAGCATTGTCATAGTAAAGCTCTACTGCGCCGTTTCTGGTTGAAGTAAATTGAGTTTCGTTACCATTAAAACCTTGTATTACAAAATTATCTGTTTGCCATTTTACAGTTCCTCCAGCGGTACCTTGTTGAAACCACATTTCATTTGTGCTCCCCTCAAATATTGCAACTTGTTCTGGAGTTGAGTTTGCGCCAATTATAACAGAATTTGTTGCAATTAAGCTATCGCTTGCGGTTAAGCTTCCTGTTATAGTAACCCCTGCGCTTGTAGTTTCAAACTTCTTAACATTACTGTGATAAAGTTCTACGTAGCCAGCATTCACAGTGCCAACTAGTTTCATTATAGTATTATTCCCTAACCCAGTACCTTGAAATTCATAACCAGCAAATCTATGCAAAGCGTGATTACCCGCACCAGATGTTTCCGTAGTGAACATCATATAGTTTGTAGCACTACTGTCATCGAGATAAATTTCCATGCCATCTCGCCATCTCATTCTGTTGTTATCAAGAAGCTCAATAATGTCGTAATCAGTATTTACGGTTTTAATTGACGCAATATTACTTCCAGCGTCTCCTCTAAAAAGTATCTGGCTGTCTGCTTTTATTATAAGACTATCAGTGCCTGTGATTATTGCATTACTACCCATGGTGCCGCCAGCAAGTGGTAAAAAAGATCCACCACCACCAGCTGCAGTTTCAATAATATTACCAGCATTATCAACTGCTAAAGCATATGCGGCAGTTCCAGTAAATGTACCAGATCCATATGTGTTAAATTTAATACGACCTGAAGAATTAATATTCATTCTCACAGTAGTATTAGATGATGTACCGCTACTAGCAACTCTAAAATCTAAATATGGTGCATCAGTTCCTGTTGAAGTAAATAATGCTGCTTTTCTATAGGAAGAGCCTCCTAATTGTAATATACCCTGTCTTGATTGTATTAAACCGTCTACATCTAAAATTTTACCAGTAAATGTAAGACCAGTAAAATTACCAGGAGATGTTCTATTTATACCTACGTTACCAGTATTTGTAATACGCATTCTTTCTTCTGTTGCCGAGTAATTAACTGTACCACCAGTTGCAAATATAAGCCCACTTCTAGAAAATAAACCAAGTTTATCTGTACTAACAACACCTAAAGCCATCAAGTCAGAATCAGATGATGTACGTGAAAATGTTATTCCTATACCTTCATTTGAGTAATTATCTAAAGTTAATTGACGAAAACTTGTATTTAAATTTGTTCCAGCAGAGATATCTAGTATTGCGTTAGGCGAAGTAGTTCCAATACCTAAATTAGAATTTAAAATATAAGAATTATTGACGCCAGCACTTAATCTAGTTTGTATTGCCCCACTGTTATTTCGTAATACTAAACTTCCGTGTCCTGATTCTTGACCAAGAGAAGCTATATTTACTGTGTTACCCGAATGTGTTAAAGATATTTCGTCAATATTTGAGCCACTAGATTTAACATTTAATCTAGCGGTAGGCGAAGTAGTTCCAATTCCAACATTGCCTGAACTATTAATACGCATGTATTCTGTTGTAGCGTCATTTCCTGAAAATATAATTGGGGCGTTTGCTGTAGAATGTTGTGAATCTATTCGCAAATAATTACCTGTAGAATCCCATTTTATAGTAGCACTTGAATTATGCCAGTCACCAATTGTAATTTTTGGATCAGCGCTTTCACCACCTGTCATTAAAATACCATAATATTCATCAGTCCCAGCATTAACAGCCATGTTACCGACTACATGTAATTTTCTTAATGGGTCTGTAGCGCCTATACCAAAATTACCTTCATTAGCACAAACAAAAGAAGCATTAGTATTTTCAGACAATCTAAAATCTGTGCCTGAATTTTGAATACCTCTGTTAAATTGTATTATGTTACTAGCTTCAACAAAACTCATTTCCCCCCACGCATTATTAGCAGCATTATACATTCTATATGCTTTTGTTGCGCTTACAGACACATTTCCTACAACGTTTAATTTAGTAACAGGCGATGTAGTCCCAATACCTACGTTTCCGCCAGAAGTAATACGCATTCTTTCGGAACCCTGAGTGGTGGTGTTATTTCCACCTGTCCAGAACTTAATTGTAGTAGCTGCATTTTCAATAGTAGAACCTCCTCCAATAAATAACTCATTAGTGGTTTCAAAATTGTTCATAAATAGCATAGTAGTAGGCTCTTCAGCATTAGCATAATGCCCCGCTCTTATTCTATTTGTTTTATTTGTATTATTAGTTTTATTGTCACTTATCCTTAAACGACCTAATATATCTAATTTATCTTCTGGAGTTGTTGTTCCAATACCTACATTGCCACTAGAATTAATACTAATTCTTTCAGCATTATTACAATCAATAGATAAACTATTTGTATTGTTATTATATGCAATTCCACCCATAGAATTGTCATTTGGGTCAC
>Ga0163110_10000569_pt1 | contig 17548 bp, 29 predicted proteins | sample CRUFie1St17metaG_FD_108703 | JGI IMG/M metagenome (GOLD analysis project Ga0163110, IMG submission 108703) | Marine microbial communities from the Costa Rica Dome - CRUD Field 142mm St17 metaG | ecosystem: Environmental > Aquatic > Marine > Oceanic > Photic zone | place: Costa Rica: the Eastern...
ACCTATCAAATCACCCTTGTCTAATAACTTAAAACAATAAGGTGAGTTAACACCATTAACATTATTAGAATAATGCCAGTGTTCTATGAATTCCTTTATCTCTTGTCTATCACATGGTGTGACAACAAAATCTTTAACACTCATCTTCTCTTGCCAGTCGCTGGGTCTTGTGTCTCTCTTTTTGTCAACACTTGTAAACCACTCTTATTATATGCCTGTCCTATTACATACTGACTACTAATCTCTCTTTTGTAATCATCATTAGGTTTAGTTCCTTTGTGTGGCTCCATCTTTGGTGTGTGAGTTCTTGTCACTCTATTATTTGGCATAGGTACACCTTTGTATTCACCTCTGTCTTTCTTCTTGTTTTTAAGTTTGCCGAATCTGAACTTTAGATATGTGTCAAAATCCATCACCATGAGAGGTGCTAGATGTTTGTCATGTTTATATTTTTTATTATGAAGTTTATGCTCTAGTCTAAGTTCGAGCATTCTTGTTTTTGTAATTTTGACTTTAGCCTTCTTTGTGTTCAGACTTGTCATGCCTGGAACCAGGTGCATACACTTGGGCATGTTTTTCCTCCATATCTCTCTCAAATTGTAACACTCTTTCATTGTGAATGTCAATCAAAATATCAATATATTTCATCACATGGATATTAGCATATCTCTCTGGCGAAGCCTTGATTAGATTCTTGATATTTTGTAGTTGCTCGATAAACTCTAATTCTTCTATCATGTCTCTACTATACCAGCTTTGACAAGATTTGTCAAGTATTATTTAATGAGAATGATTCTCATTTAGAAGTATAATTTGAATACGATTGCTAAAACACAGGCTAATATTATAAGTTCGACTATGCTGACTTCTGGCCTCAACATAGAGGTTCTGATATGCAACCATTTAGTAAGTGAATCATACCACTCTGGGCGATTGTGCATGACTAAAACAAATCCTAAAATTAGGAATAATATGACTGTCAACATTTCCATAACTATCTAGCCTTTTTTCTGAGTTCGCTCTCAATCCATCCTTTTGCTATATGATTATCTACTTTTTTTCTTAGTAGTTTTCTGACTTGTTTTCCTACCATATCAAAAACATCATCACCTACACTATTGTTGTCCACGATGATAAAGTTTTTAGTACCAAAAAATCTTTGAAATTTACCTATGTTTTTTTGCACCTGATTCCATGAATCAATCACAATTTTTTCTGGCACTTGTCTTGGTCTCATTTTATTTCTTTCAAGTGCAACATCTAGACTTGTGTTTACAAATACCATATGTATATCATAACCTATTTGTTTTAATTGAGTTGCCTCACTTGCAATTTTGTCATAGTCTTTTCCTGTGCCGTCAATCACCATACCTAAACGACCCTCAATATAATTATTTTGTCTTTTTTTAGTTACTATTTTTGCCTTGGCTCTAAGTTCATCTCTTTCTGGTGCTTGATTTGCCTGCATTTTAAAATTAAGATGAGCGTCTCTTAAATATTTTTCAAAGACATCATCTGAGTTTACAACTTTTAGTCCTTGTGCTGTGACACGAACACCAGCCTGTGCTTGTCCTATACCTTTTTGTACAGCAAATGATTTACCACTCCCAGGCCCACCTGCCATAAAAAATGCCTTAAATATGTTTGGGTCATAAACACCCTCTAGTAACTCGTAAAATGCTTTCATTTGCTTCTTTTTCTCTATAACTTTCTCTAATTTCTCTAGCAGTCGGTGTTGTCCTTGTTCTAGATTGATTTAAAAATTTCATGCTTTTAATTTTATTTTTGTATTTATTTGTCATTGATAAACTCCAAATTGTTAATTAATTAATCATGATATATTTGTGTTATAGTTATTCCTCCGAATTGTAAAATGAGTTGACAACGATACCTTTTTTACCTTTAGGTTCTATTGCCAAGTCGTTGGTTGGTAGTTTTGTTTTAAGTGAATCCTTAACTATGTTAAGTATTACTGTGTGTCTTTTGTTAACTTCATTAAACATATGTCTAGTGGATTGTATTAGATATCTTCCACTATAATATTTATCTATTTTATCTCCTTGATGGTCTGCTCCATTTATTGGCATATTGAACTCTATCATAGAGCCTGCATATACAGTTGATGTGCCATTTATCTCCATAGTAACACTTGCACCATCATTTAGTTCCATAAATTTAGATTGTCTTGATAGATAAGTGTCTGATATTCTATTTGGTGTGTATGAGAAAGTCTTTGTGACTTCATTATAATGTGAAGCGTCTTTACCATTCACTGTTGATGTTGGATGTAAATGTATTCTAGAATCATAAAACTCACTAATCTTATTATCAAACTCATCTAAAGCAACCTCATTATATATTGGATTGTTTGTTAATAAATCATTTCCCTCTACTCTAGCATATTCATTAAAGTCACCCAAATAGTCAAAATCATTATAACCATAGTTTTTATTGTAAATATCATAAGATGTGATACTTGACGCTAACATGCCACCTGCTATATTTTTAAGTGTATCATTGTTTGCATTGAATTTATATTCTAAAACTCTTTTTAGTTCATATTCAACATTTGTAAAACCACCCTCTTTAAAATCTATGGAAGCAGCGTCACCAGTGTGATATACACCAATATCTTTTTGTTCATACAAACTATCTAAACTTCTAAAATGTAAACCATTTATATTTTCAAAGAATAAAAAATGTGGTGACCCATTCTCCTCTGCGATTGCCTCTCTTTTTAGTAAATTAATTAATTTAAATGGGTGCATATTTGGCACTACTATTTTTCTTATACCAGTTGTTGGCTCTATAAATAAATCTTTGTTAGAGTTTATATAATATTTGTTTGTTAATAAATCCTCAACAATATTGTCTAAACTATCAGTATAACTTTTTGAAACTCTTACACGATTATCTCTTAATCCCTCTGGTGAGCAAAAATGTAATGTAAAAACTTCTGAGCCTGGTGTTACAGATACTCTAGCGTCAATTCTGTATACTGACATGACTGTTTCTGTAAAATCTATTGATTGATTTTCTAATCCAGGCGTGGTAATTTTAAAAGAAAGAAAATCTTGCCCTGTCACAGGTGCATTCATCAATATAGCATTTGTATCAACAACAGTTATATCACCAGTCATACATGGTGAAAATATATCTTCATAGATATTCATGGACATATAAGAACCAGATAAATCAATTACATTACCTGCCGATGTAAATAATTTAAGTTCTTGTATGTTATATTCGCCTGCGAAATTTATTCCAGCCATTATATGTTACTTTCTTTCATTAATAGTTTAAATTCTTCAACAAAATCCTCTAGAAAACTAGGGTCTAATAATCTAATTTTTCTTTTAGTATCTTGTTGTTCTTGTTCATGTTCAAAATTAGTTATAGCAGTCGCTGTTGGATAGTCTGCATTACTAGTTCCAATATTAATCTTGGTAGATGTGTCACCAGATGATTGTGCTATCTCATAATGATGTACAGCGTCAACATTGTCATATTTGTCATTCACAAATTGTAAAAATTGTGCCTCTGACATAGGCCAGTCATGATACCTATCAGTGATATCATTTACTAACATGATTACCCAATGTAATTCAGCGTCACCATATAATTTAAATGCAATTGATTCTGGTGTCTCACCATTCTTTACATCATATGTGTCATATACCATCGTATTTGTTTTTACTTTTGACCTTATAGCAACACGCCTTAGTAAATTTTTTACATCTTTAAATTTACCTGTGCCATGTGAATCATATGGTATTGTTGGAAACTGTTTAAAATACATATTAGAAACCCTCTTGAGCTCTTTCTCTTGTAATGAGTTCTATTTCTGAGAAGTTTAATGATATCTCTGTCTCAACTGGTGGAGCGCCATCGGCATTACCATCAAATGTTCTATATCTACTTCCACCATATTTTACATTCATATCAGTTAAGTAACATGTTGATATTCTATGTAAGAAATTGTTTTCAGAATTTTGATACATGTATTGTATATCAAATGTATTTGGAACAGTCATACTTCTACCTTTCTTATTACCATCTGCAAACTCAGGCAACATGTTAAATTTAAATGCATTGATTATTTTTTTTATTTCTTCTGCCTCTGTCTGACTTCTTGGTATCATTTTAAAAGTATAATTAAATGTTCTTTTGTCTATACCCTTAAATGCCAATTCTAATCTATCAGCAAAGATAACACCCTTTTTCATTTCTACTGCTTCTTTTAGTCCACCTAAACCAGGCCCTAACTCACTTACCATACCTACAGCAGCTCTTTCTAAACCTAACCCTGCCTCTTTAGCAGCATTTTCTAATTTAGCTTGGTCTTCCTCAGAATTACTAAGTGTGCTTGCTATATCCACAACAGAAGAAGTTAGTATTCCTATCGGTGTGTCTTGGTATTGTGATTTATAAGAAACCTCTACTTGCATTGGCATATACATAGAAATCACTGTGTCTAATCTTTTTGTTGGTGCTCTTTCTATTGCAACTGTTGTATCTGTTCTATGTGCCTCTTAGTTTTGATGTTTAACTTCTGTTTTTATTTTACCAGACTTACCAACTTTAAATCCAGCAATAGTATCTGTAAAACCAGATAGTAAATTTTTAGCAGTTATGTTAGGAACATATTGATTTAAAAAACCACCTGCTTTACTATCATATACTTTTTGCACAGCTTTTAATCCTTTTCTTTTTGCCTCATCTATCATTGACGCTGGCCCAGTTCCACCTCCACCAGAATTTTCTGCTTCTTCACCAAACTTTAATTTAGCATTTTCTTGTTGATTAATAAAAAACATGACATAATGACCATGATTGCCTATGCCTGGGTCTGCACCTACATCAATAGGAAAAGATAACATCTTTGTAGATTGTTTAGTTCGATTGATTGGTGCTGTCTCAGAAGATTCACTTCCTATCTCACCACGAATCACAGAGCCAACATTACCAGCGATTCTTCTTAAATTTTTACCTAGTAATCCTGTGACGGCAGATTTGCCTTGTCTTTTGAATACATCTATTGCCATGTATAAATAGTCCTATATGATTTAAAGTATTTATAACGATTATGAGATATAAAGGAAAGTTTAAACCTAAAAATCCTACCAAATATAAGGGTGATTTGAAAGAAATAGTATATCGTTCATCATGGGAATTAAAGATGATGAAGTATTGTGATACCACTAAATCTATTGTAGAATGGGGTAGTGAGGAAATAGTAATACCATATCTATCGCCTTGGGATGGTCGTTATCATAGATATTTTCCAGACTTTTATATCAAAGTTCGTAGTAAAAACGGCAGTCTTAAAAAATACATCATAGAAGTTAAACCTAAACATCAATGCACTCCACCAGAAAGAAATCCTAAAAGAAGAACAGGGGTTTGGTATAATAAAGTTAAGACATGGGGTATCAATAAAGCAAAGTGGAAATCAGCACAAGAGTTTTGTTTAGACAATAATATGGAATTTAAGATACTAACCGAAGACCATCTAAATCCTAGTTAAGCGTTATTCGATTGAAAGACATTGCCTTGGTCTTTTACATACCTAGTGCTGTTTATTTGTTGTGTTGTTGAACCTCCAACGACATTATTAGAAGTATTATTCTGAACAACATATTGCACTGCTTTTTCTTGCACTGCTACTGCTCCAGCTCTATCTGCAAGAGTTGGCCCTTGTAAATTTTTTAAAAACTGTGGTGGCTCTGGTGATTCTGGAACATCAGGTGCTCCTCCTTTTAAAAAGTCATCAACATTAATATCTACGCCTGGAATAAGATTTAAAATATATGCAAACTTATCTAAAATAAATCTAAATGCATTAGCAGCCATTTCACCAACTGCTCTAAATGGTGCTAATATTATATCTGCAAGACCACCTAATATATCACCCTGAAATATTTTTGTAAACCCACCTAAAAACTGATTGAAAGCATTTGCGATAGGGTCAAAGAATCCACCAAACATATCATTAATAAAATTAAATACTCCAGTGACAGCGTCTACTATTGCATTAAATATACCTTTGACTACTCCCACTACTAGATTAACTAAACCTACAGCAAGGTCTTTTATAATACTAAATATCGCCTCACCTAATCCACCAATTACTTCTGCTAGACCAGCAAATATACCTCTAAAACCCTCTAATATTTTTTGACCATCACCTGTAAATATACCAGTGATAATTCCAAATACACTACCTAGAATATCTAATATTCCACCAAATGCTCTTTTTAAACCATCAAAAATACCGCCTGGTTTCATAATGTAATCAAATATTGCCTTGAAACCAGCAGCGATTTCTTTTACTACCTCTATGACTTTGCCAAACATTGGACTTTGTAAAAATTTAGCAAATGCAAAATAAGCTGCGATTAGTAAACCACCTTTTAAAGTTACTGCTGCCGTTGCTTTAATATTTTTACCAATATTTTTTAAACCATCTGTGACGGCTTTAAATCCTTTTTGGAATCCTGTTGTACTAGCATTTTCACGCCTTTTTTCTTCTTTTTCTTTCTTTAGTGCTAAATTTTTTTCTTGCACTGCTATCTCACCAGTTGCCTCTGGATTTGTTTGTTTTAGATTTGCCAATATCTCCTCATCAATTTTCATTTGAGCGTCAAACTCTCTCCTTTTATCTAATTCAGCTTGTGATATTTTAAAAATATTTTCATTCATCGTTTTAAATACTGCTGATGTATCTAATTGTTTACCGACATTGAATTGTTCTGCCTCTGTTTGTTGTACTGATAATTCTTCTCTTGCCTGATTTTGTTGTGCGATTAATTCATTTGATTTTTGAGTAAGACCTATTCTTGCAAAAGAAGTTTTAGCTTCTCTATCTTGTGCAAATTTATTTTTATCAAGGGAATCACCTAAGTCTTCTAATTTACTTTTAGTGCTGTTTATCTCTGAATTAAGTTTTTCAATAACTCTTGTTGATTCTTTTTGTTTCTCATTTGCCTGAGCAAGACTTCTTTTAAACTCTGGATTGTCAAATATATCTGCCATTATTTTTTACCTGAACCTACATATAGTCCAAACCAAGCAGCACCTGCTCCTACTATAACTGATACAAATGCTGACTGAGCATTTGTTGGGTCAGGCAGTGTCATGAACCACTCTGTTGTTCTATAGAATGCAAATCCATAGAGTGTAATTAGTAATCTAGGGAATATACGCCAACTATCAAATTTAGTAGGTGTTAACTCTGTTTTGTTTTCTTCTGTCATTTTTTACTTCTCATCCTTTGGTTTTCTTTTTCTATTCTTTCGTTTTCTTCCTTGATATATTTAGATAATAACCCCATATATATCTCCCTTTCAAAAGGTATCATATTATCTAACTCTGTCAATGAGTATTTATGATGTTGCATGAGGGCAAAATTACTTTTATAGTAATTTGTTAGGCTCTCGTGAGAGAGCCCTATGCTAAAAAACTTTGTATCCCCTCTAACATAACTTCACTAGTGACTTCTGTTTTGGGGTTAGTTACCTCTATTCTATGTCTAAGTCTTGGCATAGTTTCAAAGAATTTTACTAACATACCAAATTGTTCAGTAGACAATGATTCTAAAAACTCATCTAACTCTTTTTTTGACATATCTACTTTATTAGTTACTTCATCATTAAAATGAACTTCTTCTATACAATCTGCTGTTAAATCAAATATCATTTTAGCAGTATCACTTGATTTTGTATATTTTGTAAATGTACTTAAAAGTGGATATTTAAAAACTATCTTTATCTCATCTGTAAGTTGTATCTCATTTGTGTGTTCTTCCATCATAGCGACCTTAATATCTTCTAAGTCAATATTTACTGGAACTTTTGTCTCTTTGTCATCTGGACAAGTTATTTGCACATCTACTTTTGAACCTACAGATTTACTTCTTATTTGTAAGAAGATATACTCAGCGTCAAACATCGCAATATTTTTAGTATCTACTTTGTTAAATGTGCAATCTTGAATTAATTGATTTACAGCGTCAACCATCTCATTACTGTCATTAGATTCTTGTGCCATAAGCATTCTTTTTTGTTCTTTCACTAAGAAAGGTCTAAACTTTATTTCTTCATCTGTTGAAGGCATTAATAAAGTATATGTTGGTGTTTCAAGTTTAGGTAAAGCCATAATTTTTCACTCCTTATATTATAATCTGCTTAATACTTTTGGTATTCTATTTAGTAGTTGCCTCTCGACTTGGTCACCTAAAACATTTTGTAATCTATCTAATAATGGTTTTGGTAATTGACCCTCATCTGTTAAATTTTTCCAATATCTATAACTAAATGTTACAGTTACCTCTTGTACTGAGTTTGCTGGACTAGCGTCTAATGTCTGTTCAGCTATGTCTGTTGGAAAACATTCTATTAGTTCACATCCATATCTTCTGTTTTTTTCTTGGTCTAATTGATATATTTGTATAGTGCCAACATAATCATCATAGTAACCCATAGCGAATGTTTGTGGGTTGTATGCAAGTCTTTGCCATGTTTCAAAAAACTTTTTCTCTCTCATGTCATTATGACAATAAAATCTGCCAGTTATAGGTGCATATGTATAACCACTTGCTATTTTTCTTGCTGGGCCGTATATGTTTTCATCTGGTGTTGTATCAATGCCACGAGCAGGAAATGCAATTGAGTTACATTGGTATCCTACTTCTCTTTGTTCTTGTCCACCTACTTGCCCAAGTAAAACTTGTGTAAATAAATTTGTGGAAGCGCCTGGTGATGTTGCTCTTGTGCCTGATGGTGGTAAAAATAAAACCTCATAAGAAGAAGGCAACGCCATGCCGCCGTCTTGGTCACGAAAAGACGCCAACAGTTCATTTAAAACTGATGAAGCACCTGCTTCTATTAATCCTCCAAAATCCATTATACCATTCCTCTTGATTTGTTAAACACATGTTGGTCTGATTGTTTTTTAAATCTTTGTACAGGTAACAATGTCGCAACAACAAACTCATCTGCCGTCACTTTTCTAAATTGTGTTTTCACATTACTTGCCAAGTATCTTTTTAAACATGGTTTAATTAAACTAACATTTTTTAATCTAGCATAATCCACTAATAGTTGAGTAGTACCATCAAACTTATCATTGTTACTATAATCCACTAGTCTATCTAATAACCTCATTCTCATTGGCATAGATAAGTAGTGTAAATTTATACCTAAAAACCCATCACTATATTGCTCAATAGGTAATGTTAAAGGAAATGTATCATAATATGGTAATTTATCCTTTAACTTAGGGTCATATATAAACATATTTAGTAGACCATAGAAAGGCCTTGATGACCTTTTACCATCACGAATCAATTGTGCTGATGTAGGTTTACCAAACTCTTTAATTTTATCACGAAACCATTGTGTTGATTTAGGTCTGCCTTTAGCAGCTGCTAAGACACTTTCAATATACTTACTTCTTGCCATGTTTATATTTATAAGGATTGTATAGAATTATACAAGAAAAAGTGCCCCTAGAAAAAGGGGCACTCGATAACTTACTCAGCAAGTTTCTCGAAATATGCTAATGTATCATCTTCTTCAACCACTGGTGTCTCTACCTTTGTAGCCACAGGTTTTGTGTCTACTTTAGGTTTTGCAACAGGGGCGTCATCTATTTCATCAGCAACATTTCCAACTTTTACAGTTCCAGAAAGAACTGCTTCTAGTCTAGTTTTCAACTCATCATAAGACTTAAAGTTTGTTGGAGCAGTAAACTCTGCAAGAGAGTGTTGTGACTGCCAAACTTTATCTGCTTCTGAATCATCCTCAAATAGTTTAGATGTGTCTTCAAACTCTGATTTATCATAGTTCCAATATCCATCTACCTTTCTGATTTTTAGTTTGAAGTTTGCACCTTCCCAAAAATCAAATGGGTTGATTGCTTTTTCATCCTCAAACTCTGGTGACATAGCAGCAGTAATCTTATCAAAGATTTTTTTCCCATAGCGGAACAAGAATACTTTGCCTTCGTTCTCTGGGTGTTTAGCGTCACTAACCACATAAATGTTTGAGAAGTATTGCAACTTTCTTTTCTGCTTACGAGCTATCTCTTTATCAGATTCTAAACCTGTATTCCATAATCTAGTGTTGTGTTCAGATACAGGGTCTTTTTGATTAATTGTTGTAAGAGAGTTTTCAATGTACCATTGACCTGTTGGGCCTTGGAATGCATGATTCCAAACTTTTGCCCATGGCAAGTCTTCACCTTTTACGGCAGGCAGAAAACGAATGACTGCATAACCATTACCAGATTTATCTAGTTCTGGTTTCCACAACCTTTCATCTACATATGATTTTTTCTCTTGGGGTTCAGTTTCTCCCTTAGCGGCGTCAAGCAACTTATTAAGAGAGCCACTGCTCTTTAGACTATCTAATGACATATTTTTCTCCTTATGTTATTATATTTTATCGTATGTTTATTTGTATCATTTGATACATAACTATTTATAATAGTTATTCTGTATAATATACTATGTTTTACATCTTTTGTCAAGTTCTTTATAGGTAATACTTCGTACATTATTACAAATTAATGGACTGGCGTTTTCATTTACAACCCAGTAAAATTGTGTCTCTGGAAAATCTTTAAACACTTGTATTAGTTGTGTTGTCCAGTTATCAGTATTAAATCCTCTTGATGTTTCTGACACATAGTTTTTAGTTCCTTTGTAAATATTATTAATAGGTTCATCATGTTCACTTAGGTCAAATCCTAGCATGTATATCTCATCAGCTCCCTCTTGACACGATAGATACATGGCAGTTGCACCTGCACACCACTCTCTAGGATACTCAATATGTTCAACACAATCATTTTCTTTTAACCATGTAACATATAAACCCACATTATTATAACACTTACCTTTCACATCATCTTTATCAAGGTGAGGAAACTGAGCAATCATTTGTTCATAATTTCTTTCGGCAGTTTCTCTTTCTTTTCCTTGAACAACACATGATTTACTATTACCTTTTTCTGTCTCATGCACATCCATCGGTGTATAATTCATCTTTAAAAACTCTGGGTCAAAGTCCTCTAATATCGCCCAATCGGCAAAATGACATCTATTTAATGTTACATAATCAGATTCGTATATCTCTTGTTGTATACCATAATCTATTGCAACTAAATTATCTACGACAGCGTCTCTGTATATCGCATTACATCCCCATGTTACAAACCCATCATACTTTTTGGTTACATCCCAAACTTGTCTAGATTCACCATTTCCATAAATTAAACTTTTCATAAGATAGGCACAAATGCTTTGATGTTTGTAACTTTAGAGTTATCAAACCTATTTTTTATATCTTCTTTTGCTTCTTTTAAAGTTAAATTTCTAGAAGCGTAGACAAAAGTATCTTTACCATCTAATTTTAATGTATATTTTTTATATTGTGATTCCCATATCATAATAAAGCCTCCAAATGATATTCGTAAATTTTTAAAATCCAATCTTTGTGATAATGATAGTGTATAATACCAATAAGTAGTATTAGTGAACCTATCGTGTTAACAATTATCAATGCCCAATCTTTCCACATCCAACCAACTATTAACCAACCTGTAATACCTACAAATTGAAAATACATATTATATGGATACATATCCATCGCTGTGGTGGTGGCACCTATAATCAAGACCACACTTGCAAACCATTTAATCCACCAATCTATTCTGTTTGGTCTATCCATTTTTCTAAATCTTCCATTGTTATAAAATCTAAATTATGTATACCTCTAAAATTATTCTCATGTTCCTGTGGTGATACCCAATGAAATTTTACATCTTTAAATTTTCTCATAACTGTTTTCATTTGATTTTGCCATGTAGTAGAATCAAATCCTAATTTATAATCATCTAATAAATACACATTACTGTGAGGTTTGTTTTCTATTGATAAATCAAATCCTAATAAAAATACTTCATCAACATAATATTCTTGTGAACATGCAAGATACATGGCTGTACTACCAGAACTATGACCTGTAAACTCCTCTATATTATAGACCTTATCCTCTTTATCTAACCATGTGATATATAGTCCTGTATTTCTCATACATTTATGTTTTAATTGTTTTACTTCATCCTTAGACATTTTATCATCAAGTAAATCAATAAATTTATGTTCTGCTGTTCTAGGGTTCTTTCCTTGAACTACACATCTTGTTTTACCCTCTTTGTTTGTTTCAAAAATTTCATTCTGTTTAAAACCTAATTTTAATAATTCTAAATGCCTACTACCAAATGCAGGCTTTTCAATAAACTTTTTAGGTAATTCATTCCAATCTAAAAACCAACATGTATTTTCTTTTGCATAACCACTTTGATATATTTCTTGTTGTGCAAGATAATCAACAGCAACAAGATTATCTACTTTTGTTTCTTGATGTATCTTATTACAACCCCAAGTGATTATGTTTTTGAATTTTTTAGTAACATCAAACTCTAATCTAGATTCACCATTTCCATAGATTAATACTTTACTCATAATTATTTTTTATATCTTCGTAAGTCATAATATCCTTACCCATTTTAGTTTGGTAATCATGTAATTTAAGTCTTGCTTCTAATCTCATACAAATAAATCTTCTAGGATATTTTGATTCTTTTCTATCTGTTATATAATGCCAACTTACTGGTGTATTTGGAAACAATACTATTTTGTTTGCTCCATACTCAAATATCTTTTCTTCTTTTGTTTTAGGATTATGTAATGTCAAATGACCACCATCATCTTTTTCATCCTCATGTTTAAAATACCACAAACCTGTAACCAACTTATTACCATTATCAATATGTAATTTTCTCATTGGATATGCTTCGTTTGGTGGATTTTGTGAAAATAAATTTGAACACATGCCTGTAAGTTTTTCGTAATCAAGTCTAGGATAAAATTTTTCAAACACATCTTTACTTCTAGTCAATATGCCTAAACTAATGTCATTTAGTATAGTATTAATCTTGTCATCTTCTATGTCTATGTTTGACCTATTTTTAATTTTGTTCCATTTCTTTTTAGTGTCATCATCATCCCACATATTTTTTACATGCTTGTAAAAGTCTTCTGGTAAAGAACCAGTAAAGTGTGGCCAAGGTTTTTCGTGATATTCTAACATGCTATCATTTCTCTTAGTATAAATTTAAATTTAGTTTTATCAAAACTTAAAAAACTTCTATAATCATTTATAAGTTTATAAACATCCTGCCACATATAATCATCTTTTAATCCTACATTCCATTTTTTACTATAACCTACAATGGAATCTAGTATAATCATAGTCTCTATTGACACTCTTTTACCAAGATATTTTTTTAATAATTTAGGATGTTGACCATTAGATACCTCTAACAAATCCTTTTCTAATATGGGCTCTATTTCTGTTTTAAAAGTATAACTTAAACTTTGTATTCTTTTTTTCCACTCTGTATAATTATCTTCATCAAACTTGCCAACCCAACCATTAGGATGTTTTAAAAAATTAGCAAGTAAATAATCTTGTATGTCATCTTTACTTTTATATTTTCTTGTTAATTTAACAAAAAAAATTCTATCATTCCTTTTATAGAATGAATCTCTTGATACTTTTGATTTACCACTATATTTTATAAAGTCATAATCACTTTTATCAAAATGTGCCTTCATAGCACAATACATTAAGTAAGCGTCTATTGGTTGCATTACACTGGTAATTTTGCTGATTTAGGTAGATAGTTTAAATCTCTGGCATTTGCCTCTATTTTTTCTTTTAGACTTTTTGTTATGAGTTTTGCAACAGATACAGGTTCTATACCCATTTTTTCACAATAGATAGATATAGCGTCTAAATGTGTGCAATTTTTACTGAATGCAATCTTTTCGATTTCTAACGAAAATGATTTTGGTGTGTGAACTGTATTATCTGTCATGTTGTCATTATATAGGTTTATACTTAAAATGTCAAGCGGAATCTGCTTTTTCGTACCATTTTTTTGCTTCTTCATCCCAATCATCTGTACGAACATAACTTGATTCTCTAGGATGTGCCACCATGTTGACATCAACATCTTCCTCGATACCATCTAGAAAGTTTTGTAATCCTATTCTTTCAATCATTTCACCACAACGCTCATGTTCTAAAGCATTATCTGCCCAGAAGTCAATCGTTCTTTCTGCTAAGTCTACTAGATAATCCCAATCTTCTTCTGTCTCTAATTTAACGAATGGTTTTATAACTGTTCCCATCAAGTCTCCGATTTTCAATGTTCTTTTACCACCCATCAATATTGTCGCTCCCTTATCATCGCCTGGATGTAATGCCTTAGGAACTACATTTAAACAATGCATACATTTTACACATGATTTGTTATCTACATGTATTGTATCATCATCGTTAAGAGAAAGAGAATTAGTAGGACATCTAGTGATGATATTATCAATCGCATATTTTCTCCCCTTTTCTTTTAAGAAGTTTTTCCACTCCTCTTGATTTACTTTCATGTCATCACGCCATGTGCCTATGATAGACATATCTGCTCTTTCAATACTGTTCATACAATCGTTAGGACAGCCTGAAACTTTAAATTTAAATTTGTATGGTAGAGCAGGTCTATGCATATCATCCATGAAGTTATTAACTAAAAGTCTGTGTGCCTTATGTTCGTTTATGTTCGACATTTCACAGCGGCCTGCACCAACACATGACATAGCAGTTCTAACACATGGGCCTGCTCCACCTAAATCAAATCCATAGTCATTTATCTCATCAAAGAAATGTTGAGTGTTCTCTGTGGTTGAACCGATAAACATTATATTACCTGTCTGACCATGAAATGTTACAAGACCAGACCCATATTTTTCCCATGAATCTGCTAATTGTCTTAGTGAATCTGTTGTATAATAATTGCCAGCAGGTGGTTGCACTCTAAGTGTGTGAAACTCTTTTGATTCTGGAAATGCATTACCTACTTCTGAGAATCTAGGAATGATACCACCACCATATCCATACACTGATACTGTTCCACCTTTCCAATAACCTTTTTTTGTTTCATAAGAATGTTCTAACTGACCTAAAAGGTCGTTAGTCATTTTGTTAATTCTTGGCTCTGGGTGTTTATCCCTAAGTGTTTTGATACCAGATATGAAAGAAGGCCATGGGCCATTCTCTAGTTCATCCAACATAGGTGTTTCATGTTTAGTAAATTTAATACTAGATTGAAAATTTTTTATTTCTTCTTCTTTTACTGACATATTAAAAAGCCGCACTACTTCCACAACCACAGGTTGATTTTGCATTTGGATTATTGATTGTAAACATACTGCCATTTAATGGGTCATTTACATAGTCTATTGTTGCACCATGAAAATATACGCCACTCATTGGGTCTATCAATAACTTTGCACCATTTGTTTCAAACACATGGTCATCTTCTTTTTGTTCATCTAATGTAAATCCATATTGAAAACCAGAACATCCGCCACCTTGTATAAAACAACGAACATTTAATTTATCATCTCCCTCACCAGCCAAGATTACTTTTGCTTGGTTAGCGGCGCTTTCTGTCCATGTTACTTGCATGTTTCGTACCACTCCTCTAATGTTTCTTCTAATAATGGTATATATTCTTGTTTATCTTTGATAAACTCTTGAACACTACCATTTTCTGTTACAACTAAAATTACTATTTGATTGATTGGTTGTCCAGTCAATTCTTCAAACATCTCAGCATATGCCGATGTTTGTATATAATAATTCTGATTATAAGAATCCTTTCTCTCATTCGTAGATGTTTTAAAATCTACGATTGATAACTCCCCTTTATAGTTTGCTATCAAATCTGTTCTTCCTGCTACTTTATATTTATCAGAATATAAAACTAATTCTTGTCCAATGACACCATTTATATTGTCAAAAGTTTGATTTTTTAACTCATTGAATAAACAATATGGTAGAAAATCTTTCTTGTGTTTTTCCATATCTAATCCATTTAGATAGTCTTCACACATCTTGTGAACTTTTGACCCTCTTACAGCAGCTTTATTTGCAATATGTGTCGCAACATCATTACCAACCTTTTTACGCCACTTCATCAAACCCTCTTTGTTTCTGGGTGATAATACTGTTGTAATTGATGGATACTCTTTACCCTCTGGTGTCACATAAAATCTTTTTTTATCAACTGTTTTTGTTTCTAAAATTGGAAAATAATATAATTCATCATTCAATTCAATCTCATAATTTTTCATAATCTATATCTCATGCCATTCTTTACTTTCAAAAAGTAATGATTCTGCCTGTCTCCTCCTAATTAATCCATCTAGAGTTTTACCACCAGCTTTATTCCATCTTCTCATTTCAAAAGGAACTGATTTATAATCACCCTCATTTAATTTTTTTAACATGGTTGAACTTTTTAAATTACCAACACCTAAATTATATGTCCAACAAACTAAAGCGTCAAATTGACTTTGGTCTAAATCTACTTTTACATTATCACTTACATATTGTTCAAACTTTAAAATATCACCTTTTAAAAGTCTATCTGCCTCATCTTGTGTTATGACATCAGTTTCTTTTACTTTACCAGTATGTCCATAACCTATGGTCAATACTCCACCAGAGCAATAATATGCCTCTAGTTTACAACCCTCAAATTTTTTGATGAGAGATAATCCCTCTAAACTAATTTTCACAAGTCTACTCCTATGCCAAGTTTAGTTTTTTCTATCAAATAGTTTCTAACAAATCCAGACCTTACGATATCTGGAATATCAAACTCAACACAATTAAACTCATCCATGTTTTCTAATATTCTTAAAAAGTCATGTAATCCATTTCTTTCATTTGTTTTTGTTAAATCTGTTTGACTAAAATCACCACAGAAAAATATTTTTGAATCTTGACCAACTCTAGTAATGATTGTATCTAACTCATGAAAATTTAAATTTTGACATTCATCCACTATAATAATTGAATTGTCAAAAGTTAAACCTCTAAGAAATGATGTTGATAAGAAATATAAACTACCTTGTCTTTTGAGTGAATCATATAAACCTTTGAAGGCATCTTCATTAGGTTGCTTAAACATAAACTGTACCATGTTTTGATATGGTACTTGGTATAGTGCTGCCTTGTCTTCTTCATCACCTGGTAAGAAACCAATTTCTCTTGTGGGTATAAGTGAACGAACAATAACAACTTTATCGTAACCTGTTCCTTGTTTTAGAACATCTTGTAAAGACTGATACAATGTAACAAATGTTTTTCCTGTACCAGCACATCCAAAGAAGAATCCATTCTTACCCTCTTTGTACGCATCAAACACTAGTTTTTGATTATCTGTGATTGGTTCAATTTTTACCAAATCACCAGAATTAATTTCTTTCTTCTTTGACATAATTTTTATCCTTGTGTTTTACATAACCTTTCTTCGCCGCCTTCTTTTTATCAGGCACGACTAACATTCGTGTAAATTTAAACATTGCTTTTGCGACAGGGTTTCTCATAATTCTTCTCTAAAAGTAGGGACC
>Ga0163110_10000570_pt1 | contig 17541 bp, 15 predicted proteins | sample CRUFie1St17metaG_FD_108703 | JGI IMG/M metagenome (GOLD analysis project Ga0163110, IMG submission 108703) | Marine microbial communities from the Costa Rica Dome - CRUD Field 142mm St17 metaG | ecosystem: Environmental > Aquatic > Marine > Oceanic > Photic zone | place: Costa Rica: the Eastern...
AAGAACTGTTGCTTCTCCTACACCGATAGGATTGCCTACTTCTTTATCTATAACAGTTAACGGTATATCCCAAAAATTATTTTGTATGTAGGTTGCCGCTAGCCAAGCCGCTGAACCCCCACCAACAATAGTAATACTTTTAATTTTCTTCATTTTCTAAATATCCTATCAAGTCAAACACTGTTTTTAATTTTGTTTGATTAGTTTTATTTTGTAAAGTGTTTCTCAAACCCATGTGTAATGGCTTAGGCCATTTACCAAAAGTTACCCAAGCATAACCATCATGTTCTTCGTTTAACTGAGGTAAAAATTCTTCTTTTACCACAACCAGATAAGTATGAAAACTAAACTTTTCATCATTACTTACAAATGTTTCTAAAGGAATAGTTTTTAATAGATCTGGTGTATCTCCAATTTCTTCACTTATTTCTCTTTGTAGTGCTGGCCAAGGAGATTCATTCTTGCCATTTGTGCCTCCTACAAGGCCCCATACATTTTTTTGTTTGCTCTGTGTCCGATGTAAGAACAAAAATCTTTTGGTCTGTAAAGCATAGAAGAGAGCACCGCTACATGTAATTTCGTGGTTCATGTAAATAATTATCTTAAAGTGCTAGGCGCCAAGTACCTTTTTGATACTCACCCTCCCAGCTGAGTATCCATTCTGTACCGGTCCATCTATACTGTACGCCAGTATTTAGGTTGGTTATGTATTTGGTAGTAGTTCCGTCATCTGTACTAGCATCAAAAACTATATGCCAAGCTGTGCCGTCCCATTCAACTATATCATTTTCCCCAGCAACAAAATCTGTGTTGTCTGTGTTTTTCCAAGCATCAGGGCCATCATAACCTGCTGTACCTACACTTGAACTTGTATTGATAGCACCCAAAAGTAATAATCTTAAACCTGCTGTTTTAGAAGTAGCAGGATTAAATTTACCCGGATCTACAATAAAATCTACAGATCCTTCGTTATTTCTTCCGCTAGGAGAAGTCAAATTTGTGTTTGTTGGAATAGTGTCATCATCCCAACTAATTAATAATTGCGTTCTGTCTAATTCATTTACAGTAATATTACCGTTTATACTAATACTACCTGATTCACCATCTATAAGTTTTCTTCTAAGCATCAATTGAGATAATCCTGGCTTGTACTGTCCTGGATGTGGGTCAATTACCTTGAACCAATCAATGGTACCAACCTTGCCACGATCAACAATCTGTGCTGTGTTGCCCATTACCAATATATCATAATCTTGGTAATTTCCTGCTGTGACTGTGATACCGTCTTTTTCAATTCGCCCAGTCTGTAAATCTTGCTTAGGTTGGTTAGGTTCACCATCACTGTAAGCCTGAAGTTCTGGCATAGAAGTTTTTAGATCTATTGTTCCGTTTGATTCATCAAATATGCTCATTATAACATTTGTAATAACACCTAATTTTTTTACCTTGGCTGGCATGTTAATGTATATAGGTGTAGTGAATCCTAATGTTCCTATATCTATTTCACTTTCTGTTCCTGCTGGTATACTTCTGTTTGTAAAAGTAATATTGTTTAGTTCTACACTTGTTAAACTTGTCCAGTCTACATAATTATCTGTGGTTTGTATTTCTAAACTTGGATTGAACAACATTAAAAGTTGTTCCATGATCTGTAACTTCATATCTGTGTTTGTTGACCATATATCTAAGTTGACATTTAAATTGTAAGGTGTAGGCATAATACGCTCTACAGTATAATTTTTTCCTTGTGTGTTTAAATATTCCTTGTCAGTTTGGCTATATTCTCTTTCTCTTAAATGTACTTTACTTACAAAACTTGAATCAGATGTTCTAGTACGGTCTTGTTCTAATGATGTAATATACAAAGCCATCCTAGGAGCTGAAGGTAATTTATTTTCACTTTGGTCACGAATTATACTAGCTACTTGTCTAGTTAAATCTCCATACAATACAGGTATTTGTACCTCTTTACCTTCGCCGTCCTTGTACTTAAAGTTACTGAACATGCGTAAAAGCTGAGTAATGTATCTTCTTATTTGTCCATCGTAAAAGTGTTGCATTAATTGTCTGCCTTAGGTTTAAGTGCTTGTGATAAACTTTGTCTTTCTTTAACAGTTTCTCCACCTATTTGTGATGTATTTGAATTATTGATAAACTGTCCTTTTTGTGTTTTCTTATCATCAGTATTACTTAGGTTTGTTCTTACATTATCTTCCATTTTAACCCACCTTTGTCCATCATATCTAAATAATCTATTTGGAAATAAATCTGTTCTTAAGAAGTAATCGCCCTTAATACTTGTTGTTGGAAATCCTATACCGCTTCCAAATGCTTCTCCGTTGGGTGCTATGCCATCACCAATTAAATAACCTTCGTAACCTTCTCTCTCCGGAGTTTGATGTATTCTATCTGCTAGTTCATTTTGCGTACTAGCATCTAATTCATTAGTATCTGTAGTAACAAGTTCTGTTACGCCTCTTTCATCTACTTGTAAAGTATACAAATGGCTTGTTTCATAACCAGATTTTCCAGCATCTGCCTCAGCTTGTTTAACAACATTATTGTTGATTTCTATTTCTTTGTTATAGGTTGACATCAAATCTCTTAGAGTTGTGTCTGATCCTTCACTGGCTTTTTGATCTAAAATATCTTTGTATTCTTGTGTATCGTAAATCTGTTTTAATTTAAGTCTAAACAAGTGTGGATACCATGTAGGTGAAAATCCTTCACTTGCTCTGTTAACATCTTCAACCACATAAAATCTTTTCAAAGCAAAATCAAAATTGTTGTAAGCGTGATCGTCTTTAAGGTGTGGTAATTCTATTACATCACCAGGAATAATTCTTCTGCCCAACGCTTTTACACAAAAATTTATAGGCACTGTTAAGAACAAAATATCTTGTGATAGGAATAAACCAAATTGGCTTAGGTCAAAATCAATGTCAGCAACATTATAAATGCCACGCATAGTATAAACATCTGGAGCATACTTTCTATCTCTGTTTTCTAAAAATACAAGATCCTGTATATTGGTTTCTTTTACAGCATCATAAGTTGGTGTACCTGCTGTTGCCTCTCCTTCAGCAGGATTTTTAGGTCCTAGATATTTGTGAACAAACACATCAGTGCCACCTACAGTAAACATTTCTGTGATGGTTTTGTCTAGGAATGTGTAATCTTTTCCCTTTTCGGGTCTATATAAACTCAGTCTCGGCATAACATAAGTATTTATCCGAGCATAAATACTGTAGCGGAGAACGTATATGTCAACCAACCTTAAAACAAAAAAACAAGAAGTATTCAAGTATGTAGAGCTTAATCTTGGCGGTGGAATGATAGATGTGGAGTTGGATCCAGATCATTACGAAACTGCTCTAACAGCGGCATTGACAAAATTTAGACAAAGATCAGACAATTCTGTAGAAGAATCATATATGTTTTTACCTTTGGTAATAGATCAAAACGACTATACATTACCTAAAGAAGTTGTAGAAGTGCGAAAAGTTTTTAGAAGAAGTATTGGTTCAAGAACAGGCGGCGGTGATGGCGGAACACTTTTTGAGCCATTTAACTTGGCGTACACAAACACCTATCTTTTAGCAAGTTCAAATATGGGAGGCCTAGCAACTTACAATATGTTCGCAGGTTATCAAGAACTTGTAGGTAGAATGTTTGGCTCTTTTATTGAATTCAAATGGAATACAGCTACTAAAAAATTAACACTATTACAAAGACCGAGAGCAGAAGAAGAAATCTTACTTTATTGTTACAACTATAGACCAGATTTTGAACTGCTAGACGATTACCTAGCTGTACAGTGGATCAAAGATTATACACTCGCAAAGTGTAAGTACATGCTTGGTGAAGCAAGAAGCAAGTTTGCTACAATAGCAGGACCACAAGGAGGCACATCATTAAATGGTGATGCTCTAAAAGCTGAAGCACAATCTGAAATGGAAAAATTAGAAGCTGAAGTGATGACGCAAGTTGGCGGTGGTGTTGGCTACGGCTTTACTATTGGTTAAAAACCACTTGACAAACCTCAAATAATCCTGTAGTATAATTACTATTACATAAGGATTCACTATGATAATTGGTTTATGCGGACTCATCGGAAGTGGTAAAGGCACTGTAGCTGACATACTCGTGGATGAGCATAAATTTGAAAAAATAAGTTTTGCTGATAAATTAAAAGATGCTGTTTCTGTCCTATTTGATTGGGATAGAGAAATGCTAGAAGGTGAAACATCTGAAAGTAGATTTTGGCGTGAGCAAGAAGATACTTTTTGGACCAAAGAAACAGGAAGAAAAATTACTCCAAGATTAGTGCTTCAAGAGTTTGGTACAGATTGTATGCGTAACGGATTTTTTGACGGAGTTTGGGTAAGTTTTGTTCGTAAAAGAATTATTGAAAATCCTGAAATAAACTTTGTTATACCCGATGTACGCTTTGCCAATGAGGCAGATATCATAAAAGGATTAAGCGGTAAAGTATGGTGTGTCAAACGAGGCCCTGATCCATTATGGTTTAGACAATATGTAGATCTAGATATCGAACCAACAGATGTACATTCAAGCGAATGGAGGTGGGCTAAAGTAGCTTTTGATCATAACATATACAATGAAGGTACAATAGACGATCTTAAAAGTCAGGTACAAGGTCGCCTTGCTTCCACTTTACGCCTTGACGCTGTAAAAGCCTCTGGCAATTAGCACAAATAGTTTTAAGATTTGCGAAGTGTGTGTTTTGTAATTTACCATCTATATGGAATACATTAAACTGTTCGGGTTTACCTTTAAAGCCACACTTCTCACATTCACCTTTAATTCTATAACCAGCTTTATACCAAGCAGGAATACCATGTCCCTTACCATTGTGTAAACATCTTTCACAAGACTTTCTATAATAAACCTTAGAACCTTTTTTATAATTTATTGCCGCAGGTTTTTTCCTACAATATTCGCAAAGTGGTCTCATACTGTATTTACCATCCCTTTTTACCCCCTTTTCAGAGGGTATTTCAACAGTATTTTTAGAAAAGATGGCTAAATACTTTTAACAGTTGTTATTTACAGGAGAACACAAAATGGCATTAATATCACCAGGTGTACAGGTTAGTGTAATCGACGAATCCTTTTACACGCCAGCTGAACCAGGCACAACGCCTATGGTATTTGTTGCGTCCAAACAAGACAAAACAAATGCGGCAGGTACCGGTACAGCAAGAGGAACTACAAAAGCAAACGCAGGTGTACCTTTCTTAATCACTTCACAAAGGGACCTAGCAGATACGTTTGGAGATCCAATCTTTCAAACAGACGCAAACAATAATCCAATTAACGGTGGCGAACTTAACGAGTATGGACTACAAGCGGCTTACTCTTTCTTAGGTGTTGCTAACAGAGCATACGTTACAAGGGCTGACATAGACTTAGGCGAAATAGAGCCAAGCTCATCAGCACCAGCGGCTACTCCGGCAAACGGAACTTATTGGTTTGACACAGCAGTAACAAAATACGGAATTTTTGAGTGGAATGGTAACGCAGTTACAACAACAGGCGGACAAACATTTACTAACAAAGTACCACTAGTAATCACTAACAGTACAAATCTTGTTGGTGGATCTAATACAGGCTTCCCGAAAGGATCAGTAGGGGCTGTAGGAGATTACGCAGTAGTAACAACAACAACTGTTAACAAAGTTTACTACAAAAATACTACAGGTGCTTGGGTAAAAGTAGGAACAGCTGATTGGGTAAAAAGCTGGCCAACTGTACAAGGAACAGCGGCTAATCCAACTCTCACAAGTGCACAAGCAATTATCATTAACGGATCAACAGTTGCTACCGGTGGAACAGCAGTAGCTGACATGGTAACAGCTATCAATGGTGCTGGAATAACTGGTGTAACAGCAAAAGTAGTTGATGGTAAATTAGAAATATACAGTGACGGTTCATCTACTACAGATGGTTCAACAGATGACGATGGTGCCATTTCCATTGCGGCTGGACCAAGTGGAACACTATTAGGTGACTTAGGCTTAACAGCAGGAACTTACTATGCTCCAGCATTAGAAATTGCTCCGCATACTTCAGTTCCAGCGTTTAAAACAGCTGATACAAAGTCAAGACCTTCAGGATCAGTTTGGTTCAAAACTACTGATGCTAACTTAGGTGCTAACTTTAGTGTTAAAGTATGGAACGATACTACAAAACTATGGGACGCTAAAAATGCTCCAGTGTACAAAACACACAATGAAGCATTATATAACTTAGATAAAGCAGGCGGCGGAATAAATCTAGCAGTTGGCGATGTTTATGTACAAGCACATACAACATTAGCTGAGAATGAAGAACATGATTTTACATTATTTGCTAGAAACGCTTCAGGTGCTACAACAATTACTTCAAGTGCTATCACAGCAAGTACTTTCAGTGCTGGCGCTAAAAACTTTGTAATTGCTGAAAGCATTGTCGGACAATCAGCTTTAGGAACAGGTGTTAACTTACAATTTACAGCAACAGGTGCTGTATCAGATGCTGACTTGTTTGCTAACGCAATTAACGAACATGGATTTATAAATGTTCAAGCAAGTGTAGACGCAAACAACAGAGTTGTAATTACGCACAACGATGGTGGAGAGATTAGAATAAAAGATACAAGCAGTGCTTTTGCTAACGCAGGATTTAGTGCTTACAACTATTCAACTAAATTAGGTACAGCTAATCTTTATACAGCTCCAACAGGTGATAGTGCTTATGACTTCCATGCTTCAAACTGGAAGATCTTAACTTACAACGCAGGACCTAATGCTCCTACAGCATTGACAACAAATGGTAGACTATGGTATAACTCAATCGTAGACGAAGTAGACATTATGGTACACGATGGTAATACATGGAAAGGCTATGCTAACGTATATGCTACAGCTGATCCAGCAGGACCAATTGTAAGTGCTACAGAGCCTACACAACAGTCAGATACAACACCATTGGTTACAGGTGACATTTGGGTATCAACTGCTGACTTAGAAAATTATCCGCAGATTTACAAATACAATGCGGATCTTCAAAAGTGGTTAGCTGTTGATGAAGCAGATCAAACTACAGAAGATGGTATTTTATTTGCTGACGCAAGATATGGTACAAGTGGCGGAACTGCTACAGTAGCACCAAGTGGTACTATCGCAGAGTTACTTGTAAGTGACTTCTTAGACTTTGATGCTCCAGATCCAGCACTTTATCCAAAAGGAATGCTGTTATGGAACTTACGTAGAAGCGGATTTAATGTTAAGAAATTTGTCCGTAACTATGTAGATGTAACTGCTAAAAACGTTAGAATGGATGACGTTAGTATGACAGCTTACTATCCACACAGATGGGTAACAGAGTCAGCTAACCAGCCAGATGGTACAGGTAGCTTCGGACGTAAAGCTCAACGTAAGGTAGTAATTCAAGCTCTACAAGCAATGGTTAACAGTAACCAAGATATTAGAGATGATGAATCAAGACTATTCAACGTTATGGCTACTCCAGGTTATCCAGAACTAATTGGTGAAATGGTATCGCTTAACAATGATAGAGGATTAACAGCGTTTATCGTTGGTGACTCTCCATTCAGATTAGCTAGTGACGGAACTACAATTAGCAACTGGGGTAGTAATACTGCTCTTGCTGTTGAAGATAACGACAACGGATTGGTAACTAGAGATGAGTACTTAGGTGTATTTTATCCTAGCTTATTCACAAGTGACAACGCAGGTAACAATGTAGTTGTTCCTCCAAGTCATGGTATGCTTAGAACACTTGCTTTAAGTGATCAAGTATCGTTTCCATGGTTTGCTCCAGCAGGTACAAGACGTGGTGGCATAACAAATGCTAGTGCTTCAGGTTTTGTTGATGCTGAAGGTGAATTTAAATCAATCGCTCTTAATGAAGGACAAAGAGATACATTGTATTCATTAAACATTAACCCAATTACATTCTTAACAGGCGCTGGACTTGTAAACTACGGTCAAAAGACTAGAGCTAAGAATGCTAGTGCGTTAGATAGAATCAATGTAGCGAGATTAGTAATTTACTTAAGATCACAACTTAAGAAACTTGCTAAGCCTTATATCTTTGAGCCAAATGATAAAATCACAAGAGATGAAATCAAGGCACAAGTAGATAGCTTAATGTTAGAACTTGTTTCACAAAGAGCGTTATATGATTTCCTAGTTGTTTGTGATGAGTCCAACAATACACCAGCTAGAATAGATAGAAATGAACTATACGTTGATATCGCAATTGAACCAGTGAAAGCTGTGGAATTTATTTACATTCCATTGAGACTTAAAAACACTGGAGAAATAGCAGGACTATAAACGGATAAATAAAAGTAATAGGAGCATATAATGGCAATTTCAACACTTTCAAGATTAACAGTACCACTAGATAGTAACGCAAGTTCATCTAATCAAGGACTGTTGATGCCAAAATTAGGATACCGTTTTAGGGTGTCACTAGAAAATTTTGGAGTATCAAGTCCAACTACTGAGCTTACGAAACAGGTAATGGATGTTACAAGACCGAACGTATCGTTCGATCAAATGACAGTTGATGTGTATAACTCAAGAGTGTACCTAGCAGGTAAACACACTTGGGAGCCTATTACGCTTAACTTACGTGAAGATGTCAGCAACAACGTTCAGAAACTTGTTGGCGAGCAGTTACAGAAACAATTAGACTTCTTTGAAATGTCAAGTGCGGCTTCAGGAAGCGATTACAAATTTGTTACTAGAATCGAAATACTTGATGGTGGTAACGGTGCTAACGCTCCTACAGTGCTTGAAACTTTCGAGCTATATGGTTGCTATGTAGAATCAGCAAACTACAATACGTTGAATTATGCTGAATCTGCTCCAGTAACAGTAACACTTACTGTTAGATACGACAACGCAATCCAGACTCCACAAGGAACTGGAATAGGTACAGCGATAGGTAGAACAATCAACACAGCTATTACAGGCGGTGGTGCTTAATCTATAAAAAATATTCAAAAAGGGCCTACGGGCCCTTTTTTTATGACCTCACAGAATTAACTATTCGGTTTATTTCTAAAGATAAATATTAGTATGGCAAACTTATTAAATGGATTTTTAGATAACGTTGTATCAGGGGCATTGAACCCAAACGGTAACCTTGCTGATAAACAACATGCGGCAAGACTGTATGTTGATGACAGTCATAGGTTATCTCCAAAAGTAAAATTTCTTTATCACGTAAGTTTTAACATAAACAGAGAAGCCGCAAGTGTTATACCACAGTTAGCAGAAAAACATCTAAACGAACTTAATATGTTAGTTAAGTCGGTTACGTTGCCACAGTTTAACATACAGACAGATGTTAAACATCAATATAACAGAAAAAGAGTTGTTCAGAAAAGGATAGATTATGCTCCAATTACAATGGTATTTCACGATGATGCTTTTGGTGTTACTACTGCTATGTGGGAAGCATATTACAGATATTACTATAGAGACGGAAACTACGCAAAGGTTACACCAGACGGAAGTGTAGATGCTACAATAACAGAATACCAAGTTCCTTCTCAATTTAACAGAGGAAACATGTTGTCTAAACAGATGTATAGATACGGTTTTGACAATGATAGTTTTCAACCTTTCTTTAACAGTATTACAATAAGTCAATTATCTAGAAAAAGATATACGTCTATGACATTAATAAATCCTATCATCAATCAATGGTCGCATGATACTATGGATAATTCAGCAAGTGAACCTGTTGCTAATACAATGTCATTAGAATATGAAACAGTACATTACAGTAGAGGACCTATTAAAAATGGAAGTCCAAAAGGATTCGGCGAAGAGCATTATGACAAAACAGCAAGTCCAATTTCACTAGCAGGTGGCGGAGCAGGTAGTTTATTAGGTGCGGCAGGTGTATTAGCCGGCGGCGGATCTGTCCTAGCAGATATACAAGGCGGTAACATAAGTTTTGGTACAGTATTAAAAGCGGCCAATACTTTACAAAATGCTGGCAACCTTACACAATCAGGCATTGGCGGAGAGCTTCTTGGTTCAGCAGTAGATGCCATTGGACAAACTACAGGAATAGATGTAAGTGGAGTAGCAGGCGTTGCCTTTCCAAAAGGTGGTGGAGGAGGAGGCGGTCTTTCCACTATAGCTACAGCGGCGGCAGTAGTTGGTGGCGGTAAACTTATAAATGATTTTATGAATAGCGGAGCAAGTTCATCAAAAGCGGCTCCAGAAGCAAACGCAAATGACGGACCAAGATATACAGACGACGATTACGTAGGTCCATAGGAGAAAAAATGTCATACGGAAGTTCAGGTAGTAGCACAGGTACAAGTAGTTCAGGAACAACATCAGGAGGATCTTCCACAGGTGGTTCAACTGGCATTAATTTAAACTTGCCTCAAAAACCAAAAAGTGATTCAGCAGGTGTTGTTAAAAAATATTTCAATACATACTACGGAAAGGAACTAGCATTTCCTAGTAATGACGTGGATGCTGTTATAGGATTTTTAGAATCAAAAGGTTTTGAAAAATCATCTGCTATATCAACAGGCACAGTAATTTTACAACAGGCGAAAATTGACGGAGTAAAAGTTTTTGAACTGTTAGATACTCTCAAAGGACTTGATAAATTACAATTAAGTTACACAGTAACACAAGTATTAAACTTTAATAGACAAAAGATTAGCACACTTGGTTATAAAGTAGCTAACGAGCAGAAGCCTACAGAAGCAAGAAACATCATGGGGTAACCAATGAAGCGTTGGGCCCAAGGCAAATACAATCTTAAAAATCCAGACAAGTACGTAGGAAAGAAAACTCCTACATACAGATCAAGTTGGGAATTTCATTTTATGAAATTTTGTGACGAGAATCCTGCCATTGCCGCTTGGGCAAGTGAAGCAATAAAAATTCCATACAGAAGTCCGTTGACAGGTAAACCAACTGTATACGTTCCAGATTTTTTTATACAATATAAAAATAAAAAAGGCAAAGATAAAGTAGAACTAATAGAAATAAAACCTAGTACTCAAGCAATGCGTGAAAGTTTGGGTAAAAATAAACAAAATCAAGCATCATATGTACTAAATATGGCAAAATGGGAAGCCGCAGGTAAGTATTGTAAGTCAAAAGGAATAGGTTTTAGAGTAATTACAGAAAAAGAGCTGTTTCATCAAGGCAGGCGTGGATAATTCAGCAAGATAAATAATACTAGCATATAATGGATTTGATAATATGAGCAAAAAATTAGAGGAACTTCTTGATTTACCTGATTCTAAAGAAATAATAAAACAGGAAAAAGAAAAAGAAACTAAAGATGTTGTAGCACAACAAAATGATACTCTAAGAGACATTGCTGAAATGGATAAGATTTCAGCCGCACTTCCACAGGTTAAAGGCTTAGGAGAAATGGCTGACACAGAACTTCAAGAAGTATCAGATAAAGCAATGGAAGCATACGAAGATTTAATGGATCTAGGTATGAATGTTGAGTCCAGATATAGCGGAAGAGTGTTTGAAGTAGCAGGGCAAATGCTTAAGACCAACCTTGATGCCAAAGTAGCAAAGCTAGATAAAAAATTAAAGATGGTAGAGCTACAATTGAAAAAGGAAAAACTAGATAAAGATGGTAAAGTTGACGGTGAATCCATAGTTCAAGGGGAGGGTTACATCGTTACAGACCGTAATAGTTTGCTTGAAAAACTAAAGAATATGGATAAATAATTGTAAGGACAGGATTATGTTTAAAGAATATCTAACAGAAGCAAAAAAAGAATATAAATTTAGCATTGGACTTGCTGGTGAAATGCCTGAGGGATTTGCCGATGAGCTAGAAGAATGTTTAAAAAGATATAGTGTCAACTCTATGTCAGCAGGAAAAAGAACGCCAATTCAAGAGCGTCCTTTAGATTTTCCACAGTTAAGTAATTGTGAAGTTACTTACTTTGAAGTATCACTTGCTTATCCAACTACACCACAAGTATTGGAAGAATACATTTCACAATGCTGTGCTTGTGAAAGATCTAACATAATTGTAAGAACAGAAAATGATCCAAGAATTGATTACCAACAAACAAAAGAAGAAGATCCATACGAAACTAAACTAGAAAAAGAAGATATGGGTCAAGCTGATCCTAAAGCACAAGAACAAGTAGGCGGCGAAAGAGTAATGGGTCTTTTGAAAGAGCTAGAAACTGCTCGTAAAGAAAAAGAAAATGATCCAATCGCAGATGTTAAACCGGGTGATTCAAAAGATATCAGCGACAACGTTGGAACAACATCACCAATAGGGAGCAAGTAATATGAAAATGAAAGATATGATTCAGAAGATGACTGACATCGAAACTGAAGAAAAATCAAAACAACCAATTAACGAAGCGGCTTCAATGAACATCTCAATGACAGGTGATGATGCTAGTCAAGTTGGACAGTTAATGGCAATGATGAGAAACGCAGGAATGGATCCAAAGCCAGTAGGCGGAGACATGCCGTTGCCAATGAGAAAAGACATTGATAAGTTTAGAGGAATAGTAGGAGCACAGGACGATGATCCAGAAATTCCAGGCAAGGACGATGTTCCTGGTGATAAAGATTTAAAAGCAGGTTTACTTGGAAAAGCCTTAGCAGGTGTCGGCGGTTCTGTAGCAGGTGGTGCTTTAGATAAAGCAACTGGCGGAATGGGTTCAGCATTAGGAGCAAAAGGTGGAGCGGCACTTGGCGGAATGTTAGGTGGCCCAGCAGGAGCGGCAATCGGCGGAGCGTTAGGTTCACAAGCACCTAAGATCGCAGGCGGTATGGCAGGAGCGGCTTTAGCAGATGATTCAGAAGCAACTGAAGGCGACTACGCTAACTCACCAGATGAAAATTACGCACCATATTCAGATATGGTACGCGGTGGAAATGATTTAAACAAATCCAAAAAATCTTATCCAAAAGTAGCAGGCGGAGATAATCCAAGGGCACTATCAGATAAGATCAAAGAAGAATTAACAGCTTTATATAAGCAGTACAAATAATTCCCCCCAGAACTTTGCGAATCAAATAGGCTCTCCGGAGCCTATTTTTTTGGTTAAATATGTATATGAGCAAGAGTTTAGACGGCGTATTAACCAAGAAAGCCAACCAAAAAGAAACATTTACTGAACAACAGATTGCGGATCTAAAAGCATGTACTGATCCAGCATCAGGTTATTTGACCTTTTGTCAAAAGTTTTTCAACATACAGCATCCTGTTGAAGGTAAAATGTTATTTGAGCCTTTTGCCTATCAGGAACGTTTACTAGAAAGTTATCACGATCATAGATTCAATATTAATATGTTACCTAGACAAAGTGGCAAGACAACAACTGCCGCTGGTTATCTATTATGGTATGCTATGTTTCATCCAGATCAAACTATATTGATTGCCGCACACAAATATACAGGTGCTCAGGAAATTATGCAAAGAATTAGATATGGTTATGAATTATGTCCTGATTATATTAGGGCAGGAGTTGTAAACTACAACAAAGGATCTATGGAGTTTGAAAATGGTAGTAGAATTGTTAGTGCTACTACTACAGGTAATACTGGTAGAGGTATGTCAATTTCTTTGTTATACTGTGATGAGTTTGCGTTTGTAAGTCCTACGATAGCAGATGAATTTTGGACTTCTATATCTCCTACACTAGCAACAGGTGGTCGTGCTATTATCACATCAACACCAAATTCGGATGAAGATACCTTTGCTATTATTTGGAAAGAAAGTCAAAATAAATTTGATGCCAACGGAAACGAACAAGAAGTAGGAGTCAACGGCTTTCATGGATTTACTGCTAAATGGGATGAACATCCTGACAGAGATGACGAATGGCGCGAAGCAGAAATAGGCAGGATCGGAGAAGAAAGATTTAGACGTGAATATGGTTGTGAATTTTTGGTTTACGACGAAACACTTATTAATAGTATAAAGCTATCAACACTTGAAGGCAAAAGTCCTATGATGAATATGGGGCAAACACGTTGGTATCATAAGCCTGTACCAACAGAAAATTATGTAGTGGCTTTAGATCCAAGCATGGGTACAGGTGGAGATTATGCGGCCATACAGGTATATGAAGTGCCTAGTTACAAACAAGTTGCTGAATGGAGACATAATGAAACACCTATTCCTGCTCAGATAAGAATACTCAAAGATATATGTGATCATTTAAAATCTGAGATGAAAAATCAAGGCACAAATATATATTGGAGTGTAGAAAATAATTCTATAGGAGAAGCGGCACTAATTGTTATCAATGATTTTGGAGAAGAAAATATTCCAGGATTGTTTATCAGCGAACCTATGAGAAAAGGACATGTAAGAAAATTTAGAAAAGGATTTAATACTACACATAGCACGAAAATATCAGCTTGTAGTAGATTTAAAACTATGATAGAAAATGACAAGTTAGAAGTATCTAGCTCTCCTTTAATTACTGAAATGAAGAACTTTGTAGCAACTGGTACAAGCTATAGAGCAAAAGTAGGACAAACTGACGACCTTATAAGTGCTACGCTGTTGGCCATTAGAATGATGGCCGTTTTGAAGGACTGGGATCCCCGAGTATACAATTCCTTCAGCCAAGCAGAAGGCGATGATGTGATAGAACCGCCTATGCCTATCTACGTTACAGGCGGTTTAGGATAAATATTATTATGAAAAACCTTGACATTATAGCAGATGAGCTTTTTAACAAAATCAGAGGCAGATACCCTTCTGTCACAGTTGGTGATGGTGATGCAACTGTTACAAATATGCCTAAAGAAGGTAGATTTTTTGAGTTTGATTTTGCTAAAGATAAAAAAGTAAGTATTAGCTTAGACGAAGATGGCTTAAAAGTAATGTACAGCCAACAGCTTTTTGATCAGTTTGATGCTAGTTTAAAAAGTAACTGGTATGGATTTTTAAAAGAACTTAGACAGTTTGCCAAAAAACGTATGCTAAGATTCGATACAAGGAATATAACAAAAAACAGTTTAGACAAAAGAGATTATGATTATCTAAGCACGGAGAAACAAATGAGCGAAAGTAAACTTTATGGAACAAGCAGAACTAGCTTTCAAGACATTGGTTCAGCTAAAATGATTGTAAAGCATTCAGGCACAATCAATCATGAACAACCGGGAGGACGTACAAGAGACATTGCCGGCATTTATATTGAAAGTGAAAACGGAGAAAGATTCAAATATCCAATGAAACATCTTAATGGTGCTAGAGCAATGGCAAGACACGTTGCTGAAGGAGGCAATCCGTATGATGATTTTGGTAAACACATTATTGGTCTTTCGGAAGAACTATCCAAGCTAAGAAAATTCAAAACTTACATGAATCGCTCAAGTGTGATGGCTGAAGGTTTAGCAGGATACTTAGATGTTGTAAATGAAAGAATTGAAGCCGTGAAGAAAACGGCACATGCGTTACAGTCAGTTTCACACTATAAAGAAGCATTCGAGAACTTCGAAACAACCGTGCTAGAAGAAGTTCCAGAAGATGTTTCAAATTCTTGGATTGACGAACTAACAATCAAACAGTTTAACGAAGAGCTCAAAGGTGTCTTTCCGTACATTTACAAACTTGTTAGTGAAGCAAACAAAGTTAAAGAATTAGGACCAGATGATTTAGTAAAAGAAGCAGACATGGACGCACATTCAGCAGACATGGAAAAGCACATACCAATGATTATGAAACTTAAAAAGGGACTGATGGACCAAGGAAAAGACTCAGAAGATGCGTTTGATTTGGCATGTGATAAGTATGGTTTTGATCCTGATGATGTTAGCGAGTACATGAACGATAGCATGAAAAAGGAAGATGCAGTAGATGAATCAGGACTACAGCGTTATACAGGAATAAAAAAGTATGGCAAAAAAGGTTTTGAAGAATTACAAAAGGCTGGACGTGAAGGTGCTAGTGAAGAAGAAAAAGGCCGCATAAAAGACAAGTACTTGAAAAAATCAGAAGACATAGGAGATGATTCATATGGCTTTGAAACACTAGCAGATGAAATCGTAAATGGTGCTGAATTTAATCAAGAGGCTCCGATGACAGAATATGAAAGAGCGTTTGAAGACTTCAAGATGGCGGCGGCCAATGCCGCGGCAAAAGGTGAAAAGGAATTTGAATATCCAAAAGGCTCAGGCAAAAAACATCCTACCAAGATGGACAAAGGCACAGCGGCAAAGCTGTTAGCTGACAGCCAAACAAACGAAGGTGCATTTGCCCAAGCCGAAATAGAAGTAAAAGATTGGTATAATAAATTTAACAAGTACAAAGGAACAAATGGCGATGATCTAGCACAAGGATATATACGTGCTACATTAGATACAGGCATTATGACTGATGCGTACGATGAAAATGAAGTTGAAGCATTTAACAAAATGAAAGGTTACGAAGGCTTAGACGGTGATTGGCAAGATGGAGACTTTGAAGATTTTGAAGATAATAAATCAGGCAAAAGCCCAATTACTTCTGCGATGTTTAGCGAAGTTGGACGTATAATGTCTAAGTATGATTTAGAACCAGAAGATATTGATGAGTTGGCTCACAAAGGTGATCCACGTTATGGTGATCCTGTAAAGGATAGCATAGAAGAAAAACGCAAAGAGACTCCAGATGAATATATGAAAAGAACCGGCAAGAAACCTACAAAGATTGAACCAGGTACTGGAGAAGCAGGCAAGAAAGCAATCGACAAGTTCAAAAAAAGTTTAGGAAAAAGCGATAAGATTGAAAAGGATTTGGATGCTAAAGACAAAGCAGAAAAAGAAAAAGAAACAAATGAACAGTCGATGACTGAAGAACAGCTTAATGAATTTCTTCCTTTGTTGATCCCTGCGGCAGGTATTGCGGCAAGAGCCCTTGGGCCTATGGCGGCAAGAGGAGCTTTGGCAGGAGCTAAAGGTATTCTAAATTGGGCAAAACGTAATCCGGTTAAAGCAGGAGTAGGTGGAGCAGTAGCTGGCACAGACACTGGTAGAGACATAGCTAAGGGAGTGTATAACACTGGAAAAGGTATCAAGAAAGCAGTTGATGGTGCTGGAGAAGTTATGGATAAAGCCAAAGATGCTATCAGCTCAGTTGGTGATAAGGTTGTCCAAACAGCAGATGACTTGAAAGATATGATGCCAAATGTACCAAACTTGGATCAGTTAGCGGCAATTGGTAAAAAATACGCATTACCAGCGGCAGTGGTAGCGGCTATAGCATTAGGCGGCGTAGCAGTTGTGAAAAAACTTTTTGGAAGTAATGATGAAAAAGAAGGTGAAGACGAAAAGGACGTAACAATTGATATTAGTCCAAAGGGTCAGGGTGATGAACTTAAAAACAAGCAAGATACACCTTTAGATGAATTTGTGAAGAGCATGTACGATTATACTCAAAATGCTTTTCCAAAGGGCGAAACAGCAGTGTTGACAGCCGTACAAAAGAAATACGGTGATGAAGCTGTTCGCGATGCTCAGCAAGTAATACAGGAAT
>Ga0163110_10000571_pt1 | contig 17540 bp, 15 predicted proteins | sample CRUFie1St17metaG_FD_108703 | JGI IMG/M metagenome (GOLD analysis project Ga0163110, IMG submission 108703) | Marine microbial communities from the Costa Rica Dome - CRUD Field 142mm St17 metaG | ecosystem: Environmental > Aquatic > Marine > Oceanic > Photic zone | place: Costa Rica: the Eastern...
ATTTATATAAATGTGCTGAATGTTAGTTGATCCGCGTGAGAAAGTTGGAAGGGCTGCAAATCCAGACAATTTAAAATTTTCACGTTCAGCACTGATAACGCACGAGTTCTCAACAAAAGATTTGTCTAGAACTTTTGAAATCCTTTTTCTAAATGCGTCTTCTAGCGCTCCTGTTTCTGAAACAGCACTAAAAATTATTCGATCTTTCGCGTCGTTTATATCTCTCAGTACAAAGCTTATATAGGGGTATGCTATGGCTATACTCTTTACTATTTTATTTATTTCTTGGAGTTCTGTCCGGTCAGTTCTCAAAAACTTCAATCTAGCCGGCGTAGCGTAAAATAAATCTCTTAATTCAATTGTAGACCCACGATTTGATGCAATTGGTTTGACTTTCGAAGTCAATCCAGAATCTATCGAGAGTTCTGCCCCCTCGGTCTCTAAGCCTTTTGTTTTAATCGTTAGTCGGCTGATAGCGCCTAACGATGGCAGAGCCTCACCTCTAAACCCAAATGTTGAAATATTAGTCAGATCGTGACTACTTAATTTTGATGTCGCATGACGAGATACAGCTAAAGGAAGGTCAGTTGGCGTCATTCCACAACCGTCGTCCGAAACCCGAATTAATGTTTTCCCGCCGTCTGCAATATCGACTGAAATATTTTTAGCGCCTGCATCAATCGAATTTTCAATTAGCTCTTTTACGGCTGAGGAGGGTCTTTCGATTACTTCTCCCGCTGCAATACGATTTATTACTGCTTCATCAAGTTGATTAATAACAGGTTGATTTTGGTTTATTTTGTGTTTTTCACCAAACATAACACTATATTTAGCATAATTTAATTCGATTCTAAAATGTCAAATTGCAGAAAACTTCACTTTGGCCTTATATTTGGATGTACATACTTAGAAAATTAAATTTTCAATTGTTGAGGAATTTAGGATTTAGATTTGTATAAAGTATTTGGAATTCCACAAAGTAGAGCATTCCGCGTATTGTGGATGCTTGAGGAAATAGAAATAAAATATGAAAATATTCAGTTAAAACCAGGCAGTCGCGAAATAAAAAAAATAAATAAATCAGGTAAAGTCCCAGTTCTATTAGATGGTGAGGAGATACTCACTGATAGTTCCGCCATAATATCATATTTGGGCGATAAACATAAAAAACTATGCTTTCCAAGGGGATCTATTGACCGAGCACGACAGGATGCAATGGTTTTTAGGATAATTGATGAAGTAGATATGATGCTTTGGGGCGCAGCGCGGCACAGTTTCATTTTGCCAGAGGACATGCGGGTAAATGCAATTAAACCGAGCCTAAAATGGGAATTTCAAAAAAATATTGATCGGATAATGGATGAAAAGGAGGGCAAGTTTTTAATGGGAAATAAGTTTATGCTTCCCGATATTATCTTAGCGCATTGTGGACGTTGGGCTCGTTCTGCAAAATTCCCTTTAGAAAATGAAAATTTTAATCGATATGTAAAATTATGCTTCGATCGCCCTGCTGTAAGCGAATTAATTAAAAGAACTTCTTAACGAAAACTTTTCGATTCCTTTTGTGGGCCAAAGTCTAGTGGCAAGGTCAGTGGTAATCAGATAATTAGCACGTCACAAACTTGGTGTCCTTATTTGTCTTAAAAATAATCACAGTTATATATATCCGGTACATGATTTATGATCCAAAACCATACTTAACCTAAAGGAACAAATGTTTGAGTAAATACGATAAACTTTTACCGGTTTGTCCGTTATGTTTGCGAGAAATACCACCAAACGTGCCGCAAAGTAATCACCATCTCATTCCAAAGCTTAAGGGTGGGAAGCATGGTCCAACGATTCTAATTCATCATATTTGTCATAAAGAAATTCACGCAACTCTTTCTGAGGGAGAGTTGGCAAGTAGATTTAATTCTATTGAAGCTTTGAAAAAACATCCGAGACTGTCTAAGTTTTTTGATTGGGTAGCGAAACGGCCACCAAATTTTCTATCTAAGGTACCAAAAAAAAGAAAAACCTAAATCATTAAACGCTTTATACCTTTAACATGATCTGATCGCGCTGATAAAGATGCCCCCAGTAGTTCATGTGCCCGACTTATTAGATTTTTTAATGTCACTACTTCATCCACTAAGCCAAATTCATAAGCTTTACTGGAATCTAACTTCTCACCGGCAATGAGCAACAATTTTGCTCGGGCCGGACCTATTAAATCAATAAGCCTTTTGGGATCTGAAGGTTGAGGTAAATACCCCATTTTCATTACAGGGTAGAAAAACTTTGATGACGGCACGCAAATCCTTATATCGCATGCTAAAATCATTCCAAATGCTCCTCCGGCAACTGTACCATTTAGAGCGGCAATTGTAACACAGTTAAGTTCCTTCAGATTTTTTGATAATTTTTCCCAAATTGGTGACGTTGCTAATCCAGATTCTACTTCACTCAAATCTGCACCGGCACTGAAGGTTTTGCCCTGGCCAGTCAGGATTAATCCTTTAGCACCTTTAGCACCTTTAGCCTTTTCGACAATGGATAGGAGCTCATCCAGCATAGTGAGAGATAGAGAGTTAGCTTTTTCTGGACGATTGATTTTAATCTCCCAAACATCATTTTTATGCTTTTCAAAATTAATCAAATTAGCTTAACTTTTCGACGGATAACTTCATCCCGCAATGAAATTTCTTTTCCAACAAATTCATCTGCTTCTGGACTACACATCCACAGAAGAGCTTTTGCAGGCCAGTCTGCCGGTATATGAACGCTCCAATCTAACTCGCTAACTTGATTGATCCCGCTCTTTTTTATTTCAAGTTGCATTTGAGTGGCAACAGTACCAGGCGAAAGACCTATTGCGCGAATTCCATGTTCAAAATATTCAGTGTTTAAACACTGGGTAAGCATTGCAGCACCAGCTTTTGAGGCACAATAGTGGCTCCAAGCCTTCAAAGGATTATGAGCTGCTCCGGAACTAACATTTAAAATTGTCCCGTTACCGTTTTCGATCATCTTTGGCAAAACAGAGTTTATTGTATAAAATACACTTTTTAGATTTGTATCAATAACACTTGACCATTCTTCTGGTTTGATCTCGTGAATGAGCGCGATAGGCTGAATTGTCCCAGCATTATTTATCAAAATATCTATATTACCAAAATGTTCATAGCAAAATTCCACCAAGCTTATAACGAAATTTGGGTCAGAAATATCACCCGCAAAATATTCACTACTTCCGCCTAAACCCCTTTTTACTTTCTCTAACTTGTCTGAGTTTCGTGCAGTTAGCATGACGTTTGCGCCAGCTTGGGAAAAAGTTTTAGCAGCTGCTTCTCCAATTCCCTGGCTGGCCCCCGTGATTAAAACTGTTTTACCGTTTAAATTCAGCATTTTTATGGGCCTATATAAAAAAATTAAAAATTTTCGAAATGATACTATATGTTATTTATCTTGACGCTGAAAAAACCTAAAGACAATTTATGCAATTTGCACCTATTGGGATGAAGTATGTACCATAAATTTTTCAAATCGATTTACATGAGCCTTATTTTGGTTTTCATTCCATTCTTCGCTCATGCCGATCTGAGTACCAGAGATGCCTGGGATAACTTAAAAAAATTATTGGAAACAGGCGGCTACCGGGTCATTGGGCAAGAGGTCTTAGTCGGATCTGATTTAAGCATAAAAGATGTTCAGATCTCTTTTGAAGTGGATGCGCAAACGGATATTAAATTTGATATTAGTTCCGTAAACTTAACTAAAAATAAAGATGGTTTTATCCATATTCGATTACCAGAAGAGATCTATATTCAATACCTGAATGAAGATGAGTTTGGATATAAAACTGAAGCTATTATTTTAGTACGTGCGCGTGAGCTCGACTTTAAAGTTTCTGGTAAATTATCCGAAATTTTATATCAGCTTTCGGCTTCGTCTGCTGGATTTGCTTTGGTTGAACTGCTTGATAATGGAGTTCCCTCGCCAGATTTTTCTGCAGATATGGAGTTTGTATTAGCAGATGTGAATTCGACAATAAGGGTGAAAGGAGAATCAACAGTTGAAATTAAGTCGCTGTTTTCTGCTTCAGGCGCATCAATAAAAGGTGGTTTAAGTGTGCATAGCGTCCCAGTGGAGTTGAATTTTCAATATGTAATGGGTCATTTAAAGTCTAATTCTGTTTCAAACGAACCAAAAATTTCTATTAATGAAAATTTTGAGCTGGCTTTATCAAAAGGGTTTTCTTCGACTTCAAATTTTAATTTTGATACCAGCCAGTTGAACCTGAATGCAACGACGCCTAGTGGGCCGCTTTCGCTTTCTCTTACAACAGGTCCTTCATCGTTGACCAGTGCACTTTCCCAGTCTGGATTTTTTATTCAGTCGGATAACGAGCAGTCCAAATTTAAACTTGACTTACCAGCCTTTGGGTCGAATTTCGAACTAGATTTCCAAGAGTTTTCTACTTCTTTGAATATGCCGCTTTTGGCCAAATCTGGGGAACAACAGTTTGGAATGAGAGGCAACTTATCTGGCCTAAATCTTTCTGATACGATTTGGAATCTTTTTGATGCTAACAAACTAATGCCCGATGATCCGGCGTCTATAAAATTTGCGATCGAAGGATCAACTATATTAAATGACGATTTAACGGGCCAGGCGATAATTGAAAATCAGAATCTTGATCCTTTAGAATTTGGGCAAATTTTACGTTTTGAGTTAAAAGAATTTCTTTTTGATGCTTTGGGAATAACAGTTGAGGCTAATGGAAGCTTTGAATTCGATAATGAAGATCTCGAAACCTTTGAGGGTATACCAAGGCCTATGGGGACAGCTTCGTTAAAGATAAAGGGATCCAATGCATTCATAGACCGTCTGGAAAATATGCAATTATTGCCGTCTGAAACTATAATGGGGGCTAGGATGATCTTGGCGCTGATAATGCGTGCAACTGGTGATGATATTTTGTTATCTGAATTTGAGATAGATGAAAAAGGTAAAGTTTACGCAAATGGTCAACGATTAAGGTAAATAGAATTCAAATTTGAGTGATTATTGATCATATAAAAATTTTTATTAAAATTTAAAAAAAGGCCTAAAGTAGCTATGTTGGAAACAATCTGCCAAAAAATTTTAGAATGTGCAAAACTTGCTGGGGCGGATGAAGCCGATGTATTAGGAATCAATGGAACTTCAACTTCGATAGAAGTACGCAAGCAAACTTTAGAACAAATAGAACGTAGTGAGAGCACGGAATTTGGCTTACGTGTATTTATTGGGAAAAGACAAGCCGTTGTATCTGGATCCGACTTATCAGACCCTTCGATTAAATTTATGGCTGAACGAGCGGTTGATATGGCGAAAGCTGCACCAATTGACCCATACTGTGGTTTAGCAGATAAATCTCAGTTGGCGATATGTGGAAATATTAACAAGTTTGAACTTTCTGATGAGCGGGATGAACCTGATCCTGATGAATTGGAAGATATAGCAAAAGAGACGGAAAATTTTGCTCTACAAAACACATCCTTAGATCAGGTCGAGGCTGCTAGCGCAGGATATAGCAAAACAGCAATTCACCTATGTGCGTCTAATGGATTCAATGGAGGTTATTCAAAAACAAGTTTTTCTAATTCGTGTGTTGCAATTGCAAGATCACAATCAGGTTTAGAGCGTGATTATGACGGTGATACGCGCATCTTTAAAAGTGATTTGCGAAGTCCTGAAGAAATAGGTCTATTGGCAGCTGAGCGAGCCGTAGCTAGGTTGGAGGCACGAAAACCTAAAACTGGTGTCTACCCAGTACTGTTTGATGAGCGCATATCATCATCGTTAATAGGTCACTTACTTTCCGCAACAAATGGTGCTGCAATTGCAAGAGGCTCCTCGTGGCTATTGCATAGTAGAGGATCTATGGTTTTGCCTGAAAGTCTTTCAATTATAGAGGATCCGCACAGGCAACGAGTTAGTGGTAGTCGTCCTTTTGATGTTGAAGGTATAGAAACTAAAATCAGAAAAATAGTCGATAATGGTATTTTATGTGATTGGACTACCGATCTATCCTCTAGCCGAAAATTAAATCTGCAATCTACTGGAAATGCCGCAAGAGGAACCGGGGGCATTCCCACACCAATTAATTGGAATATTTCCTTGACACAGGGTGCCCAATCCAAGGCGGAACTATTAAAAGATATGAACTGCGGTGTATTAGTAACTTCGATGATTGGTTCAACAATTAATCCGAATACTGGTGATTACTCGCGAGGAGCATCGGGTTTTTGGGTTGAAAATGGGGAAGTTCAATATCCTATATCAGAGCTCACTATCGCAGGGAACTTGAATCACATGTTAACAAAAATGATACCTGCAAATGATGCTCGGCAATATGTTTCTCGAGTGGTACCATCACTTCTTATAGATGGAATGACAATTGCAGGATCTTAAAAATTTAAAGACAGCTGCACTTCAGGCTGGCAACATAGCACTGGGTTATTTTGAAAAAAATTACAAAACTTGGGATAAGGAAGCTGGAGCGGGCCCTGTTACTGAGGCCGATCTTGAAGTTGATAATTTTTTGAAAAATTTTCTTTCAAACTGTGAACCAGACTATGGTTGGTTAAGTGAGGAAACGGAAGATAGCTCGACACGTCTTACAAAAACAAAAGTATTCATTGTAGACCCGATAGATGGAACTCGGAGTTTTATTGCAGGCGATGAAACATGGGCGCATTCTTTAGCTGTAGTTGAACATGGCATACCCATCGCAGCTGTAATTTACCTACCGAAAATGGATTTACTTTACACAGCAGAGGCCGGTAAAGGGGCATTCCTCAATGGTAAAAAAATTTCTGTATCGCATATTCACGAGCTAAAAGATGCAGAAATTTTGGCCAAAAAATCAACTCTAAAGGAAAATATTTGGAAAAGCGGTGATCCTGCCCTTTTCAGGCAACGGTATCGTCCATCGTTAGCTTATCGTTTAGCACTTGTAGCTGAAGGAAAATTCGATGCCATGATAGCTTTAGGTAGGTCATGGGAATGGGATATCTGTGCGGGGCATCTTTTGGTCTCAGAAGCTGGTGGCACTGCTACTGACAGTTTAGGCGATGAAATAGTATATAATTCCACCATCGGTAGTTCCAAAGGGATTGTAGCAGGTGGTCCAACTATTCACAAAAGTGTAATTGATGAATTAGATGTTTAATAACTAAATCTTTAAAAACGGTTGAGCGATCTTATGGATTAATTTATTAAATTTTAATGGCGCATCCGTTACGGCTAGACAGATACAATCTTCCTCATCCGATGCGACTGGCGTGTGGTGAGTATCTCCATCAGCGAGCTCTATATCGCCCGGTCCAAAGTAATCTATCTCATCTTTAAACGCACCTTTGAGCACCAAGGTTACTTCCCTACCTTTATGACTGTGTTCTGGCACCGCTGTACCAGCTGGAATATAAAGCAAGCGAGCAGAAACCTTTTCTGAATTTACTAATATTTTTTGTTTGACTCCCATACCAATTGGTCGCCAGTCTATATCGTCTAAGTCACACCCTACATAGTCAGCTAACGGTTCAGGCAATTCTGTTGTTTTCGGCTTCATTTTTGTCTGTTCCGGCATTTGATCGATTAATGCGAGCGTTTTAGCGAACGCATCTGTATCGATTACATTTGGCTCCAAATTTTCAAAAACTGCTCCCCCCATCGCTTCTAAGCTTTCTAACTCTGCTCTACACTGGTCACACATCGAAATGTGGGTCGCAATTGCGAGTGAAAATCCTTCTTCTAAATGGCCTGCGGAATAAGCCAACAATAATTCTTTGGATAGGTGATGTTTAATGTCGTGTTTTTTCATGTTTCTCTCTCTACATCATTGCATGGCGCAGTTTTTCAAGGGCTAATCTAATGCGCGATTTAATTGTTCCTAGTGGCAAACCTGTTATTTCTGCTATTTCGCTATGTGATAGTTCTCCAAGGTATGCCTTTTCGACTAATACTCTCTGTTTTTCGGGTAATTCTCCCAAAGCTGAAGTAAGTCTTTCAGTTTCCTGTTGCAGTTCCACAACTGCCTCTTGATCCGGTTCGTAGTCTTGATCGGGATATAATTGCTCTGGCTCTGGTCTGTTTTGTTTTCTAATTGCATCAATTTTTTTATTCCGAGCGATCGTAAAAATCCATGTTGATGCACTGGCCCGAGAAGGGTCAAATAAATGCGCCTTCCGCCAAACTGTTGCCATCACCTCTTGGCTACACTCTTCTGCCATTTGTGGGTCTGCTCCTGATTTCATTAAAAACGCCTTTACCCTAGGTGCAAAATGGTTAAACAGTTCTTCAAACGCGGAGACATCTTTTTTCGCCTCAACTTTCCAGATTAACTCCGCCCAGACATTCTTTCTTTTGTTTGCTAATGACACGTTACTAGTGCTTTCGATACTACTTGTATCTATAACATGGCCCGAAGAAATTATCGAGCGCTCTTCTGTGCGTATTTTTGTCTCAAGCAACATAATAACTTTATTCGTTACTGAAGCTGTTTTGGATCAAATTTAAATACTTTTCATCCGGAAGCCTGAATTAAGCGTATTAACTTAAAACAGGAAAAATTAATGACTTTTCAAAAAATGCCAATTCCGTCTAAAAAAATTGCTATAATTGGTGGCGGAATTTCGGGGCTCGGAGCAGCCTATTCGCTTTCTAGCAACTACAAAGTAACATTATTTGAGGCGGAAAATCGATTAGGAGGCCACGCGCGAACTGTAATGGCTGGGAAGAACGGCGAACAACCAGTCGATACAGGTTTTATCGTATTTAATTATCCTAATTATCCTGAGCTTTCGAAATTGTTTTCAGATTTGAAAGTTCCTGTTGTCAAAAGTGATATGAGTTTTGGAGCTTCTCTTAAGGATGGAAAAATTGAATATGCGCTCAGAAACTTTGATGCAATTTTTGCCCAACGAAAAAATCTTCTTAATCCCCGTTTCGTCAAGATGGTATGGGATATCAACCGATTTAATACAATAGGTATATCAGTCGCTAACGATGAAACTTTAACCATTGGTCAGTTTTTGCAAAGACTTAAGACTGGAGATTGGTTTCGAGATTACTACTTACTGCCACTGTCAGGTGCGATTTGGTCAACTCCCACCGAAAAGGTTTTAGATTTTCCCGCCTACGCAATGCTTCAATTTTTCAAAAACCATGCATTACTTAGCCGAAGTGGTCAGCATCAATGGTATACTGTAGATGGGGGATCAAAAGAGTATGTTTCTCGAATGAAAAACGCTTTGTTGCGAAAGCATGTTGAAATTCGGCTCAATAATCCCATCGCTTCGGTAGCCCGAAAACATCACGGTATTGTTATTAAATCATATTCTAGCGAACCTGAGATATTTGATGAGGTCGTTTTTGCCACCCATTCAGATGATACTTTATCTCTATTGTCCGACCCTTCGGAAACGGAAAAACAAAATTTGGATGCAATAAAGTATCAGAATAATGATGTAGTACTACACTCTGACGTGTCTGTGATGCCCAAACTACAAAAGTGTTGGTCTAGTTGGGTGTATACTGAAAGAAAAGATAAAAGTACTGATAAAATCGACTTAACGTATTGGATGAATTCTTTACAGCCAATTCCACTAAATGATCCTTTGTTTGTTACTCTTAATTCGACGCGCAACATTGATCAAACCAAAATATATGATCAAGTCACAATGCGGCACCCGGTTTATGACAGAGGCGTCTTGGATGCACAAAATGATATCAGATTAACCAATGGTCAAAATAGCACTTGGTTTTGTGGTGCTTGGATGAAAAACGGCTTTCACGAAGATGGATTGTCCTCCGGCTTAGATGTTGCAAATAGCATTTTAGCCAAAGATATAATGCCTATAGCTGCCGAATGACGACTGTAAAAATCATAAATGGTCAGACATGGCATGGCCGTCGTGGTAAAGTTGAGAATGACTTTAAATATTCTGTAGATTATTTACTTTTTGATCCTGACCGCCTCGATGAGGCTCCTTGGCTTCTTTCGAAAAAAGGAGGCTGGTTTTATGGAATAAACGAGTTTGACTATGGTGGTCTTAACGATCATGGGAACCCAAAAAAATGGGTAACTGATGTTTTAAAGGCGCGAAAAATTAATTGCGTAAAAAAAGTTCTTCTATTAGCGCAGCCTCGTATTTTGGGCCATGTTTTCAATCCCGTTAGCTTTTGGCTATGTTTTGATAAGTCAGAAAAGCTAGTTGTTGTTCTGGCAGAAGTATCAAATACTTTTGGAGATCGGCATTCCTATTTATGCCACCATAGTGATTTTAAGCCAATCGAAGCTAGTGATCGATTGAAAGCTTTGAAAATTTTTCATGTTTCGCCCTTCCAACCTATTGAGGGTCAATATGAGTTCAGATTTGATATAGATATTGATAAAAAAATTGGAATATGGATAGACTTACAGATGCCAAGCGGCGGGTTATCAGCAAATTTAACCGGCCGTCCTAGAAAGCTTACTAATAAAGATATTTTGTGGTCATTTATTCGTAGACCTTTAGGTTCCCGTAGAGCGCTTGCGCTAATTCACTGGCAAGCTTTAAAACTCTATTTGAAAGGAGCTAGATATAGAAAGCGTCCATCGCCTCCAGATATTGAGGTTTCGTGATGTTATGGCGCTACGCGCTGTTTTCTTGTGTATTAGGAATGGCTGGCTTGCCAATATACATTCACGCACCTAAGTATTTTGTTGAGCAACATGAAATTAGCTTGGCGTCTCTTGGATTAGCTTTACTGTTATTACGCGGTATCGATTTTTTTCAAGATCCACTTTTAGGTCGGTTGGCGGCATCCACCTCTGCTAGAGGCTATGTTCCATTATGGATAGCCACCGCATTTATGTGCTTTGGAATGGTTATGCTTTTTGCAATTCCGGCTGTAACATCGCCAATTATATGGTTTTGTATATCACTTGTGCTTCTTTTCTCAGGTTTTAGCTTTGCTTACATTAGGATTTATGCGCTTGGTGTTGAGGTCTTTGGAATGGAAGGTCAAATTAAAATCGCGAAATGGAGAGAAGCAGGAACTTTAGTTGGAATTTGTATGGCTGCAGCGGCGCCAACAGTCCTATCAATATACGGATCTAATGGTTACAAAAGCTTTGCATTGTTATTTTGTTCATTAATCATCTTGGCAACTTTTCTTTTGACATCCGCCTTTACCAAAAAGTTCGTTAATTTTCAAAATCAGATAACTTCATTATTTCCAAAAGATGCTGTTTTACAAAAACTATTATTATTCGTTTTTTTAAATGCCATGCCAGTAGCCGTTACCTCCACACTGTATCTATTTTATGTTGATTACGTCCTTGGCTTGGAAGCAGTGGGCGGACTTCTTTTGATATTATTTTTTCTTTCAGCAGCCTCGTCTGCTCCCTTTTGGACCAGATTGGCTGAACTTCACGGAGCGCTGCCAGTGTTAAGGTTTTCTATGCTCATCAGCATATGTAGTTTTATCTGGGCTTATAATCTTAATACTGGTGAAGTTTTTGCTTTTTCAATCATTTGTTTTTTAACGGGCCTTTCTTTGGGTGCTGATATGACCCTGTTGCCTGCTATTTTTGCAAAAAGGCTGGCAAAAACAAAACATGATGCAAACACAGGTTTTGGAATATGGAATTTTTCAAATAAACTTGCTTTAGCTCTTACTGCAGGAATTTTACTTCCCCTTATGGAGTTCGCAGGGTTTGAAACGCAAGATATGCGTTCTACTTTGAGTAGAGACGTACTTACAATTTCATACGCTATTATTCCATGTGTTTTGAAGGTTCTAGTCCTTATTTGGCTTCAAACTTTGATTAAGAGAGATAAAAATTTATGAAAGACTGGTCAAATAAGCGGTACTGGATTGTTGGAGCATCAGAAGGGCTCGGCCAAGCTTTGGCTCAAAAAATGTCTGATGCTGGTGCCTCTCTAATCCTAACAGCTAGAAATGAAGCGCGGTTGAATGAGATAGCCTCATCTTTACCAAACGCGACAGAAGTTTTGCCATTGGATATTACTGATCTAAACGCTGTAAGAAAATCTGCAAAAATATTAAAAAACGTAGATGGATTTGTTTTTTTAGCAGGCGCATATTGGCCTATGCCAGCCCAGCATTGGGATATTGGAAAGTTGACCTGTATGATTAATGTGAACCTAATCGGTGCTTTGCATACATTAGATGTTATTCTTCCAATTTTTATGAAAAAAAACAGTGGTCATCTAGTATTTACGGGGAGCTTGGCAGGATATCGAGGTTTGCCCAGTGCACTCGGGTATGGATCCTCTAAGGCGGCGATTGCCAACCTAAGTGAAACCTTACGATACGACCTAAAAGATACAGCTATAAAAGTTCAACTAATTAACCCAGGATTTATAAAAACGAGATTGACAGATAAAAATAATTTTAAAATGCCTCAAATAATGTCCCCTGAGGCTGCAGCTACAAAAATGTTTTCAAATATGAATAAAAATAATTTCTCATCTAGTTTTCCTGCACCATTTTCCTGGTTATTTAGAGTGTCGAAAATACTTCCAGATTCAATTTATTTTAAGTTATTTTGAAACGATCTCTAAATGTTGTGCTAGACTTTTTATTTTAATCAACCAATCATTTACAAGAGACTTGTCGGCAGGTGCTGCGCTTACACCTGGCAAAATTTTGCTATTTGCAACTGCTTCCACAGCAAATGAAACAGGCAAAGAAACTAATCTCGCCATGGCAGTAGAATGCGAGTCTCCATAAGCATCAAGTACATAGGTCTTATGCCATTTTGTTTTGTCTCGATTTGAAGCTTTTAATGACACAATCAAAACAACTCTGTCTGCCTCATTTTCATTGTATGCATTTTCTAACCAAAGCTTATCCGACATTTTGGTCAATTTTTCATTATCATTTTCTCCAGATAAATTCTCAATTTCTGAAAAAATTTCTGACCAAGCATTTGCCCACCCTTTTAGCCTTAATGTGCCCCTTACAAAATCTTTTATTTTCCAATTATCGTTTAACCTATACTGATCTATAAAAGGTAAAGAGTCTCTATTTGGGTAGACTTCGAACTCTTCGGGTGTGGGTAAGGGGGCAGTGTATGTCGATATTGCATTCCATGGTCGCCGCGCATCAAACTCTTTAAAGTCTTTAATAGAGCGAGATGGAGATTTTAGTGCTTTCAATACTCCTAGTGGGGACCAACTGAATTTATAGCAAAAAGGGTTTTTAACTTTTGGAATTCCGCCGCAATAAGAAAAAAATGAGATATCATTTTCGTCATTTTGATCTTTTGAATTTCGGTAATCTTCTATGAGAGTATGAGCCATTAAATGGTCAATACCTGGGTCTAAACCCACCTCATTAACTAGACATAGACCCGTTTCAAGGGCTACGTTATGTAGTTCTCGCATTTCTGGGGAAATATATGACGAACTTACAAAGTGACTTTGGCTCTTTAAACATAATTTTGCCAGAGGTACATGCCAATCTCCTGGTAACATTGATACAACTATATCACCTTTTTCAAGATGGTTTTCGAGTTCTTGCATATCGAACTCTTTAATTGACTTTGTAATATCACCAACCGCTGAAATTGCTTTCTCAATGGTTCTGTTCCAGACTATTATATTGTGACCGCTGGTTATTAATTTTCGCAAACCAGGAATGGCCGAAAGTCCCGTTCCACACCAGTGAATTTTCATATCACACCTCGTTCAAAGATTTTAAAAAAGTTTCTTTGGCTTTTCCCCAAACATTGTTCGAGGACTGATTTAAGTTTAACAACAAAGGTAACAATTGCCTGGAAAAGTCAACGGAACTTTCATAAGGAAGTAACGAGGGTAAGTTATCTATCGCCATTACATCTAGAGTTTGTACGGAGTTTAAACGAACAACAGGGGCCTCCCAATTTGTAGCTGAATTATATATTGGGATTGGATTGAAACTACTATCTGGATCACAGGAAATATCTCCGATGACTTTTAATTTGCGAACTGTATTAAGATGTTTTTTTCTGATAAAAACTGGAGCCCCAGGTTTTGCTAAAATGCAATTTAAAAAAAGCTCATGATCTAATATTTCTGGGAATGTTTCGCCGTTTTTAGTTTCTTCAATGTCCCATTTTGTGACGCTTATCCCTAGAGATTGACATAAATCTATCGCTCCGGATCCAACTCTACCCTTAGCGCCAACAACAAGAATTTTGGGAAATTTATTTTCAACATTCGAAAGAGCATTCTGCACATTATTCACCATAGCCTCTTTGTTTTTAAAAACACTTACAGGGCCACAAATGCCTTTTGTATTTTGTTGGTCAGCATAAGCTTTTAGCGAAACTGCAGCACCTGCATAACCCGCCCAAAATCCAAATGCAGCTAAGCGTCGTCCTTCTGGATCAGTAAGATATTCCAAATCATACAAAATACCTTTTCCTGCCTTAAATTTTTTTAAAAGTTCCAACCCACCAGTTTGTCCTTTAAATGCGTGACCGAACATAATGTGTCTATGTTCTAATCTCTCTATATTTTGCGGTAGTTCTTTTAATCCAAGAATAAAGGCTTCTTGTGGTGCTCCTGGCCAGGCATGCTGATTAGCTATTTCACATCCGACTTTATGATATTCCTTTGTAGGAATAATCCGATCAGAACTCTCTTCAATTGTAACTTTTATGCTTTTATTAATTAATTTCGAAACATCTTGTGGAGTTATAGCAACTCTTTTTTCATTTTTTCTTTGCTCTGCTCTAATCCATAAATGTAGCATTTATTTACTCATGTATAAGTTCGTTTCGTCCAACGCGCAGGAGTTTCTAGATGGGGTAGTGCGTTTAGTTGAGATATTACAAAGCCGTGATCATAATAAAGTAATTTGGTAATCCCTGTATTGTAGCTGGCTAAAAGACAATTTCCGAGCGCTTCTGTATTTAAGTTAAGTGTATGCTTAACAGCCATAGCAACGATACCACCTGAAGTTACCAATAAAATCTTTTCTCCCATATCTTTAATCTCATTCAAACCCTCAGAAACCCTCGATTTATAATTTTGAAATGTTTCAGGAGGATTAATAATTTCCCCATCTTCCCATTTTTTAAAAGTTAAGTTTAGGTGCTGCTTGAAGCTCAATTCATCTGTGGGAAAATCAATCCCAAATTGCTCCTTAATTAAACCCGCCAAATCGTAGAGCCTTATTTCATTAAATCTTTCATCTCTAATTATTGGTGCTTTCGTATCCATATCCATCAGAATCTGGGTATCGATTTGCCTTGTTAGAGTCCCCGTGACTATAACATCATATGATAATTTTAGCTTGCGAAAATGCTCTCCAACCCATTTAGCCTGCGTTCTGCCAAGCTCACTAAGATGATCGTAGTCCTCTTCTGAGGTTGCATTTTGTTTTGCTTGCCCATGCCGTACCAGCGTGATTTCAGGCATTTGACTTCCTCTAGATAGAATTCGTTAAAAAACCAAATTAGGTGAAATCACAAATTCTCAAATTAAGCAAATTAATGTGGATTAATTTGTTTGGCGCAAATAAGTTAACTGTTGTCGGGATTAGTTGGCTGATTTTTACTCTTTAATGATGTATACTTAAATTATAGCCGGAGAGTATAATGCCCCAAAAGGTTTCATTTACATTAGATGGAAAAATAGTCGAAGCAGACCAAGGCTTAACAATTTGGGAAATTGCTAATGGACAAGGCATAAAAATACCTCATTTATGTCACAAACCTACACCGTCCTACCGCCCAGACGGGAATTGCCGTGCTTGTATGGTAGAAATAGAGGGTGAGAGAACTTTAGCAGCTTCATGTATACGCGAACCTATTGAGGGTATGGTTGTTTCGACCAACACAGATCGTGCTAAATCTTCTAGAAAAATGGTGATGGAAATGCTTCTTTCCGATCAACCGGAGTCGAGTATTTCCCATGACCGTTCCAGCCATTTTTGGGATATAGCAAAACAAAACGAAATTTCGGATAGCCGCTTTCCTAAAATTGAAAAGGATCGTGTTCCATTATTAGACGATAGCCATTTAGCCATGCGTGTTAATCTTGATGCCTGCATTCAGTGCGGGCTATGCGTCCGTGCTTGCCGTGAGGTGCAAGTTAACGACGTTATTGGAATGTCTGGTCGCGGCCATGACGCATACCCTACTTTTGATTTAGCCGACCCCATGGGTGATAGCACCTGCGTAGCCTGTGGAGAATGTGTACAAGCGTGCCCTACAGGTGCACTTATGCCAGCTTCTGTATTGGATGATGAACAGATTGGCGACAGTGCAGATTTTGATTGTGAGGTAAAAAGTGTATGTCCCTTTTGTGGAGTTGGATGCCAGGTATCCTTGAAGGTAAAAGATAAGAGAGTGAAATTTGTAGAAGGTATTAATGGTCCAGCAAATGAAGGGAGATTATGTGTCAAAGGACGCTTTGGCTTTGACTACATTCATCACAATCATCGCCTTACAAAACCTTTGATCAGAAGGAGTGACGCTCCTCCGAAAGGTTTGAATGTTGATCCTTCGAACTGGCAGGAATTTTTCCGTGAAGTTACTTGGGATGAAGCATTAGATTTTGCTGCCGGTGGCTTTAAGATTCTAAAAGAAAGTATAGGCGGTGCATCTGTTGCAGGATTTGGTAGCGCAAAGTGTACCAATGAAGAGGCCTATCTTTTTCAAAAATTTATTCGCCAGGGGTTTGGACATAACAATGTTGATCATTGCACCAGACTTTGTCATGCATCATCAGTTGCAGCCCTGATGGAGAATGTTGGTTCAGCAGCAGTCACTGCAACCTTCAATGAAATTGAAAATGCAGATGTAGCAATCGTAATTGGCGCTAACCCTATAGAAAATCATCCGGTCGCAGCCACCTACTTCAAGCAATTTACTAAAAGGGGTGGCAAACTCATTGTGATGGATCCACGTGGACAAGCACTTAAACGCCATGCTTCCCATATGCTTCAATTTCGACCTGGGGCTGATGTATCGATGCTCAACGCAATAATGAATGTTATTGTCGAAGAAAAACTTTATGATAGGCAGTACATAGAGGCCTATACTGAAAACTGGGATGCTGAAAAAGAGCATCTAAAAGATTTCTCACCTGAAAAAATGGCTGAAATTTGTGGAATAAAACCTGATGTATTGCGTGATGTTGCTAGAACGTTTGCAGGGGCGAAAGCGGGAATGATTTTCTGGGGTATGGGTGTGTCCCAGCATGTTCACGGCACAGATAATAGCAGATGCCTGATTTCCCTCGCTTTAATGACTGGACAGGTTGGCCGCCCGGGGACCGGTCTTCATCCGCTTAGGGGACAAAACAATGTGCAAGGTGCCTCTGACGCTGGATTGATCCCAATGTTTTTGCCTGACTATCAAACGGTAACTGATGACGGCGTTCGTAATGCTTTTACGGAAGTTTGGAACTCGGGAGACTTCTCATCACAGAGAGGACTAACAGTTACTGAGATAATGGATGCAGTTCATCATGGATCGATCCAAGGAATGTATATTCTAGGTGAGAATC
>Ga0163110_10000574_pt1 | contig 17497 bp, 13 predicted proteins | sample CRUFie1St17metaG_FD_108703 | JGI IMG/M metagenome (GOLD analysis project Ga0163110, IMG submission 108703) | Marine microbial communities from the Costa Rica Dome - CRUD Field 142mm St17 metaG | ecosystem: Environmental > Aquatic > Marine > Oceanic > Photic zone | place: Costa Rica: the Eastern...
ATACATCCCCGCCTTGAGTTTCTATTATTGGAAGTGCTGTCAAAGATCCTCCACCGTGATCATCACTTAGTTTCGCAGCTCTTTCAAGTAATCTACTATGCAAATAAAATACATCTCCAGGATAAGCTTCTCTTCCTGGTGGTCTTCTTAATAAAAGCGACATTTGTCTGTAGGCTACTGCTTGCTTTGACAAATCATCATAAATAATAAGAGCATGCATTCCATTGTCCCTAAAATATTCTCCCATTGCACACCCAGTATACGGGGCTAAAAATTGTAAAGGTGCAGCGTCAGATGCAGTAGCGGCAACAATTGTTGTATACTCCATTGCTCCAGCTTCCTCTAATGTTTTTTCAATTTGTCTAACAGTTGATCTTTTTTGACCAATTGCAACATAAACACAATAGAGTTTTTGTTTTTCATCATTGGACTCATTTATTTTTTTCTGATTTATTATGGCATCTATTGCAACAGCTGTTTTACCTGTTTGTCTATCACCTATTATTAATTCCCTTTGTCCTCTTCCAATTGGAACCAAACTATCAATAGATTTTAAACCTGTTTGCATAGGTTCACTGACCGATTTTCTGGGAATTATGCCGGGTGCTTTAACTTCCACTCGGCTACGTTTTACATTTTTATCTAACTGTCCTTTACCATCAATAGGATTTCCTAATCCATCGACTACCCTTCCAAGTAATTCTTTTCCAACAGGTGTATCTACAATTGCACCAGTTCGCTTTACTGTGTCTCCTTCTTTTACAGCTTTATCATCTCCAAAGATAACCACACCAACATTATCATTCTCTAAATTAAGAGCCATTCCCTTTGAACCATCCGAAAACTCTACCATTTCTCCAGCTTGGACATTATCTAATCCATAAATTCTTGCTATTCCGTCACCAACAGATAAAACTTGTCCAACTTCAGATACTTCTGCTTTGTCGCCAATTTTTTTTATTTGCTCTTTTAAAATATTAGTTACTTCCGAAGGATTTATTTCCATTTATGCTCCAATCATATTATTTTCAATCTGTTGTAATTTATTCTTTATTGACGTATCTATCATAATACTACCAACCTGAATTATGAGCCCACCAATTATCGAGGGGTCGTGATTAAATTTCAATTTCAAATTAGTTCCAAAGTTATCTTTAAGACTATTTTTTATGTTTTCTAATTCACTGTTTGATAGTTCTTTGGCAGAGGTTAATTTCGCTATAACCTCGCCTCTTTGAATTGAACAAATCGTTATAAAATCTTTAAGGATTTTTTCTAAAAAAAATAATCTTCTTTTCTTGATTAACAATTTAAAAAATTTAACGAATATTTCCTCAAATTTAAATTTATCACAAATTTTTACCATAACTATTTCTTGATCTTTTTGAGTATTAGTCGGGTCTTTTATCAAACTAACGAATTCTGGATTCTCATCCATTAATTTGATTATAGCATTTGCCTCTTTTTCAACTTTTTCTGTAGTTTTATTTTCAGCTGTTAACTCGTAAAGAGCTTGCGAATAACTATTATTTACAGATGATTTTAAACTTTTGTTAGACAAATCAATTATCCATATAAATTGGTAAAATTTTGCAACTAATTAACACAAGTATTATATCCCTTCAAGGGACAGATTGTTCAAAATGACCCCATTATATTGATTAATTAAAGTTAATTGGGTCTACATCAACCGCTAGTTTTATTCCAGGTTGTATTTTAAATGCATCTAAAGCATTTTGCAATTTTTGCTGAAGCGAAAGATCTTTTTTTGCCCTAATTAAAATTCTATACCTATATTTTTTTTTAATTCTAAATATTGGTGCCTCTACAGGGCCAAGGATTTTACAATTTAATCTTTTGATTAAGTGTTCTTTAATTTTTAAAGACTCCTCATAAAGTTTTTTTGGATTCATAGAAGTTAATATTAAACCGATGAATCTTTCAAATGGCGGCAAATTATATTTCTTTCTAATTTTTATTTCATTTTCCAAAAAAATAAATGGGTCTTGGTTGGTTATTTGTTCTATTGTTTTAGATTTAAGATCATAAGTTTGAAAATAGACTTTAGAGGGCTTTCCTGCTCTTCCTGCCCTACCAGATAATTGATGGTATAATTGTAAATTTTTTTCTGATGACCTTAAGTCGTGTCCATTTGCTGACAAATCTATATCTAAAACAACTATACAATTTAGATATGGAAAATGAAAGCCTTTAGATATTAATTGTGTACCTACTAAAATATTTATTTCGTTTGATGTAATTTTTTCTATCACTTCTTTTGAGGACTTTTTATTCATAGTATCACTTGAAAATATTTGAGATTTATACCCTGGAAAAATTTTATTTATTTCCTCACTAATTTTTTCTACTCCAGGTCCACTAAAAACTAATTCACAAAAATTTTTTTTTGTACATTTTCTATCTAATAAAGATTTATACCCACAATAGTGGCAATGTAATTTGTTTGTTCTTTTGTGAAATACTAAATTTATTGAACAATTTGGACATGAAAAAACTTTTATACAATTAACACACATAGCATGTGGTGCATATCCTCTTCTATTAACAAAAAATAAAACTTGATCTCCATTTTTAAGATGAGCTAATACTTTATTTTTCGTTAATGGACTGATGAAAGATTTTCTTTCGGGTTTATTTTTTCTTAAATTTATGATTTCATAATTAGGTAACTGCGCATTTTTATATCTTTTGATTAATCTTGAAGAAGAATATTTTTTGTTTTTAACATTGTTGTAAGTTTCAACAGAGGGAACTGCACTTACAAGCATTATTGGAATGTTCTCAAACTTTGCTCGGGTAATTGCCATATCCCTTGCATTATATATTACACCTTCATCCTGTTTGAATGATTGATCATGCTCTTCATCAACTACAATTTCTCCAATATTTTTAAATGGTAAAAATAATGCAGATCTCGCTCCTATAACTACTTTAATTTTTCCTGAAGCAAGTCCGTTCCAGACTATTTTTTTGCTCTTTAAAGAAATACCTGAATGCCAAACTGCAGCATTAAAACCAAAAAATTCTCTAAATTTTTTTTCAAATTCATATGTTAATCCAATTTCTGGTAAGAGTATTAAGGCTTGGTATCCTTGCTTTAATTTATCTTTAATTGATTTAAAATAAACCATTGTTTTCCCTGATCCAGTTGTGCCCTGCAATAAGTGAACTCTAAAAAATTTTTTATTTTGCTTTATTTTTAATAATACTTTTTTTTGTTCTTCAGAAAATTCAAATTGGTTACTTTTTGAGGTTTTTGAATATTTATCAAAAACATCGCTATTTAAACTTTCATAAGCGTTATTACTTAATAAATGTAATTTTAAAGACATGCCTAACGGAATTAAGTTATACTTTGAAAACCAATTTAGAAATTTTATAGTAGATATATTTAATATAGGTGTATCAATTGATTTAATTATTTTTTTTAATTTAAAATCCTTTTTAATATTCTTCTCAAATTCATTCCAAACTATTCCTATTATTTTCGATTTACCAAAAGGTACGACTACATATTGTCCTACTTTTAACTTTTTATCACTGTCATATGTAAACGGATGATTAAAAATATTAGGTAGTAGAATCGGGTATCTCATAATATAATTTATATATTACGAATGAATTTGTCTTTTATCTACTGATAATGCTGCTTCTTTAATTGCTTCAGAAAAAGTAGGGTGAGCATGACAAGTTCTTGCAATATCCTCAGAACTTGCACCAAACTCCATTGCTACCGACATTTCTGCTATCATCTCACCGGCATGAGGACCTATTATATGAACACCTAAAACTTTATCTGTTTTATTGTCAGCTAATATTTTTACAAATCCTTCGGGCTTATCTACTGCTTTTGCTCTTGAGTTTGCCATAAATGGAAACTTTCCTACTTTATAGCTTAAATTTATTTTTTTTAGGTCTTCCTCTGATTTACCTACATATGCCACTTCTGGAGTAGTATATATCACACCTGGAATTAAATCATAATTTACATGGCCTGCTTGACCAGCAATTATTTCTGCCACTGCGATACCTTCCTCCTCTGCCTTATGAGCTAACATCGGGCCATCCTTTACATCCCCAACAGCATAAATATTATTTATGTTAGTCTTAAATTTTTCGTTTACTTTGACTCTTCCTTTTGAATCACATTGAATTCCAATTTTTTCTATATTTAAGCTTTTAGTGAACGGTTTTCTGCCAACAGAAATTAAAACCACATCTCCCTCAAATTTTTGTTTTTTATTTTGATTATCATTAGTTTCTAAAATAACTCCCATATCTGTTTTGGATATTCTTTCAACTTTAGTGTTTAGGTGAAAATTAATCTTTTGTTTTTTCAAAATTTTCATAAATTCTTGTGATATTTCTTTATCTAAACCAGGTGTTATATGATCAAGATATTCAATAACATGAACCTCTGAACCTAATCTCGACCATACTGATCCCATTTCAAGACCAATATATCCAGCTCCAATTATAAGCATTTTTTTTGGAACTTTTGGAATGTTTAGTGCTCCGGTTGATGACAAAATTTTTTCTTCATCAAATTCTATTCCTGGTAACGATACAGCCTCTGAGCCTGTACTTATAACAATATTTTTAGTTTCAATATTTTTTTCATCATCATTACTTTTTATTAATATTTTATTTTTATCTAAAATGCTTCCGTATCCTTTAAAATAAGTTACTTTATTTTTCTTAAATAAAAATTCGACTCCTTTTGTTAAAATGGTTACTGCTTTATCTTTATTTTTCATCATTTTTGACAAATTCAGCTTTATGTCACCAGTTTCAATTCCAATTTTAGAAAAATCTTTAGCCTGATGGAATGCCTCTGACAAATTTAAGAGGCTTTTAGAAGGTATACATCCAATGTTAAGACAAGTTCCTCCAAGAGTGCCTCTTGATTCAATACATGCTGTTTTTAAACCAAGTTGTGAAGCCCTTATTGCACAAACATATCCAGCAGGTCCACCTCCAATTACTGTAACATCGAATTTTTCTGACATTTAATTTTCTAAAAACAACTTTTCAGGTTCCTCTAAATTATCTTTAATTTCTCTAAGAAAAGATACAGCTTCCTTACCATCTATAATTCTATGATCATAAGATAGTGCTAAATACATTACAGGCTTTATTTGAATGCTTCCATTAACAGCTATAGGTCTATCAACAATGTTATGCATTCCTAGAACTCCTGATTGAGGTGGGTTTAATATTGGAGTAGACAACATAGAACCATATACACCTCCATTACTTATTGTAAATGTTCCACCTTGTAAGTCATCAATCGATAAAGAACCACTATTTGCTTTATCCGATAAAGTTTTTATATTGCTTTCAATATCTGCAAATGACATTTCATCTGCATTTTTTAAAACAGGTACAACTAATCCTTTTTCGGTTCCAACTGCAAAACTAATATTATAATAATTTTTATAAATTATATCATTGTTTTCTATCTCTGCATTCACTACAGGATATAACTTTAAACTTTTTATTGAAGCCTTTACAAAAAATGACATAAAGCCTAATTTTGTACCAAATTTATTTTTAAACTCGTCTTGATTTTCTTTTCTAAAATTTATTACCTTGGACATATCTACTTCATTAAAAGTAGTTAGCATTGCTGCGGTTTCTTGCGCAGATTTTAATCTTTTTGCAATTGTTTGTCTCAATCTAGACATTTGTATTCTTTCTTCTGGACCATACTTTATTTTTCTTTGATTTGGTTCTGGTGTCTTATTCATTAAATTTAAAAGATCACCTTTTAAAATTGCTCCACGCTTTCCAGATCCTCTAATTCCCTCAAGTTTCAAATTTTTTTCTGTAACTATTTTTCTAACTGCTGGTGAAAGATTATTATTCAATATCTCAGATTTTCCATTTTTAATCTCATTTGTTAGAACTAATGGTTCATCCTTATCCTCTATATCAAAAATTTTAGTTTCTATCTGTTCGTCTTTTTGTTCATTAGATTTTATAACATCTTCTTTTTTAGATTTTTCGTCTACAAAACTTTCTGCCTCTGCAATTATTTTCTCTGTAACTGGTGGAATTTTTTCGATTTTTTGCAATTTTTCGGGCTGATCATTAGAGCCACTTGAAACGATACCCAAGATTGATCCAACTTCTACATTATCTCCATCTTTGGAATTTATTTTTGATATTACCCCGCTAACGGGAGACGGAACCTCTAAATTTACTTTATCGGTCTCTAACTCTACAACTGGCTCATCTGCAGATACTTTTTCTCCCTCTTTTTTTAACCAACGTGCAACTGTAGCCTCGGTTACACTTTCTCCAAGAACTGGGACTAATATATTTTCGCTCATATTTATTCAAATACTTTTTTTATAATTTCTTCTTGTTGGGCAACATGTCTTTTTGCATACCCTGTTGCAGGTGAAGCAGCTGGGTTTCTACCAATATAAGAAATTTTATTATTATTAGCGCCAATATACTCTAAAGTCCATTGTATATAATCTCTAACTGAACTCCAAGCCCCCATATTTTTTGGTTCCTCTTGACACCAAAAAAAACTAGCATTTTTTGCATATTTTTTAGTCTCTTTTACTAAAGACTTTACCGGAAAAGGATAAAGTTGTTCTACTCTAATTAAAACTACGTCATCTTTTTTAATTCTCTCTCTTGATTTAAGTAAATCGAAATAAATTTTTCCAGAACATATAATTACCTTCCTAATGTCTTTATCTTTTTTTAATTTGATAAAATTTTCACTATCAGTATAGGAGTGATCTTTGAGAACTCTGTGAAACGACTTATTTTTTTCAAAATCTTCTAGATTTGACACACATAATTTATTTCTTAGTAAAGATTTCGGGGTCATTATTATTAGAGGTTTTCTAAAATCTCTATGAATTTGTCGTCTTAAAACATGAAAGTAATTAGCTGGAGTTGTACAATTGACTACTTGTAAATTTTCTTGTCCACTTAATTGTAAAAATCTCTCAAGTCTTGCTGATGAATGTTCCGGTCCTTGGCCTTCGTATCCATGGGGTAGCAACATAACTAATCCTGAAGCTCTACTCCATTTTCTCTCTCCAGAGGAAATAAATTGGTCAATAACTACTTGAGCACCATTTGCAAAATCACCAAACTGCGCTTCCCATAAAGTTAAAGTCTCAGGTTCAACTAAACTATAACCATATTCAAAACCTAGAACAGCTAATTCAGATAAAAAACTATCGACTATTTCAAAACTTTTTTGTTTATTTGAAATATTATTGAGTGGAATATATCTTGAATTATCGTCTTGGTTTCTTAATACAGAATGTCTTTGGCTAAATGTTCCTCTTCCAGAGTCTTGTCCAACTAATCTAACAGGAAATCCCTCATTAAGAAGCGAACCGAATGCTAATGCTTCTGCGGTTGACCAATCAATATTTTTTTTTGAAATTACCGTCTCATGTCTTTTGGTAAATATTCTTTTAATCGTTTTATGAACTTTAAGTTCTTCACCTAAATAATTTATCTGTTTGGAAATATTTATTAAACTCTCAGATTTTACACCTGTTTTACCTCTTCTATCTTTACCTTTCTGGGGTCTGTAACGAGACCATGTACCAGTAAACCAATCTAGTTTAGGCTTATCATCTTTAGCTGATTTAAATTGATTTTCTAAAAGAACATTAAATTGATTTTTTTCTTTTTGATATTCTTCCTCAGAAATTGAATTTTCTTTTATTAATTTTGAAGAATAAATATTTAACGTTGTTTTATGTGACTTAATTTTTTTATACATTAATGGTTGAGTAAAAGAAGGCTCATCTCCTTCGTTATGACCAAACCTTCTGTAACAAATTAAATCAATAACAACATCTTTATTAAATTTTTGTCTAAACTCGATTGCAATTTTTGCACAATGGACTACTGCTTCTGGATCATCACCATTGCAATGTAAAATAGGCGACTCCACAACTTTACCTAAATCTGAGGGATAAGGACTTGACCTTGCAAATCTAGGACTTGTTGTGAATCCAATTTGATTATTTACAATTATATGAATTGTGCCACCAGTATTATGTCCTTTAAGACCAGACATAGCAAAGCATTCTGCAACCACTCCTTGTCCTGCAAATGCAGCATCACCATGAATTAATATTGGTATAACTTGACGTCTTTGTTTATCGTTATGATAGAATTGTTTAGCTCTCACTTGTCCTAATACTACAGGATTTACAGCCTCTAGATGAGATGGATTATCTGTTAAGCTAACATGAACAGAATTACCATCAAATTCTCTATTTGAAGACGCCCCGAGGTGATACTTTACATCGCCAGCTGAATCTTCGCTTTTGGAATCTAGTTCTCCAGCAAACTCATTAAAAATTCTTTTATAAGATTTTTGTAAAACATTTGCTAAAACATTAAGTCTTCCTCTGTGTGGCATTCCGATTTTAATTTCTTTAACACCAAGTTGTCCTCCTCTTTTAATGATCTGTTCTAATGCTGGTACTAAAGACTCGCCTCCATCTAATCCAAATCTTTTGGTTCCAATAAATTTTTTTGCCAAAAATTTTTCAAATCCCTCTGCTTTTATTATAGTTTTAAGAATTGCTTTTTTTCCATTATTTGTAAAATTAATTTGATTTTCTTCTTTTTCCATTCTCTCTCTAAACCATACTTTTTCAGTTGGGTCTGAGATATGCATAAATTCTGCTCCAATTGTTGAGCAGTATACTTTTCTTAACTTGGACATTATTTCATTAATACTTGCGTAATTTTTATCTAGATAAGAGCTGACATAAATTTTTCTGTTATAGTCTTTTTTTGTAAAACCATGATCAGATGGATGTAGTTCGTGTAGGTAGTCTCTTTTCATCATTCCAAGAGGGTCTAGATTTGCTATTAAATGACCTCTAATTCTATAAGCTCTTATTAGTGCTATTGCTTTAACCGAATCTATTTTTTCTTTTTCAAAATCTGTTGAGTTGATTTTCTTTTTTATTAAGTAATCATTATTTTTACTCCAAGATGGTCCTTTAATATCCTTGAGTATTGAAGATGTGTCCTCGTTTAATTCTTGAAAATAATTTTTCCAGCTATCTGGCAATGATGCATCTTCATTAATATATTTTATATACATCTGTTCTATAAAAGAGCTGTTAGTCTTTGACAAAAAAGATGTTTTTTTAAGATTTAAATTTTTTTCCGCACTCATTAATAATTTTTATTATAGTGTCTGAAAAGAATATTTAAAGTGACAATTTGTTTAATAGAGTTTTTCCTATATCTGCTGGTGATTTAGCAATTGAAATGCCAGCTTCTTGCATTGTCTTTATTTTTTCCATGGCTCCGCCTTTACCACCTGATATTATGGCGCCCGCGTGTCCCATTCTTCTTCCAGGTGGAGCTGTTATTCCAGCGATGAAACCAACCATTGGTTTTTTTATTTTATGATTTTTTATGAAATCTGATGCCTCCTCTTCTGCTGAACCTCCAATTTCACCAATCATAACTATAGACTCAGTTTCTGGATCGTTCAAAAATAGTTCAAGACAATCTATGAAATTTGTTCCATTTATTGGATCCCCGCCAATACCTATACAGGTAGATTGTCCTAATCCTAACTTTGAGGTTTGATCTACAGCTTCATAAGTCAGGGTTCCAGATCTCGAAACAATTCCTACTGAGCCCTTTTTGTGAATATTGCCAGGCATAATACCAATTTTACATTCATCAGGAGTAATTATTCCCGGACAATTTGGGCCTATTAATTTAGATTTAGAATTAGAAAGATGTTTTTTCACATTCAACATATCTATGACTGGAATTCCCTCTGTTATACAAACTATGATTTCAATTGATGCATTAATAGCTTCTATTATTGCATTAGCGGCAAACTTTGCAGGAACATAAATCATTGATGCATTTGCGTTTGTTGCAGTCACAGCATCTTTTACAGAATTAAAAACTGGTTTTCCAAGATGGATTTGACCACCTTTTCTTGGTGTAACACCACCAACTAAATTAGTTCCATATTTTAAAGCTTGTTCTGAATGAAAAGTACCATGGGAACCAGTAAATCCTTGGCATATAAGTTTAGTATTTTTATCAACTAAAATTGACATTATGTAATAGCATTAACAATTTTCTCTGCAGCATCTGATAAATCTGAAGCTGGAATAATTTTTAATTTAGAGTTATTTAATATTTTGTTTCCCTCTTCAACATTAGTGCCTGCTAATCTTACAACAATTGGTAAATCTATTTTTATTTCACTTGCAGCATCCACAACACCTGCCGCAAGAACATCACATCTCATTATGCCGCCGAAAATATTAATCAAAATACCTTTAACATTTTTATCTGATAAAATCAGTTTTAGCGCTGCGGAAACTTTTTCTTTTGATGCACCACCTCCAACGTCTAAAAAATTTGCTGGTGTTTGACCATATAATTTGATTATATCCATAGTAGCCATAGCCAAGCCAGCACCATTAACCATGCATCCTATATTGCCATCTAATTTTATATAAGATAAACCATGTTTACTTGCCTCTATTTCTGTCTCCTCTTCCTCTTTTAAATCCCTTAAATCTAAATGTTCTGGATGTCGAAAAAGCGCGTTATCATCTAATATTACTTTGGCATCTAAACAAACTATATTATTTTCTTTTGTTAGTATTAATGGGTTAATCTCAATTAAACTTGCATCTTTTTCAATAAACATTTTGTATAGATTTTTTATTAGATCTACGCCTTGATCTTTTGCATCGTATTCTAAGTTAAAAACTTTTATTATTTTTTCACAATCACTCTCGGATATATCTTTACTAATATCAACTTTTGTAGTGATGATTTGTTCGGGTGTTTTTACTGCAGTCTCTTCAATATCCATTCCACCTTGAACACTAGAAATAAAAGCAATTTTTGAACTTTTTCTATCAACTAGACAAGACAAATAAAATTCTTTGTCTATGTTTGATGCTTCCTCTACATAAAGTCTCTCAACTTTTCTTCCTTTTGGTCCAGTCTGATGAGTTATTAAAGTCTTTCCAAAAAGTTGATTTGCAGCTTGTTTAAGTTCCTCCAAACTGTTTGCAATTGTGATCCCACCTGCTTTCCCTCTACCTCCAGCATGTATTTGCGCCTTCAAAACATACTTTTCGGTAGTGAGAAGTTTTGACTTTTGTAAAATTTCGTCCACACTGAAGCCAAATACGCCCACAGGAACTGGGACACCATACTCTTTTAAAAGCTTTTTTGCCTGGTGCTCATGTATATTCATTATCTATTCAAATCCGGATCAATTTTAATAGCTGCTTCCCAAAGTTTTTTTACCGCATCAACTGATTTTAGAAATTCGTCTTTTTCATTGCTCAATAAATTAATTTCAGTAATTTTTTCAACTCCGTTTTTTCCAATTATCACTGGGACACCAGCATAAATATCTTTTACACCATATTCACCATTAATATAAACCGCACATGGTAGTAATTTTTTTTCATCGTTAATATAACTTATTGCCATCTCTACACCTGAAGCAGCTGGAGCATAATAAGCAGATCCTTTTTCAAGATATTTAACTATTTCTGCACCACCATCTCTTGTTCTCTGATTTATTTCTTCTATTCTTTCTTTTGTAATTATGCCCTCGTTGACTAAATCTAAAAGCTTTTTCCCATTTATTTTAGTGAAACCCGGTAATGGAACCATAGTATCTCCATGACCTCCCATTACTAGAGCTTCAATTTTTTTTACAGGGACATTTAGTTCTTCAGATAAAAATAATTTATATCTTGAAGAATCTAATATTCCAGCCATTCCAACCACTTTGTTTTTTGGCAAATTTGAGTATTTTTGTAAAGCCATAACCATCACATCCAATGGATTTGTTATGCAAATAACAAAAGCATCTGGACAATTTGATTTTATACCTTCAGCAACCTGTTTCATTATTTTTAAATTTATCCCAAGCAAATCATCTCTGCTCATTCCAGGTTTTCTAGGAACGCCTGCAGTAATAATAATAACGTCTGAATTTTTTATATCTTTATAATCATTTGTTCCTGAAAATTTAACATTAAAACCATCCACTGAGGATGATTGCGCTATATCTAAAGCTTTACCTTTCGCAACACCAGAGGCAACATCGAATAATACTACTTCTGAAACTACCTCTTTAAGACCGAGTAAATGAGCTAAAGTACCTCCAATCTGACCTGCGCCAATTAATGATATTTTTTTTCCCATTTTTATTTCATAGTGGGCATTACAAACTCAGGGTTTGATCTTATTCCTGATGGCCATCTTGAGGTTATTGTTTTAAGTTTAGTATAAAATCTCACACCTTCAGGACCATGCATATGCTGATCCCCGAATAGTGATCTTTTCCATCCACCAAAACTATGGAATGCCATTGGAACTGGTATAGGTATATTTATTCCTACCATTCCAACTTTTATTTTACTTGAAAATGATCTTGCAGCGTCGCCATCTCTTGTAAAAATACTTACACCATTACCATACTCATGATTATTCACTAATTCCGAGGCTTCATGAAAGTCTTTTGCTCTCACAACTGATAATACTGGTCCAAAGATTTCTTCCTTATAAATTCTCATTTCTTTTTTTACATTATCAAATAAACATCCACCCATAAAAAAACCATTTTCATAACCTTGAAGTTTTAAATTTCTACCGTCAACAACGAGATTTGCACCCTCTTTGACACCTAAATCTACGTATCCTTTTACTTTTTCTAAATGTTCTTTAGTTATCAGAGGTCCCATTTCAGAATTTTTATCCATTCCAGGACCAACTTTTAAAGCTTCAACTTTTTTTGATAAATTATCAACTAATTTATCTCCAATATCTCCTACTGCAACTGCAACTGATTGTGCCATACATCTTTCACCAGCAGATCCATAAGCTGCTCCCATCAAACCATTGACTGCTTGATCTAAATCGCAATCTGGCATTACAACACAATGATTTTTTGCTCCGCCTAATGCTTGAACCCTTTTCTCATTTTTCGCTGCATTCTCATAAATATACTTAGCAACTGGAGTAGATCCAACAAAGCTAACTGCCTTAATGTCATTATTATTTAAAATTGCATCAACAACTTCTTTATCCCCATTAATCACGTTAAATACTCCCTCTGGCAATCCTGCTTCATTTAATAATTCTGCAAGCCTAAATGCACATGACGGATCTTTTTCAGATGGTTTTAGAATAAATGAGTTTCCACATGCTATTGCCATTGGAAACATCCACATTGGAACCATAGCAGGAAAATTAAAGGGTGTTATGCCTGCGCATACACCAAGTGGCTGTCTTATTGACCAACTATCAACTTCCGATCCAACATTTTCTGTAAATTCACCTTTTAGTATTTGAGGGATGCCACATGCAAATTCTACGACTTCTAGTCCTCTTGTTAATGATCCTCTTGCATCTTCATAAACTTTACCGTGTTCAGAGACTATCAGCTTTATTATATCATCTGAATTTTTCTCAATTAATTCTTTAAACTTAAACATTACTCTTGCTCTTTGTAGCGGTGGTTTCAATGACCAGCTTTCATAAGCTTTTTTTGCAATTTCAACAGTTTTATTAAGATCTTCTTTATTACCCAATATTACCTCAGACTCTTGATCGCCAGTTGCAGGGTTGTATACTTTACCTTTTTTTGATGAACTTCCTTTGTATGTTTTACCATTTACAAAGTGTTGTATTAAATTCATGACGATTTTATTTAATTAAGTAATTAGCTTGTTGCAAGCATTTTTTTAATAGATGCTATCGCTTTTGCTGGATTTAATCCTTTTGGACATGCATTAGTACAATTCATGATAGTGTGACATCTATAAAGCTTTAATTCGTCTGCAACTTTTTTTAATCTTTCTTTTCTATCTTCATCTCTAGAATCTATTATCCATCTATATGCTTGTAGCAACACAGCTGGGCCTAGATATTTATCTCCGTTCCACCAGTAACTTGGGCAAGAAGTTGAGCAACAAGCACACATTATACATTCATACAGTCCATCCAATTTTGCTCTATCCTCTTTAGATTGTATATTTTCCTTATCAGATTTATTACTTGAATTTTTTAACCATGGCTCAACGGATTCGTACTGTTTGTATAGCGTGCTTAAATCTCCAATTAGATCTTTCAAAACTTTTAAGTGTGGTAAGGGATAAATATTTATATCTCCTTTTATCTCTGCATGAGCTTTTGTGCATGCTAATCCATTTTTACCATCCATATTCATTGCACAAGACCCACATACTCCGTGTGCACATGATCTTCTATATGCAATTGATGGATCTATTTCATTTTTTATTTTATTAAGAAGATCTAAAACTTTCGATGGACAGTTATCCATATCAACTTCATAGGTGTCTATTCTAGGATTTTCTCCTGTTGAGGGATCCCATCTATAAATATTTACCTTTCGTAAATTTTTTGAACCAGTTTTGTCTTTGTAATATTTGCCTTTTTGAATTTTTGAATTTTGTGGCAAACTTATTTGAACCATTAGTATACTCTCTCTTGGGGTGGAAAATACTGAACATCGTTAGTTAATGTTGATCTATGCACTGGTCTATAATCAATTTTTGTTTTAGTTCCATCACACCAAGATAAAGTGTGTTGCATATATTTACTATCGTCTCTTTTTGGATAATCTTCTCTTGCATGAGCTCCTCTACTTTCTTTTCTATGATAAGCAGAGTCCATGGTTGTTATTGCTTGTCTTATTAGATTATCAAATTCTAAAGTTTCAACTAAATCTGTGTTAAATATTAAAGATTTATCTTTAACTGATAGGTCGATCATTCCCTCATAAGGTTTTCTGATTTCATCAACACCTTCTTTAAGAGTTTTCTCAGTTCTAAATACAGCACACTTGGATTGCATAGTTTTTTGCATAGAAAGTCTTAATTCAGCTGTACTGTTTGTCCCACTTGAGTTTCTTAATTTATCAAATCTTTCCAAACATTTATCAGTTTCTGACTGAGAAATTTCTTCATGAGGTTTACCAGGTTTAACAAGTTCCGCTGCTCTTTTTGCAGCTGCTCTACCAAAAACTACAAGATCAATTAAAGAATTTGATCCAAGTCTATTTGCACCATGCACGGAGACACAAGCCGCTTCACCAATTGCCATAAGGCCTGGCACAGTTTTTTCAGAACCATTAAGTGTTAAAACTTCTGCCTTATAATTTGTTGGTATTCCACCCATGTTATAATGAACTGTTGGAACAACTGGAATTGGTTCTTTTGTTACATCGACATTAGCAAATAACCTAGAGGACTCAGATATTCCAGGTAACCTTTCCTCTATGACATTGGGATCCAAGTGATCTAAATGAAGATGTACATGATCTTTCTCTTTTCCTACACCTCTTCCCTCATTGATTTCAACAGCTATTGATCTACTAACTACATCTCTTGAAGCAAGATCTTTTGCCTTCGGAGCGTATCTTTCCATAAATCTTTCTCCATTTGAATTTACTAAGTATCCACCTTCGCCTCTGACACCTTCAGATATCAAAGTACCATGACCATAAATTCCTGTTGGGTGAAATTGAACAAATTCCATATCCTGTAAAGGCAAACCAGCTCTTAAAACCATAGCATTTCCATCTCCTGTACATGTGTGAGCAGATGTAGCGGAGTAATAAACTTTACCATATCCACCTGTTGCTATAATTGTTATGTGTGATCTAAATCTGTGAATAGTTCCATCATTTAAATTCCAAGCTATAAGTCCTTTACACTCGCCATCTTTCATTAAAAGGTCTAATGCGAAATATTCAATAAAAAATTCAGTATTATGTTTTAACGCTTGTCCATACAAAGTGTGTAATATTGCATGACCAGTTCTATCAGCTGCAGCACAAGTTCTTTGGACAGTTCCATTTCCATAATTTTTTGTCATTCCACCAAATGGTCTTTGGTAAATTTTTCCGTCCTCAGTTCTACTAAAAGGCACTCCATACTTTTCTAATTCTAAAACTGCTCTAGGAGCTTCCTTACACAAATATTCTATACAATCTTGGTCGCCTAACCAGTCTGCTCCTTTTACTGTATCATACATGTGCCATCTCCAGTCATCCTCACCCATGTTTCCTAAAGCTGCTGATATTCCTCCTTGAGCAGCTGAAGTATGACTTCTTGTTGGAAATACCTTGGACACACAAGCAGTCTTTAATCCTGCTTCACTCAATCCCACTGCTGCTCTTAAACCAGATCCTCCAGCACCAAGAACGACAACATCGTATTCATGATCTACTATTTTATATGAGCTCATAATTTTAAATTATAAATAATAATAAGTGTTATTAAAGGAATTAGTATAGCAAATAAATACAATATTTTGTTTGCGACATTTTTAATTTTTTGATTTTTTACATAATCCTCAAAAATTTCACTTATTGTAAGTGCAGAAAAGAAATATGACACTATAAATAATATTGATATTAAGATTTTAGCTGGTTGGGTTGTAAAAAATACAACAATTTCATTGAACTCCTTGTCATAGATACCAGCAATTACAAAGCTAAACCATATCATTAATGGTATTAAAAGTACTGAAGACCCTTTGATGAATAACCATTTTTTTGTAGGATTAAGCATTTATATAATTATCCTTCCTAAAAAATAAAAAAGTATTGTAAAAACTATTGAAAGAACAATTGTAAGTGCTCCTGTAAAATTTGCAGTCTTTAATTCAAAACCATAACCCATATCCCAAAAAAGATGTCTTAACTCACTTAAAGAATGAAAAATAAAAGACCAGATTGATGCTATGACAAAAAATTTACCAATAAAAGAATTTAAAAAATTATAAATGATTTTGTAATTAAGCTCTCCTAACAAAAGTGAGGCTAGCCATACAGAAATTAAAGTTAAAATTATTATATTTAATACTCCAGTTATTCGATGTCCAATAGAAACTAATGAAGATATATGCCAGCTATAAATTTGAATATGAGGAGATATAGGATTTTTATTTTCCATAAAAATCATTTTTAATTAAAGTCTCTGCGATTTCAACAGCATTTAAAGCAGCACCTTTTAATAAATTATCTGAAACTATCCACATATTTATTGTATTATCTTGCGATGTGTCTTGACGTATTCTAGATATAAAAGTTTCAAATTTATTTTCTGCATCAACAGGAGTTATATATCCTCCATCCTTTTGTTCATCTATCACTTTACATCCAGGAGCGGACGACAGCACTTTTTTAATTTCATCTAAATTATATTTTTTATTAAACTCAACATTCACACTGATAGAATGCGATACAAGCACAGGTATTCTTACACAAGTAGAGGTAACTTTAATTTTGCTATCCATAATTTTTTTTATCTCATCATGATTTTTTTGCTCTTCTTTTGTGCTTCCGTTTTCAAGAAAACTATCAATATGAGGAATTGCATTAAATGCGATTTGTTTAGTAAAATTTTTTGAAACAACTTTTTTATTTTCTAAA